>ERZ772921.143-NODE-143-length-44494-cov-16.735705_pt1 | contig 44494 bp, 49 predicted proteins | sample MGYA00512117_ERZ772921 | MGnify/ENA primary metagenome ERZ772921 (study PRJEB29015, sample SAMEA2737944) | human oral metagenome | biome: human oral; feature: human-associated habitat; material: dental | place: China | collected 2150 ...
ACGAACCCCTAAGGGCGGCCCAGATAACCCCTAACAGGGTTACCCAGAATCCAATGTCAGCGAAGTAGGCAGGGATGCCGAAATCCATTAGCAATAATCTAATTTCATCCATTTAGACCTCCGCTTTCTCCCATTTTTCACTGTAAAGGTTCCATTTCTTAGTGTGATCTGGATTGTAGACCTCTAATGAAATTTTCTGCATCATGACTTCTCTCGGTGGGTGAGATTCCTCACTAACAGTCATTTTATTAACCCTAATGAGATCATAAGATTTTAAATCAAGGTTATCACCCGCCCATACAAATGCAGGGATATTGATTACCGCAAGAGAACTGTTAGCGAAAGCATCCCTATCAATATCAGTGGCCTTTGGCAAATTAATAATATTGTGGTCGGTTCCGACGAATGCTAATGCACCAACTTTAACAACGTTCGGGCACGTAAGTTCGCCCTCCAAATCGCTACGGCCATAGAATTGCTTAGGCAAAATCTCTGTAGCCGTTTCCGGATTGAATTCAACAAGACCTTTGATTTTAACAGTATCAACGACATGATCGATTAAGTTAAGATATTCGAGATAAATATCATCTGCGCCATAAGGCTGAATTCTAATAGTTGCATTTCCGGATTGAATTTCAACAGCTTCTGCACTGCCACTCACTCGAACTTTAAAGCCATCTTGCCCGGATACTCGAATTTCAGTATCCCCTTTTCTTGGTTCGTTAAATGTAAGTGGTGCATAAGGCTGTTCAGCCAACGCATGGACAATAGCAGATAATATTGCTTCAAGGGTACCGCTATTAATAAGAATGTTCTTACCTTGAAGTGCTGACATAACTCCTGATAAGTTAGGCAGCTTTGCTTTTAAGGATTCCAACCACTCCTCCTCGGTTCCTACGAATCCATGCGCTAAAGCGATTTCATAAGCACTTTTTCCATTATCGCCTACCATGGTTGCTTTTACTTCCGCCTCTACTTTAATCGGACCTTCAATTCTTACTGGTAACACTTTGTTTTGCATAATACATTCCTCCTCTAATCATGCATGGCCACATCCTGAATTATGTTGACTACCCCCATGCCCAGTTTGTAGTATCGGCTAGGCTCCGATTCCTTATATGCAAAAGCATCATACACATGCTCACCAAAGGACTTAATTTCTAGGGTATCCTTTCCGGAAATATTGAATGTCGCAATCTTCCCAGATGCTACCCCTTGCACTTTAATAACAAGCGGACCGCTTGCTCGCTTTCGTATGGCGAATACTGACTTAAACCCGGTCAAATCCACATTGTCATCTTGGACTGCGTAAACTATCCCGAAATCCTCGCCAATATTGAGGTCTATATCTTTTACATTCATTACTTATCATCTCCCTTAATTGAATGGAATCGTACCTTGTTTATCGTACCCGGTCACATCGACCACCAAATACTGAGATGTGGTTTTACCCGAGCAACCTACAGGATACGTGGTGACTGTATTCCAATCAATGAACTGATACGATTTCAGCGATACAGTACTCTCATCGTGAAATCTGAACGTCTGCCACACTCGCCCCGTGTGTGACTTTTTATCTCCAATATTGATATTTGGCCCCCAAACGGACACATCGATTACAGACATGGGTATAATTGCAACCTTGACGCCATATGACTTTGGGTCACGGGACATGTTTGTAAAAGTATCCGGAACGTAGTTTGATAACTGGTTATACCAATCGTGCGCATAGTGATCAATTACACGTAGGTACCTGATGCGGCTATCATATATCACATCGTTCTGCAGATTGTAATCTGTTGCCCAAGACGCTTTATAATATTTGTGACGACCAAGAACTTGCAATGCCGTATTAGGCTTACTACTTCCTACCTTATCAACAAATCGAATACGAGGCGTGTCTGCATTAGCCGTAACATCCTCGAAATAACCGAAGCAGTAGAACTTGATGCCAGCTTTTACTTCATCAACCATTGCTTGCGTTACCTTTTCGCCTGGCTTAATTACATCCACTACCAGCACCATTAATCGCTCACGACGTTTATGGACCCACTGAGCTGCGAATTCATATCCTTGTGGAACTGATACTGCTATAAGAGGTGCGTCACCATGATATGCGTAATTAGTGGCATAAAAGACCTGGATTACATTAGCCTTCCCCGCAATATATCCGTATTGGTATTTACTTGTAGGCACCAGCATAGGTGCGTAAGCTACAGGTTTGAGCGGGATTTGAACCGTTGGCGTTATCCCCCTCATCGCCCCGGTGTAGAGAACTGCATCTTTTTGTTTAGGGAAACTAAGATATACTAGATTGTCATAGGTATCGTTTATAATCGTGACACCTTCTTTATTCTGGATGTTAATAAATTCCATACGCTAGCCACCCTTCATACGTAAGATCCTTAAATTGACGATTGATATTATATTCATCCTGGGACACTGCAAAATAATATGTTATGATATTGCCCCTAACCTCTGCCACTAAGTACTGTCCCATGGCTGCAGCCCAGACATGTTGCCCAGGCTGCAATCCATTCACAGTAATTTGTTGACGTCGATTAGGGATATCAGATACATACATCCGCCCCTCAATACGTGTGAGCCTTTCCTTGAGATTTAGTATGATATTGCCGTTAGCATCATAAGCTAATACATGCGGTTCCATAATACCTCCTACCAGCATCCAAGTTTAATCCGAGGGTTGTTATCATCATCAAAACCTGTAATAAGGTTATCTTGAATCTCAACACGAGCACCGGTCTCTCTCGAACGAAGTAACCCGATTGTACTGGACACCGCCGCTAAATTTTCAACATGTAATTTGTCGGCAGTAACTGCGTTAGCCTGAATCATCTTATTAACAATGACGTTATCATCGAACTTAGTCGCTCCAGTGATGTGAATCAATTTCCCCGCAATGTATACACCGGACTGACTGAGGTTAATGCGAGACACCAACTCACCACCATCAATCTCGCCAATACTTTTTTTAACTTGTAAATCGATGCTTCCAGCTAACTCAGTAATGCGAGATTCCATATGTGACGCCAAATTCGTAATTCTTCTAGTGGTCTCTTCAGAATTCGTATTGAATTTCTTATCAAGCTCCTTAATTCGCTCATCAACTTTATTCAGCCCAAGAGACTCAAGGTCTAGCAAGCTCGCATCAATTTGTGTCTTAATCACGACTTGCTTCTCGTTAACGAGTCCATCTCCGAACACATCCACAAACGAGCAACGTATCCGGTATATTCCGGCTGAGTTCGAATATGTCAGCATGGTGCTAGTAGTTTCAAAATCATCGGTGCGTTCATCTCCGATCACGTGGCATCTGATTGCATATGCTTGTGCGGGCTTAGTTGAGAAGTAAAGATTAAATCCCCCTAACTGGCTTTTTACTACAATCTCAGGCGCGGCCAACTGCGGAACGTTATACTCATATGTTGCTGCAGTCGAGTATTTGCCCAACGTGCTGCGAGCATACAAATAAACAGTATCCGCTCGTTTAGATAGGGTAAGTACAGCAGATGTACCTTTAACTCTTGCCAATAAAGCATTCGTATCTTTACCAGGATTATTATCGGTACGTAATTCGTAATAGTCGACGTCAGCATTCAGCACCTCATCCCATGATGCGGTGGCATTTCTATCGAACACAATACCGAAATTACTAGGCATATCAGGTATCGCATCCATTGGTTTGACTATCACATCAACCATTTGGGCTGTTTCTGCCCTGTTGCCAAATCGGTCAACCGAGATTGCTTTGATTCGATACTCCTCACCAGGACCTAGCGATTTGATAATAACCTGACTATTACTACTGCCAGCATACTGCCATTCTTGCCCCGTTACAGGTTTTCCGCTTTTCGATTTTAAGAGATACCAAATCTCCGCCACATCGAAATTGGCAGGATTACTAGGCGGGTCAAATAGCACTTGTAAGTCGTAGTAAACACTTTTATCGGCCGTTTGATTGTATCGACTTATAACGTGTAAATTCTGAACATCCTCTGGCGTTTGCAGCTTAGGTATGGCTATAGATTTTGTTACGCCAGTAGTTAACTGTCCTAACTCATTAATAGCCTGTACCCGCACCTCATAGGTCGCACCTAGCAGCACATCAGATATCGTGGTAGTATTCGTGGATGCCGGGTAGTTTCCGATATATGTCCACGTATCGCTTTTTACGTTTCGGTAATTCACGACTACGTTTGAGACTTTTCCGTCTCGAGGTAACTGCCATGTTACACCTATACGTGAGTACATGATGCCGTTAGCACCATAGACATCGCTCACTAACCCTACTGATTGAATATCAGATGCACCGTGATTCGTATAATCAATACTTGGCACCGTGCCATCATCTGATACATAGAGTTCTGGATAATATTCCATGCATTGGATCTTACGAGTCATTTCTGATAGTGTCTTTGTAATAGCCAACACACGAAATGGCTTAGCCGATTTAGAGACCTCTCCGAATGCATATACCGCATCAGGCTGCACTGGTATAGCCTCTTTAACAATCACATTGAGACCCGATACATTTACTACGTTAAACGTAGAGACGATATCCGTAGCGTTGCTACGAATCAGCAACTGATAATTCTTCCCTGGTTGTACCGACACTTCCTTGTCGAGTGTAATCGTCTGGCCACTTACCGCAACCACACGACCGCCCTCGCCCCATTCAGGTATGTCGTGCTGAATTAGAATAATATCTCCTACCGTGCACGCTATGGCATCCGTAAACGCCTCTATTGTCACAGTACGTATTTCATATTTATTGCATCGCAAGAAATGCTTACCATGTTTATAGGCCTGCTCAAGGCTAGTACACCCCATGAGTTCAACTTGTGCCGGATTTGTTAGTGTATCCGACTCGTCGTAAGTGTCACCGTATACTGGAATGACGTCTCGCTCATAATCCTTATCCTTGTTAAGGAACGATATTTCAACAGAGTTAGCCCTAGCCTCCACACCTTGAAACTCTTCAGTAAAGCTGCCGTGTTTTATATTGGCTACAGTAAACAACTGTACCGGTGTAGATTGATAATCGCTAACGCATGTGAACCTGGTTCCTACAGGAATTACTTTCCCTCGACCTACTGCTTCTGGATACTTTAACGCATCCCATAATCGCATAGCGGTGTCGTATATATAGTTGAATGTAAACCCATTTGTTTTGCACTTATCTGCCCATGCCTTAAATGCGTTATAGTCAAGGCGCATATGGGGCTGTCCGAATACAATATATTCACCGCCAATCTTACGACAGATGTGGATTAAATCATAAGCAGCCCAAGCCGGGTTATCAGCTGGTTGTGCTTCATACTTATTGATATACGGATTGAACACATACACCTCTGAACGCTCTTGAATCCATGTCACTTTTGGATCAGTTCCGCTTAGTTGGGATGTAGCCAAAGCCTTAATTCCAATGAGGGCTTTCCCCGGATGCACGAAATCGTCATAAATAATTTGGGTTAGCTGCACCCAGTAGACCTTATTGACATGGCGCAGGCTTTTCCCATCTTTCGCACTGCAACGCATACGAATTTCGTAACGAGCCTTTTCAAGATTGTCAAATCGGAAAACACGATAAAATGCATTATTTGTCGCCTCTTCAATTCGTCCTGCGTAATCAGATGTATTTGTCACGTTATTATCTGACTTAATAAAGTTCCATGCATCACGGCGCTTAATATGGCCGGCCATGCCCTTTTGATTTGCTAAAGGTAATGCCTGCCAGGACTCATCCCCTACCTTACGAATTTCTGCTTTCAACGTGACAGACGTACGGTCAGCGCCGCCACTATCATTTGAATAATATAATCCGTTTGGAAATCCAACAGTTAACTCTATCGCGTCACACGCATCGCCTTGTACCTGTTGCGTATTCCATGATTCAGTCAATTCATAGTTTAGGGATTGATCCGCAAAGTTATCATTGAAATTTGGGATAACTGTTTGGTCATTTGTACCCTTTCTGATATCCACCTGCACATCTTTATAATTACTGATTGGGTTAGCATTAATACGAATATCTTCTATTTTTGATAATTCGCCCTCACCCGCACAGTATAAAAGATTAAGATATTGCTTTTCACCATCACTAATTACATGGCGGGATAATAATAACCCAGCACTTTTCATTCGGCCATATGTTACGGCTAAAGGGTAGCCTTGCCCAGTAACAGTTTCAGTACCTCCCCAGCCATATGTATTTGACTGTTCGGAATTCGAACGGTCAACCTTAGGAGCAGTTAACTTTGAAATGATAGCATTACCTATCATCCCTACCGCCATAGCAATTACTGACCGCCAAATTAAGCTTTGGATACCAAAGATAGCACCCGAAGCGATACCACCGGTAAATACAGCCATCCCGATTGATAGAAGAACACCAAAGAATTTACCCTCAACTCGGGGCATTACTACAATGTAGTCTTCATCGTTCACAACTGTATCAGGCGCTGCTTCATGTCCATTTACTGAGTACGCCCATTCACCAGGTGCACTGAAGTAATAGCTGATAGACTTGCCCTGTTTAAATGGCAAATATTTTGTATCCCGTTGCTCCGGCTTGAACGGATTATTTACAATGATTACATTAACCATCTGCTACTCCTTCCTTTCATAAATGTGCTTCAATCGAGGCACGTACTTTGATATGTGCTCTATACAGGTGCCGCTGTGTTCAGTAGCGTGTATAAATTTACCCTCGCCAAGATAAACCCCTACATGATCGAGATTTTTACCATATAGAGCAAACACCAAAACACTCCCTGGCATTGGCTCACGAACCTCGCGCCATTCATCCATTTGGATTTGGGTATATTCGGGTAGTAATATTCCACTACGCCGATATACCTCAACAACTACATCCCAGCATTTCATTTCCGAGAATGGGGTGCCTATGATATCAGTCAAGTCACTTATTGGATGCATACAGTCCTCCTTGCGGGATAGTAGGTTCTCCGCCAAATCGTGTACTGTTCCCCAATTCACGGCATCGCGCTAAGGTTTTATTGCATTGATTTTCACGGCCCCTATACCCGCACTGAACTCCTTTAAACTTGAACGGGCAGAAATCCTTCATCACACGGATTAACGGGAATCGTCGAGTAAAGCTAAAGTCAGTACCCAGTGTAAACTCCATCCATTCTGCGTTTGCATGAGTTCCCGTAATTACGAAATGCTCCTCTTGCTCGCACACATCAGGTATGTTCGTATTCACTACACGAATGATGACATTGGCTCCAGTAAATCCATTATTAGACTCTGCCATGCGCTGAATTGTACGAGTCACATTAGATACGGATAGCTTAATATTAGGTAAATCCGTCGCATTCTCTGTAACATCTTGAATGGTAAATGGAAATGCGATATAGGTATTGCCTTGAAATTGGATATTCTCCGTATTGTATACCAATCGAATCGTATCCCCTTTATAGGACATTTCTAACAGCATTAACCACACACCTGTGGCCGATATTTGGTTTTTCTCTAAAATCGATGCCGTTGAGAGCGGTAACATGTTATACCTCCTGTAATTTCACGGTTCCCATCCACACTCCGTAGTCATTCGCCGCAAAGTCTAACTGATCAGCAAATCGTACATTTAGTGTTTCCCGTGTTTCTGGATGTACCCAGTCGAATACACCAGAACAGTTGACTTCATCGAAGAATGACCGAAGTTTATAGTAATCAGCTGTTGGCAACTTGTACCCTACGGAATATGTCCGCCGGGTCTTTGTCGTTTTCTTCCTCGTGATTAGCGTCATGTTTTCAACTTGACCTTTATACGAAATATCTGGAGTAGTCTCCTGAATTGGGTATATCGGCCATCGAATATCTGGAAAAACTGCCATAGTTATACTGCGGATGCCTTGATGGCGTCACGCATACCTCCTTTGTTTGATTCCATAGCACGAACTACTACATCGATAACATAATTCTCACCATCGAACCGAGAGTTCTGTTGCTTGCTTTCGAGTTCTTGGCCAGACTGATTAACAATGTTAACAACTACGTTGTTGCTTGTAGCTCCGCCACCCATTAATCTACGGGTTTCGCTTGCTGTGTAAATGCGGTGCGATCCAGAGGACTGTAATAGTTCCGGTCCGTTTTCACCAACCAACATAAGCCCTGGATTCGTTTTTCCTCCAGCAGCGAATCGATTACCGGTAAATGCAGAACTAAACGAACTGCCACCGGCAAAGGACGATGTCCCTTTTGCAGCACCTAGTGAGCCAATACCACTTACTGCACCACCAAATAGCCCTTGCAACTTAGGCATGATATATTGCTGGAACGTTAACTGAATCATCATCTTAATAATGGCATTTGTCATATCCTTGAATATGTCCTTAATGCCTTTGCTAAATGATTTCGTTCCTGTTGCCATAGCTTCGAGATTATTCGTCCATGCCGAATTGATAGAACTCATCGTACTATCAAAAGTAGACTTTGCTAAGTCAGCGTAGTTAGTGGTCTCTTGCTTATACTGCCGAGCAGCTTCCTGCAAGCTTGTTTTAAGACTGCGACCTGCAAGTTCCCATAGCTTCTGTTGAGACTCCAATAGGTTCTTTTCAATCTGCAGTCTTTGCGTAGCCGTTAACTGGGCCTCATTGACTTCACTACGTGCATAGTCAATATAGGTCTTTAACTCTTCTGCAAGTAGTGCATCCGCATCACTGCGAGATAAGCGACCCAGCGTAACCATATTGGTTAAGTGGTCAACGGTTTCGCTCGTTTGCGTGTACGCCAACTCTCTGATTTTCTGCTCGGTATCAGATGCCAATTTTAGGCGCTCTGCTTGAGCTTTCTTTTCAGCAAGTTCCTTATCACCTACTGCCTTTGTGTACTCACGAACGTTATCATCAATTTGGGCCTTTTGCGCTTCAGCTTCAGCTTTGAGTAATTGCAAGCGGTCACCCGTGCGTTCAAGATCGAGTTTCTTAATATCCTCGTTCATCTTACGAACACGGATAGCTTGATTACGTTCAGCTTCAGCAAGTCTCTTTTGATACAACTCTTCATTTTTAGCTCTAACTTGGACGGTTAGGTTTGACTCAGCTAGTTTCTTGGCATTTGCCGCGCTACCTGCTGTGTCTGCAGATGCGCCAGATGTAGCACCCGCTAATAAGCTAGTGTCTACGTACCCTGTGATAGCGCCAAAGTCACCTTCAACAGACGGCTTAGCAACTACTCCAGTACTAGAGTTAGCCCCAGTATAGCCACCTGCACCGTCACTAATGACAATGTGATTATCGCCAAGTACGACAACACCATCTCCGGCTTTAGGTGTATATCCATCGCCTGCATCATGCCAAGCACCTGCGGCTCTAGCCGCATCCATGATAGATGGGACGTATCGAGGTACGTCCCTACCGAATGCCTGCAATACAGAGTCAGAGAATAGCTTTCCGCAATCTGTTGCCCACGTTCCGTCAGCGCCTAACTCGTACGCCTTCCCTAGTTGCTCATTAGCTGCATCTAATACACTTACGGCTTCGCCAGTAGCGTTTCCACTCAGTCCAGAAACAGAACGGATGATGTCACGAATATTCTTATTGTTGGCTTCATACTGATTCTTCGCAGTTAACTTATCGATTTCATATTGACTGCCGTCGATTTGCAAGCTTTGCAATGTAAGTGAGCGATACAAATCAGCCATGCGTTCCACAGCACTTGTCAACTTTTCGGCCGCTTGTTGAGCTTTCTTGGCAGCCTGCTCTTGAGCTTTGGCCGCTTTTGCAGCTTCCTCATTCGCCTTGTTGATAGCCTCAGTATTTGTTAGTCCACCATTAGCAATGTCCTCTTTCGCTTTTGCAAGTTCTTCATCGAGTTTCGCTTTCGCAGCATCCGCCTCTTCTTTTTGCTTTAAAGCCGCATCAATTCTAGCGCCTTCCTCTTTAGTAGCTAAACGGTCATTCTTTACAAGTCCAAGCCACGCACTATCCTCAATCCAATATCGGGTATCATGTGATTCCCTAAACTTATCAGACATTCCTGCTGTTGAGTTCGTATTCTTGTGAATACGTTTACCGTCAACTTCTACGCCAGTATAAGATGCTTTTGTCTGTTCGTTATATCGGAAATCAAGTAGTGCTTTCCCAGCAAGTCCTATTACTGTAGCTAAAGTTACCCAAGGACCCGCAGCGGCAAGTGTGGCTAGTCGCATAAATCCGAGTGCACTGGTTAACGATCGCATAACTACGATTACTGCACCTGCTTCTGCGCCGAATTTGACAATTCCGCCGATAGCTTCTTTCTGCTCGGCAGTCATTGACTCAAATTCTTTAGCTACATCTAATACACCTTTCGCGTAGTCGTTAAATACAGGAACTAACTCATGGCCGATGGATACCGCAAGCCTCTTACCGGTATTCTCTAAATCTTTTAATTCCCGATTTAGCTTTGCGGACTTAGATGCTGCATCATCGTCGATGATAAGCCCCATTGCTTTGGCACGTTCGGCTACTTTGTCCATCTGTTCGGCGGACATGTTGAGCATGGCGTGCATTTGATACCCAGTACGTCCAAAGAGCTCCATTTCGACACGAGTCTTTTCAGCTCCGTCCTTCATGCCTCTTAGACGTTCCTGTATCATCTTGAACACTTCAACAGTATTCTTGCCTTGAATATCCTCAAGCGTATAGCCTAATTTACTGAATATATCAGTACTAAGCTTTCCTTCTGCCCGAGCGACTTCCATTTTTTCTTTGGCCGCTCCGACATTTTTGGAGAACTTAGCAAATGCACCGGCACTATCTTCCATAGCAATACCCATATAATTGGCCACTGCTAATAATTCACTGGTTTCTTTTGCCGTAGCACCAGTGATACCGGATAACTTCTTAACGGCTACATCCCATTGAATAGCCTCCTTGGCAAGTTTGGCACCGATGCCTACAACACCGACACCGGCACCTATCGCCATGAGGTCATTCTTCATTTTGCCAAGGGCGGATTTGGCGCCTTCAGCACTAGCTGTAATTTTCTTGAGTCCTGCTTCCGTATTCTTATCTGTCAGCTGAACAACAATATCAATTAAATTATTGGCCATTCTTGTGCGCCACCTCCAATTCTTTGGCTTCTAATAATACGAGTAAGTCGATAAGGTGCGGTAGTGGCTCAATGCCGTAAGCCTTCGCCACTTCTAATACCGCTGGCATATCGAATCCTGCAATACCGCCTGAATGCCATCGTCGCTGCATCCGGCTAGCGTTGTATACTCGCATGGCTTGTCGCGTACCATCTAATTGATGCGGGGAATTGAACTCACACTCCGAGCAGTCAAAATTCTGTTTAGTCTTACGTTGCATCTTGATACAATCGGAGCAGTATTTTGGTTTGTCGGAGTTGAGCCAACTCCACGCATCAATTAGTTTTTTTCGATTTCAGCCTTTTTTTCGTTAGTGAAACGCATAGTTTCAATTGCTAATTCCATAACGCCGTCATTTGGTGATTCCGCAATTTCACTATCGGACATCTTATACACATTTTTCATAATCCATTCAGCTAATCTGCGATACCACAGTAATTTATCCGGCTCGGAAGTTTCTTCCGGAAGCGGTGTATAGAGCGGATCTAATCCAGCCTTAATCAATTCACTACGTTCGGCAAACGTTAAACCTCTTAATTTAATATCTTCAAATGCCATATTGGCACCTCCTAGTATTGTTCTTGATTATTAATTAATGTAATGATGGCCGCGGACTTGCCTGCATCTGCACGGTAGTACGCCTTAAACGGCAATTCGATATTAACGCCTCTAGGGCCATCGATACCTGGAGATTGTCGTTCATATACAAGTTCAGGCAACTTGAACGTAAGCGACCAGTCGTCTTGTTCTAGTCGTAATTCTAAGCTAGATTCCGTACCATTAACCGCTTTATTCAAAAGGTCCTTATTTTGGAAGAACGCTTTAATCGTCCCCGAAATTGACGCAATACCTGGGTCGATGTATGTTCTAAAGCCTTTACCGCCGATAGCGTAAGAATCACCATCCAAGCCAAAATCAAAGTTGATATCGCAACTTAGAATATTGGCCACAGTAACGCCACCCTCTTTGATAGTTGCGTTAAGATTTTGGAATGGTAGGAAATTGACTGCTTTTGCTGCAGCATCAAATGTAGTGGCCGCTAATGTTTCCTTACAGCCCATCACATCAACGGATGCAGTTAATTCGGCATCGCCGCCGAATTTAAAGCCTAATTTACTAACTCGCGCGCCCGCGAATTGTTGGAATACGTTAACATCAGGATAGCCCTGTTCAATAGTTAACGATGGCATTGTGTTTCCGATTTTAAATACGTGCTCGGACTTCTTATTCGGTGCTTGACCAGTTGTATTAGAAGTCGGTTGACCAAATGCAGCTTTTAGCCAGTATCCGATGTCAATAACACCAACAGGCACGACCAAACTACCGGACGTGTCAATGTTGCCACGGAATGGCGCTGCAGGATTACGATCGCCACGGATTACGGTGGAATCGTTTAAATTTTGACTAGCTTTTATAGAGCTAGATATGATTGGCGTGATTACACCACCAGTGGATGGCGTTGTACCAAAATCCGCCTCAAACGCAATCGCCACATGGGACTGAGAACCCTGTGCACGTTTTGCTGTTGCCATATGCATTTCCTCCTTTAATATTCAATATTCCCGCCGATTACATGCGGAATTTCTATAGTAGCTGTTAAACGTCCGGTGAACACCGGGCGCCAAGTCATTGAGTCTAATTCATAATCAATGCCGATTACCGGAAACGCTGGATTCACCTTACAAATGCATTCGATGATTAACTGCCCTAGGTTATCCGATTCTAGCGCTCCGTCGTATCGAATAATATTCTTAACGCGAGTTGCACCTTTATGGACGATACCCCATACAATAATTAACGAGTATGTGTAGGTATCAGCAAGCCCTTCGTTCTTATTACTCGGTAGTAATATGATGCAAGGGCAATCTTCTTCGAGCGGTGCATCAACATCGTCGTAGCCGACATACAGTTGCGCCGGCTTTCCGTATTTGTCATTGCAAAATTTAGTCAACGCTTCATCATTCGCTAGGGCTTCAGCCCAACGTTCAACGATGCGTGACAGTGGAATTGTCTGTTGCATCAAATCACCCTACCTTGTAGTTACGTCGAGATGCAGATTGCGCTGCCGGTCCATATATAGCGTAGTCGCCTATCTTATTTTCGATATAAGGTTTCAATTTAGGCTGTAACGCTGCTTTCATAGGTCCATAAGTATGACGTGGCTGAATTTTGAACATCGATTTACCTTTTGGTAATGGTACGCCCGCTGCAAATAACTTCTTACGCATAGGCTCTGTAATTTGCTTAGTGTACCCTTCTTCGATTCGTTCGCCTAACCGTTTAGCCGAATTAGATAACCACCCGACTCGGACAGATTGCTTGCCCTTGTCATATTGATACCCGACTGCATTCGATAGCTTACCTAGAGGACTGTATCCGATTGTCCTGGCGCTAATGCCCATATCAAGTAAGGCATTTCGCGATTTCGAGCCCCAGGCTTCCCGTTCTGCCCGTCCTCCGCTTTGATAAGCTTTCCGAAGTTTCGCACCAAATGCTGACTCAAATGCCGCCCTGCGAGCCGGTGCCATGAAGTTAGGATATCTGCGTCCACCTGGTGCACCTGATCTGATGCCTTCTTTAATTTCCTTTTGCATCATCCAACCTGTTGACTTTAATGCCTTACGCATCCAGTCTGGTTTTGTTTCTGCAATGAAATTCAGATACGGTGTGGCTGTGTCTGTAATCGTAATAGGTTCATTATTCATTACGGTCTCACCGCCCTCACGTTATGGACAATTTCAAGGCAATACATCGTGCCGTCAAAGTTGGAAATGTGATCAACGTACCATTTCTCGCCGTTGATATACACTTCGTCTTTTGATCGTGGTTCGGGAACATCCTTAGCACGCACCCAAATCTGAGCTTTATCAGCTAATGCTTTATCGACGAATCCAGATCCTTTGCCGTCATATTCGCCAATCTCCACGATAGCTTTGATAGCTTGGCCTTTGTAGGTAATTCGTTCACCAAATACAGAAAGCAGTGCATTAGGCTTATATTCTAATTTCATAGTGCATTACCTCCTATGGAGTAGGCGGGCATATGCCCGCCCTTACATTACCTTTTCTACATTAGGCACAAGTGCAACTTCCAACACTGTAGTACCTGGGCGTTTTTCTGTAAGAGCCACGCCTAATACTGGGTTAGTGTCTGTCTTAGATGCTCGCTTTTGAGCTTTGTCAAAATACACAGTATCACCTACTGCAAAAGAATCAGATGTTAATGCCGCTACTTCGAAGCAACCAGTCACCTTAACTGCACCGATTGAATTAGGACCAATGTTTGTAATTGCCACACCGTGCATTTTACCGATAGGAACGATGTCCCCTACTTCAATCATTTCGGTTGTTGTATTTTTAAAATCGACGCGGTCTAGTTCTTGAATGAATTTAGCCATATCTATTTACCTCCTAATCAATTACTAATTATTTACCAGGATTTTTGTACAAGCCGCGGAAGTCGATTGCTGTTGCGTTGCAATCGATTGCTACTTTGTACTCGATGCCGTCAACCTTGAAGCCTGTTTGCGTTTCTAAACGAGGTGTTTCAACGCCATTTAAGTACGTTACTTCGATAGTTTGAACATCTGTAGGACGGGATGCCAAATACCAAGCATGCGGATCCGTTAATGCCGCATCTACAACGATGGTGAATCGACCACTGAATGGGTTGACAGTATCATTGCTACGAGCAGGGTCTACCACAGATTTAACTACTTGATATGCTAATGCTTCGAGCTCAGGTGGAACAATCAAATATGTAGGTGAGATATTCAAATTGCGATTTTCACCAATATGTTTTTGACGACGCATAGCCGCTACACCTGCAGCTAAAGATACAACACTTAACTCGGAGCCTGCAGTTGCCAAGTTCTTACGATCTGCACTAAACAAGGCCTTTCCGTCTTCTAACACAGTATTGCCGCTTAAAAGGTCATATACCATGTTATTGATTTTATTTTTTGCTGCACGGCCGAACTTAGAAGAAATATCGTTAAATACACCCAAATCGTCATTAATAATAGCTTGTCGTGTTAAGCTGAACGTACGTCCGAATGTCAATACACTAACGTTCGTACCTGCTTCGCTCATTTGGGAATCCTTGAATTGTCCGCCCTCAGGGACAAGTTTCAATTCAGCTGCTTCGGAAAGTAAAAAACGTTTTGCTGGTTTGAAGTCACGATTACTACCTTTCCCCGCCCAAGTTGCAAATGTAGATGGTGCTGTTTCATATCCTTGCATCAAGGCCTTATTTGCTACATTAGACAACGCGATTGGGAAAGAGGATGTGGAGTTGATAGCTTCACGAGCCAATTCCAAACGGTCAGCATAGTTAGCGGTTAAGCCTTCACGAACTAAGGACTCACGAGCTAATTCCATCAAGGACATAGAACGGAGCTCATTCGCACCTGGTGCAGGATTTGCAACCGGGATACCAACAGACATTATCAAAGCATCTTGCATAGCCATGCGGAACTTATCAGAATCTGCTTCACCAACTTTAACGGATACTGGTTTATTACGTTCGCGCAACGCATCCATTACAGCCTCACGAACTTCGGCAACAGATTTACCGGATTTGATAAATTCATCTACACCATCAACTTCGAAATCACGGCATAGACTTGTGATTGTGGATACACGTTCACGTTCTGCCGCAATCAATCTTTTAGCGTCATCCGCATTAAAACCTTTAACTCCGGACTCTGGTACTTCCGGTACTACTTGTGGCACGTTTTGCTCAGTGCCTTTTGCTTTTGCATCACCTTTCATAGGTTCCTCCTCATTATCATCTACACTTCTGCCTACCCCTACACTTGGATCTGCAGGGACGGACACAATACTAATTTCCAGCGGTTCCCAGTCTGTGATTACATAACCCGGACCAGTAAATCGACCGTTGGAACTTTTAGAATCGGAATCGATTAATTCCTCATATCGACTTATGTCATATCCGACACTCACACCTTGTAATGTGCCTTTTAACACTTTTTGATAAATCTTTTCAGATTCATCATCTTCATCGAATCGAACAATCGCCTTGCCACGATTATCTTCAATCCAAACTTTATCGATGTGACCAACAACGGCACTGCGATTGTGATTGAATAACAATGTGCCTAAACCGTTATTGAATCGGTCTAGATTAACGCATCCGTCGTCATGACACAATATCTCTGTTCCGAACCATCTTTCATATGGCTCTTCAGAGGAAAAGGACAATTCGACGGTACGATCATCGTTCGCTTCGATATTTGTAATTTGCGCCTCTCGGGCATATTTACCTAAGAGCTGCTTCTTTGCAAATTTCCCCACTAGCTATCATCTCCTTTCATATCAGTGGTGGTATCATCCGCTAGATTCGTTATGTCCCCATTCATATCAAGGGCAACACCCAATTCCTTAATGCGGTCTTGTTCCAGCTTCCGCTGTTCAAGTACTTCTTCCCAGTCCTTACCAGATGCACTACATACGTCCTCGAGCGTTGTGAGTCCTGCCTTAATTGCTTCCTTGTTAGCATTAACTTCCTTAACAGGGTCAATCCAAGACCAGCCTGGAGCTAACCACGCTACTTTCTTATAAAGTTTTGGGTTTGCTGCATAGTCATTGGCCGGGATAATTCCCTTTAGATAGCATGCTTCAATGAAAGCCCGCCATACGGGCATGCAAAAATGCTCGATTATAAAACGCTGCATCTGCTTGAATGATTGCTGGTCCTCCAGCATATTCTGCCGAGCTGCGGAGAAGTTACCACTAATGCTGCGCGTCACTATGTCCGCGCTTAGACCCATACCCGACGCTATGCGTCTTGTTTGTGTCGCTGAGTATTCTGATGCGGTTCCTGCATTTCGCTTAGGTTCCGCAAATGAAATTGATTCACCTGCACGTAGATGTTGGATAATCCCTGGCGCCATTGAACGAACTTTCTTGCCTTTACTATCAATCTTATTCGCAACCATCGGGTTACCCCCAGTATTACTTGTTACGAACGCGCCGAAACATGCGGCTACACGAGCCGCTATAAGGTCGGCATCCATGTATTCATCTACGTCATGAATACGCTTTAATACGAGGGCTAACATACTAACCCCGCGCAGTTCACTAGGTCTGCGAGGCTTATGTAACAGGAAAGCCCTATTACTTGGTAATCGTGCCTCATTAAATGACCGTATTCCTAACGGGTCTGTTTGGAATACGTGATACGCTATCGGTCTTCCGTATTTATTAACTTCCACGCCATTAACAATACTATTGCCATTCTCGCTTACCGATACGGCTCCGATATTCTCGCCCTCGATAAGCTGTAATGATAGTGGTATATCTGCGCCTTCGGAGGTCATATTAACTAGGATTTCTCCATCATAGACCATTCGGCGCAGAGCCATTTCTTGCAACTCGTAGAACGTGGATATTCCTCGGATATCCGCATTCTCTTTATCCACCCAGTCAGACCAAGCCTCCTCAATTTTCTTGTTGAGTCTTTCATTTAGCTTTCCTGCTTTGGTCTTGATTTTGCACTGTGGCTTTATTCCGGTACCTACTACATTCCGGAGTAATGCCAATACAACACTTTCAGCGAGGTCACTATTAAGTTCTGCTGCACGTGCACGACCTCGGATCAAATCACGTTGGCCTGATGCTACTTGTTCAGCTGTACCAAATACTGGCATCCAGTCGCCACTCAATCGGTCTGTTGACGCCGCATCATATCCACGTTCAAGCGAACTACGGAAATATGCTCTACGGGCAGCGCGCTCTGGATTGAAATAAGCTATTACCTTATCGAGTATGTTCATCGTCGCTCCCATGACACGTAGGATGTCGTGCTATTACCTTCCTCATCATCAACGCGAGTCATTAACTCACGCTCACGGGCGTATAATGTCGGCAGGTCATGCGTCTTAAATCGCTTACCACTTACAGACATCTCGGCGTATCCATTCGTCTCAATTTCCTCGATTATCGTTCGAATACGCTCCAAGTCTTCTCTTGCGCTCATGGTCTCACCTCCTTCTTAACTAAACCAACCTCGGCTATCTGCATTAAAGTCTTCATCATCCGTATCTTCGTCCCCCTCATCGGTATCCAGATTATATTCAGGTAAGTATTTAACACCTACCGAGTCCGCCACCATGGCGTTGTATACACACGTATCCAACAAGTGATTTGTTGGATGACTAGTTAATGGTTTCCATTGCACTGTAACTGCTCCGGTCTTTACATTTCGGATTTCTTGCTTTTCCTCCGACCGGAGGTGCTCCGAATATTCCTCCGGGCAATCCTTAAATAAATGGATTGTGCCAGGCTCATTAGCCGGACGTACCATACGTGCAAATATAAAGTCCTTCCAGTAATCGGTATTCACTACGTACAGCTTCATGCCTCCGATGACGCCCTTCTCGATGCTGCTCATCTTATAAGGCGGAGCTAGAGGACTGTGTGATGAATCACCTTTAACTGGCACGCATACTTCTGGGTACTGCGCACAGTACTGATATACTTCATCTGTTCGATAGCCACTATCGATACCGGCCCTCACAATCTTACGGGCCTCACCATACTCTGATGGATATTCTCTATCAATGAGTATCTCGGTTAAGTCTGACCAACTACTTGCTTGACCATAATCGACTAAGTAACTTGATACACCATGAGCGTAGGCTCTAACCTCCCACCAGAAATGATCTTGCTGCACATCAACAGATGCGATAAGTAGTGGCGCATGCTGTGGCACAATACCTCGAGGAACTTCCGATTGCGTAAACACGAGGTTCTGTGTGCTTTTAGTTTTCGCAGATTTCCACGGCTCCGCTAATCCAGAGTTGATAAAATTCATCAACTCACTTGGCTTATCCTTTGATTTAACAAACTCATATGCCACATCGCCAAAGGTAACCCATGGAGAGTAAAGGGATGACATGTGATATGCAACCGACCGGACAACTCGGACTTGTGATTCATTCACCGCACGCCATTCACCTTGCCGGAGCATATCCATCTTGTGCTTATCATCAATACGTTGCTTACAATGTTCGCACTCATAATATGCGGTATCACGTATCATATCCGCATTGCCATGGTGTTCCTCCGGCCATTTTATCTGTTTGAATTTGAGGGTCTGCGACACCCCGCAATGCGGACATGGCACGTAATACTGCTTGCGTTCATTTGCGTCCATATAGGACTGCCAAATATTGCCACTTTCAATCGTAGGAGTTGACACTCTTACAATCTTCTTATCAACGAATGTCTTGGTACGTTCCTCAGCCAGCTTAATTGGATTCGCTTCCTTACCAGAGAAAGCTGGATACTTATCAATTTCATCGAAGAATAAGTACTTAATTGACCGACTTGATAAGCTGCTTGGTGAGTTCGCCCCAACAAGCACCATGTAGTTCCCATTAACGAAGTCTAACTCCAGCAGTTTACTGCTTTCGTCATACATATCCGCAAGCGGCTCTACGCTTCTAATCATTGGCTGCACACGTTTATCGCTAGCGAATTTCGCGATTGTATCTGTAGGGTAAACCATCATGACTGGTGATGCTGTTTGGTGTAACGCATATCCAATCATATTGAGCTCGGCTTCCGTCTTACCTATCTGCGCCCCAAAACATAACGAGATGCTTTCAATGAGAGGGTCTGTGAATTTGTCCATAGGCTCCTTGAGATAAGGTGTCCGCGCTGTACGCCATCGTCCAGGTTCAGCAGATATATTAGTCAGTACCCTGTACCTATCCGCCCATTCCGAAACGGTGTATCTTTCAGGTGGCTTGAATGCCTCTAATTCCTCAGGGAACCAGTCAACCTTTGGACTTACCTTTTCCCGTGGCTTTGACTTTCGGCGTGTACTCGCCTTCGCGTGCGTAGCTTTCGAGGTATTCTTCGACAAGGCCATTCACCACCTTTTCTACACGAGCACGTTCCTCAGGATCCGTGAATTCACTTCCTATACGCTTACCTAATTTGGTAAATGATGTCTTCATCTCCAATACTCGGCTAGCCCATGCCTGTGCAACATCAGCACGAGGGACATATTCTCCATTAAGCACATCTAGCATTTTCTTTTCACGCGCGGCCTTTGCTTCTTTATAATCTGCTTCGGCTTCTAACTTACGAGTTGATGCGGATTTGCTTTTAGCGTTATCACCTTTCGCCTGTCCTAAATACACGAGGACTTCCCGGAGATTCCACCAACCTACAGAGGCTTTAGGCATCCCTGCTTTATGATGTCGAGAAATAATTTCCGGAGTGACCCGCAAGAGGTCACATAGTTGAGTGCTGGATACGAGCAGATTGCCTGCAGCATCAAATTTCACTCTCGGTTTTGTGTCCGCCATAGGTGTACTCCTTTCTAAATTCGTCTTTCTACATTCAACAGGAAAATTTTTCTCACAGAGAGAGGACCATCGCGCGGGGGCGACCAGCGGCCATTTTTCGCCCGCGGAGTACCTTTTCCCAATTTTCATTTTCTCAATTAGGAATTATCATTGATACTCAATAAGAAAAAGGGTAGACCTCAACTAAGTAAGGTCTACCCCGGGGCAGTGCAGCAGGCAGACATATTGTGCGGGCCAGACACTGCCTGCTATCTACTACATTTACATTATATTAAATTAAGAGTGTGCCATTCTATGCCATCTTTTCAAATTCAGCTATTGCTTTCTTGTGAAGTCTGTGAACTTGTCGCCACGAATACCCTAGTTCGACAGCTATCTGCTCCCATGGCAATGCATTAATGTATCTGAGATTCAGTACATCTCTGTATTGTCCGTCAGTTATTTGGTTGATGACTTGCTTGACCTTGTTTCGAGAATCAATCAATTCATCCCATTCTCTGTTCAGCTCCTCCCTACATTCTTGTAAGTGCTTACTGATTCGTGGCATAGCATCTCCCGATTCACATATCTGTATAGCTTCTGAATGTAAATCTCGGTTAATCGCACTTAGCTGAATCTCTAACGCACGCATTCGCTGCTCAGTATGGCGGACAGCTTGTAGTTCTTCATTAGCCATCATGTGCGATAATCCCCATATTTACTGATAATCATCTGTGCTCGTAGTAATCCGTCAATGTATCCGCTTTCACGAATTCTATCATCTAGCATAGGTGATCTCAGTTGTCTATTACGAGCTCGTATGATGGCGAGACTTAAATCTGACTGTATGGCACCTACAATCACATCTGCCCTGCTTCTACGCTTTTGCATCCTTTACCTCCATACGTTCGACAATATCCTCGATGGCTTCTACCATATCCGCTTTGCATTGTTCGACAGCAGTAAACATCTCTTCGCACATGGCGTACGCATCATCACTCAGATCATCATCTAATCTCTCGGCAACATTATCCTTGAGATTATCTACAACCTTAACTATATCCATGACAAGATGATACGTGTCATCTAGATAGTGCCCTATGTTAATTAGTAGTCGCTCGACTTTTGTCATGCTCTTCCCTCTTTGCAATTTCCCGATTTAGATACCATCGGGCTTTTTTCAAATCCTTAATAGCATCGTCCTTATGACCAGCTCTGGATACATACTTCACTACATTACCCAATCGATACCCAAGTTTCTTGTCTTCGATGTAATCGATAACCTCGATATCGCCTTGTGTATAATGGCTTGGGTGGTTTATATCATCGCATAGATAATCAATGCGATTAGGAGATTTATCTGCTATAACTTTCTCTATTGTTAATCCTGATTTATTCGATACCTTCTGTAATCGTTTTAGATTTTCGTTAGCTGCCAAACGTTTTAAAGTTTCATTAGCTGATAACTTAATAGGTGGCGGCGGGGGATTATTGGGTCTCTCATACAATCTACCTGGTGTAAGCCCCAATGCAGCCATGTATTTTCGATTATCAAGATATTTATCAGTGATATCTATAACTTGAATAGTCGTGTAACTCACTATTACCACGATGACCCCGATTAATCCTGCCATTATAAATTGATCCATATTAATCATCCTTTCTGTATTTATCGATTCTTGCTTTTAGGCTTTGCAGCACATATTCCTGTGCTCTGTCCTTTTGGGCTAGTGCATCCATCATATCCTCATCGCGAGTTCCCTCACATATTAGATGATGAATAATTACCTTCTCCATTTGACCTTGGCGATGTAACCGCTTATTAGCTTGTTGATATAACTCAAGACTCCAGTTTAACCCGAACCATATTACGTGGTTCCCGCCGTCCTGTAAGTTAAGCCCGTATGCCGTACTAGCCGGATGTGCTAATAGAATATCAATCTCTCCAGCATTCCACGCTATCTCATCATCGGCACCTTTTAATTCACAGACTCTTAATTTAGTCTTAGCTAATGCTGCTTTTAACCGTTCACAGTCATGCTTAAAGTTGTAAAACACTAATGCGGGCTTACCGTTTAACTGTTCTACAAGTTCCATAAAAGCCTCAATTTTACATCCATGTATCTCGTGAACATTTCTGTCGCCATCATATACGGCACCGTTCGCTAACTGTTGTAGCTTTGTGGATAATGCTGCTGCACTCAAAGCTGTGATATCTTCGCCAGCTTCAATCAACTCTAGTACAGATGTGCGTTCCATATCTTCATAGGTTTTTTTTGCTTTTGAATCTAACTGCACATATTTAATATCGTTGATTACTGGAGGTAGTTCCAAATAGTCATCAGCTTTCATGGATATGCATAACCCAGATATTGCCGTCATAATGCTGTCATTTGAATCGGATTTAGGTTTATAGGAGTACACCATTTCGCGTGACCTCTGATCGGGCTCGAAATAGTAATCTCTAAATCCTGTGTACGTTTTTCCTAACGACTCACCTCGATCTAATAAATACACTTGCGCCCATAGGTCGATTAATCCGTTAGGGGCTGGCGTACCTGTTAACAACACCATGCGCTTGATGTGGTTATGCATATAGGCTAATGACTTAAAACGCTTAGCTGTATGGTTCTTAAAGGAACTGGATTCATCCACAACTACCATGTCAAACGGCCATGCATTCTTGTAGTAATCAACTAACCACGTTACATTCTCACGATTGATGATGTAGATGTCGGCAGGTGTGTTTAAAGCCTTAATGCGCTTTTTCAAGCTGCCTAATACAGTTGATATCCTTAATATACCTACGCCGTCCCATTTTCGTGCTTCACGTTGCCATGTAGCCTCCGCCACTTTCTTAGGCGCTATGATTAGCACTTTACGAATGGCGAATCGGGAGTACTTCAATTCATATATGGCAGATAACGTGATAATCGTTTTCCCTAAACCCATATCCAGGAATAACCCTATCTTATTTTGATTAACGGTCTTGTCGATACAATATCGTTGATACGCATGCGGATTAAACTGCATTACGCTTTCACCCCAAATTCTTCTATGAATTGATCCAGATAACCAGCCACCTCATCTACACCTTTTAACACAAATACTTTTTGATTTAACTTTTGTAGTTCACAGGCTTGGACACCCTGCAACCGCGAAAGTACGCCTTTGGACGTCTTCAACTCTACGAAATGAATAACGCCGTTCGGCCATATGACGATACGATCAGGCACACCGACATTACCAGGGGATACAAACTTATACGCTTTACCTCCCGAACGTTTGACGCCTGCAACTAATTTTCTCTCGATATCCTTTTCTAACATTTCTCACCTCTGAAATCTTTAAACGTTAACATGTTTACATACGCATATATGAGGGTTCAAATTAAGGCTGTAAAGGGCGTATTTTTTCTTAAAACTCTTTGTTTTGATATTTACCAGTATATAATGTTAACATTGTTAACCAACCTATATGAATATAGATAAATACTGACTTTATGCGTTAACATAGTACGTTAACATTCTCCGAATTCGTTAACATTCTAATGTTAACAAAAATACTGAGAATGTTAACGCTTAATTGAGAATGTTAACGTTATAATTTCAGTTTTGACTCGTTGATTCTGAACCCTCTTTGATGTCCATATTCACCAAATCTCATCAACTGACTTCCACCCATTGTGTACGGGGAGTCCGCCAGTATTTGATTAATTTCCCTGGTCTCGATCTTCTTCATGCGACTTGGGTCGTTACCGAAACATTCCCACCATACCTCTGCCGCACAAATACGGTCACGATATACTAACTCTTGACCCTCGGCAGGTTTAGCATTCATGCTAAGGAACGTCCTCCGGGCGCTACGACTCATCACATTCCAATTTAAAGGCACTTTGATTAATAAAAACTCATTAATCAGTCCTGCTTTGGTATTTGATTCCATGTGCGCCTCTCTAGCCGCATCAGCCAATTTTAGTACGTTCGGGTCATCCTCGATAATGAGGCTTTCCCCGCTTTTATACCGATACAAGGCCTCCGCCCATAACTGGTCTACTTCCCCAGGAAGATTAACAAATATGTTCTTTCGCGGAGTCGTCATCTCAAGATCAATAGGCCAAAATCGGCGATTACCTGTAATATCTTTTAGGAATTCATATTGATTAGTGCTACCAAAGAACACACACTGCCGTGGATACTCTTGTGTACGTCGGCCATAAGCTTGACGAAATACATCTACTTGACGACTTAGAAATTGCTTGGACGCATTTTCTTCAGCCCTTGAATACCCTGCCATTTCACCAGCTTCTATAATCCATTTACCTTGAATGCCTTCCGCAGCTTCTTTACCCTCAAAGGTATTTAAGCCATCAGCGTACCACTTCTTGCCCATTGTGCGGATAAGAGTACTTTTACCGATACCCTGACCGCCGATAAGAATTGGCATCGTGTCATACTTGCATCCAGGCTCAAACGCTCGCGCTACTGCCGCCGTAAATGACTTTCTAGCGGCTGCACGGGTATATACATTATCCTCAGCCCCTAAGTAGTCGATGAATATAGTATCTAATCGGGCAATACCATCCCAGGATAACCCGTTAAGGTAATCTAGTACTTCATTAAATCCATTTTGCTCAGCGCACATAATGAGAGCATCCATGATTTTATCTTTGCCGGTGATATCATATTTATTTTCTAGGTACCACCGTAAGCCCGCATCATCTGCGTCTGTCCATATGCGAAGTCCTGGTGTTGGGTTCCATGGTAGGGCCCCTTTTGCCACGTATCTCGAACCAAATCTATCATAGGCAAGTCTACCGACAAGCGCCGGATCATGGTGCATGATTTTAAGCATGTTATCTAGTGTGTTCTTAGGTCGACCATTCTCGTCGTACTTTAAAGTCGAACTTTTCATCCAATCGACGTTCGTTAACGCATTAGGGTCGAGGTCGGATGTCTCAGCGTGAGCCAATACATCCGTGATAATATCAGCGAATACATTTGATGCCGATTCTCGGGCACGGGCCATGTTGAGTTCATTAACGACTACCGTATCTTGCATAGCTAGTTTAGACATAGCCATGTAAGATGGCAGTTTGTGCCCAGGTGTCCCATCCTTAGCAGTCTCGTCTAAGCTGTGGAACTTATGCAACCGGATAAGGTCAAAGGCATTAACCAGTTGACCACTGCACGGGTCAGTATTATGGTGACTGAACAGGAATGTATCGTCATCATAGATAACCGCCCCTGCTACTGTTGAGCCAGTAACGAACGTTAAACGGTCCTCGCTGCCGTCAACATCGACATATGCATGAGGTATGAATTTATCAATCGCCTCACGGATACCATATATTCGACAAAAGGCACCTACGATACCTGGTTTTTCTCTCGGATCAGCTTGCTTTGCAAGTATCTGCTTTTCATGCTGCGATGCTTCCTTACCTGGTACTTGTGGCCAAGAACGCACATCTCGCCAATCAGTGTATTGGCCGAGCATACCGTCAACAGATAAGAATGCCTTATCGCCTACGTAATATACATATTGCGCGTCATTCGGGCATGATGGCCAATACATGAGCCGAGAAGCTTCGAACGTAGTTCCATCCATCATACCAATGCCGATGAGCTCCGCCAGCTTACGAGCGATAGGCTCATACTCATCAGGTGTCATCGTTCTATCAGTAGGGACGATGACACGTAATCGTGGACGATGCACAGTGTGAGAACGTGTTGAGTAGATGGCATATGCCATGCCAAGGCTGTCAATTGTGCGAGCAACGTTCTCAGTTTCCCCAGGCGATATGGCATCCATATCAAGAGTAATCAGATCACGCCCAGAAACGTTGATAGCTTTACGTTGCAGACCATTTAACGTACCACCAACAAAGCCGCCTATGTCCTTTAACTTGCTTTTCTCAGATTTTGGCAATCTGTGGTATTCGTCCACGGTTTCTGTTGTGCGAACGGGGATTTTGAGGCGTTCACAAAACTCGGACCACAACATCTCCGTACGGGTCCATTGCTTTGATGTGCGACTCGCACCGATACTGATGGTAATCAGTTTATCGTTTTGCAAGTGTATCCCCTCCTAATCTTTCATATAATAGTCGTTAGTAAAACCTGCTGATGATAGTAGTAGTCCATCTGCCCAAGGTATATCGATTGAGAATATAGCATTAACATCATTTAACGTAGATTCTGCATTCTCCTTGTTGATTTCAAGTACAGCTTCATCATGGATGTGCATGATAATTTGATATCCAGCATCCTCCAATCGGCGTAACGTTAACGCTAAACAATCGCGAGCGACTGCTTGTGTGATGTTTTCGACTAATTTGCCTCCATAGGTGCTTTCAGTAACCCATGCAGCGTTTACTTTAGTCTTAAAATGTACCGCATCCTTACCGAACGCATTCTGCTTAATGCTTGGGCTAGGATAAAATAGCTTACGTCCACTCGGTAACTCAATCGTCATATAACGGTAACCGTATATTGGATCAATTTCCAAACGGAACATAATGCCGTGGTCAAGGCCTATAGGATTCCCGGTAGTAACGGTGTACACGGCCGCATTCTCAACGGCATACCATAAATCTCTTATTCTAGGCGATGCGTTGCGCCATAAATTTACGATTTCAGGTAATTCCTCCTCATGGAGTCCCATATCAAGAGCTCCCATGGCTTTTAATGCATTCACTCCGCCTTGATAGCCGAGTGCCAATTCAGCGACTTTACCTTTTTGTCTAAGATGACCATTCTCGCCATGCTTAACAACGGGAACACCAAACATCGATGATGCGGAAGCACAATATATGTCTCCGCCCTCAGCGAATACTCGCTGCCGCCAATGTTCTCCCGATAACCAGGCGATAACACGAGCCTCAATGGCCGAGAAGTCTGCCACACATAATGTATTGCCCTTTTCAGCAATAATCGAGGTACGAATTAATTGAGATAGCGTATCCGATACGTCACCATATAGAAGTTCTAACCCTTGACGGTTTTTGGTTTTAACGAGATGCCGAGCCGTGTCGAGGTTCTCGATGTAATTTCTCGGTAGATTTTGCACCTGGATAAGACGACCCGCCCAGCGTCCGGTACGGTTGGCACCGTAGAACTGTAATGTTCCTCTGAGACGAAGATCAGCGCCCATAGCACTATCAGTCATCGTATATTTAGATACCGATGACTTTGCGAGTTTCTTTCGAATCATAAGCACTTTTGCGGCAACGTCATCCGCATCCGTCAGAGCATCGGCCACAGTGTCCTTAGTTAACTTCTCAAGACTGACATTAGTATTATTGTTTAGCCAATCAAGTAATTGATTCCGGCTGTTAGGGTTACTAAGTCCTGTGATTTGGTAAGCCTCATTCATCAACATTTCTCGATTTTCCTCATCAATGTATAAGGCACCCTCAACCAATTCATGGTCAATGCGTACACCTCTACTATTGATTTGGATATCAAGATACCAATCTTTCCACGTATCATCAGGTACGGGGAATGAGGCTAATCTGTGATAACATTCCATCTCAGTGATAACGTCCTGGCGGTTGTACTCAATGAATGCATTCCACTTATCCATATCATGTCTAGGTAGATTACGGGTACGGCCCCCATTACGTTTGGTAGGCTTACATGGTGTACAAAAGTACTTGATAAGTGCTTTCCCCGATGTGTCCTTTTTCTTATCCTGGGGTAACCCCAGGGCCTTGCCGAGTAAGGCTAGGCCCATAGGGTATCCTAAGTAGGCACCGTGAATCATCGTGCACTGCCACTGATCAACAGATGTGAGTAACCCTGCACGGTTTAGACACGTAATTTCAAATTGTGCATTGTAAGCGTGCTTGATTACATCTGGGCTTAATAAATCACGAATTACACTGTCAGGAATTACTCCTCCCTGCGCTAAATCTACAACTTCAACAGGACCAAAGTCGTAGGAATACGCAAATAGTAATATGGCGAAATCAGGTGATTCAGTATATTTGTACACTCCGAATGAGATATCAGTCGATGAATATGTTTCTATATCAATACTTAGATGCCTCATATCAGGCACCTATTAGTAAGGTTGACCAGTTACAGGGTTAATCCCTACAGGAGCTTGTTGTACAGATTGCTGAGGTGTCGTAGCATATGCCGGTTGTACATAACCCTGTTGAGCTGCTTGTTGTTGCACAGGTTGGCCTGCTACTGGAGCACCGGTATAAACATTAGCCGCACTACCTTGAGGTGCACCAAATACAGAGGATGCTGCAACAGGCATGCTGCCCAACGCTTCACCATCGCGTACTTTTTGAACAGGGCCCAAACCACATCCGATACCAGTGGATTGATTGGAGTAGAAGAAGAATCGAACGAGTACATTGACATACATGCCGGAGTATACTTGTGTAGGATTTGTGAGAGGATTACCTTGAAGATCTACTACTTCAACTTTATAGCTAGCATCTTGCGCTGCTGTAAATACCCAATGACCTTTACATTCAGGGCCAAATTCCTTACCGGATTGTGTATAGCCATCACCGTCATGAATTGGCACTTTTGGCTGTGCAGGAACACGTGCGCCGAATTTAGTACGAGCTGATTGGATAGCAGCTTCGATAGCATTCATGAGAGCTTGGTGTTGAGCTACATCAGTTTTAGGTAAAAGAATAGTAGCTGAATATCTAGGTTTAGCACCAGGCTGTGTGGAATTTGCCCAAGGTTCTAATAGATGGCAGTAGGATACGCGAACATTTTGCAATAATACTTCAGTTGGTTGTGGAACGAATGACATAATTAATTACCTCCATTATTATCATTAGATACATTAAAAATTTGCGCCGCAGTAGGCTGATTGGTAATCCGAGGGCGCTTATCGGATTCCTCAACTAGGGTAGGCTTGCCTGCTTTCTTAACTATCATGTCGCCTACCATATCATTAAATTGGGTCTTACCGATGGTCTTTTCCATCTGCGCCAATGTTAATGTCTTACGTTCATACAGAATGCTTTCATCAATACCTGCTTTGATTAAAGTATCAATAGCAGCATCAGTGTCTTGAAAGGCTCGACTACCACGACCCTCTACAGCTTTCCAGCCAGGGACTGTCACCCCATTAAGAGATTCAGTGAGTGCGTAGTCTTTCATGTCTTCGAGCCAAGCAGCGACGTCTTTACCTCGACGAAGATATTCGCCGAGTTCTGTCATCGAGATAAGTCGAGGATCATGATTAGCAACTAGCGCACTGTGCAATGAGTCATTTGCCTCATATCGGGCTTTGCACTGTTGTTTCGCCCTGCAGAATCTGCACCAGTCGCCGGGTTCAAATTTACCATTGCCAGATATAGCCTCGTCTGCACGAGGTTTGACAAATGTATTACCCCAATCCAGTAGTTCTGCCGTAGGGATTTCCCATTCGCTGATATTATTAACACGGGGCTGCACGATAGTCATTTTGACCGTATTGAACATATAGAGTAATCTATATGCATCAATCGCACCGAGGGCATATAACATCATTTGCGGATTGTGTTCCGCATCAACGACTACCCCTTTTCCGTGCTTATAATCAACGATGTGCAAGGTGTCGCCGGATAGAATAATACAGTCAGCCGTGCCGAATCCATCGGGCACATAGCGACTAAAATCAACGCGTTTTTCAATGGCTACTACTGGAGTTGCCGTGCAAGCTAACATAACGCCTTTGATATATTCGAGGTATGTTTCCGAGGTATCGTCCATTTCTGGTTGCCACAACTCATCCTTTTTGATTTTGTTGAACTTGCGAGTGTATGTGGATTTAGCCATGGCCGTTGTATACTTCTGTAGTTTTAACTCACACAGTTCGTGTGCCAGGGTTCCTTCCTTTGCATATACAGATGTGCTATCGGGAAAGTTCTCCTCTAGAAGAGGGGCGGCTGTACAATGCAGCCACCGGTGCGACCCCGATGCGTTTAATAATGCATGTGATCGAGGTGCCATTAGATTCTTGCCCCCAATCCTCTAATTGCATTTACTAATTCAGGGTATCTGTCCTCAGGTACTTCACCCAAGTATTGAACACCGAATTGTGCCATTAATTGTTGCAATTCTACAGCTTTCCCTGCGTCAAGTAATGGTGCAAGCGCCGCTTGAATTTCAGGCAATGTATACTTTTTAACTTCCTGTGATACTGGAGCAGTAACAGGTGTTTGCACAGGTGCGGTAACTGTTTGTACCGGGGTATCAGTTGCCACGTTGACAGTTGGTGCCGTAACAGCTACTTGAGTAGGAGTAACTTGTACAGCTGCATTAGGTGCCGTCATGGATATGGAGTTTGGTTGCACAGCTACTGTTGTAGTAGGTACACCTAGATTTGTATCTTGCGGAGCTAAATTAGATACGCACACGGACGGTGCTGCTACTGTAGATACCACTGTATCTACTATGCCAGGGGCTTTATCATCCATTGCTCTATCGCTATCTACAAAACTTTTGAATTGATTTAACACAGCTTTTAGCTGATTATATACATCTAGTACATTAACTCCTTGAACTTCAACTTTAATCATTCTTTAACTCCTCCTGAATATTAATAATTGATTGGTTGTAATAAGATTCTTTTAATTCAAAGCCTAAAGCCCTACGACCCATACGAAGTGCCATAACTGGGACCGTACCAATACCGGCAAATGGATCAAGTACGATATCATTTGGGTTACTCCACAATTCGATGCATCGAGCCACAGTATCTAGCTGTAGCGGGCATATGTGACGTTCATCCTTATTGTCACGAGCCGCTTTATAATTCAGCGTATGCGTTTGGCGGATATCGGCCCATACGGGATTAGCATATCGGCGCCATACTTGATGGCTATACATAGGCTCCGTATTGTATTTTTGCTTTTTATCGAACAATTCTGGATCTGGCGCAGGTCGTTCAATTCCTTTGATGCCCTCAGGTTCCTCTTGACCGAAAAACTGGGTAAACCCTTCTGGATGCGCGATGGGCTCCGGATTGTCACCAGGTTTACGCAACGTCACGATGTAATCAGGCGCCCCCATTCTACACATGGCAGAATCTTTTATAATTTGCTTGTGCAAAAGCCCTAGCGCCTTTGTCCGAGTAGCCTCAATGAGAGGGTCTTTCCAAATCGTGACACGGGAATGCATCACGAATCCAGCATCCTGAAAGGCTCGAATAATGTCACCAGGAAAGTCTTTCATTCCGATAACACCGTCCCTGGATTTCGTGAGTGGTAAATCCATACAATGAACTGATACTAATCGCCCAGGCATTATTACACGATGTAATTCAGTAATTAAATACTTGAAGTGCTGCCAAAACTCGCTATCAGTAGATGAGTTGCCCATATCCCTATCAGAATTAGAGTAAACATACAAGCTACTAAATGGAGGGCTAAATATAGAGTAATGAACGCTATCATCAGGTAGCCCTTTTAGCACTTCTACTGAGTCGCCGTTATAAATTGCAAATCGGGACTCAATTAACTGATTTAGCACGTTCACGTTGTAAGTCCTCCTTTGCTTTCTTATTTAGCGCTTGCAGCGTTGCGACTCCAGCAAGGGCGGCTATACCTTTATTCATGCCTGCATCAATAGCTAATTTAGTTAATTTGGCTGCTTTTAGCTCATTGATGTGGATGACCCTTATGTTATGATCCTTAGCATAAGCTAGCTCTAAATTGCACCCGGTTGAGTTCTCCCAGCCGTTGCACATTATGATTGCGTCACAACCACTTAGAAGGTCAATGCACCAGCTTATGCCAGTATCATAATCGACCTTATCGTACAGATGCCCCAATATATGAATAGGTGAAAGGAATATGTTATGCGTATCACTGCCAAAAGGTTCTTTTATTGGAAATACGCCCATATCGTCCTGCAGCCACTTTAATACGGAGTCAGCATTCTTTTTATTCTTAGCCAATCCACCGAATGGATGGCTTACGTAAATTTTAGTCATATAACAGCCCTCATTTCTGCCCAGTTAGGTAACACCATCGGCACACACGGATTGTATTCCGTTGATTCCCGTCTAGTTTTAGATAATTCAGTACGAACAGCGTCACGAGTAAGCGCAATCATAGCGTCCCTCATTTTTATAGCATCCGCTTCCTTACGTTCGATATTTGCTTTAACCGCGCCCTCCTTTTCGGAGATTACAATATATGCGTTCACCTCACGCTTCTGACCAAATCGCCAGCATCGACGAAGCGCCTGATAATACTGCTCATAACTATCGGATAGCCCGACAAATATCATATTGTGGCAGTTTTGCCAGTTCATTCCGAATCCAGCGATACTTGGCTTTGTTACCAAACATTTTAGGAATCCAGAACCAAAACCTAACATCATGCCCTGTTTTCGAGTTGCTTTATCACTACCTTTGACATCTTCTGCGAGATCAATCATTTCTTTCAAAGTAGTCGATTCATCGTTAAGGTCACACCACACTAGCCATTGCTCATTAGATGCATTGACTAAATCAGCTGCTGCTCTGCATCTTGATTCAAGAGATGCTTTGCGGGCTCTGCGGCGTTCCAGTAATGATAAAGTAGGGACATCTTCACCAGTTTTATCAACAACGATTTCATGTACATGTAACTCAGGTAACTCATATCCGTCATCGTCATATCCTAGAGATGCAGGGTTATCTAGCACAACTGCCCATGATGCCATCCATTCCCAAAAGGTATTTTCTGCATGACCTTTTAATCGCCATTTAGCGGTATCACTACCATCATGCGTGAAATACATAGATAGCATCTCATTACGGCTCATGATGCCGAGGAACTCTGCGTGATTGCCAAGCTCCATATAGTCATTTGGAGCAGGTGTCGCTGTACATGCCAGCCGATATGGTGTATTACTGAATCGATTTATTAAATCCGTACGTACTTTACCAGTAAATGACTTTAGGATACTCGATTCATCAAGCACGACACCTATCAAATTGTCGGTGTTGAATCGTCCCAATTTCTCATAATTTGTAATATTAACACCTGGCACAATGTCATCATCAGATTCGCATATAGTCACAGGAATATCGAAACGCTCACCCTCAGACTGCGTTTGAGCGGCCACCGCTAATGGTGCTAATATGAGTACGGATCCACCTGTATGTAGATAAATCTCATACGCCCAGGACAGCTGCATTAAAGTTTTACCTAATCCACAATCGGCGAATATGGCAGCTTTACCTTTTGCCAAGGCCCATTTAACGATATCTCGTTGAAAGTCAAATAAATGTTTGTTTAACATATTCGCGTTAATAACAAATCCGTGAGATTCCGACATTTTAGACTTGGAGTTGATGAAAGCGTTATAATTCATCGACAGACGCCTTTACAGATTCATATTCAGCAAGTAGCGCTGAGAATTCCGGATTATCTTTTGCAAGTAACCGATACATGGTCAAGCGCTCAGCGTTCTTAGCCTTTTGTTCGAGTTTCTTTTCTATGTCCTCCAACTTAGCTCGATCACTTTCTCGTTTATCACATTTAGAGATATCGATAACTGCAATGACCTGTTTGACTACATTTCCTTTGAAACCTTGCATCCGAACAGTATCAAGGGCTTTTGCCTTTTTCAAAACACGAGCAACGCCTAGTCCATTTCTTGATTTAACAACAACCCAATCACCAACACCAATATTGTCGATTGGAACATTTGTATCGGATTCGTAATATCTAAACCAAAATTCATCTGGGTTATGCACAGGCGTATTATTTTGCCAGTAATAATCACTGGTATCGTAAGTAACTAATAAGAATTCCATAAGATGTCCTTTCTGTGATATACTTTAAGTGGATATTTTTCTAATTTGAGCTTGTTGATGTTGCCGCATCATCAGGCTCATTTTTTATGCCCAAATCCTCGCATTCATCAGGAATGCAGTAGTCTCGATTTGAGCAGGTACTACAATTTCGCAATTTAATCACCTCCTTATATGCATTTAGTTGTAATATGGATTGCGACAGTATTCGCCGCATTTTCTTACTTGCGGGATGTACTCGACATCTTCGCGGTCTTCAGCATCAACTTCCGCCATATCCTTTTTGTAACCATACATGGATATGGCCAAGCCTACGAGGGCCTGCACACAGAACTGTACATATCCTATTTGGTCGAGCTCTAAAGCTCCCATAGAGCCTGCGACCAGAAACGTGCCAATTAACATGTAACCCATTAATACTCGTCCTCCTCCTCTTCAATTCTTTCAGCCGTAATACCATCTGTAGTGACGATAATGCGTATTTCTGATTCATCATAATCGCACATAAAGTTTTGCAGCTCATATGCCGCATCCATAATACTGCAATCAATACTATTTAAAATTCGACCTGATTCGACTGCTTTTAAATGTGCAGCCATTGCTGTTTTGTTTACTGGAATTTCAGTCATAGTTAAGGTCTCCTTTATAACATCATCATTGATAAAATAGATGCTACTGCAGCAGTAGCAAAACTTAAGTGCATTCCTGCGTCAATCCATGTCATGATTAATTCCTCCTAATGAATTCCTGCGGATTTAAACTCCGCATCAACTACTTTCGTATCCCATCCAAGCGAATGGACAAGGAACGTCCTAAATCCCTCTTTATCAATGACAAAGCTACGGGATTTCTTACCTGGCGACTGCCAGGCGTATGCGAACGGGAATCGGTCTCTTGCGATGCCCTCTCGGATAGCCGTTAGACTAACACCAAGGACAGTCGACATTTGAGCGACTGAAATCACTTTTTTAATCATGTGCACTGCCCCTCCTTTTCATATAGCCTTCAAAATCATTCTGATTTCTTGGCCTACTTGTAGACGATCTTTAAAAGTATCTTGATTACGGAAATCATCCATGTAAACTTCTAACATCTCTCGGTATATAGCTGCTTTGAAGCTTTCTGGCTTTTCCACATCTTCTCGATACGGCTTTAAAATCGTAACCGGCTTACCGAATTCATAGTCGATAAATCCTCTTGCCTTTAGTCGGGCTTTCATAGTTCTAATCTTACCGTTCGGCCATCCGAGTAAATTTTCCATTTCCTCGTTGGTCTGTAACCCGCTATTACGGTAAGCGTTATATAAAGTTTCCATGTCTGTCATTTACTGCCCCTCGTTTCTTTTTAATTTGTTATAATCACCCTAGAAGGGAGGTGATTATAATGATTCTTACACCTGATCGGAAAGCTAAACTAATTTCTGAATCTGTAGACTTCTCAAAGGCCATTTTCACTGAGTACTACAGAGGTCCTCAGGAAATATCTGGCGAAGAATGCGCCGCATTTATTGAGACCATTTACAAAAAATTAGTAGAATTAGAAATGTCTAAATAGTTTCTAATTCAACCGTGGTTTTAGATTTCTAATCTGTACATCTAGAGTAAGGGCAATATCCACTTGTTGCTCTTGCTCTATCTTTTTAACTTCCTCCACAACACTTTTAACTACCTGCATATTACTCGTGGTAACAGTCATTTGAATTTTCATAATATCTCCTTTCTTTTAATTTCGTTACCTATTAGGTAACTTTATCTGCAAAAAAAATACCCATTGGATCGCTAATCGGTAATATGCTGATTAGCTTTTCAATTTCAGTATTGTAAAATTTACCTTTTTTTAATCGATACCGAAACCCCCTATCAGTAAGGCCTATCTCGCGAGCTACCTCGCCCTGAGTTAATCCGCTCTCCACAATAGCCGCTTTCAATTTATTTACTGCAATCATTCATTTCACCTCCTTTATGTTTCCTATTAGGTAACTAAAGAATATCACATGTATTAGGACGTGTCAATACCTAATAGGTAAAAAATTTATGTATTTTTAGAAAAATATTGCCTAAAAGGTAATAAAATGATATTATAAATGCATAAGGAGGTGAAGATAATGGGTATGATTAACACTCGCTTAAAGAAGCCACTAACTAAGTCTCAAATAGCATTAGCTAATAGAATCAGAAATAAGAGACTAGAATTAGGGTTATCGCTCCAGGAAGTAGCGGAGAAACTAGGGATTTCCAAGGTGACGCTGCAACGTTATGAAACGCTAGATATAGTTAATATCCCCGCAGAGAATATAGAGAAATTGGCGTTATTATATGACGTGTCCCCAGCATATATTATGGGATGGGAAGAAGATAATGCACATTTAAACTTCGTCAATAATTCTGGCGTCGTCAGCACATACCACTACGTGCCCTCCGCAGTATCTGCGGGGGCGTTAACTAACATAGAGGGTATTAGCACCCTCCCTACCGTATCAGTCCCTGATTTCATGATGGGTCGTTACGCAGGCAATAAGAATATTATACTTATGCCGGTTAACGGTGAAAGCATGAACAACGTTATCCAAAACGGCGCTATTATCGCCGTATTAAGAGATATAGAACTACCAGATATCCATGACGGAGATATTGTAGTTATTAAGAATGGAGGGGATTATACAGTTAAAAGATTCTACAATGACAAACAGCATCAAGAATTTGTATTTAAACCTGATAGCTCGGATATGGCATTTCGGGACATCATATTTAGTTACGAGAATACAGATGACTTATACCTGATTGGTAAGGTTGTTATGTACAATGTGACTTTGTAAGAGATTAATAAGGGAAATAAACAATGAAATTCTATAAAATTTTATCTATCGCGGCATTATTTGCAACAGTTGCTAGTTCTTCATTTGCACAATTTATTGATGTAACCCCAGAAATGTATGATAAAATCTGGAGCACCGGGCAAAATTATAAAACTGATCGTAAACTTGAAAGCCCAATTAATTATGGAGTTGAACTTCGGAGTGGAGCTGGTGGCGCCGCGGTATTAATTACCCCAGCTACAATCACTAAATATGTATCATATTCCAAAGACGATCGTCTGATTTTTCCAGACGAATCTTTTAAGAAAGCCATACTAAACAGTAATGATTATGTATACATAGCTACATATGCACTTCATCTAAAGAATCCATTAGCCGGTACAGTAATGCCTCAACTACCATCACAACGATTACTTATAGAAAAGGACAATCAGTATATAATCCCAGTAGCGATGAATACCAAAATCTATGATATGATGCCGCATAGCTATGCCCTTGTCTACTATGCAATACCCAAACAAATAATTATGAACCCACCGTATACTATTAAATTTATTAATGGAAATGGCGATAAAATTGAAATACCTATTACCACTGATAAATTAGCAGAACTTATGGATAAAGAAAATAAATTAGTCTATAAGACAAATGATTAATAAAGTAAAGCCCCTATCCGATACTACTCAGATAGGGGCTTAGTTATAGGAGGTATGTAATTATGTCCATGAAACGTGCCAACGGTACTGGCACAGTATATAAGATGAAACATAAGGCTTTACGCAAGCCATATCGAGCCGTGGTGACCCTTGGATATGACTCCGAGGGTAAACCCTTACGAAAATCCATAGGTACCTTTGCAACGCAAAAAGAAGCGTATAATGCCCTATCGGCTTATGACGCAAACGCCCAACAATACGAAATCAAGGATACTACCTTTGGCCAATGTTGGGACTGGATGATTGAAGATAAGATGCGCAAAGGCGTCATCTTAGAAAAAGGCGGATATCTTTATAATAAAAAGAAGGTGGAGCACTTATTAAAAACCCCTATTAAAGATATAAGACTTGCCCATATGCAAGATGTTATTGATAGATATGCGGATATGAGCCACACGACATTGGTACAGATAAAAACGGCTATGAAAGCAACTTTTGACGCTGCTATTAAAAATGATATAGTGGATAAAAACTATGCTGCACTCGTCACTCTACCACAAAAGGTAAAGTCTGAAATCCACAAACCGTTTACCCCTGTCGAGATATTTCGTCTATGGGAGCTGGCAGAGACCGATCGAGACGCCCGGGTTCTATTAGTGTACATATACACAGGTATGCGCCCAGGTGAAATACAAAGCATTAAATTAAAAGATGTCCACCTTAAGGAACGCTATATGATAGGTGGTAGTAAAACTGCAGCAGGCAAAAACCGTATCATTCCTTTAGCGGATGCCATTTTGCCTATTATAAAAGAGTGGTATAAAATAAGCAGTTTTCAACGGAATGAGTATCTGCTCCCTAAAGACATCCCTAAACATTTATTAATCGCCATCCGTACCTATCTAAATAAGCATTTCCCAGGACACCTTCCACACGACGGGCGGCATACTTGCGCCTCCTTATTAATTCACATTGGCATATCAGAAGCCACGACAAAAACGATACTAGGTCACCGGCATTCCGACGTAACGAATCAAGTATACATCCACAAAGACATATCGGAGTTAGTAGAAGCCGTTAACAAATTGCCTAGTAAGGATAGTCTTTTATGTCAAGAATATGCATCCCTAACTTTTGCGAAAGGGTGAGCAACGGTTGAGCAACGGTGCTGATTTTTAAAAATTTAAAACAATCTTCTAAAGCAAAGAGCCCCGTAAATACTTATATTTACGGGGCTCTTAATTTCATTTTATTTGTTTATATAACATATAAAACCCTGTTATAGCTCCTATTAGGCCAAATATGACCATGCAGAGTGGTTCCGTTTGAAGCCAAGTATCCAATTTATAACCTAGCCAAATAAAACCTCCTATACAGGAGACCAGTGTGACCCCCGCTGATGTTGCCATGGCGAGGGCTTTCACAAAATCCTTATCCATATTATTTACCAAAACGTTCAGGACGACGCGCATCACCTAAGAATTCATGTCGCAACGCTTGAATGATGCGTTCAGAGGCTTTTCCGTCACCATATGGGTTAACAGAATTAGACATTAACTTATACGCTTCAGCATTGCTCAATAATTCATAAGCGGCTTTATGTACCGCATCTTTATCAGTACCTACAAGGCGAACAGTGCCTGCTTCTACCGCTTCAGGACGTTCTGTCGTATCACGTAATACGAGAACTGGCTTACCAAGAGCTGGGGCTTCCTCTTGAATCCCACCTGAATCAGTCAAAATCAAGTAAGATTTAGCCATCAAGTTTGCAAATGGTTCATAGTCAAGAGGGTCAATTAATGTAACACGCTCCACAGAACCAAGTTCCTCTTGTACAACTTGGCGAACTTTAGGATTTTTATGTACAGGGAAAACAACTTGAATATCTTCAAATTCATTGATTAAATCTCGAATGGCTTGATATACATGGCGCATAGGTTCACCTAAGTTTTCTCGGCGATGTGTGGTAACAAGAACCGTACGTTTTTTAGGATCAAGAGCATTAATAGCTGCATCATCGAATACATAGCTGTCTTGTACCGTCGTATCAAGAGCATCGATAACAGTATTCCCCGTTACATAAAGATGTTCTGTATTAATATTTTCTTTTTTTAAATTGCTTTCAGAACTAGAAGTAGGCGCAAAGTGATACGTCGCGATCGAACCCGTCAATTTTCGATTCATCTCTTCAGGGAATGGAGAGTAAATATCACCTGTCCGTAGTCCTGCTTCTACGTGACCTACAGGAATTTCTTGGTAGAAAGAAGCCAATGCCCCAGCAAAGGTAGTTGTAGTATCACCATGAACGAGTACCACATCAGGTTTTGCTTCTTCTAATACATCTTTAAGGCCCATCAAAGCACGATTAGTTACATCATATAGTGTTTGACCTTGGCTCATAATATTTAAATCATAGTCTGGGGTAATATTAAACAAGTTTAGTACTTGATCAAGCATATCTCGATGCTGTGCCGTAACGGTTACGATAGGTTCCATATCTGGTGCTGCTTGTAATGCTTTTACAAGAGGAGCCATCTTGATAGCCTCAGGTCTTGTACCAAAGATTGTCATAACTTTTAACATAGTTGCCTCCAACGTAGTAGGATAGAAAAAATGGGGCGCCAAGCGCCCCACAGATGGTTATTCCTTATGAGAATCATCAGTATTCTCCAAGGCTTTAGCCAATTCATCGCGATCAAAGGATATGGTATCATCCGAGTCGCTGCGTTCAATTGTAGGACGTGGTAACGGATGCCCTGCCGCATCACTATGCATGATAACACCAAGGCGTCGTGCAATATAGATACTACACAAGAAAATTACTAATACTAGGGTCGCGCCGACCCAAGCATTAACCTCTGCAACGATAACAGATACACCGCCAAAAAGCGCTGTTACCGCATACATCAACAATACAGCTTGCTTTTGTGTTAACCCTTGTGCCAATAAGCGATGGTGAACATGACCTTTATCGGGTTTAAAGATGGGACGTCCACTGATTTTACGGCGCACAATGGCAAATAAGGTGTCCAAAATAGGCAAGCCTAACACAATGGCAGGTACCACTAGAGCAATCATAGCAGCTGTCTTCACAGCGCCCATAACGGAAATAGCTGCTAATGTATAGCCTAATAACATGGATCCCGTATCACCCATGAATATTTTTGCAGGATTGAAGTTATACCGCAAGAAACCTACAGTCGCACCTGCTAAAGCAAGAGAGATACAAGCAAGATCAGTTTGACCAAGTTGCAATGTCATTGCACAAACAGCGATACATGCGATAAAGGAAATACCTGCAGCCAAGCCATCGAGGCCATCGATGAGGTTTACAATATTTGTAAAACCAACTATCCAGAAAATAGTCAATGGAATAGCCCAATACTTGAGATATACTACACCACCCCAAGGAAGGTTGATGAAATCTACTCGAATATCATAAGCCACCAGGATAGCGGCTGCTATAATTTGGCCCATTAACTTAGTTTTTGGCTCAATTTGTTTAATGTCGTCCCAAATACCAACTAGCACCAAAATGACTGTACCAAGGACAAACCCAAACAATTTATGATCATGCGGAATGGAATCGTTAAAAAGAACCGATCCCACATAACCGAGAAAGATTGCTAATCCACCAAGTCGTGGAATCGCACCATGATGCACCTTTCGAGCATCAGGCTTATCTATTGCCCCAACAGCAACGGCAAAGCGTTTTACCAATGGGGTAAGTGCAAAGGTTATGATGAGCGCTACTGCAAAGGCCCACACATAATCGAGCACATATTCACTCATAAGACACCTCCAACAAGTAGGTTGTAAAAACGGATTAGTTCGTTAAGCTACGAATAGGAGCAGGAATTCTGCCACCGCGGGCAATGAACTCGGCTGCACTATATGGACTCACTTCGATAATAGGAGCATAACCTAATAATCCACCAAATTCAACAACCTCTCCAACAGTCTTACCAGGTACAGGAATTACACGAACCGCAGTTGTCTTATTATTAATCATACCAATTGCTGATTCATCTGCAATGATAGCAGAAATGGTATCAGCAGTAGTGTCTCCAGGAATAGCAATCATATCAAGCCCTACAGAACAAACACATGTCATGGCCTCTAATTTATCAAGTGTCAAACTGCCACAGGATACAGCATCAATCATGCCTGCATCTTCCGAGACAGGAATGAATGCACCACTAAGACCACCTACGTGAGAGGAAGCCATAAGACCACCTTTTTTCACCGCATCATTAAGTAATGCTAGTGCCGCTGTAGTGCCATGACAACCACAAGAGGACAAGCCCATTTCTTCAAGAACATGAGCTACAGAGTCACCTACAGCTGGCGTTGGCGCCAAAGATAAATCAATAATACCAAATGGTTTACCTAGGCGGCGAGATGCCTCTTGCGCTACCAATTGACCTACGCGCGTGATTTTAAAAGCAGTACGTTTAACCGTTTCTGCTACAACGTCAAAGGATTGACCTCGAACGGATTCAAGCGCATGTTTTACAACGCCCGGGCCAGATACACCTACAGAAATAGCACTATCCCCTTCTGTTACCCCGAAGAAAGCACCCGCCATAAATGGATTATCCTCTACAGGATTACAGAATATTACGAGCTTAGCACAACCAAGAGCATCATTATCCTTTGTAAGCTCTGCAGTTTTCTTAACGATGATTCCCATGTCTCGCACTGCGTCCATGTTAATACCAGTTTTAGTAGAGCCTACAGCAACAGAGCTACAAACGATATCCGTAGTTGCCAGCGCTTCAGGAATAGAGTCAATCAAAATGCGGTCAGCTCGAGTGGCGCCCTTTGTTACAAGCGCAGAAAAGCCGCCAATAAAATTAACACCTACAGTTTTTGCAGCACGATCCATAGCTTCCGCCACAGGAACATAAGATGTTAAATCACTACCTCCTGCAACTAGAGAAATGGGTGTTACAGAAATACGCTTATTGATAATAGGGATGCCGAATTCTCGCTCAATATCTTCCCCTGTAGATACAAGATGTTCTGCCTCTTTTGTAATACGGTCATAAATACGGTCACATAGCTCTTTACCAGAACTAGATGCACATTCAAGCAAGCTAATTCCCATCGTAATAGTACGAACATCAAGCTTGTTATCATGAATCATCTGATTCGTTTCTAAAATATTATCGATAGATAACATAAGTGCCTCCTATCCTACGCGATGCATGCTTAAGAAAATATCAGCATGTTGTGCACGGATTTCAACACCTAGTTCTTTACCTTGAGTCGTCAAAGCCTCTTGGATAGCTGTAAGGTTTTTCATGTCTTCAGCCTTAGTTTCACACATCATAATCATATTAAAAACGCCATCAAGGATGGTCTGATTAATGGACATAATATTTACACCGTAGTTAGCAAGTACGGTACTAACCCCAGCAATGATACCAACGCGGTCTACACCGACAACGGTAACAACTAATTTCATAACATCACCTTCTCTAAGCACTACAAACTATATTGACAATATAGGGCATTCGATAAACTATATTAATATATTATATCACATTTATTATTTTTCATGAGTGAAATCTTTATGAGTTTTCTAGTGAAAACAACATGTTACACTTCGTCAGACAAAGCACTTGTTACAATCTCTTCACCAGCAGTTAACAATGCGATAAGACCTTTGTCACCTTTATAGCTTTCACCATAAATTTTATATAAATCTTCAGTGCCAGATGGGCGTGCTACAAACCATCCTGTTTCCGTTTCCACACGAACACCATCGATAGGCATATCTTTATACAGAGAAGTAGTGCGAACATTAGTAATCGCATCACCATCTACTTCGGTAGCCGTAATGGAGCTTGCATTTAATTGTTTCAACTTAACCTTGGCCTCCTTTGTACAAGGCGCATCAATACGACCAAAACGAGGATCGCCACACCCTACAACAAGATTATTATAGAGTCGGTCAACAGTAGCCCCCATAACGGCATACATTTCCATCGCAAGGAGAGCCATTACCATGCCATCTTTATCAGTAGTCCATACGGTACCGTCTTTTTTAAGGAACGATGCACCAGCAGATTCTTCACCGCCAATACCAATCTCACCATCGAATAATAGGGAACTAAAATATTTAAAACCTACTGGAACCTCATAAACAGGAACCTCTTTACTAGCAGCCCATTTATCAATCATAGTGGTACAAACAACGGTTTTACCGACCCCTTTATTTGTCCAACCACGAGTCGTAAACAAATAATCCGCCGCAGTCACAAGAAATGCGTTTGGAGAAGCTAGCCCATGCGGACTAACGATACCATAGCGATCATAATCAGGGTCATTCCCAACAGCGAGATCATAATTACCAATTTGTTTAATTACGTCAGCCATGGCATATTCAGATGAGCAATCCATACGTACCTTACCATCATGGTCATAGGTCATAAAGCTAAACGTTGGATCATACTCATCATTAATAATATCTAGGTTTAGATTATATCGCTCTTTAATAGCACGCCAATAACCTAGCCCACTACCGCCGAGAGCATTAACGAGGACCTTAGGTTTTGCACTTTGAATTGCCTCCATATTAATGATAGAAGATAGTTCTTCTACATATAGACCTTTATAGTCATATGGAACCTGTTGGTCGGGTTCAATATTGTCGATACTAATACGTTTAAATCCTTCTAATTCACAATATGCGTGAACATATTCATTGGCACGTGTTTCAATCCATTTAGTAATCAACGTATCCGCAGGACCACCATTGGTAGCGTTATACTTGATGCCACCGTTATCTGGAGGATTATGAGATGGCGTAATCA
>ERZ772921.145-NODE-145-length-44400-cov-5.700462_pt1 | contig 44400 bp, 39 predicted proteins | sample MGYA00512117_ERZ772921 | MGnify/ENA primary metagenome ERZ772921 (study PRJEB29015, sample SAMEA2737944) | human oral metagenome | biome: human oral; feature: human-associated habitat; material: dental | place: China | collected 2150 ...
CCGGAGGGGCCGCGAGAGGGGCCCGGGACGCCCGGGAAGGCCGCAGCGGTCCGAATATGACCAAAAATCGACCGATTGTCAGGGGTTCTAGCAGGGGTTAAACACTTATTCTGTGTCTAGCTTGTGACCGAACGACATGGCTAAAGCCGACCGACCCTATGCACCCGCTTGTGCTTTGCACGGAGGCGCCGTTAGCGTTGGTCTGAATCAACCCGATTTGGTCGATTCTGGTTGCCGTCACATGCGCGGGCCACGCGCCCATCACCCAAGAGCGCGGATTGTATAGGTTCTATTCCCTTTTCCCTGAAGGCCACGGTGGGGTCGTATGCTGTGCGGCATACATCGAGGACCTCAGGGATGGAGGCGGCCATGGGCGAGTTCAATACTGAGGAAAGGGTCTTGGATGGGACCACCGTGCATCCTCAGGGGGTGGCCCTCATTCTCGAGGGGGGCGGCTTCAGGGGCATGTACAGCGCCGGCGTCATGGACGTCCTTCTCGAGCGGGGGGTCAATGACTTTGCCAGCGTGTGGGGCGTCTCGGCGGGAGCCATAAATGCAGTGAGTTTCAAGTCGCGCCAAGTCGGACGCTCCATGCGCGTCATGATGGCCTTTCGCGACGACAGGCGCTTCATGAGCTTGTGGTCTTGGGCGACGACGGGCAACATGGCCGGTGGCGACTTCATGTACGACGAGATACAGAACCATCTTGATCCGTGTGACAACGAGGCTTTCAACTCAAATCCCATGCGGATGTTTGCCGTGGCATCCGACGTGGTCTTTGGTACGCCCGCCTACCTTGAGTGCAAGAGCTTTCCAGAGGACGTTAAGAAGGTCCGTGCCTCGGCCTCGATGCCGTTGGTCTCTCAGATGGTGGATATTGACGGTCATCGCTACCTTGATGGCGGCACGACCGACTCGGTACCCTATGAGGTGGCACTGGGCCTTGGCAGCTCAGCGCCACCTGTAGGCTATGTGCCTGCGAGGAGGGCGTTGGTAGTTCTTACCCAAGATCGTAGCTATGTGAAGGGGGGAGGAGAGGAGGCCGTGGTCATACGCTCGCGCCGCTATGGAGGCTACCCCTACTACATTGAGGCTCTTGACTCTCGTGCGCGACGCTATAACGAGATGCGTGAGCGCCTCTTCACCCTTGAGCGTGAGCCACGCAGCCCCGTCCTCGTCATTGCCCCCGAGAGGCCCGTCGAGGTCGCGACGAACGAGTCCAATGGGGCTAAGCTGCTCGATCTTTACCTGCAGGGTCGCCAGCAGGCTGAGCGGCGTCTTGCCGAGATCCAGGACTTTGTGCGAACTGTTATCAACTGAAGAAATCGGCATGTTGCTCCTGTGGCAGCTCTGCCCAAGCCCTAGACTGCTACCGGTACCCGTGGTGGATCTAGAATTTGGGGTGATGTCCTAATGGCACGTGTCTATAACTTCTCTGCTGGGCCGGCGGTGCTTCCCGAGGACGTGCTGCGCGAGGCGGCGGCCGAGATGCTCGACTACCGGGGGTCGGGCATGTCCGTGAACGAGATGAGCCACCGCTCCGCGACCTTCCAGGAGATCATCGATACGGCCGAGTCTGACCTCAGAGAGCTCATGGGCATCCCTGACAGCTATAGGGTGCTCTTCCTGCAGGGTGGAGACTCGCTGCTCTTCGCGACCGTCTTCATGAACCTTGCTACCAACAAGAAGGCGGACTACATCATCACGGGCAGTTGGGCGAGCAAGGCATACCGAGAGGCCGAGATCCTCGGAGACCCAAAGGTCATCGCCAGCTCGCAGGACAGGAACTTCTCCTACATCCCCGACTGCTCCGACCTTCCCATTCGCACTGATGCGAGCTACGTCTACATCTGCCAGAACAACACGATCTACGGCACCGCGTTTCATGAGCTGCCCAACACCAAGGGTCACGTACTTGTCGCCGACCAGTCCTCAATGTTTCTCTCGGAGCCCGTTGACGTCACCGACTTTGGACTGATACACGCGGGGGTCCAGAAGAACGTCGGTCCCGCAGGCGTGCAGATCGTGATCGTGCGCGACGACCTCATCCCCGACGATCTGCCTGGTGTTCCCACGATGCTGCGCTTCAAGACGCAGGCCGACGCCGGCTCCCTCTACAATACGCCTAACTGCTGGGGTATCTGCATCTGCGGTAAGGTGTTCAAGTGGGTTGCGGGTCAAGGTGGTCTTGCGGGCATGAGAGCTCGCAACGAGGAGAAGGCTGCACTGCTCTATGACTACCTCGATGAGTCCGACCTCTTCAGGCCTACGGTCGAGCCGGGCAGCCGCTCGCGTATGAACGTGACCTTCGTGACGGGCAGTGCCGACCTCGACGCTACGTTCGTGGCCGAGGCGGCCAAGCAGGGACTTGTCAGCCTTAAGGGCCATCGCAGCGTAGGTGGAATGCGTGCTTCCATCTATAACGCGATGCCGCTTGCAGGCGTCCAGAAGCTGGTTGGCTTCATGAGGGACTTCGAGCGCACGCACACGGCCTAAGGTACGCCTGACCCCGGTCACAGCGCGTGGCCGCAGGTAGGGAATGGGCCAGCAAGGGAGACGCACATGTATAACATCCACTACATGAACAACATTGCCAAGGTCGGCACTGATCGCCTCGCTGAGGGCTACCGTTTCGTTGACGACCTCGATGAGGCCGACGCCATCATGGTGAGGAGCGCAAACCTCCTTGAGCTCTCGTTTCCAACGAGGCTGCTTGCCATTGCCCGTGCCGGTGCGGGGGTCAACAACATCCCCCTTGAGCGGTGCGCAAAGGAGGGTATCGTCGTCTTCAACACTCCTGGTGCCAATGCAAACGCTGTTAAGGAACTGGTCTTTTGTGGCATGCTGCTCGCAAGTCGCGACATCATCGGAGGAAACGAGTGGGTGCGCGAAAACTGTGACGACCCGGACCTGGTGAGAAAGACCGAGAAGGCCAAGAAGCGCTTCGCAGGTGTCGAGCTGGCGGGCAAGAGGCTCGGTGTCATCGGACTAGGAGCCATCGGCGCCGTCGTTGCCAATACGGCCACACGCTTTGGTATGGAAGCCTTGGGCTATGATCCGCACCTCTCCATCAACGCCGCATGGGGGCTCGATCGCCGCATTCGCCACGTCACGGACATCAACGAGATCTTTCGGGAGTGTGACTACATCACGATCCATGTGCCCGCCACTGATGAGACGAGAGGCATGATAGGCGCTGACGCCATCAGACAGATGAAGCGTGGTGTTGTGGTGCTCAACCTGGCTCGTGACGTGCTCGTGGACGAGCAGGCCATGGCCGAGGCGCTCGATGACGGTCTTGTCGCTCGCTATGTGTGTGACTTTCCGAATCCCGCGACCGCTAACATGAGAAACGCCATCGTCTTGCCACACCTGGGGGCGTCGACGGCCGAGGCCGAGGACAACTGCGCCATCATGGCTGCGAGTGAGCTCAAGAACTACCTGGAGAACGGCACCATCAACCACTCTGTGAACTACGGTACCGTCGATCTGGGACCCCTCTCTGCCGGCCGTGCGCGTCTTTGCCTGTTTCACCAAAATATGCAGGGCCTCATCGGCAAGATCAGTGCCACGCTGACGGAGTCCAACCTCAATATCGAGAACATGTCCAACAAGAGTTGTGGCGGCAGTGCCTACACCCTGATCGAGGTCACGGGAGACGCGGCTGACAGCTCCGTGGGCGAGCTGAGTCAGATCAGGGGCATGCGCCGCGTCCGTCTCATACCCCCGAGCTGAGACACCGCATATCACGTGCCGGGCTGTGTCTGCGAGCGTGTAGGACGCACAGCCCGACGTACGCCGTCACGCCGCTCCTGTGTGTGCTGGACCTATGCGTCGGGTTGCACCGGTCGTGCGCCTACAACTTGATTTTCGGGTAGGTATTGTTGTAGTCCGTGTAATAGATGTTGTTGCCGCCCGAGGCGTTAGATCTGATGGGCTCGAGGATCTCATCCTCGTGAGCAGAGGGGTTGCTATAGCTGATGCTGATCTGCCATCCTCTGTTGAGGCAGTCCGCGCGTTCAACGAGATCCTGGTAGCACTGTCGTATGAGCCTGTACTGCTCGGCATAGGCTGACCCCGAGGGGACCGACAGCGACGAGACAGCGTTCGATTGCTGTTGCACCTCGCTTAGGAGTGACGAGCAGGAGCTTGCGTAGCTCTGCCTTGTCGACATACTCGATGAGAGGAAGTTGTGGTTGAAGGTGTCCGCCGCGCTTGCGATCCTGCTGTCGTAGCCGGAGAGCCTGTTGTAGTAGGAGACGAGCTCAGAGCGAAACTGACTGTCGGCTTGCTGCTGTGACGTCGTGGTGTTGGGTGTTGGGTTCGTATTCGTCGTGCTCGGTGTGTTCGTTGTGTTTGGCGTGGTGGGCTGTGTGGGGCTCGTGTTGCCGTTCGTGCCAGAACCCGAGTTTGAGTTGCCGTTCGTGCCGGTGTTGCCGCCTGAGTTGTTCGTGTTGCCACTCGCGCCATTCGACACGGCGGCTCCCTGCTGTGGCAGGGCGTTGTTTGGTGCGGGCATAAAGAGGTAGATCAGGGCTCCGACGCTCGCGACCAGCGAGAGCGTGATGATGACGATCGAGACGGTGGTGAAGATCTTGGAGGAGTCCTTGGGTGCCTGGGTGGCTGTGGGTATGGGGGTCGCTGCGGGTGGTGAGACGGGGACGGCATACTGCGCCGGGCTGGGGGCATTGGGGACGGCGTACTGTGTCGCACCGGAAACGGTGGAGACTGACGGCTGGAAGGAAGCTCCCATGGGCTCAAAGGGATCTGTGGCGGGTTGCTGCGAATAGGCGGGTTCGGGCTGAGTCTCGGGGAAGGCCTCCTGCAGGTTTGGCATGGCTGCGGTCTCCGTCGGGTTCGTGTCCGCCACATCGACGGGCTGGCCGCAGTTGACACAAAAGGTCGCATCTTCCACAAGCTCGGCACCGCAGTTAGTACAGAAGCGATTCTCGCCCATCAGAGCCTCCAAACGTATTGTCACGGCGTCAACAGGTGAACGCTCGACGGCAGGCGGAAGCGCCCGCCGCCATCTCTACGTATAAGAATCTACTTTAGCAGTATTTCATATTGCTTGTGCGAGACAAGAGAAAAATATGCCGCAGTTTCGTCTTGTAAGGCCGCTCCCTCCACATCTGTGGGAGCGGCCTGCGTTTGTGACCGGTCTGCGACCCTGCTCGACTTTACATCTCGGAGTTGCCGCTGTGTCCCTCCGAGACGGGGTTGTCCGTGTATACGTTGTAGATGCACAGGGCAAGCGACTCTGCGACCGAGATCTGCTTGATCTTCGAGCCGGGCGTGTTGGCGACGGCGCAGGGGATGGCATCGGTGACGACGCACTCGACGATGGGGGCACGCTCTAGGCGCTCGATGGCCTGGCCCGAGAAGATGCCGTGCGTGGCCGATACGTAGATGTCACCTGCACCCATCTCCTTGAGCTTGGTGATCGAGCCCACGAGGGTGCCGCCGGTGTCTATCATGTCATCGTTGATGATGCAGGTCTTGCCCACGATGTTTCCGATGATGCCCATGACCTCGGCGGTATTGTGCTTGGGACGGCTCTTGTGTGCGATGGCGACCTCGCATCCCAGGTAGTCAGAGAGCTTCTTGGCAACCTTGGCGCGACCCATGTCAGGGGAGACCACGACGGTGTTCGCCCAGTCGAAGTCCTTGGCCCTAAAGTAATCACCAAAGAGGTAGAGCGCCGTTAGGTGGGTGACGGGCACGTCAAAGAAGCCTTGTATCTGTCCGGAATGCAGGTCGAGGGCGATCACGCGGTCGACGCCGGCGGTCTCGAGGAGGTTCGCGATCAGGCGCGCGGTGATGGGCTCACGTGAGGCTGCCTTCCTGTCCTGACGAGCGTAGCCATAGTGGGGCAGGACCGCTGTGAAGCTCTTGGCCGAGGCACGACTTGCCGCATCGGCGACGACGAGGGTCTCCATCAGCATGTCGTTGATGTTCTTTCCGACGATGGATTGGATGAAGAAGACCTCGTCACCGCGGACGGACTCCTCGAAGCGGGCGTAGATCTCGCCGTTGGAGAACTTCTCGAGTTTGAGACCCTGGAGCTTGAGTCCGAGGATGTTAGCTATCCGCGCGGAGAGGGCGGGGTTGCTGGTTCCGCTATAGAGCTTGATCTCCTTCTCGTAGAGCCTAGGCCTGCTCAGGTTTTCGTACATGCCTCTAGTCCTCTTCCTCGAGTCGTTTCCAATATGCGTCTGCCCAACCCCGTTGTGTGAGCTGTCTGGAGCGCTCGAGCGAGAGGGCCCCCGCCGGGACGTCCTTCGTGATGCACGAGGCCGCGCCCACGAGTGCGTTGTCGCCGATGGTGACGGGGGCAACGAGCATGACATCTGACCCGATGAAGACATGGTCGCCTATCTCGGTGCGGCTCTTGTGCTTGCCGTCGTAGTTGCAGGTGATGGTGCCGCCACCTATGTTGACCCCAGAGCCGAGGCGGGCGTCGCCGAGGTAGGAGAGGTGCGGGACCTTAGAACCCACCCCGACTTCGGTACCCTTGAGCTCGACGTGTGTGCCTGCCTTGGAACTGTCATGGAAGTGGGCGCCGCCGCGTAGGTAGGCACGCGGTCCGCAGCTGACGTCGTTGTCGATGGCGGAGTCCACGATGATGGTCTCGTCCACAAGGCAGCGGTTGCCGACCGTGGCGTTCGTCAGACGGCTGTTGGGCCCTATGGTGCAGTCGGAGCCGACGGTCGTCCTGCCCCAGAGGAAGGTCTGGGGAAGCAACGTCGTGTCCTGCCCCACCCTGACCTCTGCCCCGACCCAGACCTGCTCGGGATCGAGCATGGAGACGCCCTCTGCCATGAGCCCCTCGTTGATGCGGCGCTGCATGACCTTGGCGGCCACCGCTAGCTGGGAGCGACTGTTCACGCCGAGCAGCTCGTGGTAGTCATCCGCATGGACAACCGAGACGGGCTCGTCCATGCCCACGTAGATGCCTACCATGTCGGTGAGATAGTACTCGCCCTGGGCGTTGTCGCTGGTGATCCTGTCGATGTTGGCAAAGAGGCGCCTGCCGCAGAAGCAGTAGAGGCCCGAGTTGCACTCCCTGAGCGTCTCGCGCTGCTCGGGCGTACAGTCCTCGTGCTCGATGATGGCCCTGACCGTGCCGTCGTCGCTCGCGTCTACGCGACCATAGCCCGAGGGGTCGGGCGGTGTCATCGAAAGCACGGTGCAGGCATTGTGCTTGGCCCTAGCCTCGCTCACGAGGGAGCGGATGGTCTGAGGGCGGACCAGTGGCATGTCTGCGTACATGACGACGACGGGTCCCTTGAGCTCACCGAGCGCATCGCGGACGCAGCGCACCGCGTGCCCGGTGCCGAGTCGCTCCTTTTGCTCGACGAACTCGATGGACGCGTCCGCATCTCCGTCTGCGGCAAAGTAGTCGCGCACCTCCTGTGCGCCACTACCAACGACGAGGACGATACGTTCCATTCCCGCTTGCCGTGCAGAGCGGACCGCCCACCAAGCTAGTGGGCGGTCGAGTAGCCTATGCATGACTTTTGGGTGTCGGGACTTCATGCGCGTACCCTTGCCGGCGGCAAGGATGATCGCTGTGCTTGGCATGTGGCCTCCAAGGTGAAATGACGTCTGCTTGTGCGCAGCCTGTCGCTGAGCAAACCTATGTCACATAATAGCGCAGCCCGTCTGGCAAGTCCTGCGCGGAGCGGGACTTGACGGTTTTTCTCGTAGTGACACGACAGGAGATACGCGACGCCATAGAGCGACGCAAAGGGGTACGCGGAACATACCTGTCGCGCCACTCGATGACAGCGAGTGGCGCTGCGGCTCGATAGAGATACCCAAGGTCACCGTGGTCTCGGTGTCGCGCCACTCGACGCCACCGAGTGGCGCGGAGACGGTGCACTCGACGCCATCGAGTGGCGCGAAAGCGGACAAAACCGCAGTTGGCGAGCAAATTATCTCCACTCGACGCCACCGAGTGGCACGAAGACGGTGCACTCGACGCCACCGAGTGGCACGCCCTGCCGAGGACTCCCGCCAACCCGATCCCGCATCCTGTTACTGCGGGGGGTATCGAGGTACAGGCGCACTGTTGGGATGTCAAATAACCGGGGTGCGCTGATGGGGAGGTGACGGGGCATCGCGATATCTGACGAATGCACGCACGATCTTGACGCATCTCGCGACGTTTGGTGAAGTTGTCTGGCCCTCAGTGGGACTCTATGCCATCGTCTCGTGCCAAAATCCGTGAGAACATCAGATATCAGGCATTTTTCTCATCCCCCCATCTGAACCTTCGTGCTTTTGGGTGTCGGGCGCATGGCGCTGACCTGCGAAGAAATTGCCTTGCTGTGAGAAACGCGCAAGCTGCCTGCCAGTTTGCCGCAGTCGGTGGGCGTGGATGTTGCGCCGCTCGTCTATCCGGGACGTATAGTGATGGCAAGGTTCTGCGGCGTGCGATGGCGTGCGGATACGCTCCGCTCACAGCAGAAGAAGGCAAGCGGGGGAGGGAGCGGCCTGGTGCGAGGCGAGTCATGTGGAGTCACAAACAAAGCGGTAGCTGATGACAGGACGGTGCTGTATGCCGGTGACTTCGCACTCGAGTGTTGGAGAAGGTCTCCGCGTAACACGGTTCCCTCTGCCTTGATGGTACGCGGGTTCAGCCTTGAGCGCTGCACTGCCGACGCTATCGTGCTGCGGACTCTTTCGCTGCGACAGTTTGACTCCATTGGTGTCGAGCCTGAGGTCATCGTGGGTCATCAAAACAGACGTACGAGACGACAGGGTGTGCGGTGCAGGTGCCTCTCCACAAGGCTTGCTCCGGGTAGTGTCTGTGGCTTTGGCAAGGCGATGATACTGTCTCCGGAGGCGTGCTTCGTTGAGTCTGCGAGCGACATGTCGTTCATCCGACTCGTGGAGTTGGGCCTTGAGTTGTGTGGTACCTATAGCTTAGACTGGAAGACGAAAAAAGGCTTCCGTGAGCGGACACCGCTCACGAGCGCGCAGCGTATCCTTCGCTTGCTCGATGGGATGGATTCGGGGGTACGGGGAATCCGGCGTGCCAAGAGGGCGCTCGCCTGGGTGCGAGACGGGTCGGCGTCACCAAAGGAGTCGCAGCTCATAATGGCACTTACGCTGCCCACTGTGATCGGGGGCTTCGGTATGCCAGTTCCCCAGATCAACTATCCCATTCCGCTCGGGAGGAAGGATGTCCTGCGAGGATCTCCCACCCACTACCGAGTCGATTTGTATTGGCCGGAGGTCCGCGTGAGCGTTGAGTACCAGAGCGACTCCGAGCATACGGGGGATCCGGAGAAGACCTATCAAGACCAGGGGCGTCGCGATGAGCTGCTCTCTATGGGGGTGCGACAGCTGTGTTTCAACGCGAGCCACATGAGACATGCCGGTTCCTTCGAAAAGCAGGTAGAGCGTCTCTCCGCTCTCATACACACCACTTTCCCAGAGCGTGGCGCACTTGACAAAGAAAGATTCGGTATGCTCCTTACTTGGCTGGGGCGGCCCCAGCACATGCATCCGAACCTTGACGAGGGGGAGGTTCCCGAGCTTTTGAGGGGCGTGCCAAGGAATGGGGGAAGGGCCTGAGGTTGCGCATGCAGATCCCAGGTGGCATCCGACTCGATGGTTCCGCTTCACACGAACTTCACGAGAGTCTTCGAGGCACTCGGCGGGAGGTGGCTGGGGCAGAGGGATTCGAACCCCCATTGACGGCACCAAAAACCGCTGTCCTGCCATTGGACGATACCCCAGTGTTTACGTGAGAGCGCAGACACGCTCACTGCAAAACGCGAGTGCAGAGCCATTCTAGCAGAGAGTTGCCTAACGGTCGAATGCGGTGCAGATGGCATCGAGCACCGTGACCGCAAAGGTCTGCGCGTCCCCTGTGGTGAACGTGCCGTCGTAGTTTAGCCCCAAAGGCAGCTCGATGCGAACGATCGGCGTCGATTTGCGAAAGCTCTCGCAGGCCGTGCGCAGACGTTGTGGCAGCGTCTTGATATCGTCCATGACGATGTTTGCCATCTTGCTGCGCTTGGGTAGGGGCGAGGACGCGAGCACAATCACGATCGTGTCGTCTCGTGCGAGCTCGACATTGTCGATCAGGTCGAGGCAGCTTTTGTCACTTGTGGCGGTGGCTAGGTTCCAGATACGCCCGGCGACGTTGCGCGCAATAGGATCCTCCCCCGTGAGGGAGATCTGCGTGTTCTCGAGCACGCCTGCGGCACGGGCGTAGCCCACGCCACCTATGGGATGCGGTCCTGCGGCGGACTTGCCGGCCCAGACGTGGTGCAGGCGCTCGATGTCGTCGAAGGTGTCTTGGAAGGCCATGCCATCAGCCAGCGCCCCCTGGCTCTCTTGGAACTCCTTCACGGCCGACTCGGTGTGTACGCCGTAGCAACCGTCGGGCTGTCCACAGGAGAAACCCAAGATGTTGAGTCGTTCCTGCAGTTGCTTGACGTCGTGGCCATGGAAGTTGGGGAGGCGTAGGTACAGTGTGCGGTCGCCCAACTGGTAGCACTCGTCGACGAGCGCCATCCAAGTTGTGAAGTCGATCTCGGTTCCCAAGCTCATGTTGTGGTCAAGGCGAAACTTCGCCACGGCCTGTGCGGTGGAAGGGCCAAAGGTCGTGCTGCTTGCCTCGTCCCCATCAATCTCGTAGCCAAGGGATGTGAGGCGGTCCTGGATGTCCTCCACGGCAACCCCACTCGCACCCTCTCTGATCGCTTCCATCTTGCGCCCCTCCATAGGATATCGTCACGCATGTTCGCATCGCTGCCCCCTTGGCAACATGGCGTTTGCCCTGCGATGTTAGCCAGTGCGCTCTACGAAGAAGTCTGCCATAGAATCAAGGATCGTGCACATGTCATCTGCGAGTTCGATGCCGTCCAGCTCTCGCCTGGCACTTTCGGCAACCGAGTGGGCGTAGTCACGCACGCTCTCGATGGCGCCAACGGACTCCATAAGCCCCACTGCGCGCTCCAACGTGGCCGCATCCGTGGCATGTGACGAGAGAATCTCGATAAGCTCATCCCTTTGGCCGTTCTGCAGGCGCTCGAGAGACCACGTGACAGCCATGGTGCGCTTGCCCTCGGTGATGTCGCTGCGAAAGTCCTTGCCCTGAGTCTTCGCGTTCCCTACGAGGTTGAGCAGGTCGTCCTGGAGCTGGAAGGCAAGACCGGCACCCATGCCAAACGTCCTGAGGGCTTCCACCTGCTCGTCGGTGCCGCCCCCACAGATGGCGCCGATGGAGAGCGGGCAGGCGGCAGAGTAAAACGCGGTCTTATGGCTTGCCATGCAAAGATAGTCGTCCACGCTCAGATCCCAGCGCCCGTCACGCACCCAGCCGAGGTCGAGTGCCTGCCCCTCGAGCGTGCGCTCCTCCATGGCAGCGAACTCCTCGAGGATGCGTACGCGTAACTCAGGCGAGAGCGAGCGCTCACGCAGGATTCTGGACTGTGCGATTATGAGGGCGAGATCGGCCACATTGATGGCGATTCCCACCCCCTCGGTGACGTGCATGCAGGGTGCGCCACGACGCAGCGTGCCCTTATCGGCTATGTCGTCGTGGATGAGTGCCGCTGACTGGAAATCTTCGATAGCACAAGCGCAGGAAAGCGCGGACGTCACCGTGCCGCCCACTGCCTCGCAGCCAAGCAGTACGAGCACTGGCCTTGTGCGCTTGCCTCCCGACGCCATGAAACGCTTGAGAGGCCCATAGAGATAGCGTTCAAGATCGTCGCCCACGACTGTCTCGTCGCCTAGCGGCGCGGGGGCATGCTCGGAAAGGTAGGCCTCTATGAGGGGGCGCTTCTTGGCGAGATACGCCCTGAAGGCCGCCCCTTTGTCTGTGGTGTCGCTCGGCATGGCTTAGTCCTCGTAGCCGTTGGGATTCATGGACTGCCAGTTCCACCCGTCGCGACACATGTCATCAATGTCGTATGTGGCCTCCCAGCCCATCTCGCGCTTTGCTTTGGAGCAGTCGGCGTAGTTGGCTGTGACGTCGCCCGCACGACGAGGCTCGATCACGTAGGGGAGATCACGCCCGCAGGCCTTCGAGAACGCCTTGATGATCTCGAGCACACTCGTACCCTTACCGGTGCCCAGGTTGAAGACCTCGACTCCCGTGCGCCCAGCCATCCAGGCAAGCGCCGCCACATGGCCAGACGCGAGGTCCATTACGTGTATGTAGTCACGCACGCCGGTGCCGTCGGGTGTGTCGTAGTCGTCGCCAAAGACCCTGACCGTGTCACGCTTACCAACGGCGACCTGTGCCACATAGGGCAGCAGGTTGTTGGGGATGCCCTTGGGGTCCTCGCCCATGAGCCCCGAGGGGTGCGCGCCGATGGGGTTGAAGTAGCGTAGCAGCACGACGTTCCATGCGGGGTTGGCGACGTGCAGGTCAGAGAGGATCTGCTCGATCATCCACTTGGTCCAGCCGTAGGGGTTGGTTGCAGGCTTCTTGGGGCTCTTCTCCGTGAGGGGCAAGGCGTCGGGGTCACCATAGACGGTGGCGGAGCTGCTGAAGATGATGGACCTGCAGCCGTGCGCGCGCATGACGTCCACGAGGGTGAGCGTGGTATTCAGGTTATTTGAGTAGTACTCCACGGGCTTTAGGACGGACTCGCCGACGGCCTTGAAGCCCGCGAAGTGGATGACATAGTCGATGTCGTTGGCCGCAAAGACGGCCTCAAGCGCGGCGCGATCGCTCACGTCAGCCTGATAGAACGAGAGCCTGGCCGTAGCCTTCTCTTTGGTGATTTTGCCTATGCGATCGAGGACCTTCTCGCTCGCGTTCGAGAGGTCGTCCACGACCACGACCCGGTAGCCCCTCTCGAGGAGTTCGACGACGGTGTGACTTCCGATGAAGCCCGCCCCGCCAGTGACCAGTACGCAGCTGTCGGCCGGGGCCTTCTGCTCGCTCATAGTTCCTCCGCACGGTAGGTGGTGTGCATATTGTCAGAGCCTATTGAGCAGTATACGCAAGCCGTGCGGCAGGGTGTGTGTGGGCATGGTGGAGGTCCGCTGGAGGTCCGCCCTCGTGCACCCAAAGGCCAGGGTGCGCGGGCAAGAAGCCTCATGCTTCTTCGCGTATGGTGTAGAGCTGCGGTTGCGCAGAGAGCTGCTCCACGTAGCGGGCCTCGGCTTTGCCGTAGGCCTCTTGGTCGTCGCTGGAGACAAGCTCCATTTTGACCTCGAGTTCTGTGAGACGCTCAAGCCAGTCGCCATAGACTCTCTCGAAGTCAGTGATTGGCGCTATGACGTAGCGCTTCGTCTTGGTGGAGTCGTCCTCGAAGGTCGCCGTGATCACGAGGGGCGTCTGTGAGAGCAGCTCCGCATAGGTCTTCTCGGAGTAGAGCGCCACCGTGCGATTTGCCTCGCAATACGCACGGATCGCATCGGGGCTGCGACTGTCCTCACGAGTCGGATCGTACTGCTTAAAGGACTGAAGGGCGGATGTCAGCTCAGCCGATGCGGGAAAGTGGGCCCTCACGCTTCGACCGAAGCTCTCTTTGTCCTGCGCCAGCTGGTCGTAGGCAAGCGTGAAGTTGGTGCATGAGCTGCCCGCGTCTGTTCCACCATACTCGTGGAGGGGGCCTTTTGCTATAGCGTCAAAGAAGACGTAGCTCCGACTTGTCTCGTCATCCTGTGGCAGACAGGCAAACGCTCCCTCGAGCGAGTAGGCGAGCTCTTTGATGGCATTTCCCGTGCAGTTTAGGGAGAGTGAGCGACTCACTCCCAAGCTGCCCTCGTCACCTTCGCTCCAGCTGCTGCTCTTGGTCCCGAAGTCATCTACCGACAGTATGACCTCATCATCCTGTCTGGTTCCCTCGGCATATGCCACCAGGACAAACGAGCCACTCCCCGCCTCCTTGGGGGCTTGCTCTCCTTTGTGTGGTACGCCATGCATCGATAGTCCCACGAACGTTGCGGCAACGCTCGCTGCAGCAAGACCAAGACGCAGCGCCGAGCGGCGGGTGATCAGTTGCCGTCTCTTGGTGCTCGCGCCTGTGGGCTCAGCCACGTCTGGGTGTGCAGCCTCGAGTACGTTCTCCCTTACGGCCCCTGGTAGGTGAACCTGTCGCATGAGAGACCTCAGTTCGTCGACTGTCCGCTTTTCATCCATGATCTCTCCCTTCTCCTGTCGCGTTGCACTTACAGCAATCCCCTCAGCTTCGTGCGAGCCCGTCTGAGGCGAGTCCGCACGGTCGCGGGTCTGCATTCCATGATGCGGGCGATCTGTGCGCACGAGATCTCCTCGATGTAGTGGAGCGTAACTGTGGCGCGCAGCTGCTCGGGCAGCTTCCTCAATGCCTGCCAGATGGGGTGGCGCTCAACAGCCCTGAGTGCTGCCTCCTCCGTGGGGCTGCTGTCTGCTAAGGCGGACGCGTTTACGAAGGCTTCGGCGTCGCTTGCGCCCTGCACCCGTCTTTTCCACCACGAGCGATGCAGCTCACGGCAGCGGTTGATGGTCGCTCGCAGGAGCCACGCCTTCAGATGCTCGCCATCCTCAAACTCTACTGGGCTCGTGAGCAGTCGCAGGAACACGTCCTGCGCGACGTCCTGAGCATCCTGGTGAGAGCATGTCTGCGAAAGCGCCACGCGATATACGATGTCTCCCCAGCTGTCCATGGCCGACTGCATGAACTCCCCTGAGCGTTGTCGCATCTTTCCACCTCCCTACCCATAACATGCGGCACAGGGGGAAATGTTCCCATCAATTTGTTTTTCGGTCTTTCGTCCCTCGGTTCGGGTTATGTCGTCTTAGAAGTACTCTCTGTTAGACCACCGTTGACATGGCAAGCTGCCTCGCCTCTTGCTGCATCAGGTCAGGCATTCCTTGGTCTTCCCATGACGTGTTGTCTGTCGATGGCATCGTAGCGGGGGGCGGAGTGTCATCATGTCAACGGTGGTCTAACAGAGAGTAGGAGTATTAGGAGTACGGAACACATCAGTCTGACCGGCCGAGAGACTCTTCCGCCAAAAGACCTCCCGCCGCTCGTGGAAGAACCGTCTTGGGCAAGGTCTGTGCTCGCTCGCTCGAGGCACGTCCTAAAGGCGCGCCTTGGAGGCACGTCTTGGCATCGGCGCAGCGCCTGTTGGCCCGAAGGTCACTCGGACCCACACTGCCACTCGGCCCCGAGCGTGCAGTCCCGTGTGAGTGGCACTGCCACTCGGCCCTGGGCGTACCGCCTCGGTACGCTCGACGTCGAGTGGCAGTGTGGGTGGCGCTACCCCGTGCGCTCGACGTCAAGCGGCAGCGCATACATACGTCAGCTCGCGTTAAGCCCAGGCACCGCCTACTGAGGGTCCGCAGGTTCGCTCTCGTGGAGGTGGGGCGCAAGCATGATTGCCACCCGGGTCGGCACCCTGGCGGTCACGAGCAGGCCCTCGGGCAGGTACTGCTCGTGTATGACCTGGCAGCGCTCATGGACCATCCTCTGTAGGAATCCCTCCCGGTAGGGGATGAGTGCCGTAAGGGTGGTATCGCCCTGCGCCGCCCTCTGGGCGATGCGATAGCGTAGCCCCTGCAAGCCCGTACCCTCGAGCGCGGAGATCAGGATGGCGTCAGGATGGGAGGTCGCAAGCGCAGAGTACGACGCCTCGTCCAAGAGGTCGCACTTGTTGTAGACGGCCACGAACGGTATGCCAGAGGCACCAATGCGATCCAGCACCTCATCCACAGCAACGAGCTGCTTTTCTCGGTTAGGGTCTGAGGCGTCCACCACTTTGAGGATGAGATCAGCCGCTCGTGCCTCGGCCAGCGTCGAGTTGAACGACTCCACGAGCGTGGTCGGGAGCTTCTGAATGAAACCAACCGTGTCCGTGATGGTAATCTTACGACCCGCCTCGAGCTCTAGGGTACGCGTCGTGGGATCGAGCGTGGCAAAGAGCTCGTCCTTGACATAGACTCCAGCGCCGGTCAGCCGATTGAGCAGCATGGACTTGCCGGCATTGGTATAGCCGACAAGCGCCACGCGAAAGATGCCCGAGTCCCAACGAGCCTTACTTTGGACGGCTCGGTGTTTGTCGAGCTCGGTAAGCTCCCTCTTGAGGGAAGAGATCCTGTCACGGACGAGGCGGCGGTCGATCTCAAGCTGACTCTCGCCCTGACCAAACCTACCACCGATGCCGCCTCGGGCCTGCTCACTCACCAGATGCCCCCACATGCCCTTGAGCCTCGGTAGCAGGTACTGAAGCTGTGCGAGCTGCACCTGGAGCCGCCCCTCGTGCGTTTTCGCATGCCTGCCAAAGATGTCCAGGATGAGCGCGGTCCTATCGATGACCTTCGTGGACCTGCCGATGATCCTCTCGAGGTTTCCCTGTTGCGAGGGGGTGAGCTCATCATCGAATATGACCACATCCGCCTCAAGCGAACAGGCGAGCCGAGCGAGTTCCTCGGCCTTGCCTCTGCCGATGAGAGTACGCGACTTCGGCCTGGAAAGCTGTTGCGTGACGGTCGAGACGACCTCGGCGCCTGCGGTGTGGGCAAGCCGTCCCAGCTCTGCGAGCGACTCGCAAAGCGGCCACTCGGACCTCCCGAGCTCAATGCCAACCAATATCGCACGCTCGGCCTCAGGCATCGTGGACTGCGGCTGGGGCTTAGGCATCGAGCTGCACCGCCCTCTGAGCCCTCAGGTCTAAGACAACCCTGTGGGCGGCGTCCCTGACGCTCATGCGATCGAGGTCAAGGGTTTTTGCGCGACCATCCCTTTTGAGCCATGAGATCTGCCTCTTGGCGTAGCGGCGCGTGCGTGCCGCTACGAGCTCCTGAGCCTCCCTTAGCGTCATATGGCCTTCGAGCGCCTCTGCCACCTCCTTGTAGCCTATGGCCTGACCGGCCGTGGATCCCAGAGAGAGGAGGCCGTCACTCAGAAGGCCGCGTACCTCGTCTACCAACCCCGACACGAACATCCTCTCGACGCGGGCGTCTATACGTGCGTAGAGCCTCTCGCGTGCCATGGACACGGCATAGATGGTCGTCTCATAGTGTGGGCGATGCCGCTTGAGACCCGCGTGCGTATCTGCGTAGGACGTCCCCTCATCCAAAAGCTCGAGGGCTCTCACGACGCGACGGGCGTTATGGGGATGTATGAGCGCGGCGCTTGTGGGATCCCGCTCCTCGAGCAGCCGGTGGAGAGCATCCGCGCCCTGCGCCTCAACCATAGCCTCATAGCGCCTGCGCGCCTCGCCCGTTCGCTCGCCCCTAGGGAAGTCCATCTCGTCTATGACCGCGTCGAGGTACAGGCCAGTGCCTCCGCAGAGGACGGGGACCCTGCCTGCGGCCAAGAGACGGTCCACGCACGCTCTCGCATCCCTCTGGAAGAGCCGTGCCGAGTATGCGTCGTTTACATCGCAGACGTCAACCATGAGGACGGGTGCATGGCGCTCCCCCACCGGCATCTTTGCCGTGCCTATGTCCATGCGCCTATACAGCTGCATCGCGTCTATTGAGACGACGGAGCTGTCCAAGAGCTGGGCCACGCGGTCCGCAAGCGCGCTCTTGCCCGACGCGGTGGGCCCGACGATGGCTATGACGACGGGGCCGGTGTGGTCCGTCGGGACTCCCTTCGCACTCACCGCAGCTCGCCTTCCAAGGTCCCGCGCAAGAACCAGGGGCGGGCCGCCGCGACCTTGACGGTGCATAGCCTGCCCTCGAGCCCCTCCGCAGAGGCGTCCCTCGGCAAGTCGAAGAGGACCGTCTGGTTCTTGGGACTGTGGCCCACCATGACCTGAGCGCTGCGCTTCGAGCTGCCCTCGACGAGCACCTCGACGCTCGTGCCGAGCTCCATCTGGTTGGAGGCGAAGGCCTCCTCCTCCACGAGCCTTGCGAGCCGCTCGAAGCGCTCCTGGATGACCTCGTGGGGAGTGGTGTCCTCGATCTTGGCAGCGGGGGTGCCAGGGCGCCTCGAGTAGATGAAGGTATAGGCGAACGAGAAGCCCACCTCCCTCACGAGCGAGAGCGTATCCTCGAAGTCCCGCTCCTCCTCACCGGGAAACCCCACGATGATGTCGGTCGAGAGCGCGATGCCGCTCACCGCCCTCTTGAGGCGACAGGCGAGATCAAGGTAGCCCTCCCGAGTGTAGCTGCGCCTCATGGCCCTCAGAATGCGCGTCGAGCCGCTCTGGACGGCAAGGTGCAGGTGAGGCATCACGGCAGGCACCTCGGCCATCGCGGCCATGGTCTCGTCCGAGAGGTCCTTGGGGTTTGACGAGGTGAAGCGTATGCGCCCGATGCCCGTCTCCCCCACCTTACGCAAAAGCTCGGCAAAGCGGGGCTTGCCATAGAGGTCGCGCCCGTACGAGTTGACGTTCTGCCCGAGAAGCGTAACCTCCCGCACGCCATCGGCCACGAGCGTCTCGACCTCCGCGACGACGCGCTCCATCACGCGGCTCCGCTCGCGCCCGCGCACATACGGCACGATGCAGAAGGTGCAAAAGTTGTTACAGCCCGTCATGATGGGCACCCAGGCATGAAACGCCCTAGCACGGCGGGACGGCAGGACACAGGAGAAGTCTCGTCCCTCCTCCTCAATATCCACAAGCACCCCATCCTCGCCGGAGCTGAGGCTGCCCACGAGCAGGGAGGGCAAAGACGAGAGGGCGCTCGTGCCAAAGATAACGTCCACATTGGGAATGCGCTCCTTGAGCCTGGCGCCGTCACGTTGGGCGATGCAGCCGCCCACAGCGACGAGCCTCCTTCCCGAGGGGGCCTGAGGCAGGCGTACGAGATTGGATGCCTCCCCGTAGAGGTGCGTGTCGGCCTTCTCGCGCACAGAGCAGGTCATGAACACGACGATGTCCGCCTGCGCCGGATCATCCACCATGTTGCAGCCACACGAGTCAAGCAGCCCGCACACGCGCTCCGAGTCGTGGAGGTTCATCTGACAGCCAAAGGTCCTGACGAAGTAGGTCCTGCCCACAAGGCCGTCAAGGCGCGCCACTATGCCTCCTGGCCAGGCTCGCCAGCTCGAGTCGGGTCACCCGTAACCTCCGAGGGGCTCAGCGCACCTGCGGCCCTACGGGAATCGAGCCTATGGACGTAGACGGCTATACGTATGGCTGTTCGCATCTCGCCCCCGATCTGAATGTCAGAGAACGTGGGAGCGCACGAGATGTCGACCCCCGTCGGTATCAGGAAGCCGCGTGCGATCGCTATCGCCTTGATGGCCTGGTTGACCGCACCAGCACCTACAGACTGAAGGTTCACCGGCACACCGTCCTTCACCATGCCCGCGATAGCCCCAGCCACCGATGCCGGGGACGACTTACTCGATACCTTGAGAAAATCCATGTAGTGCTCCTGATGCATCATCGCCTCGTTTAAAGCCACAACTGCTTCCTTAGTCTTCAGTTAAGCCTAATCCATTGACTATAGTAACGCAGTTTATCGTCAATCACCCTGCGAAACGTGAAAGGTGACAACAACCTTCTCGGACGTTGCCCTGACCGTGGGGGCATCGGAAAGTGTGAGATAATAGCGCTCTGCAAGGAATGCGAAGTCTCTCTCCATGATACGCGAGAAACGCTGGGCATCGTCACTCGAGACGCGCAGCCTCCTCTGCTCTCGCATGAGGTCGACCTCGCTGCGACGGGTTTTCCCATGCCCTCCACCCCTGCGCGAGAGCCTCGAGAACACGCTTCGCACGGGCCGGATCTGCCCAGACAAAATCCGGTGAGCCGTGCGCTCGCTCATCTCGAGGCCGACCGAGCGCGCTGCAACAAGTAGCTCTGAGGCATCCGCCGCAACGGGTATGCGCTCGAGCACCCCAAGCTCGTTTACGTCGTCAACGAAGAGCAGCTCGCTCGCGTCAAGATGCACTCGCGTCTGCTCGCGTATCGTGGCCACGATGTCGGCGGCGGATCCGAGCCAGACGTCAGCGCGCCCCCTCTCGTCGAGCACGAACTCGGCGCAGCAACGTATGATGTTGTGGGGTCCGCGCACGATGGTGTGCCCGTCCTCCCCATCCTCGCCCATGGTCGGCCACGTTGACTGGTCTGCACGCTCTGCGAGGCTCCCCGTGTCAACGACCACGCGAATGGAGCTTCCCGCGCCAGGCGCGGATGCCATGACCTCGGCGCTGAGGGCATTCTCGCGTACCGAGAAGAGCGCCATACCCCTGCCGTGCACACCCCACCTGTCCACGTGGACGCTGTCGAGCTTCGAGGTGACACGAGCGTCGAAGATGCGCTCCCGAAGCCCCTTGGGGATGCCACGACCGTCATCCAGCACGACGAGGGTACGAACGTCGCCATCTTTCGACGTAGCCAGATAGACGTGGCGAGCACCCGCGTCGCGCGCGTTTCTCAGGAGCTCGATGACGGCATCCTCGACACAGCGAATGTCGTGACGGGCCTGCCTGCGTTCTGCCTCGGACACCCTGAGGCGCACGTAGCCCCCACCGAGGTCCTCCTCCACCCGAAGCGAGCGCTCCTGCCCCGCGGCGGATATGAAATCAACCAGTTCGGCTACATCAGACATCTGAGGTCACCCACACTACTTTGCGATGTCGACGGCGCGAGACTCGCGGATGACGACAACGCGCACCTGGCCGGGATACTGCATCTCGCTCTCGATCTGCCTGGCGATGTCATGGGCAAGGACTGTGGCCGCAGCATCGGATATCTTCTCGGGCTTGACCATGACGTGCAGCTCACGACCAGCCTGCATCGCGTAGGTACGCTCAACGCCCTCGTGGGCATTGGAGATCGCCTCGAGCTTCTCGAGGCGCTTGATATAGGCCTCGGCGCTCTCGCGGCGGGCACCTGGTCGGGCGGCCGAGATGGCGTCCGCAGCCTGCACCAGGACGTCGAGGACGGTGTTTGGCTCTATGTCGGCATGGTGCGCCTCGACAGCGTGGACGATCTCGGGCCTCTCTCCGTAGCGACGGCAGAGATCGGCGCCTATGACGGCATGAGGACCCTCGACATCATGGTCGATGGCCTTGCCGATGTCGTGGAGCAAGCCCGCCCGCTTTGCTGGCGCCTCGTCGAGGCCAAGCTCGGAGGCCATCACGGCGCAGAGCGACGCGACCTGGATGGAGTGCTTGAGGACGTTCTGGCCGAAGGAAGTGCGGTAGCGCAGGCGTCCGAGAACCCGGATGATCTCGGGATGCAGGTCATGGATGTTGCAGTCGAAGGCGGCCTGCTCACCCGCCTCCTGGATGCGCTCGTTGACGAGACCCTCAGCCTTTCTGTAGAGCTCCTCGATACGTGCAGGATGAATGCGGCCGTCGGCGATGAGGTTCTCGAGGGCGACGCGCGCCGTCTCGCGGCGTACCGGATCGAAGCTCGAGAGCACGACGGTCTCAGGCGTGTCATCGATGACGAGGGAGACACCCGTCACCTGCTCGAAGGTACGGATGTTGCGACCCTCTCGACCAATGATGCGGCCCTTGAGGTCATCGGAGGGGATATGCACCGATGCGACGGTGATCTCGCTCGCCTGGTCTGATGCGCAGCGCTGTATGGCCGTGGAGACGATCTCACGCGCGGTCTTGTCGGCCTGGACGCGCACACGCTGCTCGGACTCCCGCAGGATTTGGGCCTCCTCACGCACGGAGTCGGCACGAACCTTGTCGAGCAGTTCCCTATGCGCACCCTCCCTCGTGAGGGCGGAGATGCGCTCGAGCTCGCTCATCTGTCGCTGGTACAGGGAATCAACCTCGTTTTTCCTCTTGTCGAGCTGGCCTTGGAGGCTGGAGAGCTGATGCTCCTTGCGATCGAGCGCGTCATTGCGGCGATCGAGGGACTCCTCGCGCTGCATGATGCGGTTCTCCATCGTCTGCAGCTCCTGCTTGCGCCTCTTGTCTTCCGAGTCGGACTTCTGCTTGAGTTGGAGAATCTCCTCGCGCGCCTCCACGAGCGCCGTCTTCTTCGCGGTCTCGGCGTCACGCAGCGCATCGTCCTTAATGCGCTCGGCCTTGTCGCGAGCCTCGTCCACGGCGCTGTTTGCCTGTTGGACTTTCGTATTGGTAGAGCGCGACACAAAGAGGTACGACCCCGTCGCGCCCAGCGACAAACAGACGATGCCAACGATAATCCATTCCATGTGCACTCTCCTCAGATTGAGATTAATAGGCTCGTTCAGGAGACCGACGCACCGCGCATCGGAACCCGCCATCTGAGGCGCACTCTGAGCTGCATGTCAAAAGAACAACGAATCCGAAAGGCCTACAGAACAGATATGGTGATGTCAGCCGAGGGGGCTGGCGAGAAGGCGACTCAAACAACAATTAGATCCTAAGGGGCTAGGCCCACCATGTCAACTCAAGAGGCGCGAACGGGCGTTTCGAGCGTCCTGAGCGTCTCTCAAGCAGGCAGACATCCGTAAGATCCACCCCACCCACAACATCCCCGTGCGTCTTTCATCACACCACTGAAGGCTGCATAAGAGCCACCTCATGCCCGCCGCTTCCTAGATGACCCCCTCATCCCTGAGGCGGCTGGCTGCCATGCCGGCGGCGTGCAGGGCAAAGCCACGCGTGCAGAGAAAGCGCACGACCTTGGCGTAGGGATCCTTGCCCCCATGGCACCTGCCCCGCGCCACCTGGTAGGCCTGTTGGGCCTCACCTCCCTCGGGAAGGTAGGCATCGGGCCATCCCACAATGCATCGCGCGTCTATGCCACGTCGGGCGAGCGCCTGCTCCACCTTCGAGGGCCCCCAGCCCGCACAGAGCTTCGAGCGCATAAAGACGTCCGCGTAGCGTGCGTCATCCACAAGTCCTGCCTCCTGGAGACGACCAATGCCGTTCTCGATGACTTCGGGCCAGTAGCCGTCGGCAGCAAGCTTGTCCCTCAGCTCCCTTGAGCTGTAATCACGCCGCTCGAGAAGCCTCCTGACCCGCCTTGCGGCATGCGCCTCCTGAAGCTCCTGTAGGCTCAGGACAAGCTCTTTGGCAGACACAGGGCAAAGCCTGCCGTCCGCCTGTCTGCGCACCACCTCCTTGCCGACGGAGATGGGCAGACTCAGCTCATCCTCGCCCCCGTCCGAGAGCCTGAGCCTCACACGGGCCTGCGGCCTTCTCCTGCGGCAGGCGACTGCAGATGTGGCTTCCGTGCGCGAAGGGATGCTGATCGTCCAGCAAGGACTACCTCCCGCTGAGTCGGCGCAGACAGCCATCAGCTCTGATCGCTGGAATGAGGCGGCAGAACAGTGTCGACATCATATGGCGCGCTGTCAACGGGCTCACCCACCCTCTCATCACCGAGCTCGAGGCCGCAGGCGATGCGCACCTTGTGGTCGATCTCCTCGCTCAGGTCGGGATTGGTGGCCAAAAACTCCTTGGCGGCCTCGCGTCCCTGTCCGAGGCGCTCCTCACCATAGGTGAACCAAGAGCCAGCCTTGTTTACGATGTCGTAGTCGACCGCCATGTCGAGGATGGAGCCTTCCTTAGAGACACCCGAGCCGTACATGATGTCGAACTCAGCCTGCTTAAAGGGTGGCGCGACCTTGTTCTTGACGACCTTGACGCGCACGCGGTTGCCGATGTTCTCACCGTTTCGCTTGATGGCGTCGATACGCCTGATGTCCATGCGCACGGACGCGAAGAACTTGAGCGCACGCCCTCCGGGAGTCGTCTCGGGATTTCCGAACATGATCCCGATCTTCTCGCGAAGCTGGTTGATGAAGATGCAGGTAGTGTTGGACTTTGAGAGCGAGCCTGCGAGCTTGCGCAGCGCCTGGCTCATGAGGCGGGCCTGGAGGCCGACGGTCGTGTCCCCTATCTCGCCCTCGATCTCCGCCTTGGGGACGAGGGCAGCCACCGAGTCGATGACCACGACGTCGATGGACCCTGAGCGAACCAGCATGTCACAGATCTCAAGCGCCTGTTCGCCAGTATCAGGCTGAGAGATGAGGACCTCGTCAATATCTACGCCTATACGTGCCGCATAGCTCGGGTCGAGAGCGTGCTCGGCGTCGATGAAGGCAACCATGCCACCCATGGCCTGCGCCTCGGCCAGTATCTCGAGCGAGAGCGTAGTCTTGCCCGAGGACTCGGGTCCATAGATCTCGACAATGCGACCTCGCGGGACCCCCCCGATGCCAAGAGCGGCATCAAGCGCGATAGAGCCCGTAGGTATGGCCTCGACCTCAAGGCTCGTCCCCTCATCGCCAAAGCGCATGATGGCACCTGTGCCGAACCTCTTGTTGATCTCCGCCGTGGTGGCCTCGATCATCTTGTCACGCTCTTTTCCGAATGTCTTCTCGTGGACCTCACGTGTCGTGCCCTTGCTCTTTGCCATAGTCTCTCCTTGTCCTGACGTAGCTATGGGACTATAGACGAACAAAAGTTCTAAGTCAAGCGCCATGGGAAAAGGATAGGTAAACGGGCATGCAAGACCCTACCCTTGAGCCTGCGGCTGGCTTGCGCTCTCGTCACATTTCCTCAGCTTTGGTCCTGTGAGCAGGCAGGATGATAGCCCTCTTACGCGCCATGTGCGTGAGACGAGAGCGACGTGGCTCGCGTTAAAGCCCAAGTTCTCCACACATGAGATCGAGTGCGACAGCGACGGCCTTGTCGCGCACCTCCTGCCGATCACCCGAGAAGAGCCTGTGCACGCTCCGCGTGCCCCGTGGCCCGCAAAGACCAAACCAGACGGTACCCACGGGCTTTCCCGGCTCCGCACCTTTGGGACCCGCGATACCCGTGACAGAGACCGCGACGTCACACCCAAGGACGCTGGTCGCGCCCCGTGCCATCTGGCGTGCGCACTGTGCGCAGACGGCACCTTGGGCCGGATCGTCCAAAATGGCCTGGTCGACACCGAGCACGGCATGCTTCACGTCGAGGGCGTACGAGACGACACCGCCCCTGACGACCGCCGACGAACCGGGAATTCGCGTAAGCGCGGCCGACACCAACCCACCCGTGCAGGACTCGGCACAACCCAGCGTAAGTCCCCTCTCGCGCGCAAGCTCGATTGTGCGCGCCGCCGCCCTCTCCAGCGTTTCCATGCTGGGCGCGGCCATATTATTCTGAGAGCACCCGTGCATCAGCTACCCCTCTCAATCACGTGCCAGGACCTCATGAAGTAGTCTGCGCCCGACCATACGGTGAGCAGCATGGCCACGCCAAGTAATGCCTGAAAGAGCAGTCCGAGCATATCGGCAGGATCACCCTCTGGAAGCGCGCAGCACATCAGAAGGCCCGAGATGGACACCATGGTCATAGCCGTCTTCCACTTTCCAAGCGGGCTGGCGGCTATGACCTCCCCGTCGGCAGCCACGACCATGCGCAGGCCCGACACAAGAAATTCGCGTGCCACGACGATGAGCAGCACCCACGGGCTCACCACACCAATCTCAAGCAGGTAGCAGAGGGACACGACGACCACGAGCTTGTCTGCGATAGGGTCGAGGAACTGGCCGAAGACCGTCTCCTCTCCCCTGATTCGTGCCAGGTGACCATCGAGCTTGTCGGTAAGGGCAAGCAAGACGTAGAAAAGCGCAACCGCAAGCGAGCCGAGGCTCAGCCCCTGATTGGGCGGGCTCGCCGCGAACTCGGCCGCGAGCAGCCAGAGCGGTACGAGCGCCACGCGAATACAGGTCACGATGTTGGCAGGGGTCCAGATGCTCTTCGCTGACATACCGCTCGCCTCTAGCCCTCAAGGATCTCGCCATCGAGCTCGTAGCAAAACGAACCCACGAGACGCACGCGCACGACATCACCGACGCTCGCCTCACCTGAGGCGATGTGGACCGCCCCGTCACAATCGGGTGCCTGAAACCATGCATGACCTATGAGCTCGCCGTCGGATGCCTTTCCCTCGACGCCGTCGATGATGACGTCAACGACTTCGCCCACATGGGAGGCGGTTGCGGCAAAGCCGAGCTCCTCTGCCACGTCATGCAGCCTCTGCTCGCGCTCGAGCCTGTCCTCGTCGCACAGCTGGCCGGGCATCGTGGCCGCTCTGGTTCCCTCCTCGCGCGAATAGCCGAACACTGACATGTAATCGAACGCTTCCTCCCGCATGAAGTCGACAAGCTCCTCGAACTCCTGCTCGGTCTCGCCAGGAAAGCCCACGAGCCCCGTCGTCCTAAGAACCATCCCGTCGATCTCGGACCTGAGACGGGAAAAGAGCTGCCTCAGCTCCCGCGCAGACCCACTCCTGCCCATACGCTTGAGTACGCGCTCGTTGCAGTGCTGTATGGGGATGTCAATGTAGGGCAGCACCTCCGGGACATCCCGTATGACCGCGATGAGCTCGTCGGTCATGCCCTCGGGCTGCAGGTACAGCACACGCACCCAGCCGCCAAAGGGACGCATGACCCTCGCGACCTCTCGCAAAAGCCATGCCAGACTGAGCGCCTGCGGAAGGTCAGTCCCCCAGATGCCGGTGTCCTGCCCGATGAGGATGACCTCACGGACGCCCCCCTCCATGAGGGCGCGAACCTCGGCGAGGATCTCATCGGGCGGACGCGAGGCATAGCTGCCGCGAATGAGGGGGATGGCACAGAAGCTGCAGAACCTGTCGCAGCCCTCTGATATCTTGACGTAGGCGCTCGTACCCTCGATCGTCCTCAGAAACGACCTGTCGGCTATGCATACGCCATAGGGACCCGTTCGCTCGCGCTCGATACCCAAGACGCTCGAGACGACCGCAACGATACCGTCCTCCTCGTCGGCGCGAACAAAGGCAGAAACCTCTGGCAGATCAGGAACAAGCTGGCTCCCATAGCGAGAGGGAACGCAGCCGCACATGATGATCGGACGTCTTGTACTGCCCGCCTTGACGTCATCAGCGAGCTCTAGGGTCGCCTCGATCGATTCTGTCGTGGCCGAGCTGAGAAACGAGCAGGTGTTGATCAGGACGACATCAGCATCATCGACGTCATGGACCTCCGAGAAGCCCGCCCTGAGCAGCAGCGCCCGCATACGATCCGTGTCCACCTCGTTCTTTGCGCAGCCGAGCGTCACAAAAAGGCAGCGGGCCACAGGACGCAGGGCAACGCTATCTGTAGTTGACGAATTGGAGCGGCTGACCATAGTCACCTTCCCTCACCGCGGCGATGACCTGCTGCAGCACGTCACGCGAGGGAGAGCTCACGCGCAGCTTGTCGCCCTCCACGGAAGGTCTACACTTGAGCTTGAGGTCACGGATGTCCTTCGCGATCCTCTTTGCAATGTCCGTATCGATGCCCTGAACCAAGACCGCGCGCTGACGGACCGACGCTCCCGCCGCAGGCTCCACCTTTCCCCACCTGAGGGCAGCGAGGTCGATCTGCCGTTTGGCAAGCTTGCTCGTAAGGACGTCACGTACCTGTCCGCAGACGAACTCAGATGGCGCACTCACGGTGAGCGTCTCATCCTTCTTCGAAAACTCGATGGTCGCGCCCGTCTGCTTGAGGTCGTAGCGCTGCGTGAGCTCGCGGACTGCCTGCTGGTGGGCGTTGCTGACCTCCTGCACATCGACGTTCGAGACGATGTCGAAGCTTGATTCCTTTGCCATGCCGCACTCCTTGTCGCGCGTGATGAATATTCCTACCTCGAGCCCTTCGATGACGTCGTGCCGCCCTTGGTGCGAGAGCCTGACGTGCTGCTGGAGCTCGAGCTGTCGCCAGAGTCTGACTTCGACGTCCCACTGGAGCTCGAGCTGTCGCCAGAGCCTGACTTCGACGTCTTGCCAGAGTCCGACTTCGACGACTTGCCAGAGTCCGACTTCGACGACTTGCCAGAGTCCGTTTTGGAGCCCGAGCTGCCTGATGACCCGCTCTTCGAGCTAGAGTCAGAGGAGGCATCAGAGTCCTCGTCGTCCTCGCTTGAGGATACCTTTGTGCCCTTGATCGTAATCGATCCGATGCCCGATGTCTTCGAGTCGAAGCTCTGCGTCTTTCCGTTCTTTGCCACAGTCACGGCAGAGATGTTGTTGACCGAGATGGATATGGCCTCCGTTACGGTATACGACTGCTTCCAAGGCCCTGTGATCTGCTCTGCGACCTCACTAATGCCGTCGCACTTGATCTCGACCCAAGAGATCTCCCCCTTGGCTACCGAGACGCTCACCACGGTCTTCTCGTCCTCTCCATCCTTGTTGCCTGACGAGTCAGTGTCGCTTGGGGCGTCAGACGAGTTATCCGATTCACCGTTACCCTCACCGGTCGAGTTACCCGTGTCTCGCGCCGTCGTCGACCCAGCAGTCGTTTGCATCGTATTCGTAGCGACCGTCCTCGTGTCAGTGTTGTTGTTGCGCACGCAGGATCCGATGGACATGATGATGATGGCCGTCAGCACTATGGTCACGAATACCACGAAGAGGACGATGTTCCTCGTGTCACCCCCAAAGACGCTCACGACACCGCCGCTTCGGTCCCGCCCGCGCGCTCGCGAGCTCTGCGTCCGTGCGGTCGATCGGCGACGCCTGACGTTTGGCCTGTCGACCTTGGCGATGTTTCGAGAGGATCTGCGCCCCGTCGTCGTCGAGGCCGCCTCGTATGGGTTGGCCGATCCATAGCGCAGGTCATCCGTGAAGTCGTCGGAAGTGACATCCCTCCTGGTGATGCGTTCGCGATCGGGGGGCAGCTGGGACCCACGCCCGCGCCGGGCCCTCTCACCACGCGTCTGCCTCGTCCTCGTGCGAACGTAGCGGGAGTTTGGCCTGTCTTGCGCCTCCGCAGCGATGTCACGCGAGGTGTAGCGGCGACCCTCGAGGTCGGTCGGCCGGCTGGGTGCATCGTCCCCCTCAGCAGCCAAGCTGCTCTGACCCTTGGGGCGCACCCGAGATGTCGTGGCGAAGCTGTCGAGGTCACCCGCATAGCCGCCAGAGGCCGGAAGGAGCCCTCTTGTACCCTGGTAGGTCTTGCGGTTGAGCGCGCCCCTCCTCAGAGATTCGTTCTCGTCCCAGTCCATGGCCCGCTCTCGTCCACCCATGTCCTCCCAATCGGAGAGATCAGAACTGAACTGGCGTGTGATGACGCGTGGGTTGAGGCTGAGGTAGCGTGCGTAGGACGCGAGCATGCCTTGGGCATAGCCACTCTTGGGCATGCTTGCGAAGTCACCCTCCTCGAAGGCGACGAGGACCTGTTCCTTGAGCCGGAGCACTGAGGAAGCCTGCTTGATGGAGAGGCCGAGCTTCCTGCGCCTCTCGACGAGCATCTCGCTGAAACGCGGACGTGCCATTGCCTCTACACCCCCCTATATGCTTCCTCTTGGCTTCTCAGCTCCTCGAGCCCCTCTGTGTCAAGAAGGACCTCCCGTGGCCTTGACCCGTCGGGCGGTCCGACGACACCTTTGGTCTCAAGCATGTCCATGATTCTACCAGCACGCGCGTAGCCGACCTTGAGTCTTCTCTGTAGTCCCGAGGTCGAGCCGAGCTGGGAGTCGACCACGATCTGGGCAGCCTCCCAGATGAGGGGGTCATACGGATCATCGGGATCCGCCCCCGCACCCCCCTGAGCACCGGGCTGTCCAGGCACAACCTGCGAGAGTATCTCCTCATGGTAGTCGGGCTCCGCCTGACTCCTGATGAACTCGACAACACTGTTGATCTCATTGTCCGAGGTGTAGCAGCCAAGAACGCGCCTCGGGGTGAGCCCTCTGTCCTTGAAGAGCATGTCGCCGTTTCCGAGCAGTCGCTCGGCGCCGGTCTCATCGAGGATGACACGCGAATCGATGCCCGAGGAAACCTTGAGGGCCACGCGGCTGTCGATGTTCGACTTGATGAGACCGGTCACGACGTTCGCGGAGGGACGCTGCGTGGCTATGACAAGGTGGATACCCGCAGCACGAGCGAGCTGCGCGATGCGGACGATGGACGCCTCGACGTCCTTGCCGGCGACCATCATGAGGTCCGAGAGCTCATCGATGATCACGACGAGAAGGGGCATGGGCTGAGGCGGGTTGTCCATCTCGGCAAGTTTGCCTGAGCTGCACATGCGGTTGTAGACCTTGACATCACGAGCGCCCGCCTTCTGGAAGACCTTGAGGCGACGCTCCATCTCGGAGACGGCCCACGAGAGGGCGCTCGCAGCCTGTCTGGGCTCCGTCACGACAGGTGCGTAGAGGTGCGGCAGGCCGTTATAGGCCGAGAACTCAACGCGCTTGGGATCGATCATGATGAGGCGCACCTGACTGGGTGTCGTGCGCATGAGCAGGGACATGATCATGGAGTTGATCATGACGGACTTGCCCGAGCCCGTGGTCCCCGCGACGAGCATGTGCGGCATCTTAGAGATGTCGGCGATGACGGGCTTGCCTGCGGAGTCGCGACCGACGGCTACCTCAAGAGAACCTCCGGTGGCGTAGGGCAGCACATCACCCAGATGAACGTTCTGACGGGTCTTGTTGGGTATCTCGATACCCACAAACGATGTGCCGGGGATGGGTGCGAAGATACGGACCTTCTCGGCAGCGAGCGTGAGTGCGATGTCGTCCTCGAGGGTGCGGATCTTGTTCACACGCTCTCCCTCGCCCATCTCGACCCGAAACGTCGTGACGAGGGGACCCGAGATGTAGTCGACGACCTTACTCGTAAGGCCAAACTCCTCGAGCGTCCCCTGAAGGCGTGCCATGGTGTAATCAAGCTCGTCCTTACTGCTCGCGCTCGAGGCGCTGTTGGGATTTGAGGAGAGCATCGAGAAGGGCGGCAGCTCGAAGTCCTCGGCAGCGTCACCGGGACGGGCGGTCGGCATCGCGGCTGTCGCGGCACGTCTCGACTCTCTTTGGGCACTCCCGCCATCCTTGTGGATCGGGTCGCGACGCCTTGCCTTGCTTCGCTTGGAAGACCTGCCCCTGGCAGCCTCCTCGAGGAAGGATGGGATCGATCCCGCGCGCGCAGCCTCGACAGGTGCATCTCTCACGCGCGTGGCATCCAGCGGTGGCGCCACGTCTGCCGGAGCAGGAGCCGTTTCGTCTCCATCGCGATGGCGCAGGCGCCCCAAGAGGCCCAATGGGCCGGACGCACGCTCCCGCAAGGGCTCACTCGCCTCTGCGGAATCGTCCTCCGCCTCCAAGTCGCGCCTCAGAACGGTCGTCTTCCTCGCCCCGAGGAAGGTCGTGGGCGCGGGATCTTCCTCCTTAACGGGTGTGGGCGTCCCCGTACCATAGGCCCCAACCTGATCCATGCGCCTCTCGTGCGCGACGCTACGCGCCTCTCTCACCCCACGAACTGTCTCTCTGACCCTACCCGCCAGCCTCAAGACGGAGAAGTCGCCCACCACCGCACCAACGATGATGACGCCCGCAAGGATGATGTTACCGACAGCCCTGCCGACGCTCACGAGGAGCAGCCACGCGAGGGCACCGCCCACATAGCCGCCGTAGAGCTCGACCACGGGAGGGTTGACGACGGCCTCGGGATGAGACTCAACCAGCGGCATGTTGATGGAGAGCAGGCCGAGGATGGCCAGGATGATCATGCTCATGCCGACGATGGAGCGCTTGGAGATAGGTCCCCCCTCCTCAAAGAAGAAACCGAGCGCAAAGACGACGAGCGCCGTCGGGAAGAGGATCGCCGCCCGACCGAAGCAGAGCCTGAGGAGCCACGCCATCGTCCGTGTAACGATGGCACCCGAGGGCACCACAAGCGAAGCGACCATGGCGACGGCACACACGATGAGTGCGATGCCGACGATATAGCCCTTGATGGTCCCTCGAATGCTCCCTGCGGACTGTCGCGCCGTAGTGGAGCTTTTCTCGTCGCTCATTCTCCGTATTTGTGCCGCGTTTGATCTGCGTAGTGCAGTCATGTGCCACTAGACCTCCATGGCGATAGGTATGACCATGGGTCGGGTGTGCGTCTTGTCCCACAGGTAGTTCGAGAGCGAGTTCCTGGCAGCCTTTCTCAGGGTCTCCAAGTTGCCGCCACTCTTGCGAGAACTCTCCGACACCTGGTCTTTGACGAGTCTCTGCGCATCACCGATGAGCTCATCGGAGTCAAAGGTGACGCCCCTGGATGTTATGGCGACGTCTCCCACTCTACCCCCACGCCTCGAGACGGTAACGACGCAGGTCACGATCCCGTCGCTTGCGAGCTTCTGGCGATCACGGAACACGACGGGGTCATCGCCGGTCACGGAGAGGCCGTCCACGTAGACAACCCCCGACTCGACAGGCTCGCCCCACCTGACCCTGCCGTTTGACATCTCGAGCATGTCGCCGTTATCGGCAATGAAGATGTGGTCCCTGGGGATGCCCAGGGCCTCACCGAGCTTGGCATGCGCACGCAGGTGTACGGCCTCACCGTGAACCGGCATGAAGTAACGAGGCCGCGTCATCGCGAGCATGAGCTTGAGCTCCTCTTGGCTACCATGACCCGAGACGTGCACCACCGTCGTTGATCGGTCATGGATGGTGCAACCTATCTTGGAGAGCGCGTTGATAACGCTCTGCACGCTCTTCTCGTTACCAGGGACGGGTGTCGCCGAGATAATCACCGTGTCGCTGGATGTGACCGTGAGTGACTTGTGGTCGCCGTTGACCATGCGTGAGAGAGCGCTCATTGGCTCGCCCTGACTACCCGTGCAGAGGACGACAATCCTGTCATCAGGGATGTCCTGGACGTCATAGGCGTCGATGAGATCCTCCGGAGCGATCTTGAGATAACCCAGATCGCGGGCGACGCGAGTGGTGTTGACCATCGAGCGCCCCGTCACGACGACCTTGCGGCCGACGGCGATGGCCGCATCGCACACCTGCTGCAAGCGGTGTATATGGCTCGAGAACGATGCGACGAAGACCCTACCCGTAGCATTCTTGATGATGTGACGCAGGGACGGACCGACCACCGCCTCTGACGGCGTGTAGCCAGGACGGGTGGCGTTTGTCGAGTCCGAGAGCAGAAGATCCACTCCCATCGTGGAGAAGCGGGAGATCGCCTGGTAGTTGGGCAACACACCATCGATGGGCGTCTGGTCGAGCTTGAAGTCTCCTGTATGCAGGACCGAGCCTGCCGGAGTCCTCATGTATATGCCAAGCGCAGCGGGAATGGAGTGCGTCATCGAAAAGAAGTCAATGCTGAACGCGCCGAGGTTGATGTGGGCCCCGTTCTGGACCTCGCGAAACCTCGGAGCATTGAGCCTGTGCTCTGAGAGTTTGCCTTCGATGATACCGAGCGTCAGCTTGCTCGAGTAGATGGGAACCTTGCGGCTCAGGTCCATGAGCAGGTATGGGAGCGCTCCTATATGGTCCTCGTGGCCATGCGTGATGAGAATGCCCCTGAGCTTATGTTCGTTTTCGAGCACATAGGAGTAGTCGGGCAGAACGAGATCAACACCCAACTGCTCGTCATCGGGGAACATGAGCCCCGCGTCAACGAGGACCATATCGTTGCCATACTCGAAGGCAGTCATGTTCTTGCCAATGCCATCGAGCCCACCCAGAGGAATGATCCTCAGGGAAGTCTGATTTTTTGCCATGTCTGCGGGAAGTCCTTTCTCGATGCTTCGCCTCACGTGCTCTATATCCTCTAATGACGCTCGGCGGCGTCAAACACATTCGCGTTTCGCTCATTGTAGCCCCTGTGAGCCCATCGATATCTCACATGACACTGACTTGCAATTACTACAGAGCAGCGAGGAAGTGTCTTCGAGGCACACGGCACCCTCGTACGTCTTGATGCAAGGGACCTGATGTTTGCACAGGAGCTTGGCGTGGAGGGGATGGCGCGACTCGTACGCCTTGGGCGCGATCCCTCGGCGCATAGGCTCGCGCCACACAGGTGCACCCCCCACGTCGCAGAGCATAACTGCGCTTTTACGATAGGGGCACCATCCCCGACACCGCGCTGAGAAAGAACCGACTCGTTTGACTCCTGTCGATCAGCCGGCAGGCTGGGTGGGGGCAGCCTGAGGCGCACTTGCCGGACCAAGCCTCGTCCCGCAGCTCATGCAGAACGTGTCACCACTCTCGACGGGAGCACCGCAGGACGGACATGCGTGAGCGGTGCCTGCAGGCGCCGCCTGTGGCACTGCCATCGTGGTGCTAGCGGCGATGACATCCGCCACAGGAAGGCCACAGCCAGCACAGAACTGGTTGGACGTCGGGACCTTGGTCCCACAACGCGGACAGGTGTAGGTCGCCATCTGCTGCGCCTGTGCCTCGATCTGAGCGATCTGGGCACTAATCTGACTGCGCTCGATATCACACTGCGCGATGCCGTCATAGAGGGCCTCCCTCCCGGCGCGCAGCTTCGGATCATCCTTGGTGACATCATAGAGGCTTGCACCAAGCTGAGTGACGAGACCCTCTCGACGCCTCTTGATCTCGTTCAGCTGGGAGTTAAGCTTCATCGTGCTTGTGGAGCGTCCAACGGCAGCCTTCGCGTCGCTGAAGGAATCGCTCAGATCATCTAGAAATCCCATCATCATCTCCCTTGCGTAGGTACTAGAGTACCCTGTCCGGCATGCGAACCTCTGGTTGTCAACAATCAACCACGCTTAGCTCAACGCCGCTGCCTCTCGCCAATGCCAAAGAAGATGCTTCCCACCAGCCCAAGCCCACAGACGATGAGGGAGACGATGGCACCCCACGCCGGCGCAATGGCATTCTCTGTGTAGAGCAACTGACCATAGCTACTCGATGAGCTGCTGTAGTGCATCCTCAGCTCACTGATGATGCTACCATTTGCCATGCTCACGCTGATAATCCAGAAGAGGGCGATCGCAGCCATGACACCCAGTGCAATCCGAAGGGGAAGGACCTCTCCCTTGTGGCGTATGGCGCTCACGACGCAATACGAGGTAAAAATGATAGACAGCTGCCACACTACGCACGCGAACGTCATGCTACCACCACTGATGGTACTGTTGACCGACACAGGCACGCTACTACCTTGGAAAGCCTGGCCCAGCCACACGGAGTAGAGGTCGTTGAGCGAGACAATGGAACCCATGCGAAGAGACGAGGGGACGCCCGTAAAGAGACTCGAGTAACCAACAGTCCTCGCAAAGGGGACGATAGGTAACTCCAGCCATGGAGAGAACACGAAGAGGAAGATTCCTGCAATCGCCGCAACGATGGCGATGAGTCGAGAGAAGCTCAGACCAGAGACCGTGCCCGCCGAGCTGGCAACCGTACCTGCCGCAGCGGCGAAGCCACCGTAGGGCTGCTGCCCATACGGTTGCGCGACACCTTGGGGGGCGAATGCCCCAGGCGAAACCGTAGCTTGGGGAGCACTCTGGGCTACAGGGACTGCGGCGGGCGCCACTTGGGGGGCGGGGGCGGCGGGCGCCACTTGGGGGGCGCCCTGAGCTTGCACGGGCGCTCCGCAGCTCGCACAGAAGGCGACACCAGGCCGTAGCTCTTTACCGCAATTCAGGCAATACATCGAATGCACCGTTCCTCAGGTGAGTTAGTTGACAGTGAGAGGATACTACAACATCAAATTAAGTATCTGAAAAAAATATCATCTTGCCAGTGAGTATAGTGAGGTTGCTCATAGAGGGTTCATTATCATCCGCCCGCATGGATAGGATACCCCCTACTATCTCGCAACTCTTAAAGCTCTGCTCAATGCCGTTGTTTCTCGCCAAGGCCGAAAAAGACGCTCCCCCCAAGCCCAAGCCCACAGACGATGAAGGAAGCGATAGCACCCCATGCCGGCGCGATAACTTGGAGGGTGTCGCCGTTTGCAATGCTCACGCCGATGACCCAGAACAGGGCCGTCGCCATCATGATGCCCAGCGCGACTTGGAGAAGAAGAGTCTCCTTCTTGTAACGGATAACGTTCACGGTGCAGTACACGGTAAAGATAATGGAGAGACGCCACAGCGTGCAGATAAACGTTATACCACCATTATCAAATGACGCCGGCAGCATACCAGCCTCAGAGGTCTTAAACAATACAGAGAGCTCGCTGAACGCATCGATGGCACTCATGCGCAAGGACGAGGGGATACCCGTGACGCCGACGCTCTGAGCAGTGGCGGCAACAGGCAGATCAAGCCACGGGGAAAATACGAAGAGGAGAAGACCAGTGATCGCCGCGATAACGGCGATCAGCTGGGAGAAACTCAGACCAAAAACTATCCCCACCGAGCCGGCAACTGTACCCGCCGTACCGGCGAAACCGCTGTAAGGCTGCTGACGCTGTCCGTACGGTTGCGCGACGCCCCGAGGACCGAATGTCCCAGGCGAAGTCGTGGCTTGGGGAGCGCTCTGGGCTACAGGGACCGCTGCGGTGGCCGCTTGGGGGGCAGGGGCAGCGGGCGCTACGTGGGGAATGCCCTGAGCTTGCACGGGAGTACCGCAGCTCGCACAGAAGGAAGTGCCCGGACTCAACTCCCTACCACAATTCAGACAATACATCGTTCGCACCATCCCTCGCTCAATTAATTAACAGGTAGAGGATACTACAAGGCCAGCTGATACAACTGACAAATCTGGCCCCAACGGTCACCTTGGCCTTGCGGCGGACGCGCCCGCCAAGAGTCGGACCGCGTCGCCGGGACCCGTACCCGTTGCATGTGGGAAGCGCGGAACAGACCAGCTTGACCAGCTCGTTGAGAAACCGTCCTGCCTGCCAAGAGATTCCTCTCATGAAAGGCCATCCCCGGCTAAGATCTAGAGCAGACCCCGACATGCGCGGCCAAACTACCCCTGAGCATACCAGTCGCACTGCCACTCGGCACTGAACGCTCAACCCCTGTACGTTCACCAGCGAGTGGCAGTGTGATCCGCACTGCCACTCGGGCCCGAACGTACCGGTCGCACTGCCACTCGACCCTGAGCGTACCGCAACGGTACGCTCGACGCCACTTGGCAGTGTGACCTGCACTGCCACTCGGGCCTGAGCGTACCCGGGCGCGCCTGTTGCACTGCCACTCGGGCCTGAACGCTCAACCCTCGCACATTCACCAGCGAGTGGCAGTGTACACCCTACCGATATCCCCGGACGTTTCGGTCCCGCTGCCAGATGCCTCCAAAGCTTCTTGCAACGGCCACAGGCGAGGTCAATTTAGGCGGATAGCAGGTGACGGTTTCGCAGGATGAGCGGATGGTAGGCAGGTGGAACCCATCCGTAGGACCCCGAACCCAGCCCCAGTCTAGCCTTCATGGTGGCGACGCGGCTGGCGACCATTGGCACCCTTGTGGTCCATGGTCCCACGCCCCTTGTCGCCAGGACGGCGACTGCGGTGCTCACCCGTCCGCTCGCGACGCTCGCCACTATGCTCGCGGGTCCTCCCCGAGGCAGAGACGTCGGGCCTGTCAAGACGATCAAGGGAGATCTTGCCCTTCTCGTCGATCTCGATGACCTTGACGCGCACCTCGTCACCGATGCTGAGCACGTCCTCGACTCGCTCGACGCGGCCATTGGCGACGCGCGAGATATGGAGAAGGCCATCCTTGCCGGGAAGTAGCTCGACGAAGGCCCCGAAGGGTTGGATGTTCACGATACGACCGGTATACTCCTCGCCCATCTCGGGGACCTTGATGATAGCCCTGATGCGCTCGGCAGCGTCTTCGTCAGACCCACCGGTGCCTGCGATGAAGACGGTACCGTCCTCCTGGATGTCGACTGTAGCACCCGTGTCGTCCTGGATACCGCGGATGACCTTGCCGCCAGAGCCGATGACGTCACGAATCTTGTCCGTGGGGATGGCAAGGCTGATGATGGAAGGTGCGCTCTTCTTGGTAGTCTCGCGCGGAACCGGGATCTGCTCGAGCATCGCGTCGAGGATGTGAAGACGGGCCTCGTGCGCCTGCATGAGCGCCTCACGCAGGATCTCGGGCGTGAGGCCAGTGGCCTTGTTGTCCATCTGCATGGCCGTGATGCCCTTGGCAGTGCCGCAGACCTTGAAGTCCATGTCGCCGAGGAAGTCCTCGAGGCCCTGGATGTCGGTAAGAACGGCAGTCTTGCCCTCCTCCTGGATGAGACCCATCGCGACGCCCGAGACAGGGCGCTTGATGGGTACGCCCGCATCCATAAGCGCAAGCGTCGAGCCGCAGGTGGATGCCATCGAGGACGAGCCGTTCGACTCCATGACTTCGGAGACGACGCGAATGGTGTAGGGGAAGTCATCCTCGCTGGGAATCACCGGCAGAAGGGCACGCTCGGCCAGGTTACCATGGCCTATCTCGCGACGCTTGGGCGCACCCATGCGGCCGGTCTCGCCGGTACAGAAGGGCGGGAAGTTGTAGTGATGGAGGTAGCGCTTCCCATCGACCGGCTCGATGGTGTCGAGACGCTGCCACTCGTTGAGCATGCCGAGCGTGGCCACGGAGAGGACCTGGGTCTGTCCACGCTGGAAGAGCCCGGAGCCATGGACGAGCGGCAGGTAGTTTGGCTTCACCATGAGGGGGCGAATCTCGGTGGCCGAACGTCCGTCAACGCGCTCACCGCGCCCGACGACCATCTTGCGCATGGCGCGCTTCTCGAGGCCCTTGAGCTCAGCTGGGATGGCACGCTCCCACTGGAGCTGCTCCTCATCGCTGAACTCGGCCGCGATCGCCTCCTTGAGTGCCTCGACCCTGCCTATGCGCGAAGACTTGTCAGCGTGGCTGAGAGCAGCCTCCATCTCGCCAAAATGGGCGAACACGCGATCGTGAACCTCCTCGCTGGGCCCGTCGAGGAGGTACTCCCTTGTCGCGATGGGACCATCCTGCGCCTCGACCTTGGCGAGAAACGCCTTCTGCTCCGCGCAGAAGGCGGCGATGGCCTCCTGGCCGAAGGCCATGGCGGCAAGCATGTCATCCTCCGAGATCTCCTCGGCGCCCGCCTCGAGCATAGAGATGAAGGTCGCAGACCCCGCAAGCTCAAGGTCTAGGTCGGACTGGTCACGCTCCTCGTAGGTGGGGTTCACGATGAACTCGCCCGTCTGGCTGTCACGGCCGATGCGCACGCCCGCGAGCGGTCCCTCGAAGGGCACTCCCCCGACGCTGAGCGCAGCTGAGGCTCCCATGATCGAGATGGTGTCAACGGAGTTCACCTGATCGGCCACAAGTGGCATGGCGACGATCTGTACCTCGTTCCTGAAGCCGTCGGGAAAGGACGGACGAATGGGACGGTCGATCATGCGCGCGGTGAGGGTCGCCTTCTCGGAGGGACGCGCCTCGCGCTTGAGATAGCCGCCGGGGATACGCCCCACGGCATACATCTTCTCGATGAAGTCGACCGTCAGCGGAAAGAAGTCGTAGCTCTTTCGCTCCTTGGAGACGACGACGGTCACGTTGACCGTCGAGTCGCCGCAGGACACCAGGCACTCGCCGGTTGCCTGCTTCGCGAGCTCGCCTGTCGTGAGGGCATAGTGCTTGCCGTAGAGGTCGAACTCGTGTGTGATCTTTGTCATTGCGTTTCCTCTTTATCTCCGTCTGCCCCATTGCAGACGGGCCGTCATGTGAGAGGAGCGCCCGAAGGCGCTCCCCAAGTTCGTCGCACGTTGCGCTACTGGATGTTGTCGCGGATGCCCAAGCTCCTGATCAGGCTACGGTAGGCCTCAACGTCCTGCTTCTTGATGTAGGAGAGAAGACGCCTGCGCTGTCCGACGAGGGTGAGAAGACCGCGACGGGTATGATAGTCCTTCTTGTGGGCCTTCATATGCTCAGTCAGGCCCTTGATGCGCTCCGTCAGGATGGCGACCTGCACGGCGGGGGAGCCGGAGTCCCTCTCGTCCTTGCCATACTGCCTGATGAGCTCTGCCTTGCGTTCCTTGGTGACTGCCATGTCGTAACCGCCTTTCGCGTGGATTCGCCCCGAACTGGGACGGCCGCCTGGCCAAGCGAGCCTCTCGGTACGGGGTAGGACGGAGGAAGGATAGCACGTGAGGCGTCAGTCCAAGACGCGCAGTGGAAATCTCCCCAGAATGCCCCTCTTCCTACGTTACGGATTACTTTTCACGGATGGGCCAGTGACGCCTTCTCAGTCCGGTACGGTAAAGCTTGGTCGACGGGCAGTCCGCACGCCCCCTCCCGCCAGCTCGGATGTCTTGTCGTGACCTTGCCTGAGGCGCCCCCGGGAGGGGCGCGCGGGGCACGGGCGCTGGACCTGTGGGGCTCGGCCGTGCCACTCGGTGGCGCCGAGTGGCAGGACCGTGGGGCAGTGCGGCTCGGGGCATCGGGAGAGAGCACTACCAGACGGTAGCTCGACGGCCACAGGTCCCTCACGCACCACGATTCTCGACGCGATCGACACCCCCGATGAGGTCGCGCACGAAATCCCCAACTGTCGGCAGTGGTCCTTTATGAGCACGAACTGCATCTCGAAGACCGTCTGAGCGATTCCGGCGTCTCTTGAGGGGGCTCACCTTCGAGCTGAAGGGCCGCTCGTGGGCGCTAGGAGCTCAGCATGAACTCGTAGGCGCGCAGGCGGCAGTCGAGCTGCGTCGTCGCCCAAACGTGCGCGAGAAGGACGAGCGCGCTCGAGGTCTTGAGGTCCGGTCCAGCCGCAAGCAGCTCGTCAAAGGTCGACGTGATGAGCGCTCTTAACCAGGCAAGCTCCGAGCGCTCCAGCCGCCGCGCCCCAGGCACGTCCTTGGCGCAGCTCGAGCAAAGCGTGCCGCCCATCTGGGCCGAGAGGTAGCTGACCTCCGCATCGCCACAGGAGATGCAATGCGTAAGCTCGGGTCTCCAGCCACAGTGCGCGAGCACCTTCATCACGTAGGCAGCGACGATGAGGTTCAGCTGCCGCTGGTCGCAGGCCCGCTCAAGGCACGCGAGTGCCTTCGAGCAGATCGGATGCAAAAAGGGGTCCTCGCTGTTTTGGAGGCAGGTGAGACAGGCGAGTTCCGCCACGACGCTCGCGGCACTCACCCGCGCGAAGTCGCCGCGAATCTTGGCGTGTGCGTTCACGAGCGTCGCCTCCGAGACGACCTCGAGGGCACCCCTGCCCTTGGCAAGGAGCAGGTCAACCTCGGAGAAAAGCTCGGAGCGGGAGGCAAGGCGCCCTCCCGGCCTACGCGCGCCCTTGGCGACGGCACGCACCTCCTCGCCAGATGCGGCAAGCATGGTTAGGATGAGGTCCTGCTCGGCGAGCTTGGTGCGCCTGAGAACGATGCAGCTGAGCCGACGCGTGCGCGAGGCCATGGCTAGCCCAGTTCCCCAGCGTTGTCAGAACATAGGCCGGGCGCATTGGTATCTTTCGTGCCCTGCCCTCTTGTGGCAAGCTCGCTAAGCCTCTTTACAAGCTCGGGGATATCTTCGAACAGCGCCTCTTCGACCAAACTCCAGTCAATGCCATCGTAGTGGTGGACCATGCGATGGCGCATGCCGGCAATCGCGGCCAAGTCAATGCCCTCGCCTAGGTCGACACCCTCCCTGTCGAGAAGCCATGCCTGTTCCCCGACAAGCTCTAGCGCCTTTGTGGCGGCAAGCTGATGGACCACGCTCCTTCCAAGCGACTCGCGGCTCACCTCACCTGACTCAACGAGCTGCGCGGCCTGCCTTGCATAGTCGAGGAGGAGCCTCAGGTGCCGAGGACAACTGTCAATACCCATGTTATTCCTCGTCATAGGTCGAACTTCTCTCTTAGCACAGCCTCACGAAAGGGCCCCGGCATAAGCTCCGATATGTCGTAGATGTCTACGGTCTTGCCCGTGGCCCTCTCAACCTCGGTTCCCAGGCCCAGGATCCTCGTGAGCTTGCCCCCACCACGATCGACCAGGATGTCGATGTCGGAGTCAGTATCCGCCTCACCTCGCGCATACGATCCGAAGATGCTCACCGAAGCGATGCGACGACGCCGGGCGAGCGGCACGATAATCTGCCTAAGCTCCCCGATGCCAAGGACGCGGGATGCCCTGTAACCCAAGGTGTCAGTCAGGCCCTTCGGGTCGACGTGCCCTCCCAGGGATGACTCGAACGAGTTTGCCATGATCCCCTCCCCTGACGCACCACCTTGTGAGGACAAGTGTATACCATGCACGCCTTTCGGGTCAGTGGCGGACGGCACAGTCAGCCGAGGGGCCAACACCGGCACGTCAGGATGAGGTCCTGCTCGGCGAGCTTGGTGCGCCTGAGAACGATGCAGCTGAGCCGACGCGTGCGAGGGGCCATGGCTATTCGTCCACGGCAAGGCCCATGCGACGGATCTCACTCCGGTCGCGCCGCCACCCGGGACGCACCTGCACGCGCAGGTCCAAGAAGCAGCTCGCGCCCAAGAGCCTCTCGACATCTCGTCTGGCCTCGGTGCCAATCCTCTTGATCATGGAGCCCCCGCGACCGATCACGATGCCCTTCTGCCCCTCTCGCTCGACGATGACCGTAGCCGCGACAGAGGCGTGCCCGTCCTTCGCCCAGCTGATCTCGTCGCAGGTCACACCCACGGAGTGCGGCAGCTCCTGACGCAGGTTGAGGAGGGCCTTCTCACGGATGAACTCGGCCACGAGCTCCTCGTCCGTGAGGTCTACGTCCATGCCGTCGGGAAACCACCTGGGACCTCGCGGCAGGTGCTCACTGACGATCGCCAGAAACGTGTCCACGTTGAACCCCTCCCTCGCAGACACGACCAAGCTATCGTCGAAGCGTGTGAGGCGAGACGCCCTCTCGAGCTGGGATGCGACCATCTCTGGCCCCGCGATGTCAGCCTTGGTCACGACGAGCAGCTTGAAGGGAGCCGCCGAGGCCTCGACGCGACCCGCCACCCACTCGTCCCCCCTGCCCACGGGCTTCGTGGCGTCAATGAGGAGCGCCACGACGTCCATGTCGGCAAGCTCGGCGAGCGCGGTCCTGTTGAGCTCCTTGCCAAGAGCGTCCTTGGGCTTGTGCAGGCCAGGCGTGTCCACGATCACGAGCTGCGACGTCTCCGTGTTCACAATGGCCCTCATGCGCCTGCGCGTCGTCTGGGCGACGTCGGAGGTGATGGCGATCTTGGCCCCGTAGCAAGCGTTGAGCAGGGTTGACTTTCCCACGTTGGGTCGGCCCACCAAGGCGACAAAGCCGCTGCGAAACGCCTCTTGGCTGCTCGGGCAGTGCGTCGGTGTGTGGTCGTCACGTGACATTGCTCTCCTTAGCTCAAGAGTCTCATGAGGGCGTTTGCATACACGATGGTCCCCGCAAGGGCGACGAACACCGAGAGCGACCAGACGGCCGCCGCCGCGATGTCCTTGGCGCGACCCGCGAGCGGGTGGAACTCCGGGGAGACGAGGTCGATGATCGTCTCGACGGCGGTGTTCAAAAGCTCTCCGGCTATGACGACTCCACAGCAGAGAAGAACGATGGCCCAGCTCAAGGGGTCGAGCCTCAACGCGATCCCAGCCACGATGGCCACTGCTCCAACACCGCACATGACCTTGAGGTTACGCTCCTGCGAGAGCGCCGTCCTGAAGCCCTGGAGCGCGAAGAGGAAACTCCGCTTGAACGAGGGATGGCGAAATCTCTTGCCAGGGATCATGGCAGCCCATCCTCTCCGTGACGGGTGAGCGTCACGTGAGCTGTGGGCGCGGCAGCTCCGATGAGGGCCAGCAGCTCGTCCTCACGAGCCTCCATGACCCCTGCCTCCTCGTCCGTAAGGTGGTCGTAGCCCAGCAGGTGCAGCACGCCGTGCACGAGAAGGAGAAGGAACTCGTCGGCGGGCGTCGTGCCAAAGCGAGCGGCCTGTGCCGCGACGTATGCTGGGGCGAGGATGACATCCCCCAGCTCGCAGGGCTCCCCAGGCGCAAGGTTGGCGTCATCGGGACGCTCGCACTCAAGCGAGAGAACGTCGGTCGCCCTGTCCTTCCCACGCCACCTGTGATTGAGCTGGGCCATTCGTTCGTCCGTGACGACACTCACCGAGACCATGCAGGGTCTTTCGATGCCCTCCCGTGCGAGCACGAGGTCGACCACGCGGCAGATCTCGCGCTTTGGCACGGGGCTTTTCACGCCCTCGTCCACCGAGAAGTCCACGACGTTCGAGGCCACGTCACTCACCGGCTCTGGAGCTGTCACGCCTAAGGGCATCTTGACGCTCGCTCCTGCCATAGGCGTCCACGATCCTCGTGACGAGGTTGTGCCGCACGATGTCATCCAGACCAAGGTCGACGAACTCCACGTCATCCATGCCCGTAAGGACCGCGCGAGCGGACCCGAGTCCGTTCGAGCCGAGGAGGTCGCGCTGGGTCATGTCACCCGTGATGACGAACTTAGACGAGAGGCCCAGGCGCGTGAGGAACATCTTCATCTGGTCATGCGTTGTGTTCTGCGCCTCGTCGAGAATGACGAAGGAGTCGCTCAGCGTGCGACCGCGCATGAAGGCCAGAGGCGCGATCTCGATGATGCCCTGCTCAATGAGGGCGTTTCCCCGATCCCTGTCGCACATGTCGAAGAGCGCGTCATAAAGCGGGCGAACGTAGGGGTCAAGCTTTTCCTGTAAGGTTCCTGGAAGGTAGCCAAGTGACTCCCCCGCCTCAACGACGGGACGCGCGAGCACGATGCGACCCACCTCCTTGCCTCTGAGCGCGGCCAGGGCCATGGCCATGGCCAGGTAGGTCTTGCCGGTACCGGCAGGCCCTATGCCAAAGGTGATCGTGTTTTGGGCGATGGAGTCGACGTA
>ERZ772921.146-NODE-146-length-44343-cov-6.035269_pt1 | contig 44343 bp, 32 predicted proteins | sample MGYA00512117_ERZ772921 | MGnify/ENA primary metagenome ERZ772921 (study PRJEB29015, sample SAMEA2737944) | human oral metagenome | biome: human oral; feature: human-associated habitat; material: dental | place: China | collected 2150 ...
CGAGCCTGCGGCAGACGAAACGAATGCGGAGGCTTCGGTCACGAACCCGAAGCCCCCTAAAAGCGCTCGGAGGCCCGAAGCGCCGTCCGCCGCGTCAAAAACTGAGCCCTCCGCCGATTCTCTGGCGATCGCCGGGCTGGTTCCCCTCTCCACGGTGGACTGGCCCGGCAAGCTCGCCGCGGTGGTCTTCCTCCAGGGCTGCCCGCTGGCCTGCCCGTATTGCCAGAACGAGGCGATCCTCGACCCGAAAGTCCCCGGGGCCGTGCCGTGGTCCCAGGTGGAGGCGCTTCTGGCCCGACGGGCCGGGCTGCTCGACGGCGTCGTCCTGACGGGCGGCGAGGCGCTGCGCCAGGCGGGGGTCGTCGATGCGGCGAGGCGGGTGCGCGAGATGGGTTTCGGCGTCGGCCTGCACACGGCCGGGGCCTACCCGCGTGCGCTCGCGAAGATTCTGCCGCACACCGACTGGGTGGGCATCGACGTCAAGGCGATGCCGGATGACTACGCCGCGGCCACCGGTTTCGGGGCGGGGGCAAAGGCCTGGCAGTCGCTGGACGCCGTTCTCGAGGCGTCGGCCGAGCGCGCGCGCCCGGCGCTCGCCGCTGAGGCTGCCGACGTCGATGGCATGGTCGAGCGCGCCGATCGCGTGGATCAGTGCGCTGGCGCTGGTCGCACGGTTGAGCGCGCCGACGTCGGCCCTCTCGACTATGAGGTCCGCACGACCGTCTACCCCGGCGCGCCCGCCACGGAGCGCTTCGAGGAGCTGCTCGGAGAACTGCGCGTTCGCGGGGTGCGGAACTTCGCGCTGCAGGAAGCTCGAACCGACGGCACGCCCGTGGCTTTCCGCGCTCAGGCGCTCGCCTGGGACAGGCGGGCCTGGGCGAAGCGCCTCGCCGAAATGGTCGATGCGGCAAGCCGGGCGGGCTTCGAAAGCTTCGAGGCGCGTTTGGCCTGATTGGCCGGGGAATACCCGGTGATGCTGACTGTATCTCGTCGAGTGGGCTCGGTGGGTGCGTTTGGCCCTGGTTGGTCGCAATTCCTTGTCTTTACGACGACGCTTAGATGTTGCCCTTGCATGCGAAGCGCAGACCGGGGCTCGTGTCGTCGCCGCTTTCCACGACATGCAATACGTGTGATTGTCGTCACATTACATAGTGTCAGAAAAAGGTTGTGCACCCGTCCGGCCAGGAGTACTCTACTATTACGCAACCGATTCGGACGGAGGCAAAAGCCGGACGCCGAGGTGCAGTGACAACCGCATAACAATCACAACATTTCTCTACGTAAGACGCCCTCAGGAGGTTCAGCCGGTGACCGTTTTTCACCTTAACACGGACAAATTCTGTGCGCAGCTCGGGACGCTGCGTCAAGCGGGGGCGCATTTCCAGGAAGCCAAGGCCACGTTTTACTCCCATGTGAAAGCTTCTATGGACGCCTGGTCCGACGTCGCCGAGCTCGGCCAATACGGACGGCTGTTGACTGGCACTCTGGCCGTGATCAGCGACGAGTTGGGCAATACCTCGGCGCGCTACACGCGCACCATCGTCAACCTCCAACAGGCCGTGGCCTCCTTCCAATCCGTCAGCGAGGCCGACCGTCAACGATACTTGGACGTTTTGGCGGATCTGACCGACAGATTCTCCTACACCCCGCCGGCCGAGCTCGCCCAAGCCGCGGCCGCCCTCCACACCTTCGTCGACCCTGCGGGCAAGGATCCGTATGGGGGCTTGCCCGCAGGGGACGGGGTCAGCGACGCCGACAATTGCAACGGCGCCGCCACGGCCGGGGACGCCCGCGCCGACGCCGACCGGGTCCGTGCCCACGCGAATGCCGGGAGGAATCATGGCCACCCCTAATGTCGACCACCTGTTCGGCATCGAGCCGTGGGACCCGCGTGCCAACGACGCCACCACCGAGGCGGTGAAAACCATCGGGGACAAACTCCACCTGGTGGCCGACCTGACCGGGCGGGTCGCCGCTGACCTCGGCATGAACGGGGCCACTGCGGAGGCCGCCGTGGGCGAGCTCGATTCCCTGACCACCCGCGTGCGCCGCTCAGCCGAAGGGATGCACGCCATCGCCCAGAGCCGCACCACCGTCACGACCGCTGGACGCCACGCCCAAGACACCAGCAAACAACTTCAAAAACAACTCACGGAATCTAACGAGTACTATAATTTTCTCGAATCTACGGCAGGGTCCAATCCCGTAGCCACGGTTGCGCTTGCCCACGCTCGGGAAGTGCGTGACGCGAAGCATGCGGAGTTGGATGCCCACGCTTCGAAAGAGCTGGCAAATCTGGACCATGTCGCGGCCGCCGAGGGCAAGGGCCTGCCCTTCCAACCCGAAGAGCAATCCTCCGCCAGCGGGCACGGTCAAGCCTCCGAGAGCACCTCCGGCACAGGAGGAGGGGGCCGAGACCCCCGTTCTTCTCAAGGTTCTGCTTCTGGCGGAGCTGAGGGGCACGTGTCTTCAGGGCCGGGCCAGAATGCGGGCCTGCCGCGCTCGGCCACCGAGTGGAGGGCCACCGGCCTTGGTGAGACGGTCGGCTCGCCCGGACACGCCAACGAAACTTTTTTCCCGCAACGCTCGCCGAGTGCGGATGCAAGCATCGGTTTGCAAGGCTCGCATTACGCGCCACAGCATGTCGACGATCACGGCGGGGCCTTGCGCAGCGGGCCGGTGCGTCCGTCGGGCCTGGACTCGCCTGCCGTTCATAACCCTCTTGCTGTGGCGGCGACGATGACCGGCGGGGCCGTCGGCTACAAGGTCTTCCAAGCCATCCGCGCCGCAAAGGCGGCCCCTGCCGCACCGGTTTCGCCGAGAACGGCTGTTCAGTCGGGCGCCGCCACCCGCGCCGCACTCAGCCCCCGCGGGAGCGGAATTCTCCGCGGAGCGACCACCGCCGCTCGCACCCCCGTCTCGGGGACAAGCCCGTCCTCGTCTCGGGGCGGAGCCTCAGGCATTGCCCGCCCGGCCGCAGCCTCGGCCTCGGGTCGTTCATCGGGCATCCTGCGCGGGGCGACCACAGCTCCCAGAGCAACTGCCGCCTCGACAAGATCGTCTGCTTCACGCAGCGGGATTGTGCGTGGGGCGACCACCGCCTCTAGAGCCCGGACGAACGATCCCGCCGTCTCAAGAACCAACGGGACAGGCTCCTACAACCGGACAGGCTCAACCGTCTCGGCCTCCAGGAACACCGCCGGAAGTCAGACAGTGAGTCGGACCACAAGCCAACCCTCAGAAAGAACTGCGAGCAGTTCCGGATCCAAGACCCGCACCGCAGGCGGAGCCTCAGCCACCCGAGTGGGACAGAACCGGGACGCGCGGAGCACGTCCGCCGGGCGCTCTCTCGGCGCTCGGGCAGCCAGCCCGTCTCGAGGAGCGGACTCGTCAAACCAGCGCGTGGCTTCCCGTCAAGCCCTTTCCGGCCTGACAGGCAAACACGCCCGCAGGTCGGACAAAAAGAAGGCTTCTTCCGGCTCCGGCCTCCGCGAGGATAAGAACATCTCGGCCTACGAACCCGACAGGCGCATCACCTTCCTACCGGCAGGCCCGCACCCAACCGACAACAGCAGCCGGTAAACTCGAAAGCCGGGCGGGGACACGACTTGCATGTCCCCGCCCGGCTTTTTCCTTTCTGCGGTTTCGATGTCCCTATCGGTCCTGTATCCTGGCTGAAGCTGCCGGGCGGTTTACGTCCACAGGCATCTCCTCGGGTCGAAAACTCTAATACAGGTTGTTTTTGGCTTGTACAGCGCTGTGTTGTTTCCTTTTGCGTGCGGTTCGAAGGGCTGCTAGTCCTCCGAGGGTCAGTGCTGCCAGCGCTGCGCAGCCGACGCTGGTCCACACCCACAGCGATGAATCATCTCGCGCGACCCGACGTCCCGAAGATGCAGCAGTCGTTGTCGGAGTGTCGGCAGCCGGGCTGGCCGAACTGCCCTTGCGGGAAGTAATGGTAAAACCATCTGCTATGTAATCAATTCCGTTTATTTTGACTTTATTTCCAGAGACTGACCCTACATTTGCTTTTATTATTTTCCCAGGCATAATTATTGTTGTTCTAGCAGTTACTGTATCCAAATCTGGTTTTCTTACATTTGAAGCGGGCAGTGTAATTGTGTATGAATTGCTTCTTTCCTCAAACTTAACACTGTCAGGCGTTACTTTAGACGTGATTCTGCATGTCAAATTCCCATTGGGAGGCGTGATATCTTCTGTTTTCCCCTCCGCCAGAAACTTACGGGTCGCGGATGCAACAGTTCTTAGCTCATCGCAGTTTCCTTTGAGCTCCCGCATAGAACCGGTTTCGTCCTCAACGATGATCTCCGTCCTGACGCTCCCGTCGGCTTTGAACTCAAACGTCGAGTCCGTGCGACACCCGCCCAACAGCAGGGCCATGGAGGCAGCGAGAGCCGTCGCGAAACGCACGACGACTTTACGGTGAAGGCGCATTTCCTCCGATTTTTCCCCGCAGGAACGATGGCCCGAGGCCTTCCTCGCCCCTTGTCTGCACGCGCTGGACACATCGTCATTTCTCGTGGCGCGGCCGATGCAAAATTGGTTGTCGGTCATTCCCGCCCCTTCTTGACCAGTCGGTACACCGATGCATAAGTTTCAGGTTCGTATACAGCCTAGCGCATTCGGCCCGGACGCCGACACCGAAGGGCGACCATGCCTGCCGCGCTGTGAGTCGGCCGATAATCTGGAGACGCACCCCTATATGAATCCTCCGGCCTAAAGCCGGCCACAATCGCGACCGAGCTCGTTGAGCTGCTATCGGGCGGACGACGTGTTGCCATCGCCCCTTGCTGCCTCGGGGCGGGGCTGGCGGTGATTTCGCGTATGGGGCTAAGCGCGTTTCCCGCGCGGTGCCTCTGCAAGTCGGCTAAAAGAGGACAGATGGGTGGCCGTCGGCGTCGGTCGCGTTGTCACCTTGGCCAGTTGGGGCTGCCGGACGACGGTTGCGCTGAGACGGTCTCCGGCCTCGAGTTGTTTGCGGCTTGTGCGGTGTGTTGTTTCTTTTTGCGTACGGTTCGGAAGGTTGTGAGTCCTCCGAGGGTCAGTGCGGCCAGCGTTGTGCAGCCGACGCCGGTCCATACCCACGGCGACGAAGCCGCGTGGGTGCCGTGGCGGTTGGTCGGCGTGGCTGTGCTCGTCGTTGATTTACTAGCAGTCGGCCCGGTATCTGGGCCGGTTGAGTTGTTTTTGCGGGAGGTGATGGTGAAGCCGGTGATGGGGTAGTCATAGCCGTCGATTACTACTTTGTTGCCGCGGACTTTGCCGATGCTGCTTCTAATGACTTTGCCCGGCATGGTGATCGTCGTCGTCATTGTCAGCCCATCGAGATCGGCGCCGTCCGGAGGCGAGGGCTTCATGGAGATCGACAAGGTGTCCGCGTTGTCTTTGACCGTCACCTCGTCATGGGGCACGTTCGAGGTCGCCTTGCACCGAAGATGGCCTCCTGCTGATGTTATATCCTCTACGAAAGCTTTTTCTGCGAAGCGACCAAAGCCGGCAAAATATCGTTTTAAATTGCCGCAATTTCTATTTAAGGTTGCCATCGAGTCGGTGGTGTCTTCGAATACGATCTCGGTGTATTGGCTGCCGTCGGCTTTGAATTCGACCTTCGCGTCAATCCGGCACCCGGTCAAACACGCCAGGCACACACCCAACGCCACAACTGCGCCGCGCAGGCCCAGCCACTTCTTTCTGGCGTCCGAGGCGCTGCGCCGTCGTCGCCCTGTGCCCGCACGCGCCGACGAACGCCAACCGTGGAGCCTTCCAACACTCATGCCGAGTCTCCTACCCAACAACCAACACCGCAGCTTCAAGCTTTACCGCACAGCCTAGCCCAGCCTGCACAGGCTTCGAATGCGCAGCCGCCTTCTCGCCTCAGAAATGGCCGGGCGGGTTTGCTTGGGGATTTCGAGGGCGCCTCTTTCGAGCCGCAACAACGGCAAGGCCCGCCAAGGCCAAACCCAACCCGCTCAAACCGGCAGCCCATGCCCACGGCGGAAAGCCATGCCCATTGTCCGCGCGGGAAGGTCGCTTGCCCTTGAAGCTTCCAGATTGAGGATTGGAAGACGGACCGCGGGATCCTTCCTTTTCTGAGGTGATATTCAGGCCGTCGACCAGATAGTCGACCCCTGTGATCACAACCTTGTTCCCTCGAATGTCGCCGATACTCGTCTTGACTACTTTCCCGGGCATGACGATCGTCGTCTTCGCAGTCAACCCCTCCATATCCTCTTTAGTCTCACTCGTCGGCTTAAGCGCAAGAGTGTAAGTGTCGCCAGCCTCTACCAGTTTGACACTTCCAAGAGGGGTGCTTGAAATGGCTTTACAGGTGAGATGACCTCCAGGCGGAGTGATGTCTTCCATCTTCGCATTGGCCGCAAAATCGCCGATGCTTCCGAAATACTCTCGTAAATCTTCACAAGTTTGCTCGAGCGTTCGCATTGAGTCGGTGTCGTCTTCGAATACGATCTGCGTCCTGACACTCCCGTCGGCTTTGAACTCAAACGTCGAGTCCGTGCGACACCCGCCCAACAGCAGCGTTGATATTGCTGTACACAGCATCGCAAGGCCCCGTTGCTTCAGAGAACGCTGAGGTCCCCGTACAGAAAAGCGCCAACAGGCACGCCGCCTTCTTTCCATCCCCTTGCCGAAAAGCTGCCCACAAACCATGCCGAGCCTCCTGCCCAACGACCGACGCGGCAGTTCCGCACTTTACCGTCCAGTCTAGTTCAGCCGCACCCGCAGACGCAGGCTTCGAGACACTGGAAAGACGTCGAAGTCTCAGGAGAAGCCCAGCCTCCAGAGGGAAGCGAGCGCGCAAGACTTGGCGCAAGCAAGAACGTCCAGAGGCAAAACCAGCCCCCACCGCAAGAAGACGTGTGCCGCCGTTCGAGGTTCTCAGACCTTTCGACAGTTGAGAAGAGCGGTACAGCGTATGCCCGTGCTTTCCAGGATGGCCTTGTTTTTCTGATCGAAGCCGATGCCGGTTTTAGTCGAGGCCAGTGCGGGTTTTAATCGAAACCGGCGTCGACGCGACTGGAATCCTCGTTCTCTTTCCTCACGGAAAAGGCGCTAGCCCCAACAATTGCGGTCAGGGCTCCGGTGCCGATAAGGGCCCACATCCACAAAGGCAGCCCTTTCTTCGCGCTGTCTGAGCGTGACGGCGAACTACTCGTGCCATTCGCTTCTGAGGTGATCTGAAAACCGTCTGTGAGATAGCCTGTCCCGTCAATTACTACTTTGTTGCCGTGAATTGTCCCTGTATTCGTTTTAAGAACTTTTCCTGGCATGATAATCGTTGTCTGTGCAGTCTTAATTGGAATTCTTCTTCCTGTCTTTAAAGGCTCGTATGTAAGCGAATAAGAACTTCCTAATTTTTTTAAACTAATGCCATATATGCTGTTTATGGGCGTGTTTGACGTCGCTTTGCAAGTAAACACCCCTCCAGGTTTTGTAATATTATCGATCTTCGCCCCATCGAGGAATTCCAGGCTGACAGGTATAGCGATCTTTAAGTCGTCGCAGTTTCCTTTGAGCGTTCGCATTGAGTCGGTGTCGTCTTCGAATACGATCTCTGTTCTCACGCTTCCGTCGGCTTTGAACTCCAACGTCGAGTCCGCGCGGCATCCGCCCAGCAGCGCCGCAGACCCGGCGAGTGCGATCAGCGAACGCGCGGCCGCTTTGCGGCAGAGGCGCATCGTCTCGGTTGCTTTCCCGCTAGGACGCCGCCGCATGCCCGAGTCCCTCCCCGGCTCTTGACCGCACGCGCCGGAAACACCGTCATTTCCCGCCGCGCGGCTGACACGAAATCGGCTTTCGATCATCTCGTTCTCCTTGACCAAGTGGCTAATCGATGCATAAGTTTCATGATTGTAGCCAGACTAGCGCGCAACTTGCCCGGACTCAGCCTAGCGCAGCCCGCCCAGAAGCCAACACCGAGGAGCGAACATGCGAGCCGCACAGCGGGTCGGCCGATAACCTGGAGTCATGACTCCAGGTGAATCCGCCGGCCCCGGGCCGGCCGCAATCGCGCCCGAGCTCGTTGAGCTGCTGTCGGGCAACGACGTCGTCGCGATCGCCCCCGCGCTGCTCGGGGCGAGGCTGGCGGTGGCGTCGCCGGAGGGGACCGTGGCCGTGCGGCTGACGGAGGTCGAGGCGTATGCCGGCGAGATCGACCCCGGGTCGCATGCCTTCCGCGGCCGGACGGCCCGCAATTCCTCGATGTTCGAGGCGGCAGGCCGGGTGTACGTCTATTTCACGTACGGGATGCACCACTGCGTGAACGTCGTGTGCGGGGCAGAGGGCGTTTCGCGCGCAGTGCTTCTGCGCGCCGGCGAGATTGTGGAGGGCGTCGACGTCGCACGCGGGCGGCGACCCGTCGCTCGGAAGGACAGGGATTTGGCGCGCGGGCCGGCCAGGCTGACGTCGGCGCTGGGGTTGACGCGCGAGGACGACGGCGAACTTCTGGGCGGTGCAGGTTCGCGAATCTGCCTTGAGCTGGCCGGGTCCGCCGACGCCGTTCCGGCGAAACTGGTGCGAAGCGGGCCGCGGGTCGGCGTTGCCGGGCCCGGCGGCGACGGCGAGGCTTTCCCTTGGCGTTTCTGGATCGACGGCGATCCGACCGTTTCGCCTTATAAGCCGGCGGCCAAGCGCAAATGAGCGTCTGAACCAAGCTGACCCGCGCACGTGCGGCAAAACTGAGGCGACGTTCGAGGCGACTCTTGCAAGTCGGCCGCCATGCGCGAATGAGCGGCCGAATGCGGGTGGGCGCCCAAGCTAATTCTGCTTACTCCTTTCTTCTTACCTTGGTGACGTCGCCGAGCGTGGATGGGCGGCCGGAGACCAGATGCGGATAGGCGGCCGAATGCGGGTGGGCGGCCGGAGACCAGATGTGGATGAGCGGCCGAATGCGGATGGGCGCCCAAGCCAGTCCGCATACTCCTTTCCTCGAGCCCTGGCGATTCCTCTTGCTTCGGCGATCTTGCTGTCCCGGCGATGTAGCCGAGTCCGGCCTGAAGCGCCGCCGGACCATCGGTCTCAAGGGCGGCGTTGAGGAAGGCAGCGATCCGATCGCCGCGCTTGCCGACCCCAAGGCGGCGTCGGACGAAGCGAATCCGTACGTCCGACGCCGCGTGGTTCTTGCGTGGCAGCCCGCAGAGCGTCATGCTCCCGGTGCCCAGCTCCATTCGACTTGTGTCGATCAGTGCGGAGCCTCGTCGCGCTCACTTAATGCACCTTCTGGTGCTCAGTGCCTGCCGACACAGAAACCGACGCCGGACGCATCTTCGACGACCCCGTCTCAATGCACCTTCTGGTGCTCAGTGCTTTCCGACAGTAAATGACCTTCATCGCATTCGCCGGACTCGTGTCTCAATGCACCTTCTGGTGCTCAGTGCTTTCCGACGCATCCACGTCAAGGCCTACACGGGCAAGCGCGTGTCTCAATGCACCTTCTGGTGCTCAGTGCTTTCCGACCTTTCTGAGGCTGTGCGCCTCACCGGCTATCTCCAGGAGCGGTCTCAATGCACCTTCTGGTGCTCAGCGCTTTCCGACCCTCGTCCATCGGATCGGCAATGATCGCGCTATACGTCCCGGTCTCAATGCACCTTCTGGTGCTCAGTGCTTTCCGACCGAAAACGGCGGCGTCGATCAAAGGCGCGATCAACAGGTCTCAATGCACCTTCTGGTGCTCAGTGCTTTCCGACGGGAGGTGAAGGCTGAAGCTCTGCGCTGGTCCTAGTCTCAATGCACCTTCTGGTGCTCAGTGCTTTCCGACCCGCTGGTCATCGTCCCGTCAGATGCGCCGTTTCACCAGGTCTCAATGCACCTTCTGGTGCTCAGTGCTTTCCGACGCCAGCCCCGACTCGACCGACATGCGGGGCGGGTCTCAATGCACCTTCTGGTGCTCAGTGCTTTCCGACTCAAGATCATGAATATGAAAATCGCCGTCACGGTGAGTCTCAATGCACCTTCTGGTGCTCAGTGCTTTCCGACGATGGGAATTTTCATCACCTCGTACGCGCGAGACATGTCTCAATGCACCTTCTGGTGCTCAGTGCTTTCCGACGGGATTAAGAACATCGACGGTTACAGCAACTTCTTCAAGTCTCAATGCACCTTCTGGTGCTCAGTGCTTTCCGACGTGAAGTCGCGGCCGTTGAACCGGTCGGGGTGGAGGCGTCTCAATGCACCTTCTGGTGCTCAGTGCTTTCCGACTTGACATGTCGCTTAAAGCAAAAGCGCTGTTCTCGGGTCTCAATGCACCTTCTGGTGCTCAGTGCTTTCCGACTGGAACGAATGCTCTCCCGGTTAATGGCGATGCGGTGTCTCAATGCACCTTCTGGTGCTCAGTGCTTTCCGACTACTTGACCTCGCTGCCGGACTCCCACACGCTCAGTCTCAATGCACCTTCTGGTGCTCAGTGCTTTCCGACTCCGCCCCCAGAAAACCGCGCCACAACGCCGTTTACCGGAACGAAATCGCCGCCGACCTGGAAAGCACCACATCGAATCGGCTCGCACCTGTCCAATTAAACCACACAACCGCGAAAAACCGCCACAAAACGACCCAGCGCCGCCGACGGCCCCTACCAGCCAGTACGCCACCGACTTCCAACGAACCCAAGCCAAAAAACCGACCCCTCACGATTACGTCAAAGTTAACTTCGTCTTACTGGGCATCCAGAATTCCTTGCTGCAAAGTGACGACTATTTTGCCAGCGGAAGAACCGATACAGGTCTACACTGAAATCAAAATCACGCGAAAGCACCAGATCGAAAATCAACAACACAGGATCGGAGATTGGGTGCTCCTCTGCGTCAACGGCGCGGAAACATATACCAGACTTATTAAAGGCTAGAAAGCAATGGACGCTTCACTACATTCGCAAGCGCGCGGGTCCTTCCGGCGTCGTCCGATCCTTGCTGGATCGGGCTGCTTTGGAAAGGATCGCTACCCGCTTCGCATCCTTGAAATCGCAAGAACTTCCGAACGAGCCGAAAAGCCGCCGGAACTCCGCTTGGGCGCTCCGGGCCTCGACGGCGAGGCCCGCCCGCCAACGCCAACCGGATCTGCCTTCCGGGATGCTTCCGGGCTTGGGAGCGTCTTTGAGCGCTTGACGTCGTTCGAAGAATTGGCTGCCGCGTGGGACGTGGTGCTGGCCAAAGACATTCTTGACCAGCGGCTTCGACGCCAAGCGAAAGAGATAGGGGCCGATCTGGACGTCTTCCTCGGCAGGCTCTCGGCCGAACTCCGAACCGGGTTGTACAAGCCGGGTCCGCTCTATCCGCTCAAGCGCGAAAGGCTCGGCCCGTTGCGCGGAGGTTTAGGGGTGCCGGTTCTGTGGGTTCCCTCGCTGCGGGACGGCATAGTGGAACGCGCTGTTGCGGCTGCCGTCGGTCCGGCGGCCGAGGCACTGCAATCGTCGAGCTCTTTCGGGGCGCGCACCGGGCTCGGAATCGACGCCGTCGTCGGCCGTCTCACCCGCCTGCGAGGCGAAGGCTGCGCGAACGTCCTTCTCTTGGAGATCGAGGGGTGCGAATCCGGGGTCGACCTCGATGACGCTCTGGAAACGCTCCGCCGAGGCGTGCCGTGCGAGCGCACGCTAGACCTTCTCTGCCTGCTTGGCCTGCCGCGTTTCGAAGGCGTTCGGCCGGGCGCCGAGGACAGGCTGCGAGGGGTGCTCGAAGGGTCGTCGCTTCGCCCTCTTTTGGAGAATCTCGCTTTGACCGACGTCGACGACGCGATGTGCGACGCCGGATTCGCCTATCTCCGCCACGGCTCCAAAATCGCAATGTGCGCGCCGGGGCGCTCCGAGCTCGTGGACGGGCTCGCCCTTATAACCGAACTTGTCCGCTCTCGCGGGCTGAAGATCAACGAGGATGCAACTGCCATGACCAGCTTCGACGAAGGATTCTGCCATCTCGGCATCGACTATTCGCAGGACCGGCCGCTCGAGCCGTCCGCAGAGGCCGCCGCCCCCGTTCACGTCGTGTACGTCGGACGGGACGGCTCACGTGTGCACGTAGCCAAGGAGCGGCTGATCGTGGACGCGCCCGACGGGCTGCCCCAAATGTCGATCCCGCGGCGAATGGTGAGCCGCATCGTGCTCACGGGAAACGTCGGCCTTTCGGCCGGGGCGCGCTCGTGGGCGCTGTACAACGACATCGACGTGCTCTGCCTTTCCCGCCGCGGCACATACCTGGGCCAGCTCGCCGGGCCGCGATCGACGGCAAACGCCCAGCGCCTCCTGAGGCAGGCGGAGTTCGCGGCCGACGAAGAGGCGCGGCTCCCGCTCGCCCGGAGCATCGTGCGGGCCAAGCTCCGCAACCAGCTCCACGTCCTGCACAGGCTCGCGCGCAGGGAAAGGGAGGGGAGCGCGGGCGGCGTCGAAAGCGCGGGCGCGGCCATGGGCGACGGGATGGAGGTGTGCGGTAATGCGGGCGCGGCCTCCGGGGGCGGCGCCAGGGAGGCTGTCGGCGGCTCCGGCGTTGCTAGTGCGGCTGCGGCTGCCGGTTTCGACGACTTGCAGGCTCGTGGGAACGCAAACGTCGGCGAGAGCAAAGGCGGCGGCTGGCACATCGGCGTCGTCGGGCTGGAAGCGGCGTGCCGCGACATCCGCTGCATCATGGCGGACTTGCCCGACGCCGCGAGCATCGAGGAGATCATGGGCCTGGAGGGCGCAGCCTCGAACGTCTACTTCGCGTGCGTGGCGGGCTTGCTTCCGCCGGAGGTCTCTTTTCCCTGCCGCAGCAGGCGTCCGCCGAAGGACATGGCGAACGCCGCCCTTTCCTATGCCTATTCGCTGCTTTTGGGCGAATGCACCGCCGCGCTGTTCGCCGCGGGGCTTGAGCCGTCGCTCGGAGTGCTGCACGCTTCGACCGACAAACGCCCCAGCCTTTCGCTCGACCTCATGGAGGAGTTCCGCCCCTTGCTCGTGGACCGCATGGTTTTCGGGCTTCTTCGGTCCCGGCGTTTGCGCCCCGAGCACGCGGGCCCGTCTGACGACGGCGCTGGCGTCTGGCTCACCAAAGACGGGAAGAAAGCGGTGGTCGACGGGTACGAGGCCACTCTTCAGCGCAGCGTCAAGGGCGCTCTGCCGGGGTTCGCCGGCCCGTGGCGCAGGCACATCCACCACAGCGCGCAGCTGCTCGGCCGCGCTATCTTGGAGCCCGGCTACGACTGGGTGGGCGTGTCATGGCGCTGACGGTGATCGTGGCCTACGACGTCGCAAACAACCGCCGCCGCACGCGCCTGGCCAACTATCTGCAAGGGTGGGGCTACCGGATGCAGGAGTCCGTGTTCCAGCTGCGGTTGAGCAACGAGGAGCTCTCGGAGGTTTGCGCGCGCATCGACAAGCTCATCAGCGAGACCGACGACGTCGTTCACGTCTACCCGCTGTGCGCGGCCTGCTGCGGGCGCGCCGAGGTGTTCGGAACGGCGCCTGCCCTGGACGACGTCGGCCTGTACAGCGGGGTGTGGTGAGCTGTATTCTCAAGGCAATCGTTCGGCCCGGCCCGACCTTTGCTGGTTGGGCGCGGGCCGGATTTCCCTTTCACGGGCGGTGTTTTCATAGGCAGTTTATAGTGGAAATTCTCATGGGCGCGGTCCGGCTCTCATGAGTGCTATGCGGCGGTAATCCTCATAGTCAGCGAGTCTGACCTTGCTTTCGGCCGCCGCGGGCTTTGCTGCCGTTGCGGGTGGAATTATTATTCCTACCTTCCCTTGAGCTATTAATGTCGCTTTTGTTTCCCCCTTGTCCGTTGCGATTCTTTCGATCGTTTTTCTTGGTAACTGAGATGCTTATTGGAGCAGGCCGATATGTTTCAAAATCCGGACCGGGAGAAAAGAGATCGGTTGGAGAAACACCGTGTTCTTCGTACGATCCGTCTTCGAGACGTGCACGCTTCGGATTCCCCTTTTTGTCTGTCTGGTTGTTCGCCTTGTTCTCGTCGAGGGACATGTATCGAACCTCAACGCCATCGTCGTAACCATAGGTTGCGCGCTGCATGGCTTGGACCCAGGGCTGCTCATCAAGTTTGTAATCGTCAAGAGCCGAAGAGAAGTCCGCGATGCCGGGCGACGGGCTTTCGGGCCCTGTCGGCATGCAACCGAGGCATCCGTCCAGTGACTCATATCTTTCCGCGAGGTCTTCGCCTTTGTGCGCCGTCATGCTCGTGGCTCTCGCCTCGATCGCCCCTAGTCCGAACGGCTTGCCGAGCCCCATGCGCAGGTATCCGATAGGCGGCTCGATTGCATAGGGCTGTGCCTTGTTTCCTTCGCTTTCGGCATGAGCGTGCTTGTTGCGCTCGCTCTGTGGCACGAGGTTCTCCGGCGTGAGAACCCACAGGAGGGCTGCGAGTTCCTCCTGTGCGAGGCCTGTGAAACTGATCTGGCAACGCAGTACCGAACCTGCCCGTATGAAAGAGTCAACGGCAAGAGAAACCTTGACGTTCTCTTCAGTCTCCTTTCCATTGGCAAGGACTTGCCCGCCTGCCGAGGGAAGCTCGTTCCGCCCCAAACGGCAACGGTGCACGGGGTATGCGGCGATTCCCAAGAATTGCCCGCGTGAGAAACACTCGCTGCGCGCAATCGCCTGACGGCTCGAATTTGGAGCATTTGCCTTGGCCGAGGTACTCCCGGAGGCCGCCGCGCTTCCCGGTGTTGACGCACTGCCCGATGGCGGGGCGCCCGCAGCAAACGGTGTTTTGCCCTCTTCATCCGTAATGAACCTTCGGGCTGACGACGGTTTGGGCTCTAGAAGCGGCGGCAGGGGATGGGGCTCGCCTAGAGTCTCTATGGCGCTCTCAGCGGGTTCCTGCGGGTTAGGTCTGGGTCCTAGGATCTTGATGGGGCTGAAGATTATGCGTCCTCGAAGCGCGGTTCCGAACGGTGCACTTTCGGGGTCAGTTTCTTCGGGATTGCCGCGTTCATTGTTCTCTTGAACTACGTAACCGAAAAGTCTGTCAGCTGCCGATGCGTCCTTGGACTTAGACAGAGGAAGAGCCCATTGGTCTTTGGCGAGTTCCCACGGGCTTTTCTTGTAGGTTTCCTTCGAGCGGCCGGCCCTGTAGGTCAAACGGGTTCGATGGTCGGTGCCTGTATCAGGAGACCGAGATCCGAATACCCGAAAACGTGAGGCCGTCAGGGTTTCGTAGGCTCGCGAGATCATGCCTTTGACCATCGTCGGGCTCATGAAAGGCAGTTCCTTTTGGGACACATTCTCAATGTCCGTCGCCGAATCTCCGGAACAATCGGTTGATGCTTGCCCGTACACTGCTAGATAAGTTGGAACCCGTATCGGGGACTTTCGCTTGTGATCGTTGCCGTTCTGACGATCCTCGTCTTTCCGATTTTTCTGGCTGCGCTGGTCCCGAGGAGCATCGTCTTCCTCATTATCGTCCTGACCGCCGTACACGAGCGGGGTGTGAACCGTCATCTCCACGTCGATCGAGCCCGACCATCTATCGGGTTTCAAGAGGTCGTGACCCTCGGCCACACCGTCGTGGAAGATGGTTTTGGCGAATGGGCCGACGGCGTTGCAGGCAACGGTTCTTTCGCGTTCGAGGCCGGTCTGCTCCCGCGTCAGCTGACCACGAGTACGATGCTTCTGCTTTAGGTTCCACACCTTGTTTCCGAGAGATTTCGCCTTCTTTCGAAGCAGCGGTATCCGATTGACGGCCGAATGGAACGGCTGGAAATCTTTCGGTGCATGGCCGGTAGCGCGAGAATCGTCGGTGTTTTTCTCACTCATAGTGGGTTCCCAGATCTGTCAGTCCGTCGAAATTCTCATTGGGGACGGACGGTATGTTTTGGTGTTCGGAGAAGAGCCGCAGAGGTCAGTGGGCGACAGGCCGCGGCCTTCCTGCGGTTCGCCGGTTTTGCTGTTCGTCTGGTTGTTCGCCTTGTTTTCGGCCAGGGACATATAGCGGACTTCGACGCCGTCGTCATAGCCGTAGGCCGCACGCTGCATCGCCTGGATCCATGGCAGGCGGTCGAGGTCCAAGCGGCGATCGGGAGCGACCTCGCGCATGAGCTTCTTCAAGGAGAACTTCGACGGCTTGCGCGTCTTCGCCCCGAACCCGAGGCATGCCTCCAGCGATTCGTAGGATTTTGCGAGGCTGCGCCCGCGCCAGGCTTTCAAGCCGCCTTCGGCTATGCGCACTTCCACGGCGCCCAAACCGAGCGGTTTGCCCAAGCCCATGCGCAGGAATCCAACGGGTTTGGCCGGTCCTTCGCCGTCCCCTTTGCCGGCTTCGCTTTTGGCCTTCTCTTCAGCGTTCTTAGTTCGATTTCGCGCCTCCAACGGGACGAGGTTTTCCGGAGTGAGCACCCACACAAGGGATGCCAGCTCAAATTTGCTGAGATTCTCAAAGCGCAACGTGCACTTGAGCGAGCTTCCGGTTTCGATCCACGTTTTGGCGGTGATCCGGACGTCGTCATTGCCCTGCTCGAGGTCGAGCTGGGGAAGCTCGGTTGCGCTTCTGAGGAAGCCGGTTTCGTCGACTTGCGGTTTGCGGTGAACGGGGTAGGCTGCTGCGCCGAGAAGCTGACCTGGCCCGAAATATTCTCTCCGGGCAAGGAGACGCCATTCCTCCTTTTCTTCTTTGGCGCTGACTTCTTGTTTTCTGTCATTTGGAGCGATGCGGGCGCTCTCATTGTCTTTTTTGATCCGACGAGTGGTGCCGCCGGAGTCGGTCAGAAAGCGCCGGGCGGAAGAGACTTTTGGTTCGAGCAATGGTGCAAGCTTCTTCTCCTTGCGGCACACTTTCACTCCGGACGAGTCGACCTGTCCAAAGGAGACGCGCCCGCGATAGGCGACGTCGCCGCCCTTTGCGTTCTCCATTGTTTCCGGCACGACGTAGCCGAAGAGCCTGTCGGCCGGAGAGGCCTCGTCGCGATTCTTCGGGGGAGCGACCAGCTGATTCTCGGCGAGCTCCCGCGGGCTTTTTTGATACGCTCGCCGTCCGACCATCGTGGGCAGAACTTCGCATACGGCGACGCTTTTGAGCATTTTGCCGTAGCAGTCGGGCACCTCGTCAGTGTCGAGGCGGACGAAGACGAGGTCGCCCTCCGTGAGGATCGGCGCCGGAGCGCTGTCGGCCAATGCGGGTGCGCTGCCGGTTGGCTCCGATGCGCTGTCGGCCGACGTCGGCGCCCTGTTGGCCAATGCAGGTGTTCCGTCAGTTGGCGTCAGCGCGTCGTCGGTCGGTTCGAATGCGCCGGCTGGTGCTGGTGCGTCGTCGGCCTGTGCGGAAGCGCCGTTTGCGGCTCGATTCTCGCGCTTTTGCGACGCGCGATTGAGCAGATGAGGTTCGGGCCCCTTGTACTCGTCCGACGCTTTGCGATAGCTCTCGATAATCAGCCCGTAGTCGCGAATGTTCGTTTCTGTGAGCCGCAGAATCGTTCCCGAGATGTCTTTCTCCAAGGAGTCGATCTTGAAGAAGAACCTCTCGCACTTCTTGTTCTCGAACAGGTCGCTTGCAAACTTGCCTTCGGGTGCTGTGCGGCAGGCGTACCCCTCAACCTCAATGGGTCTGGCACTCCGATAGCCCTTTCGCGTAACACGGAAGAACTCTTCGAGTTTGCCGGTGTCCTCGCGCCGCACATGCGTAACTACGGGCGTGCCGTCTTTGAGGCGAGTCAAACCGACGCGAACCGGATCCCCGTGGGGAGTCAATGAGCGAAACCTCTTGAGTACCTGCTCTGCAGGCGGAAGCAGTCCGGCTCCGGGCACTCGCGGGCGCTGAGGCGCTTTCGCGTTCGGGGCAGGCTGCGTGTGGCCTTCGCGAACGACCTCGATGCCTTTGATGTTCAGGGAGTCGACCAGAAGCGCCATCTCGTTCTTTTCGCCTTTCCCGTTGAGGATTTCGACGGCGAGGTCGCCGGCCTCGTCGCGGCAGACCCTCGCGGGAAAGAGCCGATTCGCCTGCGACGGGTCCACCCGATAGGTGAGTGGGGCGCGGTGCTCGCCGAACACTCGGAAGCGGGATGCTGTCAGGGTTTCGTATGCGCGCGAGACCATTCCCTTGACCATCGTCGGGCTGATGAACGGCCGCCCTGAGACGTCCATCGGCACTTCGATGACGTTCCTCGAGCCGGGAATCTTCTTTAGGCCGTCGGATCCCTCCACTCTGCGGCCTTCGGCGTCTTCCTTATACTGGTCTCCGAAAACAAGCGGGGTACGGACCGTCATCTCGAGGTCGATCGTGCCCGACCATCCCTCGTTCGCCAGTCGATCATGGCCGGGAGCCTTGCCGTCGTTGAAGATGTCTTTTGGCAGCATTCCCTCGGCGACGAGGTTATGCACACTTTGGCGAGGGACAGGAATCCGATTGACCGCTGAATGGAATGTGCCCATGTCAGTTTTCCCTCTCTGTTGCCGCGAGCCGCTGTGCGGCGGCCGACGTTCCGATCATTTTTCTGCCCACTTTCTTACGCCCACCTTCCGGTCATGAGCTCGTCGGCGAACACCGTGTTGCCGAACTTCGGCTCCTCTTTGCTGAACTCCGGCTCTTCATCGCCGAACTTTGACTCCTCGACAAAGATTTCTATGCTGCGCATGATGTCGGTTTCGTCGAGCTTTTCCTCGCTGGAGATGTCCGCGCCGTGTTGAAGGTACTCGTTCACTCGGCACCAGCACCCTTGGCGGAGCGTTTTCGCCCCGTTGTCTTTGTTCGTCCTGCCATCTTCCGCTTTTTCACGCACGGTTGGGTCGTGATCCTCGCCTTCTCGAAGCCGTTCGACGACAATCTCCGCGCAGCCGCTCCCATTGAGCCAGCGGATCTCGCGGGCGAGGACGCCGCCGTTCGAATCGCGCCCATTGGCGCTCTTGCTCGCATCGGAATTGCTTGCTGTTTTATCCGATTCGCGATTGCTCGCAGATTCACTCGGCTGAGGGTCGTTCGGCGCTTCACCCGACTGGGGACATTCCGAGGAGCTTCCTGGGGCAATCACCTGCCACAGGCGGAGTTCGTACACAGTGTTGAGGGGGACGCGTTCATGCGACGAATCGACGAGCGGCGATGGGACGTTCCCGACGACGGTGGTCGCGTTGTGGCCATCAGAGGCGGTACCGGACTCAAGAGAGCTCGTGGCCTCAGGTGAGCCCACGGAGGTTCCGTCGATCCGGATGATCGCCTTCGCGCCCGACGTCGTGTAGGCGATCCCTTGGAAAATCCGGGATTGGAAGTTCTGGGATGGGCTTCCAGGTTCGTCGTCCTGCCCGGAGGCCTCCTGCGCGGATGCGAGCTGCTGCGTCAGTTCCGCTGCGGCTGCTCGGGCGCGCTCCAACGCGGCGCTTAGCGTTGCGTTCGGGATGAAGGTGCGAGTCCATTTTGCCTCGCGGAGCGGGGTGGAAAGGTCTTTCGTGTCAGCGGATTCCGCGCACTCGTGTGACCTGCCGCTGTTCCGTTGTGTTGTGGGGTTGTTCTGACTCATCGTTATGCCTTCTTGTCTTTCTCGTTAAGAAAGTCCGTCCAATTGAGGTCCAAACCCTCAGCTGCGCCTTCTTGGAGCTTCTTGTTGACTCCTCGGAGCTGGGCGAGAAGTTTCTCCGCCATGGATTCACCGTCGTCGTCGCGAATGTCCCACTCTTGTGCAGGCGGAGGCAGGATGTCTTCAGGTCCTTTTATGGTTAAGCGGTTGACCTTCACTTCGCCCATTCCGCGGGTTCCGCGGCTGCCCAGCGGGAGCGTCCCGGTTGCGAGCTCCGCGAGGGTCAAGCCCAGCAGGCAGATTGCGGCCTGTTGGCGGCGAAGCGCGGTTTTGTCGCGTCGGTTGTCTGCGCCGGGAGCGCCCTGCGATCCGCTGTCGTGGTGAGGCCCGGCGTCGGCTTTCGATCCGGCGTTGGCCTTCGGCCCGGCGTCGTCTTGAGGCCCATCGTCGCTTTGCGAAGGTCCGACGATTCGTTCGGGGTCGACCTCGATGCGAAGCACATTCCACTTAGGGACCGGGTATTTTTCCTCGTAGAGGCCGCCGTCGATCACTCCTCCCGTCCATCGGTCTCCGGCGTTATGGGTGACGGTACGCAGCTTTTCGGCCTCGCCGGCTGCGCTCGGAATGGAAAGCGTGTCGAGGACGGTCACCGCCCCGCGCCGCTCCGTCGTTCCAAACAGCGCACGGACAAGCGTCGGATCGTTGGCGAGCTGGTCGTGCACGGGCACATTGGACCAATCCGGCGTCTCGTCTTCCCGCTTCCGATAGAGAATCGTCCGGGCGATCCTTGAAGCGCGCGTGCGCAGGGCGCCTCGGACCGAGCTTCCGGGAAGCACCAGAGGGGCTTTCTGCTCGCCGTCGGCCGTTTTGTACGCCCGCAGCGGGTGCGCCACGTTCAGTTTCTCCTTGGCGCTCTTTTGTCCGTCGGCACTCTCGGCTTCGCCTTGGGGCCCTTCGGACGCCCCTGGTTTCGCGGCGTCCTTTTGCTTCTCTTCGTCAGTTTCGGCGACGAGAATCCCCGTTGGACTTTCCCATTCGATGTCGATCGTGATTCGGTTGCCGTTGCGGAGCGTTGCCGGTTCGATGCCGCCAGTCTCACTAATAGGCTTCCCTTTCAGCCAGGCCTTGAGTCCTTCGACGTCGTCGAGGCGTGCCTTCGTGAGCGAGTAGCAAGATTTAGTCTTGCCGTCCTTAGTTTTGTGCTTGGCGATCTTCACGCGTCCCCAGCCCGCGCCCTTGCGCTTTCCGAAGGCGACGCGGCCCGAATCGAGGAGGCCTAGAATGACGGAGAAGAGCCGCTCTGCGTCCGCCTCGAGCTCTTCGATCGTGGGCTTATCTTCTTTCGCGAACCGGCACGGGTCGACTTCGGCGGTGATCCCCAGATGGAGCTTCTGGCCTTCGGGCGCCACTTCGTGGAAGAAGAGCGCGCCGTCGCCCACCGATCCCCAGTAGCGATCGATGGCGATGCCCGGGCGGTGCATGAACGAATCCGCCTTCATGATGCCTTCGTTCGCCTTCTTGACGCCTCCGAGAGACACCGTTTCGAAGGTCAGCGCCGACGCCCAGCTGGAAGGAGCGTCGTCTTTGCCCCTTGCCTTTTCGTTATCTTGTTTTTCATCCTGTGGGCCCTTTCCCCACAGAGCCTTCAACCGGTCCTTGAGCCTTTGGCTGTTTGAGATTTCCGGGTCTTCGACAAGATTGCGGTCGAGCGCCTCGAAGAATGCGGCCCGCAGCGCACCCTTGACCGAGCGTCCCGTCAGCACGGGCGTTCCGCTTGCGTTGCGCGCGAATAGTTGCGGAACGGCCTTTCGATCGTCGTTGCCGATCGCTTTGGGCCTTCTGTCGACTTCCTGCTCCGGCCCGCCGGAGTGAATGGGCGACGTCGTCACCAGAACGACGTCGAGCCTGTATCGCGTAAGACTCATCGGTTCTCCTCCTTGGCGGTCTCTTTGGAAGGCGACGTCGGATCCGCGTTAAGCAGCGTCGCCACGCTGGCGTTGAGCCGTGCTGTCGAGGTGGCGCTGTGCGGCGTCGGATTGGCGCTGGTTAGTGTTGTTGGGTTGGTGCCGTGCGACGTCGCCAGATTGTGGCCGATTTGCATTCTCAGATTGGCGACGTGTGACGTCGCCGAATTCGTGATAGATCGCTGGTGAGTTAAGGTTGTAGGTTTCATTTTTCGTCCGAAAGAAAGTCGTTGCTGTGCAGGAGCTTGACGTGGAACCCCTTGCCGTCGTTGTCTCTGATGCTCAGCAGGGGATCGCCGACGACGAACCTGCCGAATCCCTGAGCACGCAATTCGCCGATGCCCACGGTTTCCAGCTCGCGCAATGCTGCGAGGGCTTTTCGCCGCTGTTCGGCGTTGTCTCCGAGGCAGACCTTGAGGACCGAGCCGGCCTGGACGGCAAGGCGGGTCGCGCGAGGCTGTCCCTCGGCGGCCGACCAAGAATCGACCCGGCGGTATCTCAATCCCGCTCGATACCGATGGTCGCCTTCGCAGCCGCTGGCGTCTTGCTTGGGCAGTGTGCCGTCGTCGCATTTGGAGGACGATGTGCCGTCGTCGCGCTTGGAGGAGGATGTACCGGCGTCTTGCTTCGGCGGTGTTATGCCGTTGCTGGCGTCTTGCTTGGACGCCGCAGTGCCCTCTTTGCCCGCCTTTTCTGCGGAGAAAAGTCTGATGCGCGCATCCGCGCTGTTGAAGGCGTCGGAGCGATTGAACGCATCGATGATGTCGCTTGAGCTGCCTGCCGCGCCGAGCGACCGCGAGCGCAGAAGAAGGTCGGAGGTGAACCAGATGGTCGTGGCGCCTTCGCTGTCCCATGCATCGGCGTTGCCCGTGTTTGCATTGTCGTCCGAGTTTGCGTGGACGTGGACATCTGTGACTGCGTCGTTCCCCGCAGCCGCGTTGCCGCCTGCGGGTGCGCCGTCGCCGCCTACATCTGCGCCACCGCCATCACGCGCGGCTGCGCCGTCGGATGCGTATTTCTCCGTCGTTTTGCACTCGGCGAGGCCGAACGTTCCGGCGAGTCTGCGCGATCCGAGGCGGGCCTGTCCGCGCAGGATCTCGGGCAGCATCTCGCCGAGAGTGCGTTGGCTGACCTGCTGTGTCTCGTTTTGCTGCGCTCCTGGCCGGTGTTCGTACAGATTATTGGCGGCCGCTTTCTTGGTGACCGTTGGCCGGTGCTTATACAGGCTCTCGGTGATCGTGACCTCGGATTGCAATGTGAGGCCCGCCGCGAGCGCCCGCACCAGGAAGAGCTGGCCGTCTTTCGCGGTTCCCCGAACGGCGTCGTGCGCGGTGGATTGGCGTCCGGTCACCGGGGGCGCGCCCGTGCCGTACCTCGGCTTGCCGGGCTCGCCGTCCCCGAAGTCGAAGATATAGCCCGACCGGACCGGAACGTGCACATCCTTCGGTTCCTTCGAGACGAGGCGGTTCCACAGTTCCCGCGTTGACTGGTCGGGGCGGCCGTCGGACTTGCTGGGGACGACCTTCGGATAGGAGAAGACCATGGGGACGGGCCTCCCGCGGACCCCTGCGACGCACGCCGTCGCGTCCGAAACGAACAGTTCGCCGTTGACCACTGCATTGCGAATTGTCTCGTCCGCAGGGAATTTGGCGCGCAGGCGGGAATGCACCCACGCCAACACCACAGTTCCACGCAGGAAATCGAGCGAGCGCACCTCATTGGACATCGGTACCTCGTAGGAGACCACCGGCGTTTTCAGCTCGATGTTCAAATCAAACGAGCGGTACGACGGCGAATCGGCCCGGCCGTCCGCTTGACGGCCATCCGCTTGCTCCTTCGACTCGGCCTGCCCTTGCTGATCGGCTTGCTTGGACGGATCCGTATCCTCCGCGCTCGCGATGCAAGGAGGTTTGCCCGGTGCGCCGACCTGAACTGGGGCAGGTGCCTCGGTGAGGCTATCGAGTTTCTCCTGAAGCCACTCTTTACATGACTCTTTACATGCGGCGTGGGCGGCTTTGGCTTGTTTTTCAACGGGACTGAGAGACCGGCCTGCGCCCTCGTCGCAGCACGCAGAATCGCCCTCGCCGGAGTCCGCCGAGCCGCCGCTTTTGTTTCCGGCTGCGTGCCTACCCTCGTTCGGGAAGTCGCCGACGGTGATCTCGCATCGCCCGTCGCCGTTCGTCTTCTCGGATCCGATCGCGGGCACGAGCGTCCCGGCCAGAGCCAGCACAAACTTTGCGTCATCAATCGGTTTGGGGGCAGTCTGATTGGCGGTCTTGTCTTGATTTTCGTTCCAGATCTCTGGATCGACGAAGTCCACGCGGCCCTTGAGCACGCAGGCCGGGGCCCGCTCGATGATTCGGAAATGATCGGGCTTTGCGGTGCCTGTTTCCTCGTCGATTGAGACGCTCACGACCTCAGTTATTTTGCCAATGCTTTCGTCCTCAGGGCCGCCGGTATTCCCGTCCGGTTTCCCGTCGCCGGGAACCTTCGCGTCCGCCTCGCCGTCTTTGGTCGCTTTCGCTTCTTCGCAGATGCGCGCATCGGAGAAGATGATCGCTCGCGGGACGGTCTGATCGGCAGATGCGTTCGGGTTGTCGCTTTGGCCTGCCGAATCGCTGGGATCACAATCCTCGTCGGTATCTCCGAAGTTCGGCGCGCCTCCGAAAAGCGAACCGATGAAATCGTGCCACTTTCCCTTTCGTCCGCCGTCAAGAGCTCGGGCCACGATGAGCGCCTGCTCGCGAATTACTCCGGTGACGGCGGTTCCTCGCACCACGGGCTGGTTGTTTTCGTCAACTTCGACAACGGAATTAGCGCCGCCCGCATAGCCGACGCCGGTGCCCACGCCCCAGTCGGACGTGAATCTGATCGTCACGGGGATGCTGTTCATTTCCTTGCCTCCTGGGGAGCGGCCGCGGGGCCGTTTCCGCTCGTCGAATCGCTGTTTCCTTGGCCTGCCTTGCCTGTGTGGCCGGTGACGCCCTCTTGAACTGCGTCGCTTTGATGGTGTTGGTCTGTCGCGCTCTTCTGGCCCGCTGCGCCTTTTTGGCCCGTTTCTTTTCTTGTCAGTTCTTCCAGATAGCTTTGCGGGAGCAGATCGGCCAATTCGATCAGATCGAAAAGATCATTTGGCGTCAATTGTTTCCAGTTAGGTGCGTCTTGTTCCTTCTGACTAGGTGCGCCTCGACCTGAATTCTTCGCCCCCGCGTTGTTTTGAGGTGAATCACCGGAAGCTTGGGTCGCATTTGGTTTCTGCTCCTCTCTACTTTTACGGGTTTTGCGGGCAGACTCCAAGCTCTCGAGGGCCGCGTTCCATTCGTCGACAATTTTCTTGGCCACGGAACTCGGATTATTCCAGTCGAGCTTCTGCTTGCCGCCTGACTCGCGGTTGTTCGGTTCGTTGATGCTCGATTCGCTCTGGCCGATTGATGTTTTGAATATTTCCCTTGTGAGGCGTGAGATTTCTTCTCCCATGCCGTGTTTGGCGGCGTCGGACTGGATCTTTCTGATCCTCGTGGCCCGCGTCATCGGGAAACGAAGTTCCTCATTTGGTGAGCTCTTTAGGCCTGTTCTTGGAGAGCCTTGCGAGTCTTCGTTTGGCAATCCCGTTTCTTCGTTTGGCGATCCTGTTGGGTTTTTGTCAGATTTTTGACTTTGCGGCAGCCCAATGAAAAGCCTGGTGTACTTGCACATATCTGTCCATGTGGGGTGTCCATGTGGGCTTTCCATGATTTCCTTGGCGACGGAGCGGTCTTCTTTCGCCTTAACGTCAAGGTCGACGTCGGATACCCCAAGGTCGACGTCGGACATCACCTTGAACGGCCGCCGCGTGAAGGACTCATAGGAGCGCAACAACTCGTCGGGATCTAAAACGGTTGAATCGAACAGCACGTGAAAGTTCAGAGTGGAGCATTCTTCTCCTTTGACCTTGCCGAGGGCTTTCGCGCTTTTGATGAGCCTTTCCGCAAGGTCGTAGGCGATGTGGAAAGGGAACTTCCTGGGGACGATTGCGACGCCCGCCGCGGCCGTCATTGGACCTCCTTGCTTTTCACTCGCGTTTTCCGTATTCTTGCTTTCTCTTTCCGCGTTTTCGCCCGCGCTTTCAGCGTTTTCATCCTCACTGCCGCTTTTGGCACATCCGCCTATGCCCTGCCTGCTTTTGGGGCCCAGATACTTGAGCAGTGCATCTTTACCGGTCTCCTCTTCGAATGCGGTGAGGAACTTTTCCGTGAAAGGCAACGCGTAAGTCGCATCGGTGATGACGGTGGCGTCGTCTCCGCCGAGGATCACCGGCACGACGGGGATCGCTGCGATGTCAGGGCGTTTTTCGTCTTTTGCCTTCCCGTGAGCCTCTGCTTCCTTTTCAGATTCTTTCTCGGCGAGAAAAGCGACTTCCAACCAGGCAGTGAGGAATGACTTCTGCATCGCGTCCTTGAGGCGTCTGTTGATCTCGAGAAGGAAGCAACGAACAGCGTCCGACGGAGCGTCCTCTTCTGTAGCTGTCGAGTAATCTTTCGCGCCGCGTACTTCCTCTTCAAAATCAGGTCTCGGAATGCGCTTGAGCGCGCTTACGAGGTCGCGCATAATCCCGCCGACGCCGTTGCCGTCGATATGGATCACAGCCACCTTCGAAAGGCGTTCGTCCTCAATGCGATCCCTGCCGTCAGCAGCCTCAGAGCTAATCGACTGTTCAAGCATTTTCTCTAGCATCGTCGGGTCGCGGACAAGAAGATCTTCGCGTTCCAGCAGATCTGGGTGTTCTCTAGCGAAACTCATGAACTGGTTGCGTGCGTCGTTGGCCCGATATCGGCAAACTCTGCTTGAAAGCGAGAGAGCGGTTTCCCTGTCGTCCTTCGCCTCGTCGCAGACGCCCAATCGCGACGACGCCGGAAGCGCCGAGTCTCGTCCGCGCTGAAGGAAAGGCATCTGCGAGAATCTTGCCTGCGCGGGAGGCCGATTGAGTGCGTACTCGGCGGCCTTCCTGTGCACTTCCTTGAGGTCGCGATTGCTGATGCGGGGACGCTTGACTTCGTTGCCGGGATCGCACATATCGACGAAGACCCCGGAAACGTCCAAGCCGGGTGCGGCAGAAAAGGCTTTGCGGGTGACTTGGCCGATCAGCTTGCGCGCATAGTCTTCGGTCGCGGCGGTCAGGATGACCTTACCGGACGACTGCGAGACCCAGCCGAACTTGTCGATGCCGAGACACTTGGCCGCTTGCTCGGTCCAGTCGGCAAGCTGTGTGATGAGGTAGGAGGCCCCTACGTTTTCGCGCAAACGCGGGGAAGAGAAGACAAACCGCTGATTTCCGTTGGTCTCCAGCATGATGAGTTTCATTCAAGCCCTCCTTTGGGCTACTGAGGTGTACACGAGAAGCCTAGTACCTTTCGGCCGAGTTTTCACGACTTTTTCTTCGGAAGATGTTGGAATAGTATGGACGCTTCCGGGGCGGTAAGGCTAGGCTTGCTCCGGGGGCCGATTGTGGCCCCGTTCACTCAAGGAGGAGGCAGCGATGACGCTCATCATTCACGCAGTAGGCGACGGCGATCTGGGAAGTGACATCCTAGGGCTCAAAAAAGGACAAAAAAACGACAAAAGGAAAAAACATCAAGAGCAACTCGAATCGCTGATTAAAAAAGCAAACTCTGGCGGCGTCGACAAGCTCATTGGAGCTCTCTTTGAAAACGAGTACCCGGATTCTTCTCCCGAGGAATCTAGGAGATTTATGCACTCTCCGATCGCATTGGAACTGAAAGCCCTTCACGGAAAGAGAGGGGCAAAGTGCGTTAAATTCATCCTGGTGGGTACGGAGACGGGCGACGAAAACACTGACACTGCAAAAACGGCCAAGCTGATAAAAAAGGCATTAGAAAACAAGAAAGTTAAGGATTATGTTGAAAGAAAGTACGGGATAACTGTTGACGAGGTAATTGTAGAAATTGGGGATCTTCGAGAGCGAAAGAGCTTGAATGGCCTTAGGGGCCGTCTTGAATGTGAGTTCAAAGCCTGCAATTCGTCAGGACGGGCGCTGGTAAATGCTTTTTCAGGTTCCACGATGGTGGTTTGCGCACTAATGGGCTTGGTGGATCAAATAGGCTTTGATTGGGAGATTGCTACTCCTTCCTTATCGGAATCTGGAGAGTTTGCTGTTGATCTTCGGAATTTTCAGCTGGATGAATCCGGTGTCTTCTCCGGTGTCTTCTATTGGCTGAGGTCGCTCGGTTATCTGGAACAGGCAAAGGGATGGGCCGAGACGGAAGGTCCGGAAGAACTGATCGACGTTGAGTGCGGAGAAGACTCTGAGCACAACAAGTTTCTCGACAGCTTAGAAGTTTTGAAGAGCAAGCAAAATGAGGTGACTTCGCAGGAGTTGGCTGTCGGTGCGGCTATCAGCATGCTCAGGGGCGACAACGGTGCGGGCTTGCTGCTGAGAGCTTGGTTGGAGAAGGCGTACGAAGAGAAGTTGGAAGAAGAGAACAGTAAACTTCCGGAAGGACGCAAGTACGTATCGGTTTTTTGTGAAGGGCGTGAGTTAGGGCCTGTTCGGCCTGAGTTAGGGCCTATTCTAGGTAAGGCGGGAAAGCGCCAAACGGAGGGAAAAGCTTCGAATTCGGACGAGTGGCTGTTGGAGCACGAGTGGATGAATGATGTGGGAAAAGCCGCTGTCCATGATGCCGCCGCGCCAACGATCAGCCAGATTGCTTCCTTGCGAAAAGAGTCAGAGCTGAGGGCCGCAGTTCCAGAATGGATGCCATGGCCGTTCCAGAGGCCGATCCTCTACATATTTGCGATGGGAACGGCATGTCAACACCCGACGATTCCCGAGAAAATATTGCGAGAGCCGTTGAAGAACAGATCGGCTAAAGAAGGACAGTCACCCGGGGAGCGGATACTGATGAGGCTTCGTCGGGCTTACCCGGGGGCTCTATTGTCGGATTCCCCCGGTTTGCCTCTTGAGTTCCTTATCCTGCACTCCTCTGATCCCGGTTCAAAACAAGCTGCCGCGGAAGCCGCGACGTCGGTCTTGACCGCCGCTGCAACGAATGCCTGGGAAAACAGACGACGTCCGCCCATTGACATCGCTGAATATGGCCCTGGAGACACCAACGACTTGATTGCTACGTCGCTAGTTTCCGAGGCCGTTACTGCCCAAGTGAAAATAACGCTCGAAAACAAGCGGCCTGCTGCAGTCGTCGTGGTTGGAACGGGGCAAAAGGGTGCCGTCATCGGAGCTTTGGAAGCCGCGCAGAAATGGTGCGGTAAGAATGCGGTTCCGCTGTTCCTCCAAACGTTTGTCGACAAAAGCCGTGGCATTGAGGATCCGGAGTCGCAGTTCCACCGCATCGCTCTTCACCGCAGCGCCAAGAAGGCATTGCTCAAGGCGGCCTTGACGAGCCTGCGCAATATGAACCTCTTGAGCGCGGTGAGGGTTCTTGGCGCCGGCGACGGTGAGATGAACGAACTTGCCGACAAGTGCGACAGCTTGCGGCGGGAATACGTTGAGGTGGTCAATTCGAAGGATCCCGACGCAGATGCGGCGACGATCCTGGACGTGCTGAAGGTGGTGCGATGGCTGTGGGAAGACCCGCTCGAAAGCGACTGCAATGGGGCCGAGATGCGAGAGATGTCGGCGGATTGGGAGACCCGATCCAAGCTCGCAGTGATTGCAGCTGAAATCACGAGCTTCAAGCATGGAAAACGCAAGCTCATGGTTCGCAATACCAGCCTGAAGGCCGGCGATTTACTGAGCATTGTTGATTTGCCTGCCACAGGGGATGCTCGTCAATCAGGGAGCGGAAAGGCAAACAAGAAACCTAGAAAAGCCAATCATAAAGACTTGCTTGAGCTTCTTTACCGTGTACGCAGTAGCCTTGTTGTTCTTCATGGTCAAACAGCGCCTGACGAAGCGCTTGATGAGGTCCTCGAAGAACTCGCGTACGCCCCTAACGACGGAAACAGCGGAATGCTCGATATAGCGGTTCCTGATGGTTTTTCTTACCCCTGTCTCATCGACGAGGTGTGCAGGAGCATCACAAAAGTCGCTGGAACAGGTGAATATCCCGCTCTGGGGGACTCAGGTTGGGAAGAGCGGTACAGGGAGCTATTCCGAAATGTTTGCGAGGAGCTGCGAAGGATGGAGTCGGAATGAATGCCTGCGCCGCTTTTCATGTGTAAGCACACTTGGCTCAATCGTTTCGGCCTGCTTACCGCCGTGACGGTCGGCTGGGCCGACAATCGGAAAGGTGCTTGCGGTGCGGCGGCTGGGCAGACGCTCGCGAAGAGGCGCGCGGAGGTCAGAAAGGCGTTCGCGAAGAGACTCCCGGCGCTCGGATAGACGCTTGTGACACCACGGCGGAAACGCGTCGACGCCGGGCAGACGCTCGCGGCGATCCGGCCGGTAACCGGCCGGTGAAACGGCGCTGCGGCTGGCGCAAGCAGCGCCGGGAGGGGAATGCTCGGCGGCCAAAGGCTTTCGCCGTAATAGCGGGAGAAAACGGCAAAGCGTCACGCCGTCGGCTCGACCCTGAGCACGCCCATGCCGAACCCGGTGTGAGAGCCGACGTTGGTGAATCGCGCCAGAGCCATGAGGCGCGAAAACAGCCGCACCTGGGATTCGTCGGCGTCGTCGCGCGCGCGAATCCGGAGGCTCCCCTCGGAGGCTTCGATTCGTCTCGCGGACAGACGGCCGCGTCCGCCGCCGGGAGGCATGCCGAGGCCGATGCGGACGATATGGGTGCGGTCTTCGACGGCGAAGGCCTCGGCGACGGCGGCCCGGTCGACGCGGTCGGGCGCCGTCGCGCGGTCCCATGCCCACCAGCGGTTTTGAAGGCTGGTGGCCAGCGACGCCGCTGTGATCTCGGGGATGTGCCGCCCCTTCGACGTGAAGACGACCGGCGTGAGGATGCGCACGTCCCACGCTGTGGCGGCGTCGGCGGCGGCAATGTCCTCCCAATTGACGCGTTCGAGCACCTGGGCTTCGAGCGCGGCAAGCGCGGCCGTCGACTCGCCTCCGTTTCCCACGTAGAGCACGCCGCCCCAGGCGAGCCAGGCGTCGAGCGGGTCGAGCAGCCTGTCGTCCAGCAAACGCAGTTCGACGCCGAATTTTCCCGGCGCCTGCGTCATGTCGCCGAGCGAATACGGCTTTGGACCGCCGACGTCGTGCGCAGGCCGCGCGGCGAGGGCGGGAATGCGGCGGGCGCGCTCGGCGGAAATCCCGGGCGGAAGGTCGAAGATGTGCCCGACGGCGGCGTGCAGCCGACGTGGCGTGGCATGGACTGCCCCCGGGGAGTCGAACTGGATGAACACTGTGCTCGGCATGCTTCTGTTCTACCCGGTATGCCGGCCTATGCTCTACTTGGTCCACCGTGGCTGCGCCAAGGGCGGCCGACGGTTGACATGAAAACGGCGGATGGTCGGAGCGCGGCGGCCAACGGGACGGGGAGGTCGGCGGGATACGGCGGTCGGCCCGAGTAAGGCGGTCGGCGGGAAGCGGTCCGTCGTGTCTGTACAGGGACAATCAACGGTGGCCTTGGTTGCGGTGTTTACCGCGGCGTAGTCGTGAGGGGTCGGTTTTTTGGCTTGGGTTCGTTGAAAGTCGGTGGCGTACTGGCTGGTAGGGGGCATCGGCGGCGCTGGGTCGTTTTGTGGCGGTTTTTCGCGGTTGTGTGGTTTAATTGGACAGGTGCGAGCCGATTCGATGTGGTGCTTTCCAGGTCGGCGGCGATTTCGTTCCGGTAAACGGCGTTGTGGCGCGGTTTTCTGGGGGCTTAGTCGGAAAGCACTGAGCACCAGAAGGTGCATTGAGACTCTACATACTCTCCATTGACATGTGTTTCCTCTTTAAGTCGGAAAGCACTGAGCACCAGAAGGTGCATTGAGACAGCTGAGGCCACTCACACTCATAGCCCCAACCTAGCAAGAAAGTCGGAAAGCACTGAGCACCAGAAGGTGCATTGAGACCGAACAGGTTGTGGACGGCGCGCCGGTGCTGTTGTCGGAAAGCACTGAGCACCAGAAGGTGCATTGAGACTGGATTCTGAAGCCGTACACCATAGCGTTGAGCATGTTGTCGGAAAGCACTGAGCACCAGAAGGTGCATTGAGACGGCTTAAACGCCGAAATGTCGCCGCTCAGCTTCTCCAGTCGGAAAGCACTGAGCACCAGAAGGTGCATTGAGACCGGCGGTGTGGCTTGGTGTGGTTTGGGGGCCTCCCCCTGGTCGGAAAGCACTGAGCACCAGAAGGTGCATTGAGACCCGGTGGGACGCGATCTACTACGTCGATCCCATCACGGGTCGGAAAGCACTGAGCACCAGAAGGTGCATTGAGACTTTCTTTCCTGAGACCCAGGTCAGGCGACGTCCCTCGGGTCGGAAAGCACTGAGCACCAGAAGGTGCATTGAGACATGTGGGGGCGGTGTCGTCGAAGTGGTCGCCGAGGACGGCGTCGGAAAGCACTGAGCACCAGAAGGTGCATTGAGACCGGACAAGTCCATTCTCAGGCTCGGCGACGGCTGTAATTTCAGTCGGAAAGCACTGAGCACCAGAAGGTGCATTGAGACTGGCCGTTCACCGACGGGGCAAGCATTTTCGCGTGTCGGAAAGCACTGAGCACCAGAAGGTGCATTGAGACTCCTCAAAAAGGCTGAAATCGACGTTCGTCATATAGAGTCGGAAAGCACTGAGCACCAGAAGGTGCATTGAGACCTAACAACATAGAAGATGAAAGGGCTTTTTTCTTCGGGGTCGGAAAGCACTGAGCACCAGAAGGTGCATTGAGACGCGTCAAACAAGAGAACATGCGTCGCTTCCTCCCCGTCGGAAAGCACTGAGCACCAGAAGGTGCATTGAGACGCGGAAAGAACTTCGTTAAGAACAGGCCCGTCGTTGTCGGAAAGCACTGAGCACCAGAAGGTGCATTGAGACTCGCCGGCCTGCCACTGGTCGAGCTGGAATCCGGTCGGAAAGCACTGAGCACCAGAAGGTGCATTGAGACGCCTTAAGCTCCTGCTTGGGCATTTGCTTGAGCTCTTGGGTCGGAAAGCACTGAGCACCAGAAGGTGCATTGAGACCAGCACTCCCCGCAGACTCAGGAGTATCCGGCGTCTCAGGGTCGGAAAGCACTGAGCACCAGAAGGTGCATTGAGACGGAAAGACGATCCCATGTCATACGTGGTGGTCATCGGGTCGGAAGGCACTGGGCACCAGAAGGTGCATTGAGACGGTCAACGTAATCAGGCTTCAAATCCCCCAAGACCATGGAGTCGGAAAGCACTGAGCGCCAGAAGGTGCGTTGAGATTGGGGCGAAACCGATTCCCTGCACACGGAGTACAATCCACGCATGCGGAACCTTGCGAAACGAATAGCGGCATTGACGGCACTCACCTTCATGAGCGCATGTGGCACGACTCGGAGCAGCGAGAGCACGGCTCCGACGTCGGCCTCCGACGGTGACGTCGTGGCCACCCAGGAAGCCGAAAATGCTCATAAAATAGGTGAAACGCACCGCTACTCCGATGGGCTTGACGTCACCGTCCAGAAAATCGAGTCATTGCCCGAGGGAAGCCTTGATTCCGATGTCAACGGCAATCCTGTCCTCATCACGATTATTGTCCGAAATGGCACTGGCAAGACCGTGGATACCGCCTCCTTCGGCGAGTGGATAACAAGTGGCGGCGTTGAAGCTACCACCTACACTGACCCGGACATCGGCGCGCAAGACCCAACCTCAGATCTTCTGCCGGGCGGCACCATCACATACAAGGTGGCTGCTATCGTGAACGATCCGCAAGCGATTCAAATAGACTGGGGCAACTCGACTTTGGATCACCCACACTCGCATTGGATCTCGACGGGCAGCGTGGAGCGACAAACGGCTCATTGAGCCTCGCGGTAAAGCGTCTTGAACGCTCCCCGAACAGATTGGAGAGGCGTGACTCTCGTTAGAAGGCGGAAGGGTTCTAGAAGGCAGAGGGGGGATCCTGACCGTCGATACAGATCAGGGGCCTAACCTTTGTTGTGGGTCGGAAGGGGCTGGTCCGCGTTTTGGACGCGTTGAATCCTGCACGTCGGGGTTGGGGATGATGATGTTCATGGTGTGCGAGGTTAGTTGCCGGTTTCTGTGTGGCAGACCGTCGGGCTCGTAGTGATGACGCCGGGCGCACCGGTTTGTGCAAGAAATTCGGGGCAACTTTGATTCATGAGAGCCGCCGGCTTTAGGCCGACAACGCCGTCGGCCGAGTCGTCCGACGCCGACCTGACACGGGAAACCCGGCGTCCTTCGCCTGTGAGCCCTTGCGGTTCGTGATCTGGAGCTCTTTGCCACTTTTGTGTGCGAGCTCTCCGTGACGGCGCTGCTTAGGGCGGTGCTTTGGATGTCCCCTTCGACGTGCGCTTCTGAGATCGGCCGTCGCATCAGTCGCATACGCTCCTCGCTCTGTGGCTGCCAGTTCCCTATGGCTGGCAAGGAGACGACCGCTGCTGAACTCATAGTCCAAAGCCGTCCAGCATCCATGACACACGGACAAGATCTAGGAAAGGCGGGATCGGGAAGGTGGTAGTCCGTCGTTGGGACGGTTGGGTGTCTGGCTGTTGAATGCTTGCCTTGTGGTGCTTGTTGTGTGTTTCGGTGTATTGACGCTTCGATGCGCGGAAACCTTGTTTGTGCGCGTTTGCTGGTTATTTGCGATGGGGCGACTGTGCACGCTCGAATGCTGGGAAAGTTCCGGCAACAGGAGGCTTGCCGGCGTGGGCCTGTGAAAGACCGGAGCGGACAACGGGGCTTGGACCGTCGGTGACGCATGGCCATTTAGTGGCGGAATCCTGCGAGAGCATGGTCTAATAGACATAGTGTTTGCCGACGAGTCGGGGCGCGTGAATCGCCCGTGGCGATTGCCGTCGAATAAACGGCGCTGTGGCGCGGCTTGCGGAGGCGTTAGTCGATAATCATCCAGCACCAGAAGGTGCATTGAGACCTGACGATGGCGGAGCCGAAGACGTCCATCGAATAGGCTTTCGTCGGAAAGCACTGAGCACCAGAAGGTGCATTGAGACAGAAGGATGCGGTTGGGAAAGAGCATCTTCACCGTCGATCACAAACGGCACCAGAGCACCAGTTGGAAAGTACTGAGCGCCAGAAGGTGCATTGAGACAATTTTGTGCAGACGGGTCAGTCCGTGCCTGTCTGTCGGAAAGCGCTGAGCGCCAGAGGGTGCATTGAGACCCGATCGATCAGGCCCTGCCGCATCTCCGGGCGGAGTCGGAAAGCGCTGAGCACCAAAAGGTGCACCAAGATCTGCTTGCCAGAGGTGAGCTGAATTTGTGCGGCGGCGCAGAAAGGGCGTGCGCCTCAAAGACTCGAGGCGCACCCCCTATTGAGTAATCGACCACCGGTTCCCATGAACGACGGCGGAGTTCCCGTCGCCCGAAGGCCCAGCTTATTTCTCCGTGGACTCCAGTGCTTCGCGCACCGCCTGCTTTTGGCGGGCCGAAGTCTGCACGCTCGGGTGCCGCGCGTCCCAGTAGGAAATCGCGAGGGCCACGCTGATGAACGCCGCGAGCAGGGCGCACCCGGCGACCATCGCCGTGACGTAGCTTTGCCCGGCAAGGCTGTAGAACAGGCCCGTGCACGCCGCGGTCCCGATCGCCGTGGCGATGCGCTGGCCCGTCTGCATGATTCCCGACGCCGTCCCGCCGCTCTCCACCGGCACGTCGCGCAGCGAAAGGGACTGATTGGGCGAAGTCACCCAGCCGATGCCGAAACCGACGATCGCCGCGCCGATCGCGAACCACCATACGCTCGCCCCGCGGCTCACGAACACCGCGGCCGCCGCGATCGCCGCAAGGCCCACCACGTTCAGGAAGATGCCGACGATCACGATCCTGCGGCCCCACCGCCACACGAGCCGCCCCGCCAGAGGCGCCGAAATCACCTGCGCCGCCGCCGTCGGAAGGGCCAGCATGCCCGAAACCAAGGCGGTTTCGCCCATCCCGCGCTGCACGAAGTCGGCGAGGATCACGCTCATCGACGTCGAACCCGCGAAGAAAACCGTGATCGTGGCCGTGCCCAAGGTGAATGTGCGAATTCGCAGAAGCCGCGGGTCCACCATCGGCTCCCCGCCGCGCGCATACAGCCTGTGCTCCCACATCCACCACAGGCCCACCAAGGCGAAGCCGACCGGCAGAAGCCACCACGTCCACGGCATCGTCGCCGCCGTCACGAACGGCAGCATGATCCCCACGATCGCGACCGAGAGCAAAACCGCGCCGACCGGGTCGAGCCTGCGCCACAGACGGCGGCGGCTTGCAGCGTCGATCGGCTCGCGAGGAATCCACTTGAGTGCCAGCAGGAACACGGTCGCGGCCACCGGCACGTTGAATCCGAGGGTCGCCCGCCAGCCGATCGACGCCGGCAGCAGTTCCAGGAACACCCCGCCCACGGTTGGTCCGATCGCCACCGCGACGCCCACCGTCGCCCCGAAGATCCCAAATGCCTTCGCCCTCTCCTTGCCGCGATAATGCTGCTGGATCAATCCCCCCGTCTGCGGCGTGTAAATCCCCGCGCCGAAGCCCATGACGGCGCGTGCGACGTCAAGCATAAGGGCGTTCACAGCCAAGGCCGCCGCCGTCGACGCGATCGCGAAAATCAGCACCCCCGCTGCGAAAAGGCGGCCGCGCCCCAGAATGTCGCCCGCGCGCCCCGCCGCGACCAGGACGACGCCGATGGCCAGCGAGTACCCCGAAAGAGCCCACTGCATCTGGCTTGGCGAGGCATCCAGGGCCGTTTTGATGGACGGCAGGGCGACATTGATGATGCTCACCGTGATGAGCGAGAGAAACAATCCGCTGATGAGGACGAAAAGAAGGCGCGCGCGGGCACGCCCATGTAAAACAGGGGGTTCTGAAGGCATGATGTATAAGCATATGCCCGTTCGACGGCGGTGCATGCCCGTCTGCGGTGGGAACTTGGTCACCGGGGGCGTGCGCGGGCCACTGCCGAATCCGCTGACTGCCGAGCCCGTTAACTGCCGAATCCGCTGACTGCCGCGGCCTCGTCGTCGGCGCGCCGTTTCGGGCGTTCGCGGGCGTCCGGTTCGCCCTCGCACAACTGTCGGAGAGCTCGAATACGCTTGATGCATGGATGCCGATGCCGTCGGCGCCCCCGCCTTCGAAGGGGCCGCCGCGCTTTCCAATGGGGCCGATGCCGCGCCCCTTGACGCCGCCGCGACTCTGCGGAAAGACCTGCGCGCGTACACCCTCGCCGCGGTTGAGCAGCTGCTCGGCCCCGAGGCCCTCGCCGCCGTGCGCCGCGAACAGCGCGTTCCCGCATTGGCTCGGGCGCGGGCGATCGCGGAAGGAGGGAGGCCCGCCGGCGTCGTCGGCTTTGAAGGTCGGAAGGCTGTCGACATCGCTGGTTCTGAAGGTCGGAAGGCTGTCGGCGCGACAGAGTTTGAAGGCCGCAACGCCGTCAATGCGGACGACGTCCGGCTCGCCAATCTCACGAGGCTTTTCATGCTCGGCGACCGGCTCGGCGAGGGGGAAATTGCGGCGGCCCTTCCCGCGACTTGGGCGCGCGGGCGCGTGGGCGCGGTCGTCAAAGACGGGCGCGCTCTCTTTCAGATCGTTCCCGCGCCGATTCCCGGGCATCTGCAAGTCTTTAGATCTGCGGCGGAATCTGGGTCGGCACCCGAATCTTCGTCCGCGCCGGAGCCAGTTTCGCCGCCTTCGCTCGGCCGTACGCCTACGCAGGAGTCTGTTTCGGCTTCTTCGCTTGACCGTACGCTTGCGCCTGATTGCGTTTCGCCGCCTTCGCTTCATCGCGCGGCTGCTGTGGACGCTCAGCGACGCGACGACGTCCTCGTCGCCTCCGACTGGGGCGAGCTGGTGGGCGCGATTCCGGGCCCGGACCACGTCATGCCCGTCGGGGGAGCCACGCGGACGCTCGCGGCGCTGGCTGCCTACGGCGCAGGCGAGCGGGTGCTCGACGTCGGAACCGGCTGCGGATACCACGCCATTCTCGCCGCCCTGTGCGGTGCGCAGGTGACGGCCACCGACGTTTCCGCCCGCGCGCTCGGTTATGCGCGATTCAACGCGGCCCTCGCGGGGGCGGAGATCGACTTCCGGCGCGGTTCGCTGCTGGAGCCCGTGCGCGGTCCGAGGTTTGACCCTGCGGATGCCGTGGATTCCGCGGATTCTTTGAGTGCCGCGCGCGAGCGGTACGACGTCGTCGTCTCGAATCCGCCGTTCGTCATCACGCCGGAAGCCGCCCGCGCGGACGGCGTTCGCACATATCGCGACGGCGGACGCGAAGGCGACTCGCTGCTAGCGGAACTCGTCGGCGAGCTCCGCGGCGTGCTGGCGCCCGGAGGCCGAGCGTGGATGCTGGGCAACTGGGAGATCAAGGCATCCGACGCGGCTCCGGATCGGTCGCTTGGCTCTGCTTCGGAGCTGTTGTCCGACGCGGCTCCGGATCGGCCGTTTGACGCCGTTCCCGATTGGGCCCGCGGCCCGGCGGCCTGGATTCCCGATGGCCTTGACGCTTGGGTGATCCAGCGTGAGGTTCTCGCGCCGCCCGACTACGCGGAAATGTGGCTGCGCGACGGCGGCCAGACGCCGCGCGACCGCGGCTACGAGGAGGCCTACGCCGCCTGGCTTGAGGACTTCGCGCGCAGGGGCGTGGTCGGCGTCGGCATGGGATACATTTCCGTGCGCGCGCCGGAGGGAGACGCGGGGGATTCGAACGCGAGGGACTGGGAGACGGCCGGTTCGAACGCGGGGGACTGGGACGTGGCCGGTTCGAACGCGGGGGATTGGGAGACGGCCGGTTCGAACGCTGAGGATTCGGCGAAACGCCGTCCATGGCGGCGCTTCGAAGAGCTCTCCGGCCCCGCGCCGATCGACCTGCACGGGTACGTCGAGGGCGTCTGGGCTCACCGCGACCTGCTGCGCGCGGGCGACTCCGCGCTCCTCGCCGCCCGCCTCGTCTGCCGCGGCGTCGAACACCGCCTCCACGCCCCGGGGCAGGCCGAGCCGTTCATGCTCAAACTCGCCCAAGCGGCCGGATTCGCGGCCGAGGTTCAAGTGACGAGCGCGGTTGCCGGCGTCGTCGGCGCGTGCGACGGCGAACTGACCCTCGGCGCCCTGTGCGACGCCGTCGCCCAACTCCTCGGCGAGCCCGTCGAAGACGTGCGCACCGAGGTCCTCCCCGCCGTCCGCGAGCTCGTCGGCCTCGGAATCTTGGTCTCCGGAGAGCCTTCGACGGCCCAGAGAATAGGACCTCCGACAGCCCTGGAATCCTGAGCTTGACGGGATCTTGATCTCCGGAGAGCCTTCGACGGTCGCATGATCTAGAGCCCGACGTCGCGATCCCCGAATCGCGGTCTCGACTTCGTGGCTTCTCAATTGTCACGTCTGCGGCGATTCCCGAGGGCCAGTCAAACATTTCTGCCGTCTTCCGGCGTTTAAACGGCCCATGGCGCTCACGCGAAGGGCCGCAGCGCCCCGCGCAGCTCGGCCAGGATGGCCGCGCCGGCGTCGGCGTCGGGGCATCCGATCCGGCGGAAAGTCTGGCCTCCGGCCTTGTAGAAGGCGTCGGCGTTGAGGACGTCCATCTCGTAGATCGTCTCCAGGCAGTCGGCCATGAAGCCCGGATTGGCGACGATCACGTGGCGCACGCCCTCGCGCGGGAGGCGGGCCATCGTGTCGATAGTCGCGGGCCGCAGCCAGCGGTCGGGCCCGAACTTCGACTGGAACGTCGAGCGCCACGGGACGTTCACGCCGAGGTCCGCGAGGCGCGCCGCGATCGCGCGGGCCGTGGCCTCGCATTCGGCGGCGTATCGGGCGGGCTGGTGGGGGCGCCTGTCAGGCAGCCCGTGCCAGGAGAAGACGAGCATGTCGGCGTCGCCCTCCTCCAAGGCGTTCGCTATGCGCGTGACGTGCCAGTCGACGTACCCGGGCAGCTCCGGCCACGACCTCGCCGCGCGAACCCGCGGCACGCGCCCGAAACGCTCGCGGGAAACCCTCAGCGCGGCGTCGAGCCTGTCGGCCACCGACCCCACCGTGGCCGGCGCGAACTGCGGATACGTGGGAAGCACCGTGATCTCGTCCAGGCGCGAGGCCATCTCGGCGAACGTCTCGACGAAGCTAGGACTGCCGTACTGGTATCCCACGCGCACCTCGCAATCGGGCAGAAGCTCGGCGAGCCTCGCGACCTGCCCCTCCGTGATCACCCGCAGGGGAGAGCCGTCCGCCCAGATGTCTTCGTACTGTTCCAGCACCTTGCCCGGGCGGCGTTTGAGAATCGGGCCGCGCAGCACCGGCTGCCACAGGAAGTCCGGCAGGTCCACAACGCGCTTGTCCGAAAGGAACTCGCCCAAGAACTCGGCGATCGCACGGGTGCTCGCCTCTGTGGGAGTCCCCAAGGCGACGACGATCACGCCTTCGCGTGTTACGCCGGATTTCGGCGAGTTTTCGCGCATATGAGAGAACTCTCCTCGTGTGTGTCCCAAACCGCTGCAACAGTGTATCCCGTCATTGACGGCGTGGCACAAATGGCGGGGTGTCGGCAAATGGGGTTATGGTGGCGCCAGCAACCCCTCCGTCGTCCTGAAGGAAACAGCGTGAGCAAACTTGTGATCGTGGAGTCTCCAGCGAAGGCTCGCACCATCAGCGGCTATCTCGGATCGGACTACTCCGTAGAGGCCTCCGTCGGCCATATTCGCGACCTCCCCCAGCCCTCCGAGCTGCCCGCGTCGATGAAAAAGGGCCCCTACGCGAAGTTCTCCGTGGACATCGAAGCGGGCTTCGAGCCCTACTACGTGATCGACCCCGACAAGAAGAAGAAGGTCGCCGAGCTGAAAAAGCTGCTCAAAGAGGCCGACGAACTGCTGCTCGCAACCGACGAGGACCGCGAAGGCGAGGCCATCGCCTGGCATCTGAACGAGGTGCTCAAGCCGAAGGTCCCGGTCAAGCGCATGGTGTTCCACGAGATCACGCCGGAGGCCATCGCCAGGGCGCTCGACAATCCCCGCCAGCTCGATGCGCAGCTGGTGGACGCCCAGGAATCGCGCCGCATCCTCGACCGCCTCGTGGGCTACGAGGTCTCGCCCCTCCTGTGGCGCAAGGTCTCGCCCGGGCTCTCGGCCGGGCGAGTGCAGTCGGTGGCCACGCGGCTGGTCGTCTCGCGCGAACGCGAGCGCATGGCCTTCGTCGCCGCCTCCTACTGGGACGTGACGGCGGTTTTCGCCAAGGAGAAGCAGGACTTTTCGGCCAAGCTCGCAGCCCTCGACTCCGTGCGCGTCGCCGCGGGCAGGGACTTCGACGACGCTGGAAAACTCACCGCCAAGGCCGCCAAGGAAGGCGTGCGGGCCCTCGGCAAGGACGACGCCGAACAGCTCGCCGCGGCCCTCGAAGGCGCGGACGCGACGGTCGCCTCCGTCGAGACGAAGCCGTACACCCGCCGGCCGGCCGCGCCTTTCACGACGTCGACCCTCCAGCAGGAGGCCTCCCGCAAGCTCCGCATGAGCTCGCGCGACGCCATGCGCACGGCCCAGTCGCTCTACGAAAACGGCTACATCACGTACATGCGAACCGACTCGACCAACCTTTCCGAGCAGGCGGTTTCGGCCGCTAGAAGCCAGATTCGGGAGATGTACGGGCAGGAGTCGCTGCCGGACAAGCCAAGGCTGTACGCGACGAAGTCCAAGGGCGCGCAGGAGGCCCACGAGGCGATCCGGCCCGCCGGCGACCATTTCCGCACGCCCGCCCAGGTCAAGGGCGATCTGACGGCCAGCCAGTTCGCGCTCTACGAGCTCATATGGAAACGCACGGTGGCCTCGCAGATGGCCGACGCCCGCGGCCAGACCGCCTCCGTCCGCGTCAACGTCGGCGTCGCCGGGGCCGCCGGGGCGCGCGAGGCGACGTTTGCGGCGTCGGGAACGATCATCACCTTCCCCGGCTTCATGGCCGTTTACCAGGAGTCGGCCGACGCGAAGCGGTACGAGGACCGCGAGAACGCGCGCCTGCCGGAGGTCAAGGAGGGGGAGGCCCTGCGCACGCTCGAGGCGGCCGCGGACGGCCACGAGACCCTGCCGCCGCCGCGCTACACCGAGGCCTCGCTCGTCAAGCGCATGGAGGAGCTTGGGATCGGGCGCCCGTCCACGTACGCCGCCACGATCTCGACCATCACCGACCGCGGGTACGTCGACCGCCGCGGCCAGGCGCTCGTGCCCACGTGGACGGCCTTTTCGGTTGTGCGTCTGCTGGAGGAGAATCTTCCCGAGCTGGTCGATTACGACTTCACGGCCGACATGGAGACCGAGCTCGACCGCATCGCATCCGGCGAAGAGCGGCGGATCGAGTATCTCACGCGCTTTTGGAAGGGCCAGGAGGGGCGGCTCGGCCTCGAAGGGCAGGTCGAGAGCCTGGGGGACATCGACGCGAAGGCCGTCAACTCGATCGACCTCGGCGAGGGCGTGGTTCTGCGCGTGGGCCGCTACGGGCCGTACGTCCAGGAGGAGCGCGAGGGCGCGGAAGCCCGCAACGCCTCCGTCCCCGATTCCATCGCCCCCGACGAGCTGACCCTGGCCAAGGCCCGCGAGCTGCTCGACAAAAGCAGCTTCGACGGGCGCGAACTGGGGGTGGACCCCGAAACCGGGCGCAAGGTGCTGGCCAAAGCGGGGCGCTTCGGCCCGTACGTCACCGATGTGCCGAAAGAGGGCGAAGTGGCGCTCACGCCCACCGGCCGCCCGTCGAAGAAGCCGCCCAAACCGCGCACGGCCTCCCTTTTCTCCTCGATGGCGCTCGAATCGGTCACGCTCGAGGACGCGCTCAAGCTGCTTTCGCTTCCGCGCGTCGTGGGCGACGACGGCGACGAGACGATCCTGGCCCACAACGGCCGCTACGGGCCGTACCTGACCCGCGGCAAGGATTCGCGGTCGCTGGCCAGCGAGGACGAGATCTTCACGGTCACCCTCGACCAGGCCAAAGAGCTCTTTGCCCAGCCCAAGCAGCGGCGCGGCGCCACGGCGAAGGAGCCCCTGCGCGAGCTGGGAACCGACCCCGTAACGGGCGTCACGGTTCTGCTCAAGGACGGCCGCTTCGGCCCGTACGTCACCGACGGCACGACGAACGCCTCCCTTCGCCGCGAGGACGACCCGCTGACGATCACGCCCGAGCGCGCCTACGAGCTGCTCGCCGACCGGCGAGCCAAGGGCCCGGCGAAGAAGCCTGCCAGAAAAAAGGCCTCGGCCAAGACCTCGTCGAAAACCGCGTCAAAGTCGGCGTCGAAGTCCGCCTCCGGCAAGGCCTCTTCGAGCAAAGCGGCCTCCAAGGCTGCCTCGGGCAAATCTGCCTCGGGCAAGGCGGCGAGCGCAGGGAAGGCTTCGACGAAGTCTGCGGGCGCGAAGGCATCCGCTTCGAAGTCCGCCGTGAAAACAGCCTCCTCGAAAGCCGCTGCCAAAAAATCCGCAGACAGGCCGTCTGCGGCGGCCGCCGCCAAGGACGAGAAGTAGCCGATGTTCATCACTTTCGAGGGCGGCGACGGATCGGGCAAGACCACCCAGATGCAGTTGCTCGCCGAATGGCTGCGCGGGCGCGGCTTCGACGTCGTCACAACCAGAGACCCCGGCGGAACCGAGCTCGGGCGCCATATTCGCAAGCTGCTCCTGCACGGCGGCGACGTCTCTCCGCGGGCAGAGGCCTTGCTGTACGCGGCAGACAGGGCGCACAACGTCGCGACGGTCGTGCGCCCGGCCCTGGATCGGGGCGCGATCGTTCTCGCCGACAGGTACATCGATTCCTCCGCCGCCTACCAGGGCGCCGGGAGGACGCTCGGCGAGGACGAGGTGCGCGGCCTGTCGCTGTGGGGCACGGAAGGGCTCATGCCCGACCTGACCGTTTTCCTCGACCTTCCCGCCGAGGCGCTCGCCTCCCGTCTCGGCGGCTCGTTCGACAGGATCGAGGCGGCGGGCGCGCGGTTCCACGAGGACGTCCGCAGGGCATACCTCCGATTCGCCGCGGCCGAACCCGAACGCTGGTTCACCGTGGACGCGACGGAGCCGCGTGAGCGGATCGCCGAAACGGTCCGCGCACGCGTGGCCCAGGCGCTGGGCGACGACGGACGCCGGCCCGGGGGCGGCAAGCCGTGAGCGTCTTCGACGAGCTGGTGGGGCAGCGGGCCGTGCGCGCCCAGCTTGAAAAAGCCGCCGCGGCCGCTCGCGAGCTGGCCGGGAAGACCGCCGCCGGGGCCGATTCGGCTATGGCCCAAGCCTGGCTCGTCACAGGGCCGCCGGGTTCGGGCAGGTCGGTCGCGGCCAGGGCATTTGCCGCGGCCCTCGAATGCACCGGACCGGAACCCGGGTGCGGCCAATGCCACGCCTGCCACACGGTAATGGAAGGCAAGCACCCCGACGTCGAATCGGTGGCGACCCGCGGAGTCTTCATCACCGTCGAGCGCACGCGCGAGCTTGTCGGCAGGTCGTATGTCTCCCCGGGAAGCGGTCCGTGGCGCGTCGTCGTCATCGAAGACGCCGACAGGATGCTCGAGCGCACCACGAACGTGCTGCTCAAAGCGATCGAGGAGCCTCCGCCGTTCACCGTGTGGATGCTGTGCACGCCCTCGCCCGAAGACGTCATGACGACGATCCGCTCGCGCTGCCGCGAAGTCAGCCTGGCCGTTCCAAGCCCGCAGGACGTCGCCGATCTGCTCGTTCGCCGCGACGGCGTTCCCCCGGAACGGGCGCTCGACGCTGCGCTCGCAGCTCAATCGCACGTCGGCCGCGCGAGAGCCCTCGCCACCGACGCACAGGCCGCCCGCGAACGCGCCTACATTCTCACCGAGACGCTCTCGATCCGAGGCGCGGGCGACGCCGTGCTGGCCGCTCACCGCATTCTCAACTACAGCCCAGAGGCCGCCGAGGCCCTCCTC
>ERZ772921.147-NODE-147-length-44119-cov-7.598992_pt1 | contig 44119 bp, 62 predicted proteins | sample MGYA00512117_ERZ772921 | MGnify/ENA primary metagenome ERZ772921 (study PRJEB29015, sample SAMEA2737944) | human oral metagenome | biome: human oral; feature: human-associated habitat; material: dental | place: China | collected 2150 ...
CCTTGACATGGTGGGGGTCGTTGGTTCGAGTCCAATCGTGCCTACCAGATTTTATATATTTAAGCCCTGTTTATTCAGGGCTTTTTCTTTTTCTGCGTACACACGCCGCCCTTCCCTTCTCTCTAAAAAGTGGCAGTTTTCCCGCTTTTGCGGAAAAATACGCCGTAAATTTACGCCAAATTTACGCCTGAGAGCTGCCAATGAAATTGCCAAAACCACGGAAACGCGGAGATGCCTGGCGCATCGAAATCATGTTTGAAGGGCGGCGATATTCTGCCACACGCGACACCGCGCGTGAATGTGAGCGGTGGGCGGCAGAGAGGCTGTTGTCGCTCAAGGCCGGGCAGAAAGTTGGGCGGAAATCGTCCATAACGTTCCGTGAGTTGTTCCGCCTCTATATTGACCGCGTTGGCAGCAAGTCGCCGAGTGCGCGCCAGATTGGCGAGCAATGGCGCGCCTTCGACGGCAAGTTCCGCCAGCTTGGCGAAATGCAGATTCACCAGATTACGCCTCAGCATTTGACCGACTGGCGCAACCGGCGTTTGACGGAGGTTTCTGCAGGAACGGTGCTGAAGGAAATCAGCCTGTTTTCTTCGGTTTTCAGTTTTGCGAAGAAGGAGTTGTTCGCGCTTGATGAAAACCCGTGGTTCGCCATTTCCAAACCGACACAGCCTAAACCACGACTGCGACGCATCAGTACGGATGAACTGGCATCGCTCATGGCAGCCGCAAGGTATGAGGAAGGGATGCGCCCTAAATACACGCGGCATTTTGTCGCGTTGATGGTGTTGTTCGCTATCGAAACAGCAATGCGCGAGGGTGAGATTTTAGCGATGCGGCGCTCAGATGTGTTTGGAAATTATGTGCATGTGCCACGGTCAAAGAATGGCCATGCCCGCGATGTTCCTTTATCAAGCGCAGCACGGGCGATCCTTGATTTGTTGCCCGAAGGCGAGGTGTTTTTCCCGATTACTTTAGACGCTTTCAAGGCGTCCTGGCGCCGGATTAAGGCAAAGTCGGGCGTTGTTGATTTGCGCTTTCATGACACGCGCCACGAGGCGGCGTCGCGCATGGTACGCGATCGCAAGTTGCCGGTTCATGTGTTGGCCAAAATCACCGGGCACCGGAAAATAGAGGTGTTGGTCAACACTTATTACAATCCGTCTGCTGATGAGATTGTAGATATGTTCAACGGCTAGCTTTCCCGTTTTCGACCGCGCTTGTGTACGGTGCGCATGATTTCTGCGGCGCGCCGAGGGTCGTAAAGCGCTTTACCCGTCGTCCCTTGGTTGATGTCTGCGAGTTTATCGCGGATGGTTTTGGTGGATACGCCGTAGTAAGCAGCGAGTTGTGCCGCTGTTGCCAGCGCGTCGTGCTGCTTGAGTTCGATAACGACACCTCCGGCGATTCGCTCCCCCAACATGACAGTTGGCGGTGTCTCGGCCTCCACCGTAATTATGTAGCGCTTCATTTCTCCCCCAATAATGCCTTTGCGTGCTGCAGGGCATTTTCTCTTGTCCGATGTACCAACCCTTTTCCCAGCAGGGCGATGTCATGTTTACACCCGCACCATATTCCAGATAATGCGTAGGCATCGCTACCTTTAACCGCCGGATAGTAGTAAGGAAAGTGTTCCGGCGGTGCAGTTCTTTCCGGAGCGGGGTAATGGATGATGCGGCGGATGATTTTGTGCTGTCTCATGGTTTTTCTCCTTTCTGCCCGTGCAAGGGGCAACCGCTGCTTATCCAGTAGCCGTGGTTCTCGCCGTCGCCCATGATTCCCCTGCCGTGGGCGTTATCCAGCACGGGGCATGTGCAGCCTTGTTTGATTGCAGCGTCGCTTCCGGGGTTGGGTGTGTTCATGGTGTGCCTCTCATTTCATCGCAACCTGCATTTGCGGTTGCACGGTTTGGTTGTGCGTTGTTGTGCATGGTATTTTTCTTTTCATCGCTCATGTTTTGCTCCTGTAATTCGGTAGCCGCTTACGGCGGCAAGTCGGCGTCCTCACAAGCCGATACCTAACCTGCGGATGCGGCGGCGGTTGTTTCAAGCCGCAGACACTCGCCGCTTGTCTGCGTCCGCATTTGCCCCTGCGGTCGGGGGGTAGGTGTGAGTTATTCCCCTTCCAGCTGCTTTACGCCCTGCTTCAGGATTTCAAGCGTGCAGTCTTTGCAGACCACAGTTTTTTCCTGATATGGGATTTGTAGCTCTACGTTGATTTGGTAGTCTTTCGTGCTGTCCATGAAATAGCCGAATGTTTTTCTGATGCCGCTAAATACCTCGCCGCGTTCTATTTCCTCCCCGCATCTGTCGCAGGTGTAGGTGTAGATTTCCGTTTTCTGGATGCCCATCAGTCTTCCCCTATCGGGTAATGGCGCAGGCTGTTTGTTGCGTCTTCGGCGCTGATGGGAGCGACTGCGCCGGCGAATGGACATTCGCTGTCAAGAAAGTCGCTCCCCCATATCATTGTGTCTTCGCTGTATTCCGGCTTGTCGGAATAGCTGTAAATCTCTCCGTCCGCGTCCGTCGCCACCCATTCATGGTCTGCGGGGATGCTGATATTCACGCCGAAGTATTCGACTTCCCGCAGGGGGCGCGGTTTGAAGTTTTTGAGTTTCATTTCTGCACCTCACGCAGGCTGCCTTTCCAGTGCTTTGCTCCGGTCTTCGCACTGCGCCAAAACAGTTGTTCGTGCTTACTTCCGGTGTCCGGCATGGGTTGCCATGCTTCGTTGTCGCCGATGCGCCGTATCTCCGGTTGGTTCTCAAAGCACCACACCCAGCCGTCGGCATCCATCGCAAGGTATCGCACCCAGTCAGGGATAACGGCGTCGCCGCCGTAGTAGTTACGCACGACGCGGCTATCAGCAGCGAGTGAAGCGGGTTTCTCGGCTTTGATGCTTTTCGGCGGGGCTGCTAGTGGGATAAGCTCTTTCGCAAAAGCTTCCAGTAAGGCTTCTCCTACCACCACTTTAACGCCGGAATGTTTGACGAAGCCTTCCCACTCCTCTTGGGTAATCTCTTTGGCGCGGGGCATTGTTTCTACTATGTAGGTCGCCATTTCGCGCGGGTCGCTGGAAGGGAAATTAACCAGCACCACCACGGTTATCCACATCTTCAGGTCAAGCATCCAGTCCTGCCCGTGTTCGTCCCCGCAGTAGGTCAGGGTGTTTTCCCAGTGCTCGCTGCTCTCAAAGGTAACGGTTACACTTGTTTGCGAAGCGCTGCAATCTCTTGAGTACCAGCAGCGCTGTCCCAACGCAGGCTTATTTCTGTGCGCCCACAGCGAGCCGTCCTTGTCAGCGGCGATATATTTTTTGTCTTTCCCTACGCGCAAGACATGCCCGTAGAACAGCACTGTTTTATAAGGGGTGTTGAGTTTCATAGTTTCCTCTCTTCAACCGTGGTCATGATGACCACGGTTGGCTTTGTATTTATCGCGCGTCGTATTCCCCCGCATATACGGGCATGGCGAGCGCGGCCTTGGCGCTTTCCATCATCTCTTCCGCCTTCGCGCGGCGGTCGGCATCACCGCCGATGTAGCGCAAACGCAGATAGAAGGCGTCGCCGTCCACAACAAGGGCAATGCGGAAGCGCGCGGTGATTGGTTTTTCCGTCCCCTGATAGAGCGGGTCAGTAATGCGCAGTTCGCTCACCATGCGCCCATCGGCTTTGAGCGCCGCCTGTTCGCTGATGGTGCGTTCGTGAGCAAAGTCTTCCTGGGTTTGCTTGATGCTCTTCGCCTTGCCCACGGTGAGCGAGGAGAGGATGGCGACCGCCTGGGCAGTGGTCATCACTTCGCCGTCTTTGTCGCAGGCGGTAATGTCTTCACCCCAGTCTTCGAGCAGGTCGGTGAGGTCGCGCTGTTTGAGCGGGTTGCCCGTTTTGTTCTGTATGGCAAGGAACAGCGGTGTGCCCTCGATGTCGTAGGTGGCGGTGTTTTTGGCATGACCTGCCCCGTCGTGATAGTCGAAGAGGATGCGGGCGCTCATTTTGTTGGGGTCAATGAAGCACGCTGCGCCTTCGCCTTGTCGTGCCTTGCCGTAGGCGATAAAGTCTCCCCAGTGCGTGGTGCGGTATTTGCCGCGCGGGTATTGGCGCTGCGGGCGCAGAGTTTCGAGGCTTTCAATCCGCCAGCCGTCGGGGACGGCGGCGGCGTAGGCTTCTTTTGCCACGGCAGTGTTAATGTGGGCGCAGATAGCTTCGCTTCGGGTGATGAGGGTGTTGATGTCTTGCTTGTCCATGTTGGTCTCCATTATTGGTTAACGGCCATGCCGGGTAATTCCACGGCGGTGTCAGGGATGATGGTCAGGTCGCCTTTGGCGCTGACATACATCAGCGTCTCGTCGGCGCTGGTTTCGGCTTTGTCGCCTTTTAGGGTTGGCATCTTGTACTTCGTGATGCTTTCGACACTGAGCTGGTTCTGTGCGCCTTTGAGCGGTTTCAGTTTCAGCGTCAGGGTGACTTCGCCCGGCTTGGCGTTTTCCAGTACACGGCTGGCTGCCTCGCGCAGGATCAGACTAAGGGCGTCGGCAGTAGTGCCGGCATTGATGTCGTTGATGACGTCGGTGTAGTTTTTCATGGTTTGCTCCGGTTGTGGATGGGTGGGTTTTCGCGGTGTCAGAACGGAATCGTTGGATCGTCGTCGAAGTTGTCTTGCGCAGCAGGCTGGTTTCCGTCCGCCTGTCCGTAGGCGTAGCTTCCGGTTTGGCTGTAGCGCGCGCTCTTTTCGGCGTCCGTTTTGCTCTTTTGTGATTTGCGCAGCATCGCCTGCATCGCCTCTTCGATGTCGTGCGCTGGCACGCCTGCGTTGTGTTCGCGGTAGCTTTTGCGCTCGTTGGTGTAGGCGGCGAAGAGTTCAATTTTTGGTTTCACTTCGTGGTTGTGGTAGCTCCAGGTTTCTACGAATAGGCCTACGAAGTTTTTGCCCAGTAATTCCTGCGCGTTGATGCAGGCGGTTTGTTCGGTGTTCTTCGTCTGCGCGTTGTATTTCGGCACAGTGACGGATGTCGGGGTGAGTGTCTGCACGCCGCAGACGCCCATCAGGCTTTGCAGTAGTCGCCATGAGTATTCATTGGCGCTGCCGTCGCCTTTGAGGTACCAGATGGTGAAGTAGGCTTTTTGTCCGTCGCGGGTGTGGACGTCGAAGTCGATGCCTTGCGCGCCCGTCTTGGGCGAGGTGATAAATTCTGCGCGGTCGATTTTGACTTGCTGCGCGGTGTTGCCGGGGATGTAGTTTGAGCTGGTGGTTTTTTCGGCTTCTTGTTGGTCGAAGCGGATGGTTTGGTAGTTCATGCGGCATCTCCTGTTTCTGAATGGATTTGTTCGGGTTGGCTTTCGGGTTCGGCTTCGTTGAGGCCATAGTAGATTTTTATGGCCTCATCGACTGCGGTGAGGTCGTTGTCGATGAGGGCATCGGCAAACATGCCTTCCGGGCTTTTGGTGGTGTCGTTGCCGTTGTTTTGGGTAACGAAGCGGTATTTGCCGTCGATGACTTGCGTGCGCAGCACGATGGTTACCATGCCTTCCGGGGTGATTTTGTCGTCCAGCATTTTGCCGATGGTCTTGATGCTGGTGCGTCCGCTCTCGTTTTCTTGGGTGTGCGAGAGGATGTACACGCGCTTGTCAGCAGGCAGGCTGGTCGCGGCGCTCAGGATGTCCCAGGCGTTGCGGCCGATGTCGTTGAATTTGTCGTAGCCTTTTTCGTGGCTGCGGCGCATGAATTCGTTTGCCATGATGTATTGGAAGTCGTCGATGACGATCACCGGGGATTTGATTTTCGGCAGGGTGCGGCATATCTGTTCGCTGTTGTCTGTTGTCATGCTTTTCAGTTTGCCGCCGCCACGGAAGGGGAGCGGTTTGCCGATGACGTTGATTAGCGCGGTTTGTTCCGGGTTGAGGTTGCGCAGGCTGTAGCTTTTTCCGCTGCCGGAATGTCCGAGGATGAAGGTAACGATTGCCATGTGGTTTACTCCTTGTTGATGTTGATGCGCCATGTAATAGACGCGGGTTTGCGGTAGGCATCGAGGTCGATGTCTTTGAGCGCGGGGATGGCTTTGTAGTCCACCGTCCCCTTGCTTTCGATGCGTTTCAGGGTGATGCCACCAACGGCGAGGCTATCGCTCCCCGCTTCTTCCGCCAGGGCGATTAGCTGGTCTTTGACTGCCTGCTGCTGGCTTTGCAGCGCCTTGATTTGTGCGTCAAGGTCGCGGTATTCATTCGCCAAGATTTGCGGCACCTCGTCGGCGGTGGCTTCCAGGTCGTGGGCAAACTGCGCCCAGCCTGCGCGGATGCGCGCAAACCAGTCGGCATTGGGGAAGACGTCGGCGATTGCCATGCGCCCCGGCGTGCCGTCCGATACGACAAACCAGCATTTTTCCGCGCCCGATACCATGAGCTGCTGTTGTACTTGCGCCATGTCGTGTTCGGCCAGTTCGCCACGGGCCGCCATGTCAAAGCGCTTGCGGCTGGCGTCGCTGTCGCGCAGTAGTTTGTGTTCGATAATCAGCGTGCCTTCAAAGCTGATGCCGTCGAGGCTTGCTGCAATGCTGTCTTCGCCTTCGTACACGCAGGGAGTGATGGGCTGACCTGCCAGGTCTTCGAGGTGCGGCAGGATGGCTTTTTCTGCAGCGTGTCCGGCGGCGTACAGTTCGCGCTGGTAGTCGCTGGTTTTGGCGATGACGCCCTGCTTTTCCCGCAGCAGTTGCTCGCGGGTTTTGTAGGGGCTGATGCCCAGCATTGCGGCGGCGTCGGATGCGCCAAAGCGGCTCTGCCGCCACGCCTGCCAAACAGACGTGTTCTGTTCGAGGTGGACGGTGGTGCGGTTCATGCGGCTTTCCCTTCGTTGAGGTATTGCCGGACGGCGATGCCCAGCTCTCCTATGCTTCCTCCTTCAAGCAGCCTGTCCTGAAGCACGGGGTCGCTGTCTGTTGTGCAGAAGGTGCGGGCGTAGCAATGCAGCACGCCGTTATCCCGTTGGAAGATTTCGATGATCATTGATTCGTTGCCGAAACTGGCAGACAGGAAAACGTTGTCCTTCATGTAGCTGATGTTCAGGTAGTCGCAAGTTTTACCCAGCGGGATTGCAACCCGGTGTGCTTCTTTTGCCAAATCTGTGTTCATGATGTTCATTTGTGGCTCTCCCAGTTTTTACAGGCGGTGATTTCGGTTTCGCTGAGGTCGTGGCGCGCGCATTGTTCTGCCACCCATTCCCGGTGCGCCGCTGTCCGGGTAACAGCGGGCGGGTTGTCCTCGCCGCCCGGTACGATGGCGACGACGGCCAGCAGGGCGACGGCAGCGATGGTTTCGAGGGTGTTCATGCGGCCTCCCGATCTTCAGCGCGGGCAATCAGCCATTCGCTGTAGGCTTCGTCCGCTTCTTTTTGCAGGTCGCGGTAGGGGATGTAGGCATCAAGCATGTCGGCAAGGATTCCCGCGTGGTCTTCTTCGTGGTACTCGCCGAAGTCTTCGCGGTCGAGTTCGCGGCCTTCGTCGTTCAGGATGATGACGACGCTGCCATCAGCTTTGACGGTGAGGGTTTCGCTGGTCTCTTCCGTGTACTCGGCAGGCTCCCAGTAGGTCGCTTGTCGTAGCAGCTTTTGTCCGTACCAGCGGCAGACGGTGATTTCGCTTTCGCCGCCCCACCATTCAAAGGTGTCGTCCAGCCCGGCGGCGAGGGTCTTGAGGTTCAGGGTTGTCATCTTCGTTGCTCCATCGTGTTCGTTTCGATGGGGGTATTATAAACAAACTGTTTAATTATGCAAGTAAAAATACACGTTATGTGTAGGTATTCTTTCTAATCATTGTTTCATATACACATTTTGTTTAATTGCAGGCGCAAAAAAACCGCCCGAAGGCGGAGCAGACACCAAACGCGTTAATGTATCACGCGCTGTTTACTTCCAAAGCCACTGGATAAGGCCTTTCTTCTTCCTCTTCCCTTGCGGTTCGGTGGATTCTCGGGGCGACGCATCCCCTTTCCATCGTATTTCTATGACCTTCCTGCCCGGTGGCACCTGGTCGCGTGTTCTAAGCCACATCAAGGTAGTGCGATCGCCTGGGAAAAATGGCGGATAGTGGCTGTCGTCAATACTGCCGATGTTGGCGTAGTAGGTCTGTTCGCCGTGGTCGCCCGCATCTGAAAATATGACAATCCCGTTTGGATTGCGGGAAATGGCGGCTTTAATTTCCCTGTTGCGTCTTTGCGCGCTGCACAAAAAACAGACATAGTGCAGCAGGATTTCCGCACGGTGACGTGCTTCCGGGATGCTGCGTTTGGTCACCTTGACATCAGCCGCCGCCCAATCAAGCATGTATGGCATCTCGGGATAGGTACGGAACAAGGCAATATGCTTGTCCAGATTCGGCCACTGCCAAGCAGTCCGATTAAATATGGGTTCAAGCTGCTTGTACATCTTGGTAATGCCCTGGTTGAAAATCGGGCGCATATGCTGCTGTATATCACGCAGTTGTGCCTTGTCCATCACCAGTTGCCGCGCAACGATTTCCCATGCGGCGTTGTAGTCGGCGACAAATTCTTTTTCATCAGGGTCAAATTCGAGCAAGCCTGTCATGTTGTTTACTCCTGCTAAGGAAACACTTTTTCGTTCTTGCTTTTAATTCGGTAAGTCAGATATTCCACATGTTTTGCCATTTCCTTCATATTGAAGGCAATCATGGCAAGTTCTGTCTGCGATATTTTTTTAACATTTTCTGGAGAAGTAATAAATTTCCTCGCGGCATCCAAGTCGCTGCCAGGCGCAACAATAGATAGCATTTCGCGCAAACACGGTCGGACTTTCTCAGGGTCTGATTCCCAATAGACATCGTAGCTGGTGCGACAATCAGCTATCTCTTTATGTGACGACTCAATGACAGCTTGAGCCTTAAATATATTCATGTCCCCATCTTTTATATTCTTCCTCGGCACTATTGCTGGCTGTGATGGCTTGCTCCTATCTTCCTCAACCGCAGAATCTAGCTGACGCTGGGAATTATCCTGGACACCGTGTTCCCTTGCTAATTGTGCTTCGGTTTTCCCCTGCGCTTCCAAGCACTCCGTGCGCAGTTTGTAAGTTTTCATTTTGGTGCAGTCGGCGTTTTCGAGGGTAACAATCTCCGCCAAAGCCGCGCCCACTATCAATAATAAAGCTGAACCTAATAATTTACGCATAGCAATCTCCTCTATGGGGTTAATAGTGATGTTTGGAATACATGCGGGATATACCACGCTAATCCTATGGCGCTGAGGATCATAGTAATCCACGCCGCAAGCGTAAGCGGCCAATTTATGACGCTATCCCTGCCGCATCTCACGCAATCGTGATACCTAGATTGTGTCTTTGCCCCGCAATCCGGGCACCGTGAATAATTAAATATCAACATATTTTCTCCCTGATTGTTTAACCGCCCCGCCACACAACATGGCCGATGATTTGAAAGTCCGGTGCGCCCTCCCCTCCTTGATATTCGATGGGTTCATAGGCGGGATTGCGGCTGATGATGCGCACGCCGTCCGGCGTGGCGCGCAACTCTTTGACTAACATGTGGCCGTTATAGGCAATAGCGTACACCTCACCATCTGACAACTCGGTATCCGTGGTGTCAATGATGATGGTGTCGTGGTTGTAGAGGTAGGGCTCCATGCTGTCGCCCCTGACGTACATCGCGCGCAAGTTCCTCGCTGTAAGACGCCGGGCCTTGAACCACCCGTGGCGGAAATAGAGCGGGTCGTCCTCCGGGCGCACTATCCATTCTACCGTTGACCCTTTCCCCTCCGGCCCAGCAGCAAGACGCACGTCATAGATTTCAATTCGCTGGTGGGTGTCAGTTGGATGCACACCCTTCGGGAGTATCTGCACGGTTTGCTGGGGCGGAATAAAGCTCACGCGACTGTTGTCATTTTCCGTTGTTGTCATGCCTTGCCCCTCTACCCCTGTAAGGATGTAGTTCGCGTCAACGCCTAATCGAGCGCTTGCCAGCATCGCCCCCTGTTTTGAAATCCCTCTCGCCGCCCAGTTCGTGATGTTTTGTGGTGTAACGTCCAAAGCAGACGCGAGTTCTGCAGGCTGCATCTTTGTGGTGTCGAAAAGTCGCTGCATGGTTGGGTGTGTCTTTTTCATCTCGCTGCTCAGGTTAAACAACTTGTTGAAGTTACCGAATATTAAATCAGAAATAGCAAACGTTTTGTTACACAACATGGATGAAACATAAATAAACGGATTGTTTTTAGTACACAATATGTTTATTATGTGTGTACTAAACGACCTGAGCATCACATGAAAGACAGAGAACTGATTGAAAGGCTGGGAGGGACGGCGGCTGTAGCGGTTTCTTTGGGTACCAGCTACCAGCGCGTCTACAACTGGACGACGCGAGGAATCCCCCCCGCCGTGAAGTTGGAGCACCCCGAACTGTTCTTGAGCGACGAGCCGCCGGTTCTGCCACGTCGCAAACGCGGCCGCGCCATGAAGCCCACCGAAGAAACACCGGAGCCCACCCCATGAACGCAAAAAAACCGCCCTTGCGGGCGGCTATCGAAACGGGGAGCGGATGGGCCGCTGTCCCGAAAAGGTTAAAGGAGGAATTGAATTATGACTGACGAACAAGAGAAATTCAAGCACCTACGCAGTTTTGCAGATGCGGTTCCGCCGCGCGGGCAAATCAACGTATTGCTTGGGATAAGAACACCCCGAGCATCGTCCAGTTCATCACTAATGCGACGTAATCGCCGCGTATCACTTGGGATTTGAAGATGAAAAAACCTGTATTGACGACGACATTCACGGCAAAGACCGGGAAAACCCATGCAGGGGCGGCGACCACGGCGATTACCAGGAGGAACAGAAGTAGTGTGTTGATTATCGTCTCTGCCTGCGCTTCCCTGCTGCTATTTTTGGTGAGCTGGTGGACGGCACCAGCCAACCCGATCAATGCCAGCACGATGGTGGCGACACCCGATGCGGCGCTTATATCCGGCATAAATCACCTCCTGTTTCAGGTTCGGTTGATGCGCGCGACCACGCTGTGCGCATTGCTCACCGTGATTTTAAGCCAAGTCCACATTATGCGGCTAGAGGGCAGAAAAGATGACTAGAAGCGAACACGCGCGCGTAACTGCCTGGATACGCGCCAAACACAAGGAGACGGGCAAATACCCGTCGCATGAAGAGATTTTGCTGCGGATGCTGCAAGAGGCGCAGGAAGTCACCTATTTGGACGCGGTGGAGTACGGCCTCGGCTCCACGTTCAGGAGCCGCCTAAGTGACCTGCGCAAGCTGCACAGCATCATCAGTTATGACAAGAGTGTGCCGACCCGTTACGGCACGAAGGCAACAGTTAAGGCGCACCGCCTGGGAGGTTTGTTGTGAGCATGATGTTGATGGTGCAGGCGCTGAAAGCCAAGGGAGGCGGCATGAGCTGGCTGTATGACGAGGCACCGCCGCGTGGGAGGTTTGTCGCGCTGCGTAAGGACGGGCGCGAGGCGGAGGTGTTTTTTCGCAAGCCGCTGGGTGCGGTGATGGATGCCGACTGCAATGAACGCCTGCCCGCATGGGCGACCGATGCCGCGCTGGTGGCGTGGTTTGTGGATGCAGGGTTTGCCTTCTGGTTGCCCCTGCCGGATGGGTTGAAATTGTTTTATGAGGGGCAGGCATGAGGCTCACCATTTATTTCAATCAGGCGCGCATGATTGAGTGGGGGTTAAACCCCAATCATGCTGCGCTGGTATGCGCACTCAATCAGGCGCACACATGGGCGGAAGCATCCGTCATTGACGGCAAGATGTTTTTTTGGGTGAGTCGCAAGCGGGTCATGGATGAGCTGCCCGGCTTTTTTACCAAGTCGGACACGGTCTATCGCGCCTTCCGTCATCTCGCCGATAAGGGGCTGATTGAGTACATCAAGCAGGGCGACCGAGACATGATTCATCTGACCGAAAAATTCAAGAAATGGAACGTTGCGCCGCGCTCGGAAATAAATCCGAACCTCGGAAATGAACCCGAACCTCGGAACGAAATCCGGAAAAGCTCGGAAATAAAACCGAATTACCTCGGAAATGAATCCGACATATTAGATACAACAGGATTAGATACATCAGGATTAGATTTACCCCCTTCGGGGGTTAGCGCGCGCGCGACCGCCGACGACGACCAGCCGAAATTTTCCGACCCGCCACCGGAACCCTCACCCCCTGCCAAGTCGAAACGGCAAAGCCGCGAGGAGGCGTTTGTCGCCTTCGTGGTTGAGCGTGGCGTGGACGAGGAGACGGCGCGCTGCTGGTGGCAGTACCGCGATGGCAAGCCGATGACCAGCAAGGCGTGGGAGCGGCATTGCGCGCAGGCCGAGGCGGCAGGGATTACCCCGCAGGCAGCGGCGGATTACACCGCCGGGCGGGAATGGCGCGCGTTTTACGCCGATGGGTACTTGCGCGAGATGGCCGACACCGAGCTGGCGAGACGGCAAAGCGCGCCGATACCGCAAGGCCGCGTGTTTGACCAGCAGGGCAACCCGCAGGGGATGACATCGGGGATGCCCGCGAGGTTTGGCAATGTGCCACCGATGCCTGCCGGGCGGACGAGCAAGATGAGCCAAGGCTTGGCAGCGTTGGAGGAAATGAAAGCGAAAATTGACCGGGGGGAGATTTGAGATGCAAACGAACATGGCGCAAAGCGTGAAGCGCGAAATCATGCTGGGCTTGCAGAAGCTGGCGACGTTGCAGCTGGAAAACGCACCTGCGGCGGAGAACCTCACCGACACGGCGCAGGTGTGGATGGAAGTGATTGGCTACGACAAAGCCTTTGGCGACGATGCTGCACTGCGTTTCCGCGAGGCTTTTATGCAGCTGGCGCGGATGGTCAAGCGCTGGCCGTCACCCGCCCACCTGCTGGAAATCCTGCCCCCGCCGCCACCACCGCCCGCCCTGCCGGAACCGCCGAAGCGGGCAGAAACCCCGGAAGAACGCGCCGAAGAAGAGGCATTTTGGGCAAACATCAATGCGGGTTTGCGCGGGGAGGGCGCCAATCTGGACGCGCTGGCCGCTGGCAAGCGGATGTTTGGTAAAGGAGGTGAGGCATGATGCAGGGCTACCGCAATTTACCGGGGCGCTATGACGTGATCGCGGACAAGGAGGAACGCCGCGCGCTGTGGGACGGTCTTTTTCACGACGGCTTCCCGCCGCAAACGCTGGACGATGCGCGGCAGGTGCTGGTGTGGTTCCAGCTTTGGCGACGCGGGCAGGCTTTGTTGCCGATGATTGAACCGAAGATTATCAGCTGGGCAATGGACAGGGCGCTGGCCGCGTTGGACGAAGGAGGCGAGGCATGACCGGCGCGATGTTGCGGAGTATCCGCAAAGCCTACCGGCTGGATGTGGCGCAGATTGCCAACGCGGCAGGGCTGGCGGTGCAGACGGTACGCATGACGGAGCTCACCGGCAAGTCGTATGTCTGCGGCCGTCAAGACCGGGACGCGCGCCGCCGTGCGCAGGTCTGGCGTGCGTATCTCAAGGCGCTGCGGGTGCTGCGGGTAGGGCGCAAGCCGGTCATCCAAGCGGCGCCAAAGCCCGCCCGGAGCGGCGTGCTGAAGCCGTCGCCGGATGCGGTGCTGGTAGAGCGCGACGGCGTGCGGGAGTGGGTCAAGGTGGTCGAGTACGCCGACGGCCGCAAGTATGGCTTTGTGTGGCGTGATGGCGACTGGTACCGCACCGCGTGGGTCGAGGAGCGCTTTTTGGGGCGCAAGGTCACGCCACGTTTTGCCGAGGGCGACGAGGCATACCCGGATGCCGGGCTGGCGAGGTGGCGCAATGGCTATTGAGGTGCGGCATGGTTAAGTCAGTCAGCGACGGCTACGACGCCTGGTACATCGACCAGGTGCTTAACATCTGCCTCGCCCGCTGGCTCAATCCGGCCATCGTCCCGCAAATGTGCCGGGCGCTGGAGTCGCAATGCGAGCGCAAGCGCGATCGGCAGGTGCTGATGATGCTGCGCAAGAGCAAGCAGCCGGCAGCGCAGATTGACGAGATTTTCCGATTTATCGAGCGGCTTTTACGGAGGGAGAAATGAACGGACAGCAGTTTCGGCTGGTGAATGAGCAGGTGCGCGGTAACGCGATGCGCGCCGTGCAGGCGGCGGCTATTGATGGCGATGCAATCCTGGTGGTGCGCATTGAGCCGGAGGAGAAGAAACGGACGCTGCGGCAGAACAAGTATTTGTGGGGCGTGGTGTACAAAACCATCGTGGATAACGACCCCGGCTTTTTCTGCTGTGATGCGGTGGACAGTCTGCGCAAGACCGCGCGGCTATCGGCGGCGGAAGTGGTGCATGAATTCTGCAAGGCGCGCTTCCTGCCGTCGGCGGACTTGCCCGGTTTGCAGATTACCGTCGCGCCCTCGACCGCCAAGCTGCCACGCAAGGAGTTTCAGGACTATGTCGAATCTATCCGGCGCTGGGCAGCGGATGAATTGCAGGTGTTTGTGCCTGATCCGACGGTGTGCGGCTATGACGATTTGGGGTGGCTGCGATGACTAAATCATCAGTTTTGCGCTGCGGTGACTGTCTCGAATTGTTGGCGGAGATTCCGGACGGCAGCATTGACCTGCTGGTAACCGACCCGCCCTATTGTATCGGCACAACCAGTAACGGCACGAAAGGTAGCTGGTCGGACAACAATTTAATCCGCCCGTTCTTTACCGTGTTTTTCCGCGAGGTGGCACGGGTGCTCAAAGACGGCGCGGCGTTTTACATCAACACCGACTGGCGCACTTACCCCTTTCTCTTTCCGCTGATTGCGGAAAGGTTGACGGTGCGCAACTGCATTGTCTGGGATTACGAGTGGATCAAGGCCGGGGCGTTCTATCGTTTTCGGCACGAGTGGATCGTGTTCGGCACCAAAGGCGAAAGCGCGCGGGCTTTCCCGGCAAGCGAGGCGGACGTGTGGCGCATTAAGACCGCGAGCTTCGACAAAGACAAGCAGCATCAGGCGCAGAAACCGCTAGCACTGGTGGAGAAGATGATTTTGAACAGCAGCAGGCCGGGTGACGTGGTGCTGGATGCCTTCGCGGGCAGCGGCACGACGGCAGTAGCCTGCAAGAAAACAGGGCGGCGGTTTATTGGTTTCGAAATCGACCCGGCAACGTTTGCCGTGGCATGCGCACGGATTGGGCGCGAAACGCGGCAGGAATACATGTTTTGAGGGGGCAATCATGACGAAATCTGAACGGGAATACCTGAACCGCCTTGCCGCGCTGGGCTGCATTGTCTGCCGCAATGCGGGACTCTACGGCGTCGCGGCAGAAATCCACCACATCCGCGACGGGCAGGGCATGGGGCAACGCGCCAGCCATTACGACACCTTGCCGCTGTGCGCGAAGCACCACCGCACGGGCGGCTATGGCGTCGCCTTCCATGCGGGCAAACGCGCGTGGGAAGCAAGATACGGCACAGAGCGGGACTTGATGGCACAGGCACAAGCGCTGCTGGCGAAAGAGCGGGCACGCACTGTGGGGGCCGCATGAGCGATTTCACTGTCCGTTTGCCCTTCCCTCCGTCGCTCAACCACTACTGGCGGCACGGCAGCAAAGGCACTTATATCAGCGCGGAGGGCAAAGCCTACCGCGCCGCTGTGCTGCGTCTTTTGCGCTCGCCGGTGGTGCTGTTCCCGCGTGAACGCCTCGCCGTCACGCTGACGCTGCACGCCAACAGCCGCCGTCCCTACGATGTGGACAACCGCGCCAAAGCGTGCCTTGACGCCCTCGAAAAAGCGGGCGTCTATGGCAACGACGGGCAAATCGACCGCCTCTTTGTCCTGCGCGGCGAGGTACGCGACACAGCCGCCTGCGAGGTGCGTATTGAGGTGATTGGATGAGCATTGAGTATCACATGCTCCGTTGGCGCCGGTGGAATTTGCTGCGCAACGGCACGCCGCAGGGTGCGCGTTGCAATCTGGGCAAGTTGGCGCAGTCCACGCCGGACGCCGATGATGTCGCGCCGCTGTCCGACGATGAGGCGGAGGCAGTAAATCAGGCGCTCTCTGCGCTCAAGGCGAGGTATCCCGATGCGCACCGGGCGATTGTGGCGCGGTATGTTGAGGGCGCGTATGACTCGCGCGGGGTGGCACGTCGCTGTGGTATCAGCCAGACGGCGGCAAAGGTGTTCCTGCGCGAGGGGTATGCGTTTTTGGATGGGGCGGTGGCGCGCGGGTAAAAAAGTTTGTCAAGGGGCTTGTTTTGTATCGTGGCTACGATACAATGTGCGCCATCAAGTCAAATACAGGAGCATTTATGGAAACTTTTACCTTTGATGTCAAAACCCCTCGTGGTGTTGCTGTTAGCATCGAAATTGAGATGGACAGCAAAGGGTGGCGGCCTACCTATTGTAATGTTGATGGGATGGGGCGCCTTCCGGTCATTGCTCACAACATTTGCAGTGGGAAAACCCTGCATAAGTCCGGTTTTCCTCTCCCCGACGACGAAAGCACCTACTATAGTGTGTATAAGCTAAACGATAATGGCAGCACGTGTAACGTGATAATTGCCCCTGAAAGCTCCCATAAAATGGGAGATGAGATTCATGCTTTGCGCGCCGCTCGCAAAGAACAATGGAAACAGGAGTGGTTAAAAGAACAGGAGGCTGAAGCTCAAAAACTTGAAGCGAAAGTCCCCGGCCTCGCTGCCTTGCAAGCCGCTTACGAAGCGGAAACCGCCTACCGTGAGGCATTCAGGGTCGCGATGGAGGACGAGAGCCGCGATGGTGTCGCGATGCCTGCACAACCCGAAACGGATGTTGCCGCGCTAGAAGCCGAGTTTCCGCGCGCTGCTCTCTACATCAAAGCAGAGGAGTACAGTATGGCCGCCGATGACCGCAAGGCAACGGCGGGCAACAGGGCAAAAAAACTTCTCGCAGAGGGTGCCAGTGAGAAAGATGCTGCAGCAATCCTTGAGAACTGGCTGCCAGAATCTGCTATATGGAACTGAAGCCGATGAGCGATAAACCAAAACGACGTAAAACACCTGCTTGGCAGCAGGCGCAATACAATTATGAAAAGAGGCGTGTCATCAAGCGCGTTTCTTTCAATATTGAAAAAGAAGCGGACCTTCTTGCAAAAGCAGAGAGAATGGATGACTTTTCGGGGTGGGTAAAAGCGCGGTTGCAAGAAGTGTAACAGCTTGACAGCCGGGCGCCCGGAAAGTATACTATCTATATTAGGTTGGAATTATTGTAATTCCTTCCTGATATTCGCCCTTCGGGGCGCGAATTGAAACAAAACTACCATATTACAAACAGCCCGCCTTGCGCGGGCTTTTTGTTGTTCCCGCTCTGCGCAAGCATCGGACTTCCGCCCGCTCACGCGGGCTTTTTTATTGCCCGGAGGCAAGATGAACGCTGATTTTCAAACCGCGCTGCGGCTGCTCGCCAAGCATGAGGGCGGCTGGAGCGACCGCGACCGTGATGCCGACCCCGGCGGCAAGACGATGTACGGTATCACCCAGGATACCTACAACGATTGGTGCGCGCAGAAGGGCAAGCCGCACGGCGAGGTGCGCAATATCGCCTACACCGAGGCCGCCGCCATCTACCGCGCCAACTATGCCAATCCGATCCGCTATGAAGACCTGCCGCCCGGCATCGGCTACGCGGTGTTCGACCTCGCGGTGAACGCGGGCGTATCCAAAGCGGTGCGGCTGTTGCAAGAGGTGCTGGGCATCCGCCAGGACGGCATCGTTGGCAGTCAGACGCTGGCAGCGGTGCGCGCCGCCAATCTGCCCGACCTCATCAAGCGTTATTGTGCCGCCCGCCGCAAGTGGCAGCTGCGCCTCAAGAACGCCAAGCATAATCCCGGCTGGGTAACGCGCATCAACGATGTGGAGCGCGACGCGCTGCGCATGGCGGGCGAGGCCGACAAGGCACGCCGTCCGGGGCAGTCGGTCAATGATGCGCGCAAGGCCGCGGTTGCCGCGCGTGGTGATGTGGTTACCGAGCCACCGCTTGACCATGTGCCGGATGACGGCCGCGGCGCCAAAGCCTATGGCCGCGCTCGCGCCCCTGTCAGCGAGTATGTTGCCCCGGCCACCGGTGCGGCGGCGCTGATTGGTGCCGCGGCCGACACGGCAGCGAGTGCGGGCGATTTGCACGACAATCTCGCCCGTTTCCTGCCGCCGTGGTTATGGTTTGTGGTGCTGGCTGGCGTCATCGGTTATCTCTGCTGGCGGGTGTTCCGTGCTCGCCAAGATTAAGGCATGGGCGCTGTATGCGCTCGCCGCTGCTGTCGCCGTGTTGGCGGTCGCGCTCAATGTGCTGCGCGCCAGGAATGCCCGTCTCAACGCAGAGCTGGAGCGGCGCGAGCGCTCACGTTTGCAGGCCATCGCCGACGGTCTCAAGGCACGGGCGGAGCGCGCCAATCAGGCGGCGTCGCAATCCAAGCGGGTGCGCGAGGAAGCCGAGAAGGCTATCCGGGAGGGGAGACGTGATTATTTCGAGAAGTAAGACGGTGGCTTTGGCCGCCGTTTTTGTTTTTGGCGCGGCGGGCTGTGCGCGGCAGGTGGAGTTTGTACCTTTGCCGCCTCCGCCCTGTCCGCCGATGCCAACCCTGCCGCTCATCAAAGGTGTGGATTTGGCGACGTTGTCGGACGACGCCTACCGGGATTTGGTTGAGCGCGAGTTGAGGTTGAAGGAACACATTGGCCAGTTGCGGAGTTTGTGTGATGGAAACTGAAGGCAAGAAAGCGCTGTTTGATTGGCGCATCAGCATGGGCAATGTGTTGGTGGTTGTGGGCATGCTGGTCAGCGGTTTTTTGTATTTCGCCGATATTGACAAGACCAATGCTCTGCAGGATGTGCAGATTGCGGCGGAGCAGCAGGCGCGCAAGGAGGCGATTCTTGCGGAGCAGCAGGCACGGCGTGAGGCGTTGCAGGATTTGCGTATCCGTATTGATGCCGACCGCGCCGAGATGCGGGCGCAGTTTGAAAAGATTAACGACAAGCTCGATGCGCTCGTCAAATCGCGGGGGCAGTAATGGCGCGTCTGTCAGCGGAGCAATGGACGATGGCGCGTGCGGATTATGAAATCCGTGGGATGTCGGTTACAGAGGTTGCCAAGAAGTACGGGTGCGCCAAGTCGGCCGTGTCAATGCGCGCTAAGTCCGAAGGCTGGCAGGCGGGCAAAACTGAACAGGCGGTTACAGATAAGGTAAACGCAATCATGCAGTTGGCGAGAGTTGAACAGGAAACTGAACTCAAACTGAACGCTACTGAACGCGCGGTGTTTGATACCGTTGTTATGGACGATGTAGCTTTCCGCGCACAGAACGATGCTGACCTGGAGGCAGTGTGTCGGCACATGATGACGTTGCTTCCTGGGTTGGATAAACCTGCGGATGTTAAAGCAGCGGCGGAGACGTTACGCATTGCGCGTGAGAGCCGTTTGGGCAAGACGCCCGACACCGCAATCCAAATCAACAACAACGCCCCGGCGCGTATTGAGCGGGTGATTGTCGATGCGCATTGACACCCCGCGCTGGGCGCTACCGTTATTGCAACCGGCACGCTACAAGGGCGCGCATGGTGGGCGGGGTGGCGGCAAGTCGCATTTTTTTGCCGAGGCGATTGTTGAGGCGCATTTGCTCGACCCAAACAGCAAGACGGTGTGCATCCGCGAGATTCAAAAATCGCTGCGGCACAGCGTGAAGGCGCTCATCGAAGCGAAGATTGAGAAGCTCGGCGTGCTGTCGCATTTTGACATCCAGCGCGACCTCATCCTCAACCGCCACGGTGGTGGACTGATTATCTTCCAGGGGATGCAAGACCACACCGCCGACAGTATCAAGTCGCTGGAGGATTTTGACCGCGCCTGGATTGAGGAGGCGCAGACGATTTCGGCGCGCTCGCTGCGTCTGCTGCGTCCGACCATCCGCAAGGCTGGGAGCGAGATTTGGGCAAGCTGGAATCCCGAAAACGAGACCGACCCGATTGACCAGCTGCTGCGCGGCGCAGGCAAACAGCCAGGCAGCATCGTGGTTGAGGTCAATCTGCACGACAACCCCTTTGCCAGCAAGGAGACGTGGGACGAGTACGACAACGACCGCGAACGTGCCAAACGACGGCAGGAGGCGGGCGACAAGAATGCCTGGGCGGATTTTGAGCACGTCTGGCATGGCAAGTATGCCGTGTTGTCAGCGGCGCAGGTGCTGGCTGGCTGTTATCGCATCGAGGCGTTTGAGCCGCAGACACGCTGGGACGGCCCCTATTTTGGGGTGGACTGGGGATTTGCGTCAGATCCGACGGTGATGGTTAAGTGCTGGATAGACGGGCGGACGCTCTATGTTGAGCAAGAGGCGTGGGGTGAGCATGTGGAGACGGTGGACGTGCCCGCGCTGTTTGACCGCATCGCGGGGGCGCGGCAACACGTCATCCGTGCTGACAGCGCCAGGCCAGAGATGATCAGCCACCTGCGCAACCACGGCTATCCGGGGATGCGGGCAGCAGATAAATGGCCGGGGAGCGTCGAGGACGGCATCGGTTGGCTGCGCGGCATGGAGATTGTGATTCACCCAGACTGTAAGCACGCGCAAGAAGAAGCGCGCTTGTGGAGCTACAAGACCGACCGGCTGACCGGCGACGTACTGCCCAAGCTGGAAGACCGGAATAACCACGTGATCGACGCAATCAGGTATAGCGTATCGCCACACATCCGTCGAGGCGGGGCGGGCGTGAGCAGCGTGGTGGCATCCGCCCGCCGACGCATGGGCAACAGATTATGAGGACAACGATGTTTTGGGGATTATTCAGCAAGGGTAAGCAACCGCAGGGCAAGGTGCGCGTCAATCCGGTTAAGGCGGGCGCGCAGTTTGTTGTGCCGACCTACTCGCTCTCGGCGAGTGATGTGGACGAGGTGCTCAAACGCGCCAACCTGACCCGTACTGACCTGCTCAAACTGCTCTACGATGACGAGATTTATGGCTGCATCTCCCGCCGTACTGCTGCGGTGATGGGCAATGCTTGGCACATTGAGGGTGATAACACCGACTGGCTCTACTCGGCGGTGTCTGCCGTGTACGAGGATGCGGTGCGTATCATGATGCAGGCGCTCTGGATCGGTTCCAGCATTGGCGAGCTCATCTGGCAGGACGGCGAGCAAAAGACTATCCGCGCCGTCGTGCCGCGCGTCATCGAGCAATTCAAGAGCGACGCCGATGGTAATCTGGTTTGGAAATCGCCGAACGGTGGCGAGGTTGCGGTCATCCCGGAAAAAGTGCTGCGCGGTGCGGTCAACGTCAACAAAACCAACCCTTACGGCGATGCGTTACTTTCGCGCGTCTATTGGGCGTGGTTCGCGAAAAATTACGCCGAGCAGTTCTGGAACAAGTTTGCCGAGCGCCATGCCTCACCGATTACCGTTATCAAAAGCGCGGTCAATACCGCCAACCGGGACGAGGCGCAGCGGGATTTGGCGGCATTGGCAGCGGCCGGTTCGCAGGCGATGGCCGATGGTGTCGTCGCTATGAGTGACCAGGACAGCATCGAGTTTGTCGAGGCCAACAACGACGGCGCGGCGCATGAAAAATACACCCGCCACCAAATCCAGCGCATCCAGAAGACATTACTGGGGCGGGTGCTGACCTCCGAACTGGAGACCGGCTCACGCGCGGCGCAGGAGACGGACGACGGTTTTACACAGTCTATCGCCGATGCCGACCTGACCTTTGTTGAGCGCGGAATCAACCACATCGTCGCTTGCCTGCTCACCGTCAACGGCATGGACGCCGAGGGCGTCTATTTCGTCTATGAGCGGGCGCAGGCGATTGACAAAGGGCGCTGGGAGCGCGATGTGGCGCTGCTCAATACCGGCAAGGTAGAGCTGACCGAGCAATACTACCTCGACAACTACGGCTTCGAGCCGCAGCATTTCCGGGTGGTGGCGGCTGCGCCAGCCACGCCAAAGCTCTCCCTCTCGCTCTCACAACTGACGCCGGGGGCGCAAGAGGTGGAGGACGGTATTACCGCCGCGCTCAAGGACGCCCCGGAAATGCTCGGCGTGGAAGCGGTGCTTGCCGTCGCCCGCGAGGCACACGATGAGGCAGACCTGGTGCGGCGGCTGGCGCTGCTCTACGACGACCACGACGACAGCCAGTACACCGACTGGCTGGCGGGCGCGTTGGCGTTGGCAGCGGCGCAGGGCTACGTCCATGCCGACAAGGGGCGCTACTGATGGCGCACTATCCCTCTGCTGCTGACTACCTGCGCGCCCGTGGTGTGGAGCCGGCGGCAGACTTTTATGCGCGTTTGGAGCATCTGCGGTACGAGGCGTGGACACTCGCCAAAATCAGCGACGTCGAACAAATCGAGCAGGTTAAGCAGAGCCTGGTCAAAGCATTGGCAGAGGGCAAGAGCTTCCGCGAATGGCAACAGGCGCTGACCCCGGAAATGCTCGCCCTGCCGAAACACTATCAGGAGACGGTATTCCGCACGGCGATGCTGTCATCGTACAACGGCGCCAAATGGACACACTTCCGCGCGCACGCCGAGCGCCGCCCCATCCTGCGTTACATCGCCATCAACGACCAGCGCACCCGCCCGGCGCATCATGCCCTGCATGGGCTGATGATGCCGGTCGGTGATGAGCGTTGGGCAAACCTTGCGCCCCCGCTTGGTTTCAACTGCCGCTGTAGCCTGGTCAGCCTCTCCGACAAACAGGCAAAGGCGCTTGGCTACAACGGTGCGCCGGAAAAATTGCCGACGTGGGAAGATGGCCACGGCGTCAGCCATACCGCTACGGCTGATAAAGGTTGGAGCAGCCCCGAGCGCCGCGACCTTACCGAGTATCTGCGCCAAAAAGAAGCGAAGGCTGGATTGGGCAAAGCTGCATATACGGAGCCGTCGCCACCATTCCCGACGCCGGAAAACTGGCGAGATGTTGCCAAAATGGGCGAAGAAATATGGGGCAGGCACTCAGACTTATTGGATAGCGTCAATTTTGATTGGCTACAAGATATATTGCCGCACCAGATGGATAACGCCCTCCCAGAGAAACGGGATGAGTTTTTGAATGCGCTATTGGCAGTCATGAAGCGCGAAGGTGTAGAGACCGGCGCACAAGCCAAGGCTGAAGGTGATGCGGTTAAGAAATTCAATGAAATAATCGGGAGGTATCCTGCTTCATGGGTTAACAAGGCGAATAGTACGGGGACGGTGTATATCCGCAATTTGACCGACCGTGGATACCACTTGTTTATAGACGATAGAATGTCTTTAGTGGTGAAAAACAAAAGATGGCTGAATTCTCAAGGGTTGCGTGTATTCTCCAAGTTCGCCGAACAATTGCAAGCTGGCGACAGTTTGCTTTATTTGAACGAAATGACGGGCAAAGAGGTGGCGTACAACGCGGCCAGAATAAGCGTTCATGAATATGGACACCGGCTGCAAAGAACAGTTTCCGGACTGGATGATTATTTCAAACAGTTCTGGCTTGACCGGACTGCGGGGGAAAAAACAAAACCCTTGGCAGATTTCGCAAAGGATAAAAGCACGTCACATTATTCCCGTACTGAAGTTGGACGTGAGGATAGCTTTGTGGATGGTTATATTGGGCGCAATTATGGAGACGATGACAATCCACAGCCACGAGAAGTGTTGACGATGACATTCCAGGCGTTGCTTGGTGGGGACGCTCACCTGTTGAAAAAAATGCTGGACAATGACCGTGAAATGATATACTTGGGCATAGGATTATTGACGAGGTTCACCCCGTGAAAACATTGGAATTTACCTTCAGAGGCGCGGCGTTCGTGCTGGATTTGACATCCGGAGAACTGCGCGGCGACGATGGCGACGCGCGCAAGGAAATAGAGCGTGCGACCGCGATTGGGCAGCAAGGCGGGGAATGGAGTGATAGCGCCAATATGTTTATTCCGGTGCGCATTATCGACCCCATGCACAACGCCAAGCAGTTTGCAGCCTGTATCTTCAGCATCGCGCCGCATAAAGACGATTTCCCAGAGGAGCTTTATCCCTATGCACCGCATATGCGGCCAATGGGAGAAGGGCAGCCACTCAACCCGTTCACGGCGACAGCAGAGGAGCGCCAGCAATATAGCGATGGCATGCACGAGCTACTGGAGCTAGGCGCCACATTCTGACCCCAAATGTGGGATTTCCCCACATTTGCACCAAAGCCCCCTCGCGGGGCTTTTTTTATGGGCGCGAGAGATAGCCAACCTCCCGCGCTTTTTTTATTCCTCAAAGGAGTTAAACATGGCAAACCTGATATTTGGTGGCACAAGCCTGAGTGTGATTGACCGCAACGGCGACAAGTGGCTGACGGTAAACGACATTGCGGCGGCGCTTTACCCGTCCGGCGAAAGGGGGTCGCAAACTGCGACCCCCTTTGTAACGCGGGTGCGCGACCTCTACCGCCGCCATGCTGAAGAATTTACCGACAGCATGACTGCGCTGATTGAAATGGAGGGTGCGGGCGGCAGACAGAAAGTGCGCGTATTCAGCCTGCGCGGCGCGCATCTGCTCGGGATGTTCGCCCGTTCGAAGAAAGCCAAGGAGTTCCGCCGCTGGGTGCTGGACATCATCGAGCGCCACAACCACGAGCGCGGCATCCTCACCACCCAATACCATCAGGCGCTGCTGGATTACGCCACAGGCAAGGCGAACGCCAGTCTGTGCGGCAGGGGGCTGAACCTGTGGAAGCAGGAAAAGCCCGGCATCCGCAAGCGCCTTGCCGACATCGTGCAGAAAATACAACCCGATATGTTCATCACCGCCCGCTAATGCGGGCTTTTTTATACCCAAACCAAGGAGTAATCCATGACAACGCAAACCATCCAGTACGACAAACCGTCCTTCCTGCACTGGGAAGGGCACCCGACCAACAGCCGCACGCGCGTCAAGGCCGCGAAGCAGGTCAAGGCAGGCGAGGTGCTGGTTTTGACCGACAAAGGCTACGAGCCATTCAAGGGGACGACCCTGCCGACCATTCCGGCGGGCGCGGTGCCGGGTGCGGTCGTCGCCTTTGCCCTGGCCGACGCCGACAAGGATGCGCAGGTGCCGTGCATCATCCGCAACGCCACCGTCCTCATTGACAAGCTAGTCGGTGTCGCTGCCGATGCCTTTGACGACACCAAGCCGCTGCATCCGCTGGTCTCCCATTGCAACGCCCAAGGCATTGCGCTCAATACGTCCATCGCAACCCAGCGAGGCTTTGAATGAGCGGCATCACCCTAAGCATCGCCCGCCTCTCCGTTGATGAGCGGCGCAAGATGCGTGGTGTCGCCTACGCGGGCGGGGTGCTGTCCTACTACGGCGACAACATCGCCATCGACCTCGACAGCCTTAAATTCGACGGCAAGCAAATCCCGCTCTTGCGCAGCCACGACCGCGACCGCGTGGTCGGTTATGGCCACCTCATGCGCGAGGGCAATGCACTCATCGTCGAGGGCGAGATGCTCAACAACGACCACGCCAGCGAAATCACCAGCGCCGCTGATGAGGGACTGGAGTGGCAGATGAGCGTGCATATCGAGAGCCGTCGCACCCTGACCCGTAACGCGGGCGATGTCGTCAACGGGCAGGCGATTACCGTCGATGAGGTGACGGTGCTGGCTGACGGCGTCATCCGTGAGGTGTCATTTACACCGACCGGCGTTGATGCCGATACCAGCGCCCGCATCCTTTCCCTATCCCTTAAATCCGATCAGGAACCTGAAATGAACAAAGAACTGGAACAACAGGTGGCAACGCTGTCCGCCGAGAAAGCGAACCTCGCCGCCGAAAACGAAACCCTGAAACAGCAACTCGCCGAACAGGCAACCGCCGCGAAGCTGGCGCAACTGTCCGCCCTCGGTGTTGATGGTGAGCGAGCTGCCAAACTCGCCAAAGCCGACGACGACACTTTTGCCGCGTTGGTCGAGCAAATCCAGCTCACGATGAAGCAGACCGCTGTGCTTTCCGTCCTCTACGAAGGCGGCGAAACGCCGGAAACCCGACCGAACCCGCTGCTGCGAGCCTAAACCCAACACCTCAGCCCCGAACAGGGGCTTTTTTATACCCAACAAGGAGTAATTCATGACTACACTCGCCATGCTTGGCCTTACCCAAAAAGAGCTGGATGAAGCGGTAAACCAAAAGCCGAACGTCCCGTCTCGTCTGCTCGCCGATCCAATGTGGCGCGACAAAAACTTGACCACGACGGCAGTCATGGTCGAGTTTGTCGGCGGCCGTGTCGCCCTTATCCCGACGCGCGACCGTGCCGACGCGCCGAATCAAAAAGCCTACGGCAAGGACAGCATCGTCCGCACCTTCCGTGTGCCGCATCTCTCGCTACAAACCACCATCCGCGCCGACCAAATCCAGGACGTGCGCAAGGCGGGAACGGCAGACGCACTGCTCTCCAATGCCGAAGTGGTATCGGACGAAATCACCGAACACCGCAACAGCCACGACGCTACCATCGAACACCTGATGCTGGGCGCGGTCAAAGGCAAGATTGTCGATGCCGACGGCACGACAGTCATTTACGACCTGTTCAGTGAGTTCGGCATTACCGAGCCGGAAACCACCATGCAGTTTGGTGGCACGGGCGACCTCGGCCTCGTCATCGAACAAACCCTACGCGCGATGAAAAAAGCGCTCAAGGGCGACGTCGCCAACGGTTGCACCGTGCTGTGCAGCCCGGAATTTTTCGACGCGCTCGTCTCGCACAAATCCACCAAAGAGGCGTGGCTGCGCTATCAGGACAACATCCTCGCCCGCGAAAACACCCAGGGCAAGTTCGCTTGGAAGGGCATGAACTTTGAAATCTACGACTACAGCATCGGCGCCACCCCGATGATTGAAGCAGGCCATGCACACGCCTACCTCACCGGGATGCGTAACGGCTTCGTGCGCTACAACGCCCCCGGCAACATGATGACCGAGGCGAACAAAATGGCGCGCGCCTTCTATATCGACGTGGAAAACCTCGAACACAAGCGCGGGGTGAGCATCTACACCGAGGGCAACCCGCTGCCGATGTGCTTGCGCCCGCAGACCCTGATGCACTTCAAGAGCGCGTGATGTACGCACAACCGCAAGACATCATCGACCGCTTCGGCGCGCGCGAGGTGAAACAGGTGTTGGAAGCCGACCCCGATCCGCAAAACGCCCGTCTCTTGGCGGCGTGTGCGGATGCGGCGGCGCTGGCGGATACCTACATCGCCCGCGCGCACCCGTTGCCCCTACCGTCCGTGCCAGCGGCGCTGGTGTCAGCTACGGCGGACATCGCCCGCTACCGGCTGCACGACGACCAAATCAAAGAGGGCGGCGACACCGGGAAAACCACCATCCGCCTGCGCTACGAGGACGCCTTGAAATGGCTGGCCGACGTTGCGGCGGGCAAGGTGCAACTCTATCCGGGGAGCGGCGACAACCGCAAACCGGATAGCCCGTTGCCGCTCACGGGCAACCATCGCATCGCCGTCGTATCCAGCCCGGTCATCTATGACCAGGCGACGTTGGACAAGATGGACATGGTGCGACGGAGGTAGCGATGCGCTTTGTGGTATCGACGGACGGGCTGGGCGAAGCGCTCGGCACGCTACGGCTATTGGCGACGAAGGGCGAAGACCTGACACCGATGCTGGACGAGCTGGGACAGGACGAAGTAGCGCGGGTAGTGCAACGCTTCGAGCAATCCCGTTCGCCGGACGGCACGGCGTGGCAGACACTAAAACAGCCGCGTCGCCCGACAAAAAAACGCCCAGCCTACGTCCCCGCAGGACAACAACGCATTCCCGGTGATAACCCGCTGCGGGATTGGGGCGTATTGCAAGGCTCCATCACCGCACAAATCATTGGCAAACACACCCTGCAAATCGGCACTGCGACCGACTACGCCCACTATCACCAGTTCGGCACACAGCACATCCCGGCGCGCCCGTTTTTGGGCGTCTCGGACGACCTGCTCGCCAGCATCAAGGAACTGACCCATGCCTACTTCAGCATTTGACGTCAATGCCGCCTACGCGCCCATCGCAGCGCGGCTGAAAACGGTGGACGGGGTGCGTGCTGTCTGCGGTGCCAACGACCTCGCCCAAGTCGTCAACGGCAATACCACGGGGACGGACGGCTACGTCTATCTCATCTTTGACGGCATCGCACCCAAAAGCGACGCGGGCAACGGGCGCCACCAACTCATTACCGTGACCTACAGCATCATCATTGCCTCGCAAAATTACCAGCGCGACGGTATGCCGGACGGCGTGGGCGAGCTGATTGGTGGCGTCATGCAGGCGATGGCGGGCTTTGCCCCGCTGGATGATGACCCGCGCTCGCGGCAAACCTTGCAAATGGTGCCGGGCGAGCGGGCGGTATATGCCTACGGCTTGAGCCTCTACCCGCTCAAATATCAACTCAATCTCAATTTCCAATCCAAGGAGTAACACATGGCAGCACAACTGCGACACGACGGTTTCATTGGCGAAGGTACCCTGTACATCCGCCGCCTAGACCGCACCGACCTCGGACTGATTCCGGTGGGTAACGCCACCGAGCTTTCTGTCTCGATGGAATCGGAAGTGAAAGAGCGCATCTCGAAAATGCGCGAGAACTACGGCGCGGTCTTGAACACCGTCATCCTGCCGAAATCCGGCGAGCTGAAAATCACCCTCGACGACTTCAACGAGGAGAACATGGCGATGGTCTTCCAGGGCGCACTGAAACGCGAACAGATGACCGCGCAAACCGTCTCCGACGAAATGGTCGATGTGGATTTGGGACGTTACCTCAAACTCAAGCACGGCTACCTCACCGAGACCGATACCACCGTGAAAAAATCGGACGACACGCCGATTGCAGCCGAACACTACGAGGTGCATCACCGCCTCGGCATGATTAAGCTCAAAGACACCGCAGGCGTGGCGAAAGGCGACAAAATCAAGGTCAGCTACAAGACGGCAAACTGGGAGGCGTGGGTCATCCAAGCCAACACCGACAGCCAAATCAAATGCGAGCTGGTGCTGGATGGTCGCAACCGCGTCAATGGTGCGGATGTCAAACTGCACATCCCGAAGGCAACCCTGTCGGCGAGCGGCGCGTTCAACTTCTTCTCTGACGACTTCAACACCATCGAGCTGTCAGGGCGCCCGGAAGTACCGGAAGGTCAGACCAGCCCGTTCACAGTCACGCTCAAGGCGTAAGGAGGCGACATGAAAATCCGCGCCATCAAACCCTTCACCCACGGCGACCGATCCTTTGCGGTCGGCGACGAGGTGGACGCATCCCTCGCCGCAGGCAAATGGCTCATCGAACAGGGCGTTGCCGTTGAGGTGGTAGCCGAGACAAAAGAGGCGAAAGAGCGGCCGAAACCAGCATAACGTTGTCTTGAACCGGCGATGAAAAACGCAGGCGGCACGGGCGATGCTTGGCAGGCGTCATCCCCCAACAGGAATGACACCATGCCCATTATCAAATGCCCGTACTGCGCCGGTGAAATCGAAACCGGCAAACAAAAAGGCGACCTCATCCGCTGCGAACATTGCCATAAACCGTTTGAGATCGGTGTCACCCGTCCGCGACCGGCGCCAGCATCCGCAGCGGCGTCGCCCGCAGCCCCTGCGCCTGTTACCCGATATCGGGAAAAACCGGCGCAGGACATCAGCGCAACCGAGTTTGCGGGCGGACTGAGTATCGCCAAGTTCGTCGCCTTTATCGGCTGGTTTGTAATACTCATCGCGCTGCTGTCATTTCTCGCCGCACTGTTTAGCGCCAAACCTATGGTGGGCATTGCGATTTCCATTGGCGCGCTGGTGTCAGGATGCAGTTTGCTACTGTTTGCCCACATTGCCACTGCAACGATGAAAACCGCAGACTACGCCCGCATCACCGCGCTGAATTCGATGGAATAAACCGTGTTTACCTTCTTTGATTTTGACCCCGATGCTCCGCAGTTTGTGGCTGATTATGAGACCGCCTGGAAAATTGTCGCCTCACAACTGGAGATGGACAATAACCAACGTGTCAATATTAAAGAAGCCATACGGCAGCGGTTTAATCGAGGCATCAAAGAAATATACCGGGATGTCAAACCGTTTTTTATTGAAAAAGAATGGGGGTGGCGAAACCTGGATGCGTATATTGCGCATTTCAGGACACGCCCGTACATGCCGTATATGCTCGAATGGGCAGCAAGTTATCACGATATTCCGCAAAATCCCGATATGGATACGGCATTATCATGGTTTACCGTGGCGGAATTAAAAGGATTTTGCAAAACGCACGGTTTGTCTGCTACGGGCAAACGGGAAGATATTGAAAATACCATCCGCTCAGAAGGTAGTTTTCTTGCGGCATGGTCTGGCGAAATAGCTCAAAGGCGCAGGGAGAAAGAAGAGAAAAAATCTTTATCCGACAAGAGAAAACGGGCAGAAATCCTGATTCATTACGTTGTTTTTCTTTGTGGCGCACAAGGCAGGATACGGGATATTAAAAAGGCTTTTGCCCGCAATCCAGAAGCCGTAGTTGTCTTCATGGATTGTCATGACGAAGGGGAGCGCGATTTCTACAAAAATATTACTGCAATTGATGAGATGTATTACCCGCCATTTTTCCCCGGCGACCGGGTAATAACGATGATATTTAGAAATCGTGAAAAAGTACCGGCAGGTAGGAGAATATTGCAAACACCGTGGAAATAATTCATTCAAGCCCCTTGCATTCGCGGGGGCTTTTTCGTATAGTGTCTTCACTACTTATACATAGCGGCTCCCGCATCCGACAACATTGCGGTTTTTTTGTGTCCGTGCTCCATCGTTCGTTTCGCATGGTTACAGGATTTCACCCAGTTTATGGCGGGTCTAGAGCGCCGAATACAATACCTTCGGGAAATAAGCGCCGCCGACTATGTACGGTAGTTGAAGCCCGCCGCCCATTTCGCGGCGACCATAAACTGAAATACATAGGTGAAATTATGACGAACACTATTCAAACCGTAGAATTCCACGGACAAACCCTTATCACCATCTCTCACGACGGCAAGCACTATGTCGCCATGCGCCCCATTTGCGAGAATATCGGCTTGAACTGGCGCGGACAAAATGAACGCATTGTCCGCCATGAAGTGCTAAATGCAGTTGCGCGTGTCATGCGCTCAACTGGCAATGATGGCAAAGAATACAGCATGTTGTGCCTGCCGCTGGAATACCTGAACGGATGGCTGTTCGGGGTGGACGTTACCCGCCTGAAGAACCCGGGAGCGCGCACTGCCCTCATCCGCTACCAGCGCGAATGCTTCAAAGTGCTGTACGACTACTGGCACAACGGCAAGGCAGAAAACCCCCGCCGCACCACCCCGGATGAACGTGCCGGACTGCGCCAGGCGGTAACGATGCTCACCACCAAACGCGGGCTGATGCACGATGAAGCCTACCGCCTCATTCACCAGCGTTTCAACGTCTCCCACATTGAAGAAATCCCGGCGGAACAGTTGCCGCAGGCGATTGAGTACATCCACCGTCTGGCGCTGGAAGGTGAACTCTTGCCGCCACCGGAAGACAAGGATGCCGACTATATCCGCAGTCATCAAGTGGCGGCAATCGGCCTGATGCACGTCGGGCGGCTGCGCTTTGAGGAGCAGAAAAAAGCACTCTTGCGCCTGCGCGACCTCACGGCACAGGCGCATGAAAGGCTGAAAGCGACGCTTGCCGAAACCCGCGCCACCCTCGACCTGACCAACGACATTTTGTACGGCAGCGGTGCGATTTGGGACGGACTACATGAATCTCTGTTCCATTTGATGTTGCCCGACGAAGTGATGGACGAAGGCAGAAGCCGCGCGCAAAAGCACTACAAGCCGCGTATCTTGGCATAACCGAATTTTTAAGCAGCCCCCGACCTCGGGGGCTTTTTTATTGGAGAAAACATGGCCACTGAACTGAACGTTGCCCTACAAATTGACGCACGGGCGAACATTGATGCGCTGCAAAAGACTATCGACGAACTCAAGGCGGCGGGAAGCAACACCGAAGACCTTGAGCGCCAGTTGCAGGCACTCACCGCTGAGCTGAACCGGTTGGGACAGGAGGCACAGGCAAACGGGCTGGAGTCGGTCAGCGAAGATGCGCAAAAACTGCGTGACCAGCTCAATGCCACCAGCGCCGAGGCGGAGAAGCTGCGCAAAATCACCGAAGCCAAAATCACGCTTGGGCTTGCAGGGGATGAGGAAGTTAAAAAACGCATCGAGAAAGTTGCAGCCGCCTATCAGCTGTTGCAGGAGCAGGGCGATCTAACGCAGGAAGAACTGACGCGGGCGGCAGAACTCTACAGCGAACAGCTTGCCGACCTTGAGCGCCAACTGGGCAGCGTCAGCCATGAACTATCCGCTTTGGAAGGTGCGCGCGTTACCATCGGACTTGATGCTGACAACCGCGCGCGCCAGGAAATCACCCAACTCGACCACGCCCTGGAGCAGCTGCGCGCCAGCGGAACACTGACAGAAGAAGAACTTGCGCGTGCCACACAACTGCATGCCGAGCGCGTTGGTGAACTGCGCGAACAACTGGGAGAGGTGGGCGAGACCGCCGAAGAATCGGCGGAACGATTCAGCGACATGGCGCAAGGCCTTGCCGAAGTCGTAGCTGCTGGTGGCGGTCTTGCCGGAGTTGTAGCCGAAGCTGTGCAGTTTGAAGCGGCGATGGCGAGCGTTAAAAAAGCCGTGGACGCCACGCCGGAGGCGATGGCGCACCTCTCCTCACAGGTGAAAGAGCTGGCGATTGAGCTCGGCATGGTGCCGGAGGCGGTGGCTGAGATTACTGCCGCAGGCGGTCGTTTGGGCGTCGCCTTTGAAGACCTGCCGGAATTTACGCGGCTGGCCGGGCAAATGGCGGTGGCGTTTGACATGACGGCGGAGGCGGCAGGCGACAGCGCGGCAAAACTCGCCAACGTCTTCCAAATCCCGCTCAGCGAAGTGCGCGCGCTGGGTGATGCCATCAATACCCTCGGCAACAACACCGCCGCGCGCGAAGGCGAAATCGTCGAAGCGCTGACCCGCATCGGCGGTAGCGCTCGCCAGTTCGGGCTTGCCACCGAACAAACGGCTGCGCTGACTGCCTCATTCATCGCGCTGGGCAAAAGCCCGGAAACCGCCGCAACCGCCATCAACTCACTACTCAACCGTCTGCAAACCGGCGGGCAGGGTGTGAGTGGATTTGCCGAGGGGTTGGACGACCTCGGCCTCTCGGCTAACCGCTTGGCCGACAACATCCGCGCCAACCCGCAGGCGGCATTGCGCGAGTTTTTGGGTAGCCTTGAAAAACTCGACAACCAGCAGCGCGCCATCACCCTGACCAAACTTTTCGGCGCGGAATATGCGGATGATATCTCGCTCATGGTCGGCGCACTCGCCGAGTATGACCGTCAACTCGGCCTTGTTGGCGACAAGACCAGGACGGCGGGCGCGATGCAAAGCGAGTTTGCCGCGCAAATGGACACCACCGAGAAAAAACTGGAGCAGGCACAGATCGCCATTGGCAACCTAGCGAAAGAGCTGGGCAGCCAGCTGTTGCCGGTGGTTGCCAGCGGCGCACAGGGCTTTGCCGGTATGGCCGGGTCGGTGCTGGAATTTGCCGCCACCCACCCGCAGATTACCCGCTTTGTAACGCTGCTCGCCGCCGCCAAGGCTGCCTCCGTCGCCTACTCCGGCGCGCTGCGCGTCCTCGGCGTGGAGGGAACGACCGCCACCGGTGCGCTCACCGCAGGCTACACCCGCGTTACCACCGCACTCGCCGCCTACCGCGCGCAGATTGCCGCCGCCAGCGCTGCATCCGCCGGGATGAGCGTGGCGATGCGGGCGCAGGCAGTGGCCGCCGCCGCCACCGGTACCGCGCTGCGTGGCGCGGTCGGCGCGATGAGCGCGCTGGTACGCGCCAACCCGCTTGCCACCGTCATCACCGCTGGCGCCGCCGCCTTTGCGCTGATGAGCGGCAAAGTGGACGAGACCACGGCGCGCATCCGCGACATGGAGCAGGCGGTCAAGGACGCCGACAAACAATACCGCGAGCTCAAAACCGCCGCTGCTGGCGGCATCCCGCTGGACGTGGGCAAGGCCGAACAATCGCTCGCCGCCGTCTCGGACGCTGCCGACAAAAGCCGCGATGCCCTGCTGCAAATCCAGCAACAAGGAAAAGGGGCATGGGGCGATCTGGGCGAATCCGTCAAAGACGTGTTGCCGCTTGTTGATAGTCAGAGCGAAAAACTTGCCAAAGTTACCGCCGAGCTGGAGCGGCAGACGGCGCGCGAGCGCGAACTAAAAGACGCCATCGCAAAGCGCCGTGCTGAAATCGAATCCGACAAAGCGATAGAAGAACTCAACAAGCAGAATAAGGCGGCACAGGATGCAGCCAACCAGATTGGTGCCGCCGTCCGTACCACACTGGACAGTCTTGCCAAACTCAGCCAAGGGGCGGCACGACTCACCCGTGAGCAAGTTGATGCGGTCGGTGAATCGCTAAAAACCCTGACCTCTCCCGCCGCCTTTAGCGAAGCGGAAACGTACATCCATCAGCTGCGCGACCAATTCAAAATCACGCACGAGGAGGAGGCGTCGCTGTTGGCCGGTGTCGCCAAGCAAGCACAAGAATTGGGCATTATTACCACACAGGCCGCTGATGGTACTCAATCCGCGGTCAAGCGCACGCGCGACGAAGTAGCGGCTTTGGCCGATGCCTACAAGGCACTGGGTGCTGACGTGCCTGCCGCCTATCGGCAGATGAGTGGCGGCGAAAAAGAGGTTACCGACGCGCTGAAAAAAATCACCACACAGACACAAGTATCTGCCACAGAAATGCAGGGACTGTTGCAAAACGCCTTTGCGAAAATCGATACCAGCGAGGGTGTGGCGGCAGTACAGCAAATCTATCAAGAGTGGCGCAAAACCGCGAAGCTGACTGAAGACAAAGCTCTGGCGATGAACCAGACTATCGCGCAAGGTGTTGCCGGAGTAGGAACCGGACTCAATGCCGCGTTAAAAACACTCAATCTCTCAGCGCAAGAATACGCCAGCGGCATCAGCGACAAGGCAGGCAAGGCGATAGAGGCCTTTGCGGTGGTCGCCAAAGACGCCGGAGAAGACACCGACAAACTGGCACGGGCGTGGGCGGCGATGAGCGGTGCGGCCAACAGCAGCGCGCAAGAAGTGAGGGCGGCAGAAGCGGCCTTGCGGCAAAGCGTCGGCGGCGACGCAGCCAAGGCGGACGCTATCAAAAAAATCGCCGACGCCTACAAAGACACCGGCGATGCCGCCGCCAAAGCCCTCGCCGCACTCAACATCAGCAGCGCCGACCTCGCCCGTGGCCTCTCCACCGGCGTCTCCGAAATGCTTGCCAACTGGCAGACCGGCATGGCCAGCTTGAAAACGAACGGCGAGCTGACGGCGCAGGCGGTGCAGACCGCCTTTACAAGCAGCCTGTCGAAGCTGTCAAGCGCAGCGGATTTCAAAGCGCTGCACGACGAGATGCAGCGCACCGGCACACTCTCCCGCCTCACAGCCGAGCAAATGCAAATCTTGCGCGCCGGGATGCAGGGCGGGGCGGAGGCGGCAAATGCGATGCGTAGCGCCTTGGAGCAGCATGGGCAGGCGACGCAGGCGCTCGCCGACGCCTCCGGCAAAGTCAAAGAAGCGAAAGAAGCCGAAACACAGGCGGTGCGTGATAACGCTGTGGCGCACAAAGACGCGTCCGAGGCCGAAGCCGCCGGGGCAGAAAAAAGCGCCGAAGCCACCGAGAAAAAGAAAAAGGCGATGATGACCATCTACGACGCCAGCAAGCTCAATGCCGAGGCCATCGGGTTGGTCGATGACGCCATCAACAGCATGGTGACGAGCATGGGGCATATGGACGCCGACGACTACCTGCGCAAGGTTGAGGCGATGTCGCGTGTTGGCCAGCAGTATGTCGCCGACGTGCAGCGCGCCGAGGAGGCGACCGAGCGCCTCAACCAGCGCACCAGCGACGGCACCGTCTCCATGCACGATATCGCAGAGGCAACGCACGCCGCCAGCTCCAACATCGCCGCGCTGGACAGTACCACCTTGCGCAACCTCAACGCCAGCATCGACGCGGCGCGCAAGAAACTCGAAGACCTGCAACAGCAGGCCAAAGACACCGCCGCCGATCTTGATGCCGAACTGGCGCAGCTCAAGGGCGACGACACGAAAACCGCGAAGCTGGAGCAGCAGCGCAAGCTGCGCGAGCTGGAGGGCAAACTGCAAGAGGCGCGAATCCGTGGCAACGCCGAAGAAATCGCCCAGTACGAGCGTGCCCTCGAACTCCAGCGGCAAATCGGCGCCGAGAAGGCGCGGCAGGCGGCGGACAAGAAAGCCGAGGCGGCAGCGCGCGCGCAGGAATCGCGCAGCCGCGGTAACGCCACACCGCGCAGCACGACGGCCAGCAGCGCCACCAGTCACGGCGCAGGCGACATCAGCCCGCAGCAGGTGGTGGACGTTTGGGACGACCGCATTGCCGCCGCCGAGAGACGCGGCGCACAGAATTTTGCCAACGAACTCTACAACGCCGCCAAACGGAGCCCGCGATGACACCTTGGACACTCACCCGCAAAGACAACAACGCCACCCTCGAACTGCCGGCCGACATGCGCTGGCGTGACGAGTTTGACTGGCAAGCGCTGGCGCAGTCGTCCGTGCAATACAGCCTCGGCGGCAGCGCCATCATCCAGCAGGGCACGATGCTCGCCGGGCGTCCGGTGACGCTCGCGGGCGAGTGGATATGGCTTGACCGCGCGACGCTCACCACCCTTGCCGCCTGGGCAGACGTGCCGGAGCTGGAAATGACCCTCGCCCACCCCGACGGGCGGCAGCTCAACGTCTGCTTTGCCCGCCCGGCGTTATCCGATTGCGCGCCGGTCGCCTACCGCGCCCCCGAAGACGGCACGGCGCAGTACGAGGCACCGACTATCCACCTGATGACCATCTAATGCAACCCGGTAACAAATCATGACCCAACGCAAAACCCTCCTCACCCGCCAAGACCTCAAAATCTACGCCACCGAGCGCCTGACCGATGCCCCCGACGGCGGCGGCCTGATGACCGCGCAAGAGCTCACCGGGGCGCCGGGCGAGCTGATGCCGACACCATCGGACGTTGACCGCACCCAGGGAAGATTTAACGCGCGCTCGGTACACGCGGGCGTGCGCCGCCCGGATGCCACCCCGCTCTGGGGCGCGCACGTCATCATCAGCAAGCCGCCCAAGGCCGCGAACGTGTCGTATCTCCTCTACCGTGGCGTCAAGTACGGCGAGTCGCGCGCCGACATCGTCAAGCGCATCGCCGCCTATGCGGTGGCCACCATCGAGTCGCGCATGACGCTGCTCTCGGTGCAGTCGCTGGGCTCGCGCATCATCCAGGCCTATCAGCGTCCCGGCGAGCCGCTGCCGCTCATCGGCGACGTCTATTGCCTGCGGCAGGACAAGCGCGGCTACCCGCAGCAGGAGCAGTACATCAAGGTTATCCGCGTCAGCAGCGAGGACAGGACGTTTACCGACGCGACGACCGGCAAGGATTTTATCCGCACCGTGGTCAAGATGGAGATATCCACCGCACTCACCGCCGATTTTATCGGCGTGGATTACCCGTCCATCTCCTACGCCGACCCGGTGTGCAAGCTGCGCGAGACCCACATTGCCGACGGCGCGCAGTATTACGGCGTCAAGCCGCTGGCGGAGGCCATCCGCAAGGGCGTCATGACACTCAAAGTCCCAAGTCTAATGGAAAAACTCGTCCCCACCTCGCAGGTGGAGACCTCGCACACCGACCTCACCGCCGCCGGACAACAGCAGCTCATCTTTGACGCCGCCAAAGGCGAGAGCAGCCTCACCGCCGCCGGTGCGCTCAACGGCAACAGCATCCTCTACGCGGGCAACGCCATCACCCCCGGCAGCGTGCGCCTCGTCGTCGGTGCCATCGAGATCCGCGACCGCGGCGGCGATCTGGTTATCAATGACCGCGCCGTCGGCACCGTCGATTACGCCCACGGTGAGCTGCGCTTTGCCGAGACGGTATCCAGCGGCGGCTGGTGGACGCTGTATTTTCGGGCGGCGGCAGAATTTTTGCAGGTGGCGGATACGGCATCCATCCCGGTTACGGTCAACAACCGCGGCTACAACTACAGCATGACTATCATCCCGTCGCCCGCCCCCGGCAGTCTGGTCGTCTCCTACCGTGCGCAGGGGCGCTGGTACGATCTGCGCGATGATGGTTCAGGCGCCCTGCGCGGCGGCAGCGCCGGACACGGCAGCGGCACGCTCAACTACCGCAGCGGCACGGTCAGCATTACCTGCGGCGAGCAGCCGGATGTGGCGAGCGAGGTCATGTTTGCCTGGGGCTCGCAGGCGACGGTGCATAACCGCGCCGACAGCACGCCAACGGCGACGATGCTCATCCAGCTGGAGGCAGGCGTCGCACCCAACAGCGTCAAGCTCAGCTGGACGGACAACGGCGCCGCCAAGAGCGCGCAGGACGACGGCGCGGGCAATATCACTGGCGCCTGGACGGGCACGGTCGATTACCGCACGGGGGCGATAACGCTCTCCAGCTACCCCGGCGGCGAGCAGCGCCTTGACGTCAAGGTGGACTACTCGGTCGGCCAGCCGCAGCAGGCCGAGTGGAAGGCGCCAAGCCGAGACGGTAGCGGCTACGTCAACCTCACCCTCGGTCAGACACAAATCAAACCGCGCTCGGTCGAGCTGGTGTACAACGTCCTCATCGAGGACTACGACCGCAAGGTACAGCAGGGCGAGGCGTACACGCGCCAGGTTGACCCCTACGTGACCGTGCGCGACGACGGCGCGGGCAATCTTAAGGACGCGGTCGGAGTCAGCCACGGCAGCATCAACTACGCTACCGGCGTCATCAAGCTCAAGCCGGACGGCATCGTCAAAATCCCCAAACCCATCTACCGCAAGGAACCGATGGGCGAGGAGATTGTCTCCACGCAGGGGACGACGCAGACGGTCAAACCGCTCTACCGCCTCATCCTTGAGGGCTATGAGTACGTCCCTGCGCTGGCGTCCGCGCCGATAGACGACAGTTTCAAGGTGGCCGTCACCTACCGCGGACAACAAACCGAGGACGCACGGACAAAACAGGCAACCTCCGGCGTGCTGCGCATTGACCTGCTGCCGACACTCGCTGAGCAAATCGTCCCCGGCAGCGTGCGTTTTGCCATCGGCGGCGAGGTGTACTTTGACCGCCGCGGCGAGCTCTACTGGCGGCTGGACAGCAGCACTGGCGCCGCCAGCCGTGTCGGCAGCATCGACTACCAGAGCGGCATTGCCACCGTCGAGCAGGCGCCCGCCGGTACCCTCACCCTGCAAGCGCTGGCGGGAACCGTATCGGCCAACCCGGTCGATGCTGCGGTGTGGCGCATCCCCTCCGCGCCGGTCAGCCCCGGCTCCGTGCAGATTACCGCCACCCCGCTCACCGGCGGGCAAATCAACGTGCGCGCCGACGCCGGAGGCAACATCAGCGGCAATGGCATCGAGGGCAGCGTTGACTACGAGAGCGGCGTGGTGCGGCTGCGCTTTGGCAAGCTGGTTGCGGCAGCGGGCAACGAGTCGGCCTACTGGTACAACCCGGATGCGGTCGATGCCCAGGGCAAAATCTGGCAACCGCTGCCGGTCTATGCCGACAGCATCCGTTACAACGCCGTCTCCTACACCTACCTGCCGCTGGATACCGGCACCATCGGCATCGACCCGGTGCGCCTGCCGTCGGATGGCCGTGTGCCCATCTACCGGCGCGGCGACATGATTGTCATCGGCCACCGCCTCACGGAGGACATCGGCAGCGCGCATACCGCCGGACAGACGGTACAACTCTCGCGCGGCGATCTGGACAGCATCTGCCTGCACGACGCCAAGGGTGTACCCATCGAGGCCAAGTGGTACGACTACGACCTTGTGCGCGGCACCATCACCTGGGCAACCCCGCTCGACCTCTCCGCCTACACCCTCCCCATCACTGCCGGGCACGCGCGCGAGGAGGAGAACCGCCTCATCGCGGTGGACATCGACGGCACCCTGACCCTGCAATTTGCCACCGGCCGCGACTACCCGGCGGATGAGACCTACATCTCCTCCGCCCTCATTGGCGGCGACCTGCAAGTCAGGGCGACGGCACCCTTCGGCCAAAAATCCTGGACGCGGGTGTGGTCGGACGAGCGCATCGGCGACGACATCAGCGCGCGCCTCAACGTCAAGGACTACCCCATCCAGCTTGCCGACGACGGCGCGACCACCGACCGCTGGGCGATTGTCTGGCGCGACGGCACCCAGTTTGACCTCTACTCGGAGGCACTCGGCCTCGTCACTCGTACCGATGCCCTGCAAGACCTCGCACCCATCAACCCCGCCAGCGGCAAACCCTACTTTACTTTGCCCAAGGGCGCGTTCGGCATCGCGGGCGGCGCGTCGGGCTGGCAGGCGGGCGAGGTGGTCAGATTTAACACCTTTGGCACCCACCTCGGCGTGTGGGTGTTGCGTGCCATCCAGCCCTCAGCGCAACGCCAGACCGAGGACGACGGTTTTACGATGTGCCTACGCGGCAATACCACCGAGATTTAAGGAGATTTTATGAGCTTTTTGAACCCCACCCCAGTCCCGGTGCGCCTCTACAGTCACACCGACTCCGAAGCACCACAACTGCCCGCCAATGACTGGACAGGCGCCCTCAAGACCATCCTCAAGGCCTGTCTGGTTACCGGCTACGGCGGCAAGCCGGGCGCGGGCTGGACGCTGCGCGAGGAGAGCGACAACAAGGCCATCTTCCGGGCGGGCGACCCGGCGACCTCGCCGGTAGAGCTGGAGGTAGATAGCGGCAACATCACCATTACCACGTTTGACCTGCACTGGCAGGGCGTCAAGCAGGGCATCGTCTCCAACTGGGCAATGGGACAACTTAACCGCTACACCGGCGTCGCCGGTTGGTATCTGGTGGCGAGCGCCCGCGGCTTTGTCTTGTTGCCATTGGCGCGTATCGGCAACAGCCCCCTTGTCGCCGGACTGGCGTATTTTGGTCAGCCGTGCAGCAACCTCATTGACCCCGGTCAGCAGGATTTTCTGTTGTGGTGCGCCAAGAGTAACAACACCAACTACCTCTCTGATGTCCCGTCCGCGCTCTACAACGGCAACAACGTCGCCTGGACATCCGGCAGTCTGCGTCTCACGGGCAAGATTGGCGACGGGCGCAACGCCTCGGTGCGCAGTGCGGCAGCATCTAGGGGCGCCTTGCGCCTGCCAGCCAACAATGACTTTGGCGCCATCCTCTACAGCGAGATATACCTGCACCGCGCTGCCAGCTACGGCAGCAACAACTATGCGGTCAGCGGCCGCTTGCCGGGGCTGCTCGTTGCCTCACACCGTACCGTCAGCGACCAGACAGGGGACATCGTGCAGGTGGCGGGCAGCCCGCACCGCTGGCTGTTGACGCAACAGGACATCCAAATCAACAACAGTGCCGATGGGACGCCCGGTCTGGCTGTCCTGGTCAATATCGACGAGTGGGTGTACTGATGCTGGAGACCGTCTATATCGACACCGTTTACAAGGGCTACTTTGCCGGGCAGGACGACGGCATCGTCACCGCTGGCGGCAAGCCCGCACGGCGGCAGGTGGTCTGCCTCGACGCCGTCACCCTGCAAATCGTCGCCCTCTGCTGGTCGCTGGACAGCGGCCATTACCTCGTGCGCGGCCTTGACCCGGCACGGCGTTACCTGCTGCTGGCGCGCGAGTACCAGCGCGGCTACGAGCCCTGCGCCTACGACTGGCTGGAGTGCGCCACCACCCTCGACAGCGCCGGCCAGGCACAGCTGTGGCAGACGTGGCTGGTGTGACGGATTGAGGCATGACGCAACCCCCCGACCACCTGCCGCTACCTCTCGCCCGTGGTGGCACAGTATGGCCGTCCGACCGCCTGCCGTTGCCGCTGGGTGGCGGGCAGGCCCCACCGCCGCCCAAACCGAAGAACGTACCCATCAGCGGCTGCACCCCCGTGCGCACCGCACCCGCCGCCACCGTCGGCACCTGCCTGCGCGTCCACGACCACGGCGCGCGCATCAGCACCTGCCGACAGCTGCACTACCGTCCGGCGGCGGATATCGGGCGCTGCTGGCGACTGCGCATGGCCCCGCTGCCGTCGCTGGCCGCCTGCACCCGCATCACCCTGCCCACCGCTGCCCCGGTCGCGCGTTGCTACCGCATCCATAACGCCGCCTTGCCGCTGCTTGGCGGCTGCTACCACGGGCACAACGTGCGCGGCTGGCTGCTGCGCCGCTGTGTTGCACAACACATCCCCGTCGCCGTGCCACTGCGCGGCTGCCATCGCCTGCGCTACCCCGTCGCGCCGCTGCTCGTCAGTTGCGCCACCGTCCACTACTGGGGCAAGGCGCTGCGCAGTTGCCACATCGTGCGCTACCGGCGTGCGGTGCGCCCGCCCTGCGAGTATTACCCCATCCCGCTGCCGCCACCGCCGCCCGACCTCTCCCCCTGCCGCATCCGTCCGCCGTCCGACCGGCTGCCGCTACCCTTTGCCCGCCGCCGCATCAACCGCGACAGCGCCCGCCTTGCCCTGCCGCTTAGATGCTGGCACGACGGCAACACCAACGACCTGCCCATCCTCCCCGGATACATCATGCACAACAAGATTACCGCCGACCTTAACGGCGAGCCGCTCGACCTGCTTGCCCTGAATCTGACCACCGACACCGCGTCCTACTGCTGGCAGGGCGACATTACCCTCTCGCCCGCCAGCTTTGCCAAGCTCAAGATTGACCAACGCGCCGCAGGCGACGAGGCCGTCATCACCATCCGCATCAACGGCAACCGTTGGGACATCCTCGCCGAGGACTACCGCGACACCCGCAAATTTATCGCCCACAGCTACACGGTGACGGGCCGATCCATCACCGCCAAGCTGGGCGCCGACTACGCCAAGGGCAGACACAGCAAGTACGACGCCGCCCGCTACGCGCGACAAATCGCCGACGAGCAGCTCAACCTGCTGCCCTACCGCATCGCCGCTTGGGAGGCGGTGGACTGGCTCATCCCCGGCGACAGCTACACCGTCTCCGGGCAGACGCCGATTGAGGTCATTGCCGACCTCGCCAAAGCGGCAGGGGGCTTTGTTGAGAGCCACCCCTACGAGGCGCAGCTCTTTGTCCGCCCGGTGTGGCGGCAACCCGCATGGGGCAAACCCACCCCGGCACTCACCATCCCTGCCAACCTCATCCTCTCCGTGTCTGGCCAGCGCCGCATCAGCGAGCGCTGCAACGCGGTACGCCTGACGCCTGCGGCCGAGCAAATCGGTGGTGCCAAGGCCAAGGGTGGGCTGGTCTATCGTGAGGGCACCGACCAACAGCCGGAGGCGTCCACCCTGACCCACGCCGCCTACACCGACACGAGCGTCATGCGCGCCGCGGGCATCCATGCCCTCTCTGAGACTGGCACGCACAAAATCGAAACCGTGCAACTGCCGTGGGCGGAAAAATACCAGCTGCCGCTGGCAAGCCTCGGCGCGGTGTGGGCATTTGCCGAGGCCGGACAGACCTGGCAGGGCATCATCAAGGGCGTATCGGTGGCGGTCGAGCTGGACGGCGGCGCGCCGGTGGTTACGCAGACCGTCACCATTGATCGCTATCTGGGAGATTAAGCCATGAGCAACATCCGCCAACAACTGATTGATCTCATCAACCCGCACCACCGTGCCGTCGCCAAAATCGTCGGCGGCAAGGGTGCGGACACGTGGGTAGGGGAGACCCCATCCGGCGGCGTGGTGGTCATCACCGGGCAGACGCAAATCGGCGAGAGCGTCTATTTTGACGCCGTGACCCTGCGCATCGAGGGCAAGGCGCCGGATTTAGACTGGCAGGAAATCAGGGTCTAACGCCGAACTCTGGGCACCCGCCTAATCCAGCAAGGCGGCGAGGTGGTTGTCTAATCGGGCAATCTGTATCAAGAGCGCAACAATACTATTACGCCAAAATTACGCCAAATTGAATACAACAAACTGATTTAATTGTATTGTAATCAGCCTTGACATGGTGGGGGTCGTTGGTTCGAGTCCAATCGTGCCTACCAGATTTTAT
>ERZ772921.152-NODE-152-length-43691-cov-4.331011_pt1 | contig 43691 bp, 33 predicted proteins | sample MGYA00512117_ERZ772921 | MGnify/ENA primary metagenome ERZ772921 (study PRJEB29015, sample SAMEA2737944) | human oral metagenome | biome: human oral; feature: human-associated habitat; material: dental | place: China | collected 2150 ...
GCAAAACGCAGTGTAATTTGGTGCAAAACGCAACGCAATTTGGTGCAAAACGCAATGTGATTTGGTGCAAAACGCAACGCAATTTGGTGCTAAATGCAGGACTAAATGAATGAAAATGCGCTGGGTGTTACGGCTTAATGTATTTTTATAAGATAGAATACTTGTGCCTAACATGTACAAAAGTAGCTTTAAAGGGGCCTATTTGGGTGAAAATAGCTGGTTTCTGGCAATGAATTTTTTACGTGTTGGGCATCAACTAGAAAGGCAAAGTGGTGCAAAATGCACTTTTTGTTTTTAAGATTGAACAAAAAGTGGGGCGCGCGAATGGAAAAAATGGGTGAAATTGCATGTTTTAACGCCTTATTTCTCCTAGAATGGTGTGGGAGGAAGATGGTGTTTTGTAAAGATTAAGTTAAGGATTTAAGTTTTTGGGTTGATGAGTTTTTGAGTTTTCGAGTTGATGAGTTTTTGAGTTGATGAGTTTTTGAGTTGATGAGTTTTTGAGTTGATGAGTTTTCGAGTTGATGAGTTGATGAGCTTTTGGGTTGATGAGTTTTTAAGTTGATGATTTTTTAAGTTGATGATTTTTTGAGTTGATAAGTTTGTAAGTTGTTGAGGTTACTTGTGGGGTTTTCTTTTGGTATTTCGGTTGAAAAATGCTAGCTTTGCGGTTGAAACAAAGCATGACGAAGAAACAAAACATGAGGAATGAAACAATGGAAATAGCGTTATTGCAAACCGATATCGTTTGGGGCGATAAGGGAGAGAACCTAATGCGAGTGGAACGACTGATGGACGAACATCCGAAAGCCCAACTGTTTGTGTTGCCCGAAATGTTTGCCACGGGTTTTATGGTGGGCGGAGATGTTGTTACCGAGCCACAAGAAGGGCAAGTGCATCGTTGGATGGTGCATACGGCCCGGCGTAGGGGATGTGCCGTGGCTGGCAGTGTGGCGGTGGAAGTGGACGGAAGGCGACATAACCGCTTTTATTTCGTTACGCCCGACGGCGCGACATGGCATTACGACAAGCGCCATCTCTTTACATACGCGGGCGAAGATAGGCTTTACACTAAGGGTGAAGACCGCGTTGTGGTACGCTATGGTGGTTTGCGGTTTCTTTTGCAGGTGTGTTACGACCTGCGTTTCCCCGTGTTTAGTCGCAACCGCGGCGACTACGATGTGGCCATATATGTGGCCAACTGGCCCACGGCGCGCCTTTTTGCTTGGCAAATGTTGCTTAGGGCGCGCGCCATCGAGAACCAATGCTTTGTGCTGGGCGTTAACCGTGTGGGCAACGACCCTACTAATGCTTACAGCGGCGGGACCGTTGTGCTAGACCCACAAGGTGAAACGCTGGCCGCTTGCCGAGAAAACGAGGTGGATGTGGCACGCGCCACGCTCTCGCTAGAATGTTTGGAAAGGTTGCGCCGCACGTTCCCTGTGATGAGGGATGGGGATGTGTTTATATTATAAAGGAGTTATGGAGTTAAGGAGTTATGGAGTTAAGCCAAATGCTTTGTAGCAAGACGATAGCGTCTTAATAAACTCGTCAACTCTTCAACTTGTAGACATGTAAGCTTGTCAACTCGTTAACTTGTCAACTCGTCAACTTGTGACCCCGTCAACTAACCACCCTTTGTTTACGTTTCGAGTGTAAGCAGTGCGGAGGCGTTGACTAGGTGGTATTGGTCGTCTAATACTGCGCCGTTGGAAAACACGGTATTGCCAAATACGTCTGTGCCATACGACTCGTGAGCGTGACCGAAGAGGTGGAACTTGGGCTTAACTTCCATTACGCGATTGCGAAGTGGCAGGTTACCCCAATGTGTTCCATTAGACTTGTCGCGTATCATCATGGGTGGTTCGTGGGTGATAAGCACGTCAACATCGTTGGGTATAAGTATTTCAGAATGGTTGTAACCTAGTCCGAAGAACTTTACACCCTCTATTTCGCATGCCTTGTCTTGAAGAAAAAGCACGTTTGGGGGTAGGTCGTCTATGTTTTCGGCATCCCAAAGGCAGAGGTCGTGATTGCCTGTTACGAAGAGTTTGTGCGGATGGGGTAGGGCGATGAACCAATTAAGAAAGTCCAATGCCTCTGCTTCCGTTCCCCTATCGGTGAAGTCGCCGCAATGAATCAGTACGTCTGCCATTGGCTTGTCTTGCAATAGGCCGTGGCGATTGTGGGTGTCGGAGATTTGTAGGATGGTCATATTTTAAGGAGTTAAGGAGTTAAGGGGTTAAGGGGTTATGGAGTTAAGGAGTTAAGGAGTTATGGAGTTAAGGAGTTAAGGAGTTATGGAGTTAAGGAGTTAAGGAGTTAAGGAGTTAAGGGGTTATGGAGTTAAGGAGTTATGGAGTAATGAGTAAAGGGTTATGGAGTAAAGGGGTTATGGAGTTAAGGAGTAAGGAGTAAAGGGTTATGGAGTAAAGGAGTTAAGCCAAATGCTTTGTTGCTTGGAGGTATAGGCAGTTAACGAGTTAATGTTTTTAGGATTTAAGAAGTGGATGAGTTGAAAAGAATGTTTGCTACTCTGCAACTAGGCATTTGGCTTAACTCCTTAACTCCATAACTCCATAACTCCTTAACTTCTTACTCTTCAGGCCATTTATTTGCTGAATCCAATCTGCGAAGTGCCATAAGTTTCTTTGCTTTCGTTCTCACTGCATTTGCAGAGCGTGGGCAACTCTTCGGCTGGTGGACCATAGAGAATGGTGTTGATGGCATACCTGCGTGCCACGTTTTCTATCTGTCCGCCCGACAAGTTGTAATGACTGGCTAGCCAACTGGCCGTTTCTTTGCTTATTTCGGGCATGATGGTTTGCCAAATGCTGCGGCGTGTTTGAGTGGAAGGGGCATTGAACTTCACCTTATAAAGGAAACGACGCTCGAAAGCCTTGTCGAAGTTTTGCGCCAGATTTGTTGTGGCGATGAGTATTCCGTCAATCCTTTCCATCTCTTGAAGGATAATGTTCTGCAACGAGTTCTCCATCTTGTCTGTTGCCCGTTCGGCACCTTTATGGCGTATGCCAATAACGGCGTCGGCCTCGTTGAAGAGCAAGATGGGGGCTAGCTGTTGCATTTCCACCTGATTGCGGTAGCTGTCGAAAAGGGCTTTGATGTTCTTTTCGCTCTCGCCCACCCACATGCTCTTAATCTGTTCTACATTCACCTGGATGATGTCGCGCCCCGTTTTACGTGCCAGCTGCAACACGGTTTCTGTTTTACCAACGCCAGGCGCACCGTAGAATAGGCAAGTAAAGCCACAGCGAAAGCCTGCCTCCTTCATTCTGCTGTGTATCTGTTGATAGCGATTTTCATCGAGTAGGCCTTCCAGTTCGGCAATCTGCTGTTGGGTGTCGTTCTCGTAAAACAGTTGTTTGGCAACAATGTCTTTCGCTTTTATCATGCCTTTGCAGGCTTGAGACATGCTGGAGATATTTAACTCGCTTAGCAGTTCGCGCTTGGCCTGTCTGGAAAAGCGGAGCGTTTCTCGGTCTACCAGTCCGTTGTCATTCCCATATTCTATCAGCTGCAAGTATTGTAAGGTGTGGCATTTTGCGTTAAGCATGCATTTAATTCTGTTCCATTGCTTTTTGGGGAAGAGAAACTCGATGTCGTGAAACCTTATTTCATCGTCGTCGTTGTTTGCAAATAGGTGGCAAAAGAGAACGAGCAGCATTTGGTCTTCCTCGTTCAGGGCATATCCCTTCAGCTTTCTCGAGAACGCAAGGTGGGGGTTGCATTCCAAAAGGCATTGGATTTTACTTGCTGTTTGTTCGTACGACAACTCCTTGTCTTTTCTCATCTCGAAGACGGTTTCTAGTTCCATCATCAGCTCAGTGGCCGAAAGGTTGGTCTTGGCTTTCACTACAAACGCCTCGTTGTTCGTAAGTGATTCGATAACATCTGTGGGCACACGGAAAGCGATCTGTCGTTCGTCTTCTCGTTTGAGGATGTACTCGCGGCGAACAAGTTCGTCTACATCGTTCATGCACTTGATAATTTGGATGGTTGTGCATTGCAGAAACTCTGCAATATCGCTTGCGTGTATGTTTCTGCTGTCGCTGTTGTCAACGAAAAGCGACAGCATCACACTCTGTTCTTTGCTCAATTGCAATTTATCGGCGATGAAACAGATATACTCGTCGGCCTTGTTGTAGAACTCGTCACTTAGTCCCGACCCCTTTGCCAATGCCACAATGTGCTCCATTGCTTCAAGCAAATTCATGTCCTTCATTTCTTTCTTCGCTTCCATCTTTTTTCTTTTATATTGATTGATGATGCAAAGTTAGAGCAAGGCTGTGCCGAATAGGGGCACAGCCTTGGGGGAATGTGTGGGGATATTGAGAATAAAAGCGACTTTATTCTTGCATCTTGATAATGTCTTCCAATAGATTGCAGAAATCTGTGACACAAGGATTAATACCTACATCTTTGCAATAGTATTCTCTGTTTGCATTAGGCGTAGAGGCATTATGGGTTTTATATGAACTCCAATCTTCTTCCATTGCATAAACATTGTTGTCATACCAGTATACGAAGTAGTATGTCTTGTCGCCGAACAGATAATTAAAGTAAATACCCCAACCTTTAAGCATATTACAATTAGGAATTTTTTGCTCCGAGTAAATGTTTATCTTGCCAGCTGTCTCGCATTCATTTAGCAACTTGTTCCTATGAAAATCATTTTGGTCAGGAATGAAACCTTCGAGTCTTGGTGGGTAGATAGCCCATTTGTAGTGAATGTTCCTGATGCGGTATCTCCTTTCTTGGTTGGCGACAAAGTTAAGAAGATTGGTAGTATACAAGTCTTTATAGATTTCGAAATCACCTTCCCGAGCAGTTATATCGAGATTATTCATTAAAATTTGATGTACTGCAGTAGCCCATTGACTTCGAAGGAGAATTCTATTTCTCCATGTCTCAGCAGTGTTGTCTAATACAAACTTATCGCCCTCTATTAAGCTTTGGTAGTCTTTGGCTTGGTAAAGGACGGCTTTCAGAACTAGAGCTTTCGACTTGTACTTGTATTCCTCGGTGTCTTTAACCCCATTCTTGTCGAAAAAATTTTGGGCGTTAATCCATTTCTCATCGAAGAAGCCCACTGTCCACTCATCAGCATTGTTGCGAATTAGGAAACGAATACCACCATCAAAGAATGCAAATTGCTCCGCTTCTTTAATGATTTCTTCCCATGTGGTATAGTTGCTTCCGTCCTGCTTGCTACAACTTCCTTTGTACAAAGCAAGGCTGTCGTCGTCGGCAAGAATTATCTTAGCTTTTTCTATTTCTTCTATAAGTTGTCTTCCAAATGCGTTGTTTGGTGCAGTCTTATCGTAGTATTTAAGCTCTTTGTAAATATTATGTGCATCGAACCCTGATAGCACGCTGATAACGCTTTTCATGCTGCTTACGCTATCTATAGCAAGGCCGCCGTCGGGATTTCTTACCGAAGCCATATTCCATACAAATCTCATCCAATTTTTTAGGTTTTTCTTCTCTAAATCAGTATTGGCTGCACCCTCTTTAAAAAACTTACAAATAGCATAGAATACTACGCGTTGCTGTTGCGTAATGCTGTCTACTACCAACCATTGCGTTTCAGTGTCTGCGCAGACGTTTTTACCCACGTTATCTATTTTGTATTGTGGAATGAATTGGAATTCACTGGACCATGGTCGAGAAAGGTCCGCTTGCTCAACATTAGAAATGGACAAGTTATCAAGAATTACTTTTAAATCATCAAACAATACTTTGTCAATCTCATTGTTCCATTTATAGTTGTCCAAGCTTTTATATCTTACATACCTATTGTGTTCTTTTGTTTTCCTTCCTGTGAGATATGAATAATATTTGTCATCCTCATCTTTAATGTCTTCGATGTGATAGTTAAGGAAGAAGCGATTTAAGAATTCGAAATATATCTCATCAACCCTATTGTTTCCCGACCTGTTTTTCCAAAAGAGTTCCATCCATGTGGTGTCTAAAGAGATGGGAATGCCTGTCTTTATGTCGAGAAGCGATTTCCATTCTTCGTTGTCTTGTGCTTGCTTGCGTATGTAACCAACAAGGTCGGCCTTGAAGTTCTCAAACATTGTCAGCTGTTTGCCACGGGCATTCATCTTTATATATAGGTCATCCGACAGACCGAAATGGTCGAGAGAAAGTTGATAGAAGACAATTGGTGCATCTTCTGATGTTAGTATCTTCCAGTATTCCTCAAACTTTTCGGGCGTTGTGTCTTGGAACAGCTCCTCAATGCCGTCTGTAATGTCTTCACCATATTTATCATTTAGTTTCGTTCCACTAAGCATTCTCAGCAAAGCTTGTATGGTTGGGTCCTGCTTCCAAGCAGCGGGAAACCATGTTCGGCTTGTGATAAACTCGGCTATACCGGTATCAGAGGCTGTTTTAAATGTCTCAAAGTTAGTAGGTATACACAATTTGTGAAAGAACTCGCGTGAAGATATTCTTGTTTCGTAGGTAAAGTTATTTAACATTTGGCAAGCCTCTTCCAGCTTGTTTGCTCTCAATGCAACATACCAATGCAATAGCCATAAGGTTGTTAGTCTTTGTTGCCCATCTAATGGTTGCATCTTTGCTTTGTCAACAGCCCCATAAACAAAGTCGAGTTTCAGGTATTGTTCGCCGTTGGGCAGATTCTTGTCTAAGGCTTTTTTCAGGTCGATGAGAAAATTTTGGCGTAAGTATTCTTTGCCAAGCCTGCCTTGCGCGTAATCACGCTGAATGATTGGTATTTCAATGTTGGTGTTGGAAATGAAATTCCAAAAAGATATTTTGTTGTCCATGATTTTATTTGTCTAATTGTTTAATGCATGCTTCGATGTCGTTAAGGTAACCCTGTGCGTCGGTTTCTTTCGTCCAATAGTTGATGTCGCCGATGGTGGACGAATAATACTTCATGAAAACATTTCTTGTGCAGGGAGGTACAAACGGAGAATTAGCGTCGGTTTCTTTTTCAATATTAAATTTCTTGCCGCCCGAGAGTTTTGGAATAGGCAGCAACCTTCCTTTATCTTTCCTAATGATGATGCGGCGTTTGGCAGAGAATAAGGCATTACCATAGCTGCGATTGGTTGAAGAATCGAGCAAGGTAAAATTCCAAATCTTATTCTTTTCTTCTTGCGACCAGCGTTCTTGTTCAGGAAGATTGGCTTTGAATTGCTGATATATGCGTTTCTTCTCGGACTCATCTTCCGTGTCGAAGAACTTGATAATCTCTTCTTGTTCACCTTTAGATACACTCCAATACACATTGAGCAACCATTCCCCTTGGGTAACTGTGTCGGCTTCTTCGTTTTCTGTATTCGAATTGATGTGTTCAACGTCCCATTTCTCTTTCTTATAAAGGTGGAATGGGAACTTATAGAATGCGGCAAGTTGCTCTGTTTCTTTTTCCTTTATGTTCCTGTTGATGACAGTTTGGATATTATGGAAAAGCAGAATGGGCTTGCATCTTGTTTTACCTTTGCCATCTTGATACTCATGTTCAAGTGATGGACAGCCGCCTATCACCTTCTTTATTTCTTCTTTTAGTGTCTTCAAGAATCCTTTCTTGTCTTCCGATTTGTTCCAATATTCTACAAGTTGGGAAATGCTATCTGCCTTACAATCAATAAGAAATCCTACGTAATGATACAACTGCAAGTCGTCGTACCATTCCACAAAGGTGTTGAACAAGCTTTTAACCTTTTCCCAACAGAAATCGATAGAGGGCCTATTTTGTGAGAAGTATTGATAGAAATATCGGAAAGTCCTGTTTGCGTCTGTGCCAATGTGTTTGAGTTCAGTTTCTTCTAGTTCAAGCATGTTACGCTCACACATCAATTCGAACAAGAAATCGATGCGCGTTGGGTTCTCATAACCCACTTCGTGTAGGAAAAGCCAAAAGTCTTCTTTTTGCAAAGTGTATTCTATTCTGTCCCATTCAGAAGCTATCTCTTGTTGCCTTAGCTTGAGTGCAGATGGGTCTTCTTTCTTAAAGTTCGAACTGTTTAGTAACAATGCCTTGATAAGTTCGGCATTGGTAAGGCCTATCTTCCCTATGTTTAGCCTTGTGAAGACTTTTATTGGATCTTCATCTACCGATTCATACCAAATGAAACGAACGTTGTTTGATTGGTCTATTGTAGGTTCGTCTTCATCACAAGATGATGCGAGCAGTGTGTTTGCAAAACACCATTTGTTTGCTTTTGTTTCTTGGAACCATTGCTTTATCGTGCTAAGGGCATTGCTAGCATGGTAATAATCCACCTTTTCACAAAACTCTTCGTTGGATTTGGTGATTTGTTTTAGGAAGTTGGTGCTTACGTTTGCCTCACGTTGATATCTCAACTCATATAGATTTGAGGGTAAGTTCATTGCTTCTATCAGTGCTTTCATGGTGGAAAGAATAAGGTATATGGTGGTCAGTCGTTGTTGCCCATCAATAACTTCATACCAAGTGTCGCCCACTTCTAGTTCGTTGGCTTGCTTTTCTTGCTCGGTCATGGCACGTACCACAAGTGGTTGCAGACAATAAAACTCGCCTCGCTTCTTTTCCTTTTTGCCGAAGTCATTAATGTCTTCTAGCAAATCCCTCACTTCTTGTTCAGTCCAACGATAGCCTCGTTGGTAACTTGGAACAAAGAACTTCATGTTAAGCAGTTGACTAACTGCCATCACTTCAATTTTGTTTTCTTGCATAATAAACAATTTGTATTGATTTTACTTGTGTCTGTTCTTTTATCTGTATGTTTCTGAAATTAGGAATAGTCTTTCCTCCCCATATCTTTCCGCCATCTCCCTTATCTTTTCTTTCATCGTTTCTCTCAGCCATTGGGGTTCAATCACTTCCACATCTGCCCCAAGCGAGAGCAGTTCTTGTTGGAAATCGAAAGTGGGACGAAGGCGAAAGGCGAAGGTGCAGCGGTTGTCTTTGGGCGCGAGTTCGCGTTGCGAGGCATGCAAAGGCAGGTCGCGAAGATAATGAGCTTGCCCTTCGCTAACCCTTAGTGTCACTTTTTCTGTCGCAGTGTTGTCGCCAATGATAATGCCGAAACAATCGTTGAAGAACGCTTTCGCATCGAAATCAACTGGCAGCGCAAACTTGTTGCCCGTAAGTAACTCCAAGTTTACGATGCGGTCGAGCGCATACACCATCACCTTTTTATAATAAGGAGAGCGTGCCGCCATGTACCAACGCCGCCTAAACATCTTAACGCAATAAGGTTCTGCCTCGAAAGTGGTAGCCGATGGGCGGTAATAGCTGTGATAGGTAACGCGCAGCGTGTGGTTCTCGCGCATGGCTTGCAATATTGTTTTTAGCTGTTGGTTGTTGGTTGGCGTGTGTTGTAGCAGTATTCGGTCTTTCATCCGTTGGTTTTCCATGAGCAGGTTACCCTCCGTGATGGTGTCGAAAAGCCATCGTTTAAGTGTTCCGTTGGCTATTTCGCTTTCGTTTGCGATGTAATAGGCATAGTGCCCCTTGCGATTGCATTCGATAACAAGCCCCAACAAGTCTTCTACCCCAATGCGCCATTTATGGAAAGTGCGCAACGGAAGGTCTTCCCCACCGCTGAAATCAACTTCTTTACGCCACTCCTCGTTAATCTCTTCGAAAGTTATTTTGCGTGCTTTATATATGGTTTCGGCTAGCCAAATGTATTTGTTTAGTATCTTCGACATGGCTTTATGGTTATTAGTTACGCTGCAAAGATACGTAGAACCTATGTAAAAACAGGGCATAGCCTTAACTTTTTACTAGAAAAATAATAAAGTATTTGTATTTTCGGGTTTATGAGTTCGATAGCTGTTTGTCCGCCTTATCTGTCGATGTGCCATCTCCTTGCCCGTCATTCCATCTTGGCATAAAGTTTGCATATCATGCAAACGTATAGCGATTAAAACGAACTTAACACATTATTATATATATAACATGCAGAAAGGAAACATTGGGGTAACAACAGAGAACATCTTCCCCGTGATAAAAAAGTTTCTCTATTCAGACCACGAGATTTTTCTTCGCGAGCTGGTTTCTAACGCCGTAGACGCTACCCAGAAGTTGAAGACACTGGCAGAGCGTGGCGACTTTAAAGGCGAACAAGGCGACTTAACCGTGCGCGTGAGCCTGGATGCCGACAAAGGAACACTAACCATTAGCGACCGAGGCGTGGGAATGACGGCCGACGAGATTGACAGATACATCAACCAAATCGCTTTTTCGGGCGTAACCGACTTCCTCGACAAGTACAAAGACAACGCCAACGCCATTATCGGGCACTTCGGTCTGGGTTTCTACTCGGCCTTTATGGTGAGCAAGAAGGTGGAAATAGTAACGCGTAGCTATCAAGAAGGTGCGCAAGCCGTGAAGTGGAGTTGCGATGGGTCGCCCGCTTACGAAATAGAAGAGGTGCAGAAAGACGACCGCGGCACCGACATCGTGCTGTATATCGACGACGATTGCAAAGAGTTCTTGGACAAAACGCGCATACAACAGCTGCTCAACAAGTATTGCAAGTTCTTGCCCATCGCCATTGCCTTCGGCAAAAAGACCGAATGGAAGGATGGAAAACAAGTGGACACGGAAGAAGACAACATCGTTAACGATGTGGAACCGCTGTGGACGAAGACCCCCAGCACACTGAAAGACGAAGACTACAAGGACTTTTACCGCACGCTCTATCCCATGCAGGATGAGCCCTTGTTCTGGATTCACCTCAACGTAGACTATCCGTTCAACCTCACGGGCGTGCTTTACTTCCCCCGAATACACAGCAACATCGAGTTGCAGCGCAACAAAGTGATGCTGTATTGCAACCAAGTGTTCGTAACCGACCAAGTGGAAGGCATCGTTCCCGACTTCCTCACGCTCTTGCACGGCGTTATCGACTCGCCCGACATCCCCCTAAACGTGAGCCGTAGCTATCTGCAAAGCGATGGCGACGTGAAGAAAATATCGACCTACATCACCAAAAAGGTGGCAGACCGCCTGCAAAGTCTCTTTAAAGAAGACCGCAAGGGCTTTGAAGAGAGGTGGGACAGCCTGAAACTTTTCATCAACTATGGCATGCTTTCGCAAGAAGATTTCTACGAACGAGCCAAAGATTTCGCCCTGTTGAAGGATGTAGACGGCAAGTATTTCACCTACGACGAGTATCGCACGCTCATTAAAGACAACCAAACCAACAAAGACGGACAGTTGGTTTGCCTATACACCAACAACAAAGAAGAACAATACTCGTACGTCGAGGCTGCTCGTGCCAAGGGTTATAGCGTGTTGCAACTCGAAGGCGAACTAGATGTCCCCGTGGCGTCGATGTTGGAACAGAAGTTGGAAAAGTGCCACTTCGTGCGTGTAGACAGCGACATTGTGGAGCGACTGATACAAAAAGACGACGCCCCGAAGAGCAATATAGACGAGGCCGACCGCGAAAACCTTTCGCAAGTGTTCCGCTCGCAGATGCCGCACATCGACAAAGCTGAGTTCAATGCCGAGGTAGAGGCTATGGGCGAAACGGCACAACCCATACTTATCACCCAAAGCGAGTACATGCGCCGCATGAAGGATATGAGCCGTTTGCAGGCAGGTATGGCTTTCTATGCGCAAATGCCCGATGCTTATAGTGTGGTGCTAAACAGCGATCACGCCTTGATAAAACGCGTGTTGGAGGCTTGCAAGCAAGCTACGGCCGACACATTGCAGCCCGTTGAGGCCGAAATTAAGGGCTTGGAGGCTCGCTTGGCCGCACTGCGCCAACAACAATCGGCCAAGAAACCCGAAGAGATTACCGAGGAAGAACGTGCCGAGGTGAGCAAAACCGAAAAGGATATTGCCGACCAACGTGCACGGAAACAAGCCACATTGGCCGACTTTGGTAAGGGCAACGACATCGTTCACCAACTCATCGACCTAGCTTTGTTGCAAAACGGACTGCTAAAAGGCGCCGCTCTCGATGCCTTTTTAAAACGTTCGGTGGCATTGATAAAATAAATTTTTGGTGTAGCGAGGGGGTGATAAACGCCCCTTCGCGCCCCGAAAAAAGCCTAAAATAGCCCTAAAACACCCCAAAACAACACTTTTTCGATAAAAAGTTAACGAAACATTTGGTGGAAAGAAAAAAACTCCATACCTTTGCACTCGCAATTCGGAACAAGGTTCCGTAGCTCAACTGAATAGAGCATCTGACTACGGATCAGAAGGTTGTGGGTTTGAATCCCGCCGGAATCACAAGAATTGAGGCTGACACACCATCGGTGTGTCGGCCTTTTTTGTGGCCATTACTTACGCGTTGCAATGTAAACCGTTGAGAATTAGCAGGTTTTGAACCAAACAAAAACGCTCTTCCAAGCGTAAAAAATGGTAAATATATTTTCTTATCACATAAAAAACTCGTATATTTGCACTCCGTATCCGATAGGGAGAAATATGTGAAACCATAAAATAACAAAAAACAAGAAATGACAAAGGCAGATATTATCAACGAGATTGCCATACAGACGGGTATTCAGAAGAAAGACGTCTCAGTAGTGGTTGAAAGCTTTATGGAGACCATTAAGGGCAGTTTGTTGGACAAGAAAGACAATGTTTACCTTCGTGGTTTCGGCAGCTTTATCATCAAGCACCGCGCTGCCAAAACGGCACGCAACATCGCCAAGAACACCACCATCACCATTGCCGCACACGACTTGCCATGCTTTAAGCCCGCCAAGAGCTTTGTTGAAAGCATGCGTGGCGAACAATAAAAGGTTGCGACAATAACATATACATTATAAATAACAATTAAAAATTACAGCTATGCCAAGCGGAAAGAAAAGAAAAGGCCACAAGATGGCTACTCACAAGCGTAAAAAGAGACTGAGAAAGAATAGGCACAAGAGCAAGTAACCGCACTTGCAAAGAGCTTATTCGCCATTGAAGGGCATGTCCGTAAATCCGTGGAGGACGTCTGGGCCGCCCTTTTAGGCACGGTTCTTTTGGGCGAGTTCTATAAAAACGGCCATTGGTGCACTTTTATAGAACGCGCCTATAAGTTTCTTAACAAGGGTGGTTGGCTTTCTTCGTGGGCTTTGCCATGCAGTGGCGGCCCTCATGCCTGCAAACACCATGCAAACAAAGCCCGGCAAATGCCGTACACCCCGAACCGCGCAGGTTGGTGCAGCGATGCACCATGCGCAAAAACTTATCGAACATGCCTAACAAACATTTAGGACGAAACTAAGGAGCTAATAAGAAGATGACTAGCGAAGTAGTAATTGACGTTCAACAGAAAGAAATCTCGATAGCCCTGCTAGAAGACAAAAAGCTAGTGGAATATCAGAGCGAACCACGAGAGGTGTCGTTTTCTGTTGGCAATGTCTACATGGCAAAGGTAAAGAAACTGATGCCTGGGCTAAACGCCTGTTTCGTAGACGTAGGATTTGAACGCGACGCTTTTCTTCATTATCTCGACTTAGGAAGTCAATTCGACTCATACGCCAAGTACCTTAAACAGGTGCAGAGCGACAGGAAAAAGCTTTATCCCTTTGCAAAGGCATCAAGGCTACCCGACCTGAAAAAGGATGGTAGCGTGCAAACAACCCTCACTTCGGGACAAGAGGTGCTAGTGCAAATCGTTAAAGAACCCATATCTACCAAAGGGCCGAGACTAACGTGCGAATTGTCGTTCGCTGGCCGTTACCTCATTCTCATACCCTTTAACGATAAGGTTTCTGTCTCTTCTAAAATCAAAAGCGGCGAAGAACGGGCGCGACTAAAACAGCTCATCCACAGCATTAAACCCAAAAACTGCGGCGTTATTGTGCGCACCGTGGCCGAAGGCAAACGGGTGGCAGAACTAGACGCCGAGCTTAAAACCCTTACCAAATACTGGGAAGAGGCCATCGAAAAGGTGCAGAAAACCCAAAAGAGGCCACAACTGGTGTTCGAGGAAACGAGTAGGGCTGTAGCATTGCTGCGCGACTTGTTCAACCCAACCTACGAGAATATCTACGTAAACGATGAAGACGTTTTCAAAGAAGTAAGGCACTATGTCTCTATGATTGCCCCAGACAAGGTAGACATCGTGAAACTCTACTCTGGCAAGGTGCCAATCTTTGATAACTTCAACATCACCAAGCAGATTAAGTCGAGCTTTGGGAAAGCCGTCAACTACAAACATGGCGCATATCTCATCATCGAGCATACCGAGGCACTGCATGTGGTGGACGTAAACAGCGGAAACCGCACGCGTTCGGAAAAGGGACAAGAGGCAAACGCACTGGAAGTGAACCTTGGTGCCGCCGACGAATTGGCCCGACAGCTGCGACTGCGAGACATGGGAGGTATCATCGTGGTGGACTTCATCGACATGAACCTCGCAGAAGACAGGCAGATGCTCTACGAAAGGATGTGCAAGAACATGCAGAAAGACCGCGCACGCCACAACATCCTGCCATTAAGTAAGTTTGGACTGATGCAGATTACAAGGCAACGCGTGCGACCAGCAATGGATGTAAGTGTAGACGAAACCTGCCCTACCTGCTTTGGAAAGGGAAAAATAAAGTCGAGCATCCTGTTTACAGACCAGCTGGAAGGTAAGATAGACCGACTGGTTAACAAAATTGGCGTAAAGAAATTCTATTTGCACGTGCATCCATACGTTGCCGCTTTTATCAATCAGGGGGTATTCTCCTTAAAAAGGCGTTGGCAATTGAAGTACGGATTTGGCTTGCACATCGTTTCTTCGCAGAAGTTGGCTTTTTTGCAATACGAATTTTACGATGCAAACAAGCAGTTTATCGACATGAAGGAAGAAATCGAGACGAAGTAGCGTTTCAAACGGCAGCGGCCATGAACGAAAGCCATTGACTTTCGACATTCCAACGCCACGAATTGAACTGACGAGAAAAGAAAAGTAAACTATTAAAGAAGGGGGAAAAGCCTTGTGTGGCTTTTCTCCTTTTTTGTTGATTACAAGTCAGTAGGTTAGTCGTCAATAAGTAGGCTAATCATGCGTGTCTATATTTTCTTCATTATTTTTTATCTTCTAGTGGTTATTCATTATAATTAAAATCAATCACTCCTACATATTCTGGCCAAAGGTGGTCGGCTGTTTCTGGGCCAACCCATTTTTTAAACATCGGCACACGGAAATGAACAATGTCGCCTTCGTTCATCTTTTCGCCGAAGTCTCTATCATAAAAACCGATAGAGCTACCCACAGGTACTCCTTTTCTGGATGTAGAACTTGTAATTAGAATAATGTTATAACGCTCATGGTTGTTGCTCTTGATAAGTGACAGTATTTTCCCCTCATACTTTATGTTTTCAAGATTCACTTCGGTGTTACATGATGTACCCAAAGCTAAGGGGAAAAAGAAAAGCATAAGCCATAAAAGTATTTTATGTTTCATATTGTTTTGAATTGTTTTTTTAGGATGGGTTCAATTGTTTTACCAGTGTTAAGCATCAGAACTATCCTTGGACGAATAATAATAGGGCTTTCCCCCTCACTCTTGTAGATGTTCGAGGCGTAATCCTCGCCCTGCAATATATTGCTTTTGGTTGTTACAATATTATTGTTTGGATGCAACTCTAGAAACGATTGTAATCAATAATAGGAATGTAATAATGAATAGTCGTTTCTTAATCGTTATTATTTGGCGTTGTTAGTTATCATAAAATTCTACTATTCCGATAAACATTGGCCATCGGAGATCTTCTGTTTTAGGCCATTGCCATTCTTTGAAATCTATCACATGGAAATGAACAATGTCCCCCTCGCTCATCTGTTTGTCGTATCCCGTGCCAACGAAGCCGAGAGTTACCCCTACCGGTAACCCTTTGCTAGAAGACGATTTTGTAACTCTAATGATGTTGTAAGGCTTGCTTTTGCCTTCTAGCACGAGTACTTCTCCTTCGTACCTTATGCTTTTAAGATCCACCTCCGTGTTGCAGGCCGTACCCAAAGCTAAGGGGAAAAAGAAAAGCATGAGCCATAAAAGTATTTTATGTTTCATCTTGTTTTGAATTAATTATTTGTTACGTAATAAGGATTAATAAACGTTGCCGACAAACAATGGCTTGCCGGTATCAATAGGTGAATGGTGGCGTATCGGTATTCATAGGCGTTGTATTGTTAGTTGACAAGTTTACGAGTAAACAAGTTGACTAGGCCAGCTGTTAGTTGACAAGCTTACGAATAACTAAGTTTACAAGGTGGCTTGTATGGCTCTGCATTAACTCGCGACTAAACGAAAACGTGCGAACGAAACTTGCGTTTATGCCGTAAAGTTAGGTAAAAAAGTTCTAATTTGCAATATTTTGTTGTCGAAAAATTGAATGTGAGATTAAATTCACTGATAGCAGCTGTTTTGACTTTTGTTATTTCTATAAATTGAGAGAGGGGTATTGTCTTTGCGCTGTAAGGCCAAGACAAACCACCCTGATCATGACGAAGAACCTTATCCAGGCTCTGTATTTTTGAAAATCCGGCTTCTTTGTCTGTGGCAAAATGTGGTTGTGCCTTGAAAATGGAATGAACGCATTAACTTGTCAACTCGTAAACTCACGAACCGACACACTCGTCAACTCGTCAACTTGTCAAATTTTACGTGTGAATTTTAACATTATGAGTGCCTGTTTTTCTCACCAGTTGTTTGTTCGACCGCAAAAAATCGATTCTCGTGGAGGTTGGTTTTGATGCAAAATGGGGGTTGTTGTAAATGCAATCATAATGAATATTTATTTAATAGCACCGCCATCTACACCAAATTTTGGGCTATTAGCAGCAAAATGTAGTGCATTTTGGTGCAAAACGCAGTGCAATTTGCCGCTAAACGCAGTGCGTTTTGGTGCTAAATGCAAGGCGTTTTGATGGTAAATGCAAGGTATTTTGGTGCAAAATGCAGTGCTAAATGCTGCTAAATGTGAGTCGAAAAGCATAAATATCCACTGCTATTGTATAAACAAAACCTTTCAGAGGCGTTAAAAACATGGCTGAAAAGGGTAAAATAGCTGTTAAAAAGCAGGTTTTTGGGGGTTAAAAGTGAGTAATTGGGCTTGAGAAATTACGAGTCTTCAGCCAAACTAGAAATGCAAAATGGTGCTAAATGCAGGTTTATTGCTTAAAAACGGACAAAACAAAAGACGTAAAAAGCTAGAAACAGTGGCTTTTTACCCATTTTACAACCCGTTTTTTCGCTAGAACGGAGTGAAAATTAGCACAGGATTGTAAAATAAAAACAATCTTTTTAAGTTTGGAGTTGGTGATTTTTTGAGTTGACGAGTTAGTGAGTTGGTAGGTTCTTGAGTTAGTAGGTTGATGAATTTGTAAGTTGATGTGCTTACGATCTGGTGGGTTGACGAGTTTGTTTGCTGATGCGTTGGTGTATTCTGAAATTGATTGTCTTTCGTAAGTCTACAAGCCAGCGAGCTAATTCTATCCCGCGCGCCATTTATGAGAGGAGAGTATATTTTGCGCTGACTTCACAAAAAAAACAACTCCGCTCAAGTTGTTGAAACATCAAAAGCCAAGTGAACTTCAATTCTTTTCCTAAAAGTAGTCTTCCATTTTGCGACATTTACCTACACAATTTGCAGCGAACAGCATAGCTTTGGGCGATGAATAGCAGTGAGCTTTGCAGCAAATCGCACACCATTTTGCGTGAGTTGCGCTTTAACACAGCATCAAATGGGGCAGTCATCGGTTAGGTACAAAATTGCGTTTTGTATCAAAGCCAACCACAACGACAATTATTTTTTTGTGGTTAGTAGGAGATTGGGGGATTAGGAGGGTGCTCTTCATGTTAAAATATCCGTTGAAAAGAATACAAAAACGAACGAAAAACAAGTTCACACCTTTTGTTTTGCCTAACTAGGAAAGGGCCCATAAGCCCATCAACTAAAAATAAACCTTTACCCCAACAAGCAAAGTTCGGCCGCGCAGCGCATACTGGTTGAAGGTGCTACTTAGGTTGTTATATGTGGTGTTGTTATAATATCGTTGGTTCAGCATATTGTTTATGTGCAGCGTAAAGTCGGTTTTGCGATACTTATACAGACAATTGAAGTCGGCAAACACCGTGTGTTTCCTTGTGCCATCGTTGAAATAATTGACGTAGTATTCTGTCGAAAACGAGAAATTCAAGGCATCCGTCGGCATCAACGTCAGCTCCAACTCTTGCGTAAACAACTTCGTACGAGTCTTCATGGCACTAATTTCAAGCGAATTAACGTTATATTGCGCCCTATAAGCCACGTCTAGCCACGCCCAAACGTTGCTATTGAGGCTAACCGACGTTTGCAGCGAGCCCGACTTAAACTCGGTATTGATGCCGTTTTGGTACATGCTGTTGGTGTTTTGGGATAACACGCACTGCGCGTTGAACGTTCCTTTAAGCCATTCCAGGCGTTTGCTCACTGTGGCAATCGCCATTATTCCGTGCGAGTGGTTATCGTTTTCCACCGTAGAATAATACACCATGCCGCGCCTGTCCACCTGTTTAGTGCGCGATGTGTTGTTGTGGTGCGTGTTAAAGGCTACACTGGCGCGCACGAAAAGCATGTGCATGTAGTTGGCGTACGATACAAAGGCCATCTCTTGCCAACTGCGCGCCCCGTAAAAGTTGATGGGCGACTTCTGAAACGTGCGATAATCTACCAGCATCGGCATGGCGTGACTATCGTTAACTGATGGCTCATAGCTGTTCATCGACACGCTAGCCCCTAGTTTCCAACGCGAGTTTAGCTCCCAACTAAGGCTAAGGATGGGCGAAAAGAACAGCTTATTGGCCACTGCCGTGCCAAAATAACGACATGCGTTAAGGGGCATTTTCAGCGTTCCGCGCAGCCCTCGGTGCTTGTAAGTGATGGTTGGCGTAGCGATGAAGGCCATGAAATGGATATTGGCATTTTCGTAGAAAGCCGTGTCGTAGGGCACTGTGCGATAGTTGCTTTCCATATTCATGGCTTGTATGCGCCCCTCCGCGTCCATTTCAAATGCCCAACGGCGGGTGTTGAAAGTGAAGTTTAGCTTAGTGGACGAAAGGAATTGGCACCGTGTAACATCTTGTTGGCGCGTGCTATCAGCAACAACGATGAGCTGTTCGGGCATATAACGGTATAAGTTCAACGATGTTAACTTGATGTGATGCTTGCCAACAGCCCTTATCCACTGCAACTGGTTTTCGATGGCGTGCAGGTCCGACCGCGTTTCCGACTGGTTGTTGTCGTCGCCTTGCGTAACGGTGCGGTTGCGTTGCCATGCAGAACTGTACTTAATTTCGTTGGAAAAGAAACTCCGCTCCCTGTCGCTCTTAAACATTACAGCGGCCGACAGTTCTCTGCTGTTCAGTATGCCGCGTTCTGTTGTGGCACGCGTTAGCGTGGTATCGGCGAGGAAATACGATAGGCCGTGTTGCCTTTTAGAAGTGTTTCGTTCGTCAGAATAATAAAGTTTTGTGCGCACGATGGCACTCTCCGACACCTTTTGTACATTCCCAACGTTGGCGATGTGGGTGCGCCCAAAACGCGTTCGGCTCTCGTCTAATGCGCTAGGTCTGCCCAACTCCGTGTTCATAAAGGAGTTGGGGCTGCTGGTCGACATTTGTTTCAGCAACTCGTCTATCGTGAGAACCTTATTTTCGCTCATGATGTCCTTGCCCGTATTGTTGCTTTTGGCCGTTAGCGATGTTTGGTTAACGGCCGACAGACGCGCGCCAAAGCCCTCCACCTCCCACAGTTTTGGAACACCTGACGCCACCCTTACGTTGCCGCTCCATCTACCCTTAGCCTTATCTTTTAAGGCAAGGTTAAGTGCGGTGAGCCCCTCGGCCTTGCTCTTTTGCATTGTTTTCTTCGACTGAAAGTTCTCCACAACATCTACACGCGAAATAACATCGTGCGAAATGTTGCGCGTGGCTATGTTATACTGGCCGTCAAACAAGTCGACACCCTCGATGAGAAATTGCTCTATCGCTTTTCCGTTATACGAAACTATTCCCTCCTTACTTACGTTTATGCCCGGCAAGTTGCGCAGCACGTCGCCGATGGTGCGGTCTTTTTGTGTGGCGAAGGCCGAAACCAAATAGCTTGTCGTGTCGTTGCGGTGTGTTATTTTGTTGGGTTTCACATACACATCCTTTATCTCGAAAGCCTTGGGTTCCATCTCCATGCGATAGAACGCTTGATTGGTAAGGGCGCATTGTGCCGTTCTATGGGTCATGCTGCTTACCACCAGCATTGCGCCTGCCACCTTTTCGCGCCTTACCATAAAGCTAAACTCACCCTTGGCAGAAGTCTGCGTGTTATAAAGGATGATGTTTTTGGCGTTGCGAATGGTTACGACGGCTCCCCTAACGGGCGTTTCGCTACCCGTTTCCACCACCAATCCGCGCACAACGCTTTCCTGTCCAAGGGCTGGCAAGGTAAAGAGGAGTACAAGAAACATCAGGAAAGGCCAAGGTTTCATGATGAAATTGAACTGTGGTTTGTGGAATTTTACGCTTTTGTAATGTTGGTTTGCGCATAGATCATTTCTCTTATTTGGGGAGCGATTCCACGCGTTCCATTGTTGCATACGAGCGACGTTTTGGAGGTTTTGTCGTGCTTACAACCTTTATTCCCAGTTTAGCATTCAGTACGTCTAAATAGGCACTTGGATCATCAATGGCCAACTGCTTTAAACGTAGATATTCCTTTTTAGTGGTTTTTGTGGCGTCTTGATTGGGTATTTCTATTTCTCCATTGCAGGGGCGCATGCCTAAAAATTGGAATTCGTAATGGTGTTTGGTGTCGTACACTTCAAGTATCAGTCCTGGCAAACCGTAAAACTTCCACGGACCGTCGCTAATGGGGATGTCTGGTGCGAACCATGCCTCATAGGTTCTTCCGCCAAATGTACATGTCGCCTTTTGGCAAACGTAGTTATCAATTGTTTTCTGCTCTTCCGTGATGTTCCAACTGAAATGTGGTAAGCTTTCTGTGTATCTGCTGTTAGTTGGAAGTGATTCAACAAATTCAAGTTCTTTTTTACCAAAGTCTTCTAAAACATAGTAGTATACCGAAACCTTGCCGTATCTAGCCTTAATGCTGTCGTTAATGGCTTTCCTTTCTTCGGGGCCGCTTGCTTCAAGCAGCATAGAGTCTTTTTCAAAGTTTGACTGCGAATAGAATAGCGATTTGGTTTCATTCCGCCGGAGTACCATCATGGCGTTGCTGCTACGCTTTGTGACGGTGTCTACTTGATAAATCAACCGATATATACATTCCAATGTGGCTTTGTTGTCGGCTGCATTCCCATGTAGGGCACAGGTAAGAAACAACATTATACTGACTATTGTTTTCATAAGCTTACTTATTCTAATATTTCCATAGGCCGATGCCTATTGTCGTTATTTATTTCTTGCACCAATTGACCGTCTGGTGCACCAAAAGTAATCCGTATAAGAGAACGAGTTGCAAAATATGCTACTGGGTCACTCTGGTATGTGGCATATTCTTTGAGGAACTTCTCCTTAGTGGTTTTAAACGCGCGGCTAGGAAAGAGCGCAACATCTCCGTTGCAGGCCTGCATGTCGATAAAGGTGAAGGTGTATTGCCGGCGCGTGTCGTAAACGGCCATTACAAGACCAGGCAAGCCATAGAATTTCCATGGGCCTAAACGCGCAGGAATGTCCGTGGCATACCATGCCTCGTAGGTTCGCCCCATGTATTTGCCCACAGCCTTTGCACATTTGTGCCCCGCAATGGTTTTCTGTTCGGGCAGAATTTTCCAATTGAAGTTAGGCAAGCTGTCTGTGTAGCGAAAGGCGTTCGTCCCGATACGATCCTTGTATACGTAGGTTTTTTCTTGTAAGTCGGTCAATATGTAGTAACACATTCCCGTTTTATCGTTGCGTTTCTTCCTTGTTAACGTCTTGTTAACATCCCTTGCCCAGGCATCCGCATCGTTAAGTTTCGTCGAATCGGATATGAAATCATCTACCCGGTAGAAAAGAGCCTTGCTGTCATTAAAGCGAAGTCGGAAAGTGTCTGTCAACACCTTCCCCTCAACAGTGTCGTTAATACAGGTCACAAGATAACTCACTTCTGTTGTTGCAGGTGACTTTTCTTGTGCCGCGGTGGGCAAGGCGAAAGTGGCTAGAGCCATTAGATAGTGTCGTATTTTCATATTGTAGTGTATCTGTTGCTTTTATTGAAGGTTGCATATTTAAATGTAGCCATTGCACCAAGGGGCGGAAAAAACCAGCAGGCTTATTGTTTAGACACTGCCCCCACGCGTTGGATTGTAACATACGAGCATAATATTGGTGAACGTAGACCGTTTACTTGAATATCTAGTTGCACCTGCCAGGACCTCAACATCTCTTCGAATACGTCTTTACCGAGTTATTTCCATTGTAAAAAACATTGTTGTTACTTGGGTGGACGGCCTTCTATTTCTGTTGGCATAGGTAGGAAAGAGACTTGTAGCCAAATGGTGGCGCAAGCCGAAATGCTTAGTTGTTACTTCTTTCCGCAAATATAGAGCTTTTTATTATATTATACAAGGTTGTACAAGTGTTTTTTCGCTTTCACTTCTGGATTTGGTGTTTCTTTTGTTGTCTATCAGCCATCGCTTTGAAGTGCCTTTGATGCAAAATGCAGAACATGTCGTACAATTTGGGCTTAAACTAGATAAGATGCAAAGAAAAAAACTCGCAAGTGCCAAGGCACTTGCGAGTTATGCTATCTGTTATTGCATTTGCTGCTTAACGAACAATGCCGCGTTTTGAACTTTCAACAAAGTCGATGATGTATTGTATCTCCTTTGTTACTTGCAGGTTGTTACGTATTTCTTGTATGCCTTCGGCCATCAAACCTTTCGAATAAAGCAGGCGGTAGGCATTATGGATAAGGTCAATCAGTTCGTTAGAGAAACCGCGCCTACGCAAGCCCACTAAGTTGATACCTGCAAAGCGCACGGGGTCTTTTCCTACAATGACGTAAGGGGGAATGTCTTGACTGAAACGACTGCCGCCCTGTACCATCACATAACCACCAATACGGCAGAACTGATGGCATAACACTGCTGCACTAACAATGGCAAAATCGTCGACAATCACCTCGCCAGCAAATTTAGTGGAGTTGCCGATAATGACATTTGAACCTATAACACAGTCGTGGGCGATGTGCATGTTCTCCATCAGCAAGTTATTACTACCAACTATCGTTACGCCCGTAGAGGCCGTACCGCGCGAAATGGTAACGTTTTCACGAATACTATTGTTGTCGCCAATCTCGCATAGCGTGTCTTCACCAACAAACTTCAAATCTTGTGGCTTGGTAGAGATGCTTGCGCCAGCCAATATTTCGTTTCCATTGCCAATGCGAGCACCATAATTGATGGTCACACTGTTCTGAAAGTTGTTTCCGTCGCCAATAACCGTGTTACGGTCTATGTAACAAAATGGGCCGATAATGTTGTCGTTCCCAAGCTTTGCTTCGGGATGCACAAAGGCCAAAGGACTTATTTGGTTCATAGCTTCAGTGCGTGTCTTTTACTTGTTTTTAACGATTTGTGCGGTGAAGGTCGCCTCCGAAACCACCTGGTCGCCCACAAACATGTAGCCTTTCATCGAACTGACACCATGCCTTACGGGATGGAGCAGCTCTACACGGAACAACAATGTGTCTCCGGGAACAACCTTTTGGCGGAACTTCACCTCGTCGATTTTCATGAAATAGGTAGACCAGCGTTCGGGTTCTTCAAGTTGGTTAAGCACCAAAAGGCCGCCACACTGCGCCATAGCCTCCACTTGCAACACGCCAGGCATTACAGGTTCTTGTGGGAAATGGCCCACAAAGAAAGGCTCGTTGCTCGTTACGTTCTTCACGCCAACGATGCTTGTTGGGCCTAGCGATATGATTTTGTCTATCAACTGCATGGGATAGCGGTGAGGTAGCAATTCGCGTATGCGCTTATTGTCCATCACAGGCTCTTCGTTGGGGTCGTAAATGGGTGCCTGTACCTCGTGCTTGCGAATGTCTTTACGCAGATGGCGTGCAAACATGTTGTTGATGGTGTGGCCTGGACGGGTGGCAATGATGCGACCTTTGATGGGTTTACCCAGTAGAGCCATGTCGCCAATGATGTCGAGCAGCTTGTGGCGCGTGCACTCGTTCTCCCAAACCAAGGGTTTATGCTGTATATATCCCTGCTTGCTGGCATCCAAACGAGGAACTTTCAGCAAGTCGGCCAGCTGGTCTAGCTGTTCTTGGTCGATTATTTTTTCGTAAATAACGATGGCATTGTCCATGTCGCCACCTTTGATGAGGTTGGCTTTAAGCAGCGGCTCGATGTCGCGCACAAACACAAATGTACGTGCAGGAGCAATCTCAGTTTCAAAATTATCGAGCGAATCGAGTGTGGCAAACTGGCTATTAATGAACTTCGAATCGAAAGAACACATCGCCGTTATGCTAAATTGGTCGTCGGGAAGGATGGTGATGCACGAACCCGTAGCCTCGTCTTTCACCTCAATCTTATGCCGAATGATGTAGTAATCTTTGGGTACGCTCTGCTCCTCGATGCCCACACGCTTAATTTGTTCCACATACATGATGGCCGAACCATCGAGAATGGGGAATTCAGGGCCGTTAACTTGTATGAGGCAGTTGTCGATACCCATAGCGTAGAGTGCCGAAAGGCCATGCTCTACGGTGGAAACGCGCACATCGCCATTGGCAAGTACAGTGCCGCGTTGCGTGTCTACCACCCGTTCGGCCAACGCATCGATGATGGGCTGACCTTCCAAATCAATTCGTTGTATCTTATAGCCTGTGTTTTCGGGTGCAGGATTGAAGGTTACCGTGAGGCTCAATCCGGTATGCAAGCCTTTGCCATACAAGGAAAAGCTGCCTTTCAATGTTGTCTGTTTTAACATTGCGTTATGGTTTTATTTGCTTTTTTAATTCGTCAATTTCCTTTTTTAGCTCATTCAGCTCCTTATACATGTCGGGCAAACGCCTGAAAATGGCATGCGACTTGAAGTAAGGCTTGAGCTCCATAGGCGGCGTTCCAATAAGCTGCTGGCCATCTTTGAGGTTTCCTGGCACGCCCGATTGCGCCCCTAAGAACACTTTGTTGCCGATATTGATGTGTCCGGAAACGCCAACCTGCCCGCCAAACATGCACCATTGGCCCACCTTGGTGGAGCCAGCCACGCCCACTTGGGCAGACATAACGGTGTTTTCGCCGATGTCGGTGTTGTGTGCAATTTGCACAAGGTTGTCTAGTTTCACACCCTTACGTATGTAAGTGCTGCCCATTGTAGAGCGGTCTACGCAGGTGTTGGCACCTATTTCCACATCGTCTTCAATTGTTACTGTACCAATTTGGGGTATCTTGTCGTACCCATTGGCAGATGGGGCGAACCCAAAACCATCGGCACCGATAACACAACCCGAATGCAGGATTACCCTATTGCCCACCACTACATCGTGGTAAAGGCACACTTGGGGGTAAATAATGCAATCGCTGCCCACTCGCACGTTGTCGCAGAGTGTGGCATGGGGATATACTTGTGTGCCGTTGCCTACTACAACGCCACTGCCAACATAGGCAAAGGGGCCTACATAACAGTTTTCGCCAACCGTGGCGTCGGGCGAAACGAAGGCCAAGGGGTCGATACCCGTTTTCTTTGGCTTGGCTGCCTCGTACATCTGTAATAGCTTGGCCACACACTCGTAGGCGTTATCCACCTTGATGAGCGTGGTTTTGACAGGTTTCTCCAGCTTGGTGTCTTTGTTTACAAGCACCACGCTAGCCTCTGTCTCATATATATAATGTGTATATTTCGGGTTTGAAAGAAACGAAATAGCTCCTGGCCGTCCCTCCTCTATCTTCGCAAAGGAGTGAACGGCAGCGTTCTCATCTCCAACGATTTCACCATCGACTACTTGTGCAATTTGCTTTGCTGTAAATTCCATTGGTTTCAGTACTGTTGAATAATTCTGCAAATATAGCAATTATTATTCAAAATCTTTGATAACAAAGGTAATATTTGCTGTTTTTCATGGAAAGGCGTGTCACATCGAAGAGTTCAGAGGCCTGCGAGATGTCTTTACAGGTTCCATCTTTACACTTGATGGTGATATGGTCGTCTTCCATGTTATACATGTTTTTGTTCACGGTGTTCGCGCTCATCAGATAGGCCGCATCGTCTGTAGAAAGCCCTGTGTGCGTGCAAATGGCAGCCAATCGTTCTTCGATAACGCCTTCGGGAATGGGTTCGTCGAACACCTCTACTTTGAAGAGTTTTCTGTTTACGAGGTCGTTTGCCAAGATGGACAACACGGGGTCGGCATCGTTCATCCACACCTTTACGCTACTCCAAATGTCATTATCGTCTAGCGAACAATAGTTTTGCAAGGCCTCGGCATGCGTTGTGAAAAAGTTGCGGTCAGCATCGTTGGCCAAGAAGTAGGCCAAGGCAGGCGTAGCAAACAGCGAATGGCCATTACGAACTAGATACTTGGCGCGTTTAAGGAGGTTAACCAAAATGGCCTCACAGCCTACTGCCGTTTTATGCAGGTACACTTGCCAATACATCAGTCTACGCGAAATAAGATAGTTCTCGATGGAATAGATGCCTTTTTGATCTACCACCAGTGCATCGTTCTCTACATCGAGCATCTTGATGATGCGTGCCGAACCGATATTACCTTCTGTTACACCCGTAAAAAAGCTGTCGCGACGAAGATAGTCGAGCCTATCCATGTCTAGCTGACTGCTGATGAGCTGATGAAGGAACCGCTTGGGGTATTCGTTTTTGAAGATTTTGATGGCCAACGTAAGGGCTCCACCCATCTCACGATTCATCTTCTCCATCATCTGTAACGAGATGTCTTCGTGCGAAATGCCCGATATGAGCGAGTTTTCGAGCACATGCGAGAATGGGCCATGCCCAATGTCGTGAAGAAGAATGGCTATCTGCACGGCCTCTACCTCGCTATCGAAGATGAATACGCCCTTTTGTTGGAGCGACAAAACGGCCTCGCTAACCAAATGGAACGCCCCAATGGAATGCAAAAAACGCGTGTGTTGCGCACCTGGATAAACCACAGAGGCCATACCTAGCTGACGAATACGCGTAAGGCGCTGCATCAAGGGATGGCAAATAACGTCGAGGATTAATCCGCGCGGTATCTTGATGAACCCAAAAACGGGGTCGTTGATGATCTTTATTTCACTCATTTACTACTGTTCGGTGGGCGTTGCGGTTTAGAACGTGGGCAAGATGGCCTTCAATTCGCAAGCCATCTCTTCTTGAACCTCGCGTGCTTTCTCGGCAGCCACTTGTGCAAAGTCGGCTCCGTTGCTTGCATAGATAATGCCGCGCGAACTGTTTACCAACAAGCCGCAATCCTTGTTCATACCATATTGGCACACATCGTGAAGACTTCCACCTTGTGCGCCGATGCCAGGAACGAGCAGGAAATGGTTTGGCGCGTGGCGACGAATGTCCTTAAATGCCTCGCCTTGTGTTGCGCCTACCACGTACATCATGTTATCTGCGTTGCCCCACGCTTGCGACTTGGTAAGCACATGTTCGAAAAGGCGCACGCCTTGGGCATCTTCCGTGAGTTGGAAGTCGTGCGAACCCTTATTACTGGTGAGCGCCAACAATATCACCCATTTGCCTTCATAGGCCAAGAAAGGCGTCACACTGTCTTCGCCCATGTATGGGGCAACAGTAAGTGCATCGAGATTGTAGGTTTCAAAGAAGGTGCGGGCATACATCTGCGAGGTGTTGCCAATGTCGCCGCGCTTGGCATCGGCAATGACAAACTGTTCGGGATAGTTCTCGTTGAGATAGGCCACGGTACGTTCGAAAGCCAGCAATCCCTTTACGCCCAACGATTCGTAAAAGGCAAGGTTGGGCTTATAGGCCACGCAATAAGGCGCAGTGGCATCGATAATGGCCTTGTTAAACTCGAAGATGGGGTCGTCTGCCTGCAACAAGTGTTGCGGTATCTTTTTGATATCCGTGTCTAGACCTACACAAAGGAACGACTGCTTGGCGTGTATCTGCTTAATTAATTCTTCTCTTGTCATAAGAAAATGATGTGAATAGGGGGGTTACAATTCGGCCTCTTTCATTCGCTCCGTGTTCTCGGCAACCGACAGGGCATCTATCATGGCCTGAATATCTCCTGCAATAAAACCTTGAAGGTCGTGAGTGGTGTAGCCAATGCGGTGGTCGGTTACGCGTCCTTGGGGATAATTGTAGGTTCTGATTTTTGCCGAACGGTCGCCCGTAGACACCAAACTCTTGCGGCGATTAGCAATATCGTCGACATACTTTTGGTGTTCGCGGTCGTATATAAAGGTACGTAGTCGCGACAGGGCACGTTCCTTGTTCTTGGGTTGGTCGCGCGTTTCGGTACACTCGATGAGTATTTCTTCGGTCTCGCCCGTATTGGGGTTCTTCCAGGGATAGCGCAAACGCACGCCCGACTCCACCTTGTTAACGTTCTGTCCACCTGCACCCGAACTTCTGAACGTATCCCACTTGATGTCGCCTTCGTTGATGTTCACCTCGAACTTATCGGCTTCGGGCAACACGGCTACCGTTGCGGCCGACGTGTGCATACGGCCTTGCGTTTCGGTGGCAGGAACACGTTGCACGCGATGTACTCCCGATTCGTATTTCAACACGCCATACACATTGTCGCCACTCACGGCAAAGTCTATCTCCTTAAAGCCGCCAACAGCTCCTTCGCTCGATGCGGTAACAGAGAGGTTCCACCCTTTGGAGTCGCAAAAGCGTTTGTACATGCCGAAGAGGTCGCCTGCGAAAAGCGCGGCCTCATCGCCGCCTGTGCCAGCCCTTATCTCCATTTGGACGTTCTTTGCGTCTTCTGGATCTTTGGGTACAAGCAGCAGTTTTATCTCCTCTTCCAACTTCGGGCGTTCCGTTTCGTTGGCAGACAGTTCTTCGCGCGCCATTTCTTTCATCTCGGCATCGCTTTCATTGGCCAAAATGTCTTTGGCCTCGGCAATGGAATTAAGGCAAGCCACATAACGCTTGCGTGCATTCATAATGTCGCCAAGGTCTTTATATTCCCTGGTCAACTTCACATAACGTTCTTGGTCGGCGATAACGGCAGGGTCGGTAATCAGCGTTGACACCTCCTCGTAACGGCTTTCCAATCCGTCTAACTTTGTTAATATGCTGTTTTGTTCTGACATAATCTCATTATAGTTAAGCCTTTTATGTTCGTGAGTTATTGAGTTTATTTGTTTTTATCGCATGTTGCCTCAAACAAAAGCGAACGAACATCCCAATTGCAGAAAGGTCTAAGACAGGAAAACACACAAACTGAATAAGCCGCAAACTAAAAAACTTTGTTCATTGTATATATGAATGTTAGTCGTAGAAAAATTCGCCATACTCCGAACAGATGGTAAGCGACTTCTTCCCTTCTTCAACACGCCCCACTACTTGAGCCTCGATATTGAAACTCTTGCTAATGGCAATGATGCGCTCGGCATGCTCGGGGCGCACATATATCTCCATTCGGTGTCCCATATTGAACACCTTATACATTTCTTTCCAATCTGTTCCGCTTTCCGACTGAATGAGTTTGAACAGCGGCGGCACGTCAAACATGTTGTCTTTTATCACTCGGCAATCGTCGCTAACGAAGTGCAGCACCTTTGTTTGTGCGCCACCCGTGCAATGCACCATGCCATGAACATGGTTGCGCATTTCATCTAGCACCTTGCGAATTACGGGAGCGTAGGTTCGGGTGGGCGACAACACCATCTGACCTGCATCAACACCCAAACCTTCAATAGCATCCGTCAATCGCTTTGTGCCACTATACACAAGTTCGTTGGGCACAGCATGGTCGAAGGTTTCGGGATATTTCTCGGCCAGATACTTGGCAAACACGTCGTGGCGTGCGCTTGTCAGCCCGTTACTTCCCATTCCGCCATTGTACGTTTTCTCGTATGTGGCCTGTCCGCACGAAGATAATCCCACGATTACATCGCCTGGACGAATGTTAGCATTGTCGATAACGTCGCTCCGTTTCATTCGGCAGGTAACGGTAGAGTCAACAATGATGGTGCGCACAAGGTCGCCCACGTCGGCCGTTTCGCCACCCGTGGCATAAATCCCCACACCCATTTTTCTCAGTTCGGCCAACAATTCGTCGGTGCCGTTGATGATGGCCGAAATCACTTCGCCAGGAACAAGCATCTTGTTACGCCCGATGGTGCTCGACACCAAGATGTTGTCAACCGCTCCCACGCATAGCAAGTCGTCGGTGTTCATCACCACCGCATCTTGGGCAATGCCTCGCCAAACGTTCAAGTCGCCCGTCTCTTTCCAGTAAGCGTAGGCCAACGACGACTTCGTACCGGCCCCGTCGGCGTGCATGATGTTACAATACGCATCGTCGCCACCTAATATGTCGGGAATGATTTTGCAGAAGGCTTGCGGAAAAACGCCCTTATCGATGTTCTTAATGGCGTTATGCACATCTTCTTTTGCGGCACTAACGCCACGCATCATGTAACGGTTGTTCATCTGTTTGAGTTTATTTGGGTGAAAAGTGTTGTTAAATAAAGTGGGATGACTTGCTGTTCGGCCCTGTGTTCGCGTGTAGTAACACCACGGCAAAGCCTTTTGCGCTATTCTCTTCCGTGCCAAAACTCCCAGCTGGCAAAGGCTTGGAGCAACAGCATTTCAAGTCCGTTCTTGGTAATTGCGCCCCGTTCCATACCCTTTTTCATAAACAGGGTTTCGTCGGGGTTATATATTAAGTCGTATAGCAGCGTGTGTTGGTCCATCGCTTCATATGGTAGCTTGGGGCATTCGTCGGTTCGCGGATACATGCCCAGCGGCGTACAGTTAACGATAACGTTGTACTCGGCAATCACTTGGGGCGTTACATCGTCATAAGTGATGGTGTTGCCTTTGCGTGCTGTCCTGCTAACGAAACGCGTTTCCAAGCCTAGGCTTTTCAATCCGTAATCGATGGCCTTGGCCGCACCGCCTGTTCCGAGGATGAGTGCCTTTTGATGGCCAGGTTCGAGCATCGACTCTATGCTGCGCGTAAAGCCGATAACGTCGCTGTTAAAGCCTTTCAGGTAAGGTTTAGAGCCCTTATGACTCACCCTAATGACGTTTACCGCGCCGATGGAACGTGCCTCTGGCGATAAGTCGTCAAGGTATTTTATCACCTCTTCCTTATAAGGTATGGTGACGTTCAGCCCACGCAAGTTGGGCGTTGTGTCGAGTATTTCGGCCAAGCTGTCTATGCTTGCAATTTCATAATTTTCGTATTCGGCGTCAATACCCTCGTTGTGGAATTTCTCATTGAAGTAGCTTATCGAGAAGCTATGCCCAAGTGGAAACCCTATCAGTCCGTATTTGTCCATAATGTTCCTGAATATTCGTATTCAACTTGCCTTTACTAATATTGCCTTATACCTGAAATCGGAAAGTATAGCAGAAAAGATTTGGTTCTATAAACTCGTTTACCAACAAGTTGCCAACAACGCATCTGCACAATGAAGTATGTTACATATATGCGTACAAGCACCTTTGTAGCGTTAGTACAAGCATCTTGTAGTGGTGCAATTCTTTGCTCTTAAACTGTTTTTTACAGAACAATCTATTTTACTACCATTCCTAAAACCATTTTGTTTGTAACTATTAGGCCTTTTCTAAAAAGCTCTCTTCGTTACTTGGTTGCCAGGTACATGGTGCAGATTCCGAATGTTAGCCGCTTAAACTTAACTTCTTCAAAACCTGCTTTCTTGAGAATTCCGACCATCGTTTCGCCTTGCGGAAAGGCTTCGACGGTGCTGATGAGATAGCGATAGGCACCCTTATCCTTGGATACGAGGCGCGCATAAAGTGGCAGTACGGTGTGCGAATATATCTTAAAGAGCCACGACATGGGGAAACGTTTGGGAGCCGAAAGCTCCACGATGCTTAAATGTCCGCCCTTGCGCAACACGCGATGCAATTCGCCCAGACACTTGTCAAGGTCTTTAAAGTTGCGGATACCGAACGCAGCGGTCACTGCATCAAAACGTTCAGCAGGGAACGAGAGGTTCATGCAGTCTTCTTTCATAAACGACACCACGCCCCCCAGTTTTGCTTTCTCCACCTTCTTACGCCCAATCTCCATCATCCCTTCCGAGATGTCGGCCCCAATAAGACTGCAAGGTTTGAGCATTTTAGCAGCCAAGATTGCGAAATCGCCCGTGCCCGTAGCTATGTCGAGCATCTGTTTAGGCTTGAACGGCACCAATTGCCCAATGGCCTTACGTCGCCAACGCTTGTCTATGTCCCACGAAAGGCGGTGGTTCAACACATCGTACGTCGGGGCAATGTTGTCGAACATCTTTTCAACCAACTCGCCTTTATCGCCTTGTTCACCATAAGGTTTTATCTCTTCTTGCTTATACATGGAGGATATGTGCCATTAAATAGGGGGGTTATAGATAACGCGAAAGGCAACTTTGTTGGGCCTTCGCCCACACAGTCGACCTTGCAGTTATCCTGTTTTTTAAAGTATATTCAGCCCAAAGGCATGAACGAGAAAAGCGAAACTGCGCTTTCATGCCACCCTTTTCCTCGCCATAAAGACGACTGGGGCTGACATGAAAACCAGTTACCGCTTGCCGTTCTATTTGCCTTGCGCCAAATATTCCGTTACGTTCTTCTCGATACGAGCGGCCAAATCAGCCTCATCTGCTGCCTTATTAAACGTCTCGCCGGTGATATGTTCGTATAGTTCAATATACCGATTGCTCACCTCTTCTGCATATTCGTCGGTTATTTCGGGCATGGTTTGGCCTGGCTCGTTCATGAAATTGTGTTCGATGAGCCATTGGCGCAAAAATTCTTTCGACAACTGGCGTTGCGGTTCGCCCTTAGCCAGCTTTTCTTCGTAACCTTCGGCATAGAAATAGCGGCTCGAATCGGGTGTATGTATTTCGTCGATGAGATATACTTTGCCGTCGCGCTTGCCAAATTCGTACTTCGTATCAACGAGAATAAGGCCGTGTTTGGCAGCGATTTCCTGACCACGACGGAAGAGTTTTTTAGTGTAGTCTTCCATCACGGCATAGTCTTCGGCACTAACAAGACCTTGTGCGATGATTTCTTCTTTCGAGATATTGAGGTCGTGACCTTCGTCGGCCTTCGTCGTTGGCGTTACGATGGGTTCTGGAAAACGTTCGTTCTCCTTCATACCGTCGGGCAATTTCACACCGCACAGTTCCCTACATCCTTTCTTATATTCACGCCAAGCGGAGCCTGTAAGTATCGAACGAATGATCATCTCCACACGGAAACCTTCGCATTTAAGGCCGACGGTCACCATCGGGTCGGGCGTGGCCAACTTCCAATTGGGGCAGATGTCGGCCGTAAGGTCAAGAAACTTGGCTGCTATTTGGTTCAGAACTTGCCCTTTAAAGGGAATACCTTTCGGCAAGATAACGTCGAAAGCCGATATTCTGTCGGTTGCAACCATCACGATTTTGTCGCCGTCGATGTCGTACACATCTCTAACTTTACCGTGATACACACTCTTTTGTCCAGCGAAGTGGAAATTGGTTTGTGTCAATGCTTTCATCTCTATCGTTGTTTTATTGATGTATCCTATTCTTTCTCCTTATTTCTTTCGGTTTCGTAATATGCCTCGTAGGCGTTTACGATGCGTGTAACAAGCTTGTGACGCACAATGTCCTTTTGGTCGAACTGCACCGTTGCAATGCCCTTTACATTGCGCAAGATGTCTAATGCCACCCGCAAACCGCTCTTTTGTTCCCTTGGTAGGTCTATTTGGGTTAAGTCGCCTGTCACAATCATCTTGGTGTTTGTACCCATACGCGTTAGAAACATCTTTATTTGAGCCATAGTGGTGTTCTGCGCCTCGTCTAAAATAACGATGGCATCAGTGAGTGTTCTACCGCGCATAAAGGCCAACGGAGCTATCTGTATCACATGTTTCTCCATCATGTCTTGCAGCTTTACGGCAGGAATCATGTCTTCCAACGCATCGTACAGCGGTTGCAGATAGGGGTCTATCTTCTCTTTCATATCACCAGGTAGAAATCCCAGTTTCTCGCCAGCCTCTACTGCGGGTCTACTAAGGATTATTTTCTTGGCTGTTTTCTCCTTCAAGGCTTTCACTGCCAAGGCGATGCTCAGGTAGGTTTTACCCGTTCCTGCTGGTCCAACGGCAAATACCAAGTCGTGGCGTTCGTATGCGTCTACCAATCGCTGTTGGTTTTCGCTCCTGCTCTTTATGGGCTTGCCCGTGATGTTATACACAATAACATCTTTAATGGCATCGGCCTTGGTGCGTTTACCCTTAATAATGTCGAGAATGTCTTCTTCGTTGATGGCGTTGTATTTAAGGATATGTTTCCTTATGCCTTCGGTCTTCTCTTCGAAGATTGCCATCTCTTCCTCATCACCCAACACGCGGATGACATTGTCGCGAGCAACGATGCGCAATTTGGGGAACAGCGACTTTATCATTTGCAGATACCCGTTGTTCACCCCATAAAACATTACGGGGTCAATATCTTCAAGTACAATATGCTTCTCTACCAATGTCGTAATTCCTAAATATAATATTAGTGCAAAATTACAAAAAGCTTTCCATAACCCAACACTTTTTTCTATCTTTGTGGCGCAATTAAACGTTTTTCAATGAGATTGACAAAGAACCAGTTTTTAAAGGCTTTCGCCGCGGTGGTTGTTTTGTTGGCCGTGGTGCGGGTGGTTTTCCCTTCCATCGCCAAACCTGCCGATGCAAAGAAGAAGACAGAAACCAAGGGACAAGACATCAGCGAAGATGCCGAAAGAAACGCGCATGCAGCAGCACAACCCGTAGACGGAAAGCTAACCAAACTGAAATTTTTCAAGCCCGACGGCACACCCGTGAAGAACCGTATAATGAGTGTTCCCAACTTTTCCAAAGCCTTCCCCGACCTTAACGACGTGCAGTTGGAGATGGCACAGAAGTATGGCGTTAAGCCCGTGGCCGACCGCAAGGAGGCGGAAAACCGAAAAGCAGAGTTGGTGTATATGGCTAGCAGTCCTTATTACCATGTAGACAAGCTGAACAATAGCGTGCCTTACCTTGTGCCAAGAGCAGCCGTACTACTCAACGACATTGGCCGAAACTTCTTCGATAGCCTGCAAATTAAGGGTATTCCACTGCATAAGTTCATCGTAACGAGTGTTCTTCGAAGTGAAGCCGACGTGAAAAAGCTACGCGGACACAACGGCAATGCCTCCGAAAACAGCTGCCACAGGTTCGGAACAACATTCGACATTGCCTACAACAGATACAAAACGGTGGAATCGCCCGATGGTCCTGCGCGCCGAAAGGTGAGAAACGATACGTTGAAATGGGTAATGAGCGAGGTTTTGAACGACTTGCGACGAAACGAACGCTGCTATATTAAATACGAAGTGAAACAAGGTTGTTTCCATGTCACGGTGAGATAATTGTTTCTAACAATTCCGCCCACCGTCCTCCTATATATAATAAGGTGTAATATGAAAACCCTCATCGTTGTTCTTGGACCTACGGGTGTTGGTAAAACAGCACTCTGCCTGCATCTTGCCAAGCGTTATGCCGCGCACATCATCAGCGCCGACTCGCGGCAGATGTTTGCCCAACTGCCCATTGGCACTGCTGCCGCCACTCCCGAAGAGCAACAACAAGCCACCCACCACTTCGTTGGCAATCTTAAACTCGACGAGTATTATAGTGCATCGTGCTTTGAAACCGACACGCTTGCCTTGCTCGACCAGCTTTTCGCCAAGGGCAACGTAGCCTTGATGACGGGCGGCAGCATGATGTACATTGATGCCGTTTGCTATGGAATAGACGACATTCCAACCGTAGACGACAACACCCGGCAACACGTAAAGCAACTTCTGGAACAACAAGGACTGCCTGCCCTTGTTGAGATGCTTAAACAATTAGACCCCGAACACTACGATTTCGTTGACAAACAAAATCCCAGAAGGGTGTGCCACGCCCTTGAAATATGCCTGATGACGGGCAACACATACACCTCGTACCGAAAAAAAGAGCGCAAACAACGTCCGTTCAACATCATTAAGATTGGCCTGAACCGTCCGCGCGAAGAGATGTACAACCGCATCAACCAACGTGTGCTGCAGATGATGGCCAATGGATTAGAAGAAGAGGTGCGCCGCGTTTATCCCCTGCGGGGGCTAAATTCGCTCAATACCGTGGGATATAAGGAGCTGTTCGCCCATTTCGACGGCGCCATTCCCTTGGAAGAGGCTGTAAGACAAATACAATCCAACACGCGCAGATACATGCGCAAGCAACTAACATGGTTTAAGAAAGACCCTGAAATAAAGTGGTTTCATCCCGACAACACAGAAGAAATTACAAATTATATCGACAGTTTTGTCGGGATAACAGATTAAATACGTAAATTTGCAACAGGCAAACCACGCGTTGCACCTGCATCATGAGCATGTGAACAGCGGCGCGGCTTATGCCAAACAATAAGAAGAACACAGGCCCGATGCGCCTCCGAAAACAATCGACAGGACAAAGGCGTTGTCTTCTCAACCAACCAACAACTGATTATGCGAAAGAAAATCGTGCAAGGCGCGAAATGGTGCGCCACTAAGTTAAAGGCATTTTGGAAATGGTATAAAGGCCTATACAAAGGCCGCAAATGGTATTTCAAAACGGGTGTGGTCGTTGCATCGGCGTTTGTTGCCTTCTTTGTCTATCTAGGTATGGTAGACATCAACTTCCTTTGGCTCTTTGGCAAGTCGCCAGGATGGTCCACCATCAACAACCCCATAACTGCGCAAGCCTCTGAAATATACAGTGCCGACGGAAAACTCATCGGCAAATATTTCAACGAAAACCGCACGCCTGTAACCTACGGTGACGTTAACCCCGTGTTTTGGAATACGCTTATCGACACCGAAGACGAGCGTTTTTACAGCCATTGGGGCGTAGACCCCATCGGAATGTTCGCTGCCGCCAAGGATGCCGTTACCAAAGGCGACGGCCGCGGTGCATCTACCATCACACAGCAGCTGGCCAAAAACCTTTTTAGGGTGCGCACCGAATATTCTACGGGCTTGCTTGGTAAGATTCCCGGCATACGTATGCTCATCATGAAAACCAAAGAATGGATCATCGCCACGAAGTTGGAGCTGAGTTACGACAAGAATACCATCCTCACGATGTATGCCAACACGGTAGACTTCGGTTCCTCGGCGTATGGTATTAAGACGGCCTGCAAAACCTATTTCAACATCACTCCCAAAGATCTGACGGCCGCGCAGTCGGCTACGCTTGTGGGCATGCTCAAAGCCACAACCACGTACAACCCCATAACGCATCCCGAAAACAGCCTGAAAAGGCGCAACACCGTGTTAGCCAACATGGTTAGGCGAGGCCATCTAAGCCAAGCTGTGTACGATTCGCTCTCGCAAACGCCTCTTAGCCTTAAATACAACGTTGAGACCAATTACGACGGACAGGCCAATTATTTTAGGGAGGCAGTGGCCGACTACCTCAAAGACTGGTGCGAAGCCAATGGTTACGACCTTTACACCAGTGGCTTAAAGATTTATACTACCCTCGACACGCGTATGCAAAAATACGCAGAGGATGCCGCCACCAAACAAATGCGGCAGGTTCAGCAAAACTTCAAGAACCATTGGGGAAAGAACGACCCGTGGATTGACGAGCGCGGAAGGGTGATACCCGACTTCATCGAGGGCATCGCACGCAAACAACCCGTGTATAATTGGCTGTTGGAGAAATTCCCGAGCCAGCCCGACTCCATCACGTATTATCTCAACAAGCCACATAAGGTTAAGCTTTTCGACTATGCCAAGGGCTCTATCGAGATGAATATCTCTACGATGGATTCCATCCGCTATATGGTTCGCTTCATGCACTGTGCGTTTGTGGCAATGGAACCACAAACGGGAGCAGTGAAAGCATGGGTGGGCGACATCAACTTCGATGCGTGGAAGTACGATAAGGTAAAGGCCATGCGCCAGCCTGGTTCCACCTTTAAACTCTTTGTTTATACCGAGGCCATGAACCAAGGCCTTACGCCTTGCGACAAACGCCGCGACGAATACATCACGATGCAGGTGTACGACAAGAAGAAACACGAGGTGGTTACCTGGACTCCCTCTAACGCCAATGGTTCGTTCTCTGGCGACTCAATGCCGTTAAAGTCGGCTTTTGCCAAGAGTATCAACTCGGTGGCCGTGCGTCTTGGCCAAGAAATGGGCATCAAACGCATTATCGAGACTGCCGAGAAGATGGGCATTAAGAGTCCGTTAGAAGATGCGCCCTCGCTAGCACTTGGCTCAAGCGACGTCAACCTGCTCGAACTAACCAACGCCTACTGCACCATTGCTAACGACGGTATGCACCACGAACCCGTACTTGTTACCCGAATAGAAGACAAAGACGGCAAAGAAGTGTTCCTTGGCCCAGCCACATCCGAACAAGCGGTACCTTATAAAACGGCCTTCCTTGTACAACAGCTGCTGATGGGCGGCATGCGCGAGCCCGGCGGAACCTCTCAAAGCCTTTGGGGATATGTGGGCGACTATCGCGATACCGACTTTGGAGGAAAGACGGGTACATCCAACAACCACTCCGACGCCTGGTTCATGGGCGTTAGTCCTAAACTGGTGGTTGGCGCTTGGGTTGGCGGCGAATACCGAAGCATACACTTCCGCACCGGAGCACTAGGACAAGGGAGCCGAACGGCCCTGCCCATCTGTGGATATTTCTTACAGTCGGTGTTCCGCGACCCAGCATTTAAACAATATCATGGCAAGTTTGGGAAACCGCGAGATGCAGACATAACGCGCGACATGTACCTGTGTGACAGTTATTATCCGCGAGCGAAAAAAGACACAACAGAAACCGATAGCACGGGGGGAGAAGGTATCATCATTCTCGACGGCAATGGAAATCCCATCAGGGAAATTTCACCAGGCGACCTTCTCCCCTCCGAGCAAGGTCAAGAGAAAAAGCGTTCTCGTCCCACCGAGCAGCCGCTAAATCTCGATGAGCTATAACACGCCACGATATATTGCACGCCATTGCACACCTCATCCAGTAGTCAACACGCGGCGGATTTCGCCAACAGGCATCCGCCACATCACAATTTTCTATTCAGATTGCCGTGTCAAACGCGTTTAGTACCAAATTAGTACACATATACGGTGAAAGACAAGTCAACGCAGACCGACTTTGATTAAGCCATCCTAAGACAGATTTGACAGAACAACGTGAACAACGATACGCCCAACCAAATAGACTTAGAGAATGGGGAGATGCAAAAGGCTCTCCAAATCATACAGTTTACCCGTCGCTCGCTCTTCTTAACGGGAAAGGCGGGCACGGGTAAATCTACGTTTATGCGCCACATCGCGGCCACCATCAAGAAAAAACACATCATCCTAGCACCAACGGGTATCGCTGCCATCAACGCAGGCGGAAGTACCTTGCACAGCTTTTTCAAACTGCCTTTCCATCCCTTGCTGCCCACCGATAAACGCTATTCCACACGCAACATCCGCAACACGCTTAAATATAATGGTGAAAAAACAAAACTCTTACGCGAGGTAGAACTCATCATTATCGACGAAATATCGATGGTTAGGGCAGACATCATCGACTTTATCGACAAGGTTCTGCGCATCTACAACCGCAACATGCGCGAGCCTTTCGGTGGGAAACAGTTACTCTTGGTAGGCGACATTTACCAGCTAGAACCCGTAATAAAAGAAGACGAACGCCAATTACTTCGTCCGTTCTACCCCTCTTGTTTTTTCTTCGATGCCCACGTATTCAGAGAAATGCAACTCATCGCAGTAGAACTGAGGAAAGTTTACAGGCAAAGGGATGCACAATTCATTTCCCTACTCGACCACATACGCACCTCGCACGTTTCTGATAGCGACCTGCGACTACTTAATGCACAAGTTAACGCCGAGATAGGAACAGAAGAGGGACGCTTATCCATCACGCTATCGGGGCGTAGAGATACCGTCGACTACATCAACGAGAAACAACTCAACACCCTACCCGACGAACCAACAATATTCTATGGGCACATCGAGGGCGAGTTCCCAGAGAGCAGTTTGCCCACGCCAATAGAACTGGAAGTGAAAACTGGCGCACAGGTACTGTTCATCAAGAACGACAAGGAACGTAGGTGGGTGAACGGCACGCTAGGGACTATCATTGGGTTTGGCGACGAACAAGACGGCATTATATACGTTCGAACCGAAGACGGACGCGACTTCGATGTGGAAAGAGAGATTTGGTCGAACGTGCGATATACCTTTAACGAGAAAGAACAAAAGATTGAAGAAGAGGAAATAGGTAGCTATCGGCAGTTCCCTATTCGCTTGGCATGGGCCATCACCGTACACAAGAGCCAAGGCCTAACCTTTAACAACGTAAAGATAGACTTCACTGGCGGCGTATTCGCTGGCGGACAAACCTATGTTGCCCTATCGCGTTGCACCTCTTTGCAAGGCATTAGTCTGCAAGAACCCATCCGCCGAGAAAACATTTTCGTACGGACGGAGGTCACCAACTTCGCGCGCAATTACAACAACCTTAACATCATCAACTCGGCTTTGCAAGAAAGTAAGGCCGACAAGCAATATAACGATGCCATGACCGCTTTCGACAAGGGCGACATGCAAGCGGCCATCGACAACTTCTTTCTAGCCATCCACAGCCGATACGACATTGAGAAACCAGCTGCCAAAAGGCTTATCCGCAAAAAGCTGAACATAATCAACCTGCTAAAACAGCAGCTGGAAGAGGCACGCGCTATGGAAACGCAACGTGCAGAACAACTGAAACGCTTAGCCGCCGAATACACATTGCTAGGCAAGGAGTCGGAAAAGGAGGGTATGCCCCAAGCTGCCATCAGAAATTACGAAAAGGCATTGGAACTATGGCCCGACATACCCGAGGCCAAACGCAAGTTGAAGAAATTGAAAAAATCGGGAAATTAAGACACCTTGACATATTTTGAAGGAGATTTCTTATACAAACATTGCAATAAACCAATAAATCTTTTAAGACGAAGTACAGATGACATCAAAAGTATGTAAATCATTATTCGTACTAGCGATTGGCTTTACCCTTATGGCAGCCTGTTCTTCTCATAATGGCAGAAGTCTTGAATGCTTTGAAGTAACAAACAGACAGCTAAAGGCCATTGTTAATACCATGATGCAACAGTTTTTCACGGAAAATACGGAAGATAAGGTTGCTGTACTTGACATTGTACAAGAGGACTCGATAACTAAATTTGTCTTTTCATTTCAAAATAAGCACCGCTTACGAGACAAATACATTGCGTATAAAGGCAAACGCATAGTGGGATATATCAGCCAAAACCATCGTGACTTGATTGTGCTAACCAATATCCACTTTATCACTGAATTGCAAGAAACCCTTGAGCCACTGATGAAACCCACAGACAAAATTAAGAATTTTGACTTTCTATACACAGACAACCAATTGTACTACGATGCAGAAAAAGGATGGAGGAATTTCGAAACGATATACGAGCCTATCTTGGTTGAGTATCAACTAAAAGAGGGACACTTTTCACAGCCAATAATGAAAAGGTAATGCCACATTCCTCCTCTCTGATATAAGAAAGACACTATCTTTCTTGCACAATTCACAGACACAAAGTGCATCAGAAAAGTATAAAGAGAGTTACGCAATGGATCTATGGTAAACACCCTACACCTGAGATTGTCATATCAAATTGATTATATCTAAACCTGTCAGAAACTATCTCCATAATAAGAACATCAAAATGAAACCTATCTTCAACTTATTGTTTGCTGTATGTCTGTCGGCATGCGCTTTATCACCAAACACCCCACAAAAAGACACAAAAAAGGATGTGCAGAAGAGAAAAAGCACCATCGTCATTGACAGTGAACTTAAATTGCAATACCATGCGAAAGGCGAATACTATGTAATGGACTTTATAACCATTGGTGAAAACCACATTACCTTTAATAAAAAGGCATCTGAACTGATTACCATTCATATTAGGTATGTAGGTGAAAAAGGAGCTATTATTGGAAGAGATTATCACTTCGACGACGATACGCATAAGCTATCACATTTCTATTCGCTAAAGAATAATCACCTTCATGGTTTTGCCGTATTCTATAATGATTCGGGAAAGGTTGAAAGATACGAGTACTTCAATGAAGGAGAAAGCTGGCATCCACAGTTGACTAATACCAAATCTATGGGTAAAGTCCACCAAGAAGTATTTTCGAACAGCCTCTTCAACACGCAACTTCCAAAACCAGGGTATGGAGATTTATACAAGAATAGTTCTATGGAGTATCACAAAATTCGGGATAAACGCATCTTGCTTATAGGTTCTTTGTGTTTTGTCGTTAAGAAAGGGGGCACTCTAGAAGCAATCTTCACGCACTGCTATAAATGCAACAATAAGTTGTTCAGAGGTGGAGAAGGTTATTTTTTTGACCCACACAACCATTACTTAATAGCTTTATGCCGTTATAAACACAACACACTAAATGGAAAAGCCATCATATTTGATAATAACGGGATGGTAATACAACACAAATGACTACCTAAACAAATGGTGTAATGGCTCTACATGATTTGAGTATGAAAAATAGATGGACAACTTAAAAGCAAACTTCATCCCCTATCCATACCTCTTACCACATTCATTCCAATGAAGTCGTCTTGCCTTTTTAATATTGAAGTCATCTAGACTTTTAAAATCTCTACAATTTGAGAGGAGTTTATTATCTTTGTGCTACTAAAACAAGATAAACGCCCTGCTCATGTACGAAATACCAGACAAAGACACAATAAAACATGAGGTTATTCCCCTTTTGTCTGTACCAAAACGTGGTTATGTTTCAAAAAGCGACCTGTCAGAAGGCATTCCAAAGATGCTCTACAAGTTGCAAACTGCCTATCGAAGGCAGATTAATTCCACGTTTCCACGATGCTGTTTCCATTGTCTGTGAGCAGCTTGCCCTGCAACAACTAACACTGATGGTCGTAAGCGTACGCCCTTTCCGTGGTGCTGGCTATTAGCATGCACATGGCACAATCACTTTTGTCTATTTTTCAGCAATAAATTTAACACAATAAGTGCCCTTTCCATCAACCAATCGCCCACCTTGCCGCAAAAAATCGATTCTCGCGAGGGTTTGTTATGGTGCAAAAAGGGGGTTGTCGGTGAATGCGGTAAAATGTATTTTTATTTATAAAGACAGCCATTTACACCAATTTGGGGGCTATTTACAGCAAAATGGCGTGCAATATGGTGCAAAACGCAGTACAATATGGTGCAAAACGCAGTACAATATGGTGCAAAACGCAGTGCGTTTTGGTGCTAAATGCAAGGTAAAACGGTGCTAAATGCAAGGTAAAATGCTGCTAAATGCAGGGCAAAAAGCATAAGGATGCACTGCAATGGTATAAATATAACCTTTGTGAACCATCAGAAACAGGACGAAAAAGGGCAAAACAGCCATTAAAAAGCCGATTTTTAGGGGTTAAAAGTGGGTAATTGGGCTTGAAAAATTACGTGCCGGCA
>ERZ772921.154-NODE-154-length-43369-cov-4.441497_pt1 | contig 43369 bp, 39 predicted proteins | sample MGYA00512117_ERZ772921 | MGnify/ENA primary metagenome ERZ772921 (study PRJEB29015, sample SAMEA2737944) | human oral metagenome | biome: human oral; feature: human-associated habitat; material: dental | place: China | collected 2150 ...
GTTGCGAGGTCAGCGAAGCAGGAAGCCCATAGGCTTTAGACTATGGGTAGTTCACGACGATGCACAGATTATAGGAGGTTTTATGGCAAATGCAGCAGCCACCACAAAGTATAAAGAATATCAAGAGGAGTTTCTGCCCTTATTTAAGACAGAAAATTTAAGCAAAAAAGAGCAGTTGCAACTTTCCGGTACCTACAATATAAGTATAGAAAAGTACTCGGCTAAGATAGGAAAGTATAACAGGCGAGGAAGCAGGTGTTTTTTCTTTAAAGGCGAGGAGTTTATAAAAGAGTGGTATTGTATTAATGATGATGCACAGTTTTATAGCCTGATAATACACAAAGATGGTAGAGAATATTTGGTTTTTAGACAGGATCTGTACGGCTATAGTGTACTTGATATTGAAAAAAGATGCATTATGCAATTTTTCCCGGAGTACTCGCTTGATACGGGAGAGACTTTTATCTGGACAGATATTCATTATAATCAGGCGAATAATATATTGGCAGTTGAGGGATGCTACTGGGCTTGGCCTTACAGCGTACAGCTTTTTGACTTTACAGACCCTATGAGCGAAACGCCGGTATTTGTTGATATAATTTCTTGTTTAGACGGTGATTATGATGTATATGAAGAGTTGGAGTTTGTGGCATGGGAGGAAGATAGATTAAAACTTAAAGCCTTTCTTTCTGAAAGCGAAGAAAAGACCGAACTTACGATAGACAGCGGTAAATACATGGCTTGGCTGAGTGATAGGGATTTGGCAAAATATTTATAATATTGCCGGTATAGTGTAAAAATTAGTATGGTAACAATGGCATATGCCTAAAAATAGTATTTACAAAGAAAGGGGTTACTTTATGGAAGTTACAACAATGGTTTTAATTGCAGCAATTGTTATATTTGTACTTATTGTAATTATGCTTGGTTATATCAAGTCTCCGCCTGATAAGGCAATTATTATCTCAGGCTACAGAAAACCGAGAGTACTTATCGGTCAGGCAGGAGTAAGGATTCCTTTTTTGGAAAGAGTGGATATGCTTACGATAAAACAGATATCAGTTGATATAAAGACCAACGGTTATATTCCGACCAACGACTATATAGGCGTTGATATTGATGCCATAGCCAAGGTCAGGATCAAGACCGATCCCGAGGGTATAGCACTTGCACAAAAGAACTTCCTGAATATGAGAGAAGAGCAGATAGTAACTGCACTTACCGACTCCTTACAGGGAAATATGCGTGAAATCATAGGTACGGTAAAACTTCAAGACCTTTGTACCAACAGAAAGGCATTCGGTGATCAGGTACAGGAAAAAGCCCAAAATGATATGGCGGCACTCGGTATCGAAATCATTTCCTGCAATATTCAAAAGATAAAGGATGAAAAGGACTTGATCGTGGCACTCGGTCAGGACAATATGTCCCAGATACAAAAAAGTGCCTCTATTGCAAAGGCACAGGCTGAAAGAGATGTGCAAATAGCAGATGCGGCAGCGAAAAAAGAAGCCAATGCTGCAAGAGTGGCTGCTGAGACCGAGATCGCACAAAGAATCACCAACCTTGAAATAAAGAAGGCGGAACTCAAAGTGCAGACAGATACTGCCAAGGCGGAGGCAGATGCGGCTTATGAGATTCAAAAACAGCAGCAGGAAAAAAGAATACAGACAGAGACTGTAAATGCTCAAATAGCTAAGGCTGAGAGGGAGTCAGAGCTTAAAGAAAAGGAAATCTCCGTAAGGCAAAGACAGCTTGAAGCCGAGGTCAATAAGCAGGCGGATGCGGAAAAGTATGCTACAGAGCAAAGAGCGGCAGCCGACCTTATCAGAAGGCAAAGAGAGGCTGAGGCTACACGCTATGCGGCAGAGCAGGAAGCGGCAGGTATAAGAGCAAAATACGAGGCTGAGGCTAACGGTATAGCTCTAAAAGGAAAGGCTGAGGCGGAGGCTGCAAAGGCAAGAGGACTTGCGGAAGCTGAGGCTATGGAAAAGAAGGCGGAGGCGTACAATAAGTACAATCGTGCCGCTATGGTTGAGATGATTATAAAGGTTCTTCCTGAGATTGCAGGTAAGGTTGCCGAGCCTCTAAAGCAAATTGATAAAATCACTATTGTCGGCGGAGGAGCGGACAGCAACGGTTTGTCAAGCGTAGCGGATAATGTACCTCTTATGATGAAGAAGACATTTGAGTCGGTAAAAGAAGCTACCGGAATAGACCTTGCGGAGATAGTAAGGGCGGAAAGCTATGATGCCAAGGTTAATAAGAATGTCAATATTTCCGGAGTATCGGAGATTTTAGATGCTATGAAAAAAGAGCCGGAGAACGAGAATAAAGATACTAAAGTAGTAGAAGATAAAAAAGAGCAGTAGGCACTTTGTATAAAGTACTTGTTGCCAAAGGGCAGTGAGTTATAAGCGGTCAATATAGGTCGAGTATCATAGGGTTTATGAAAACTACTTGCTGTAATGTTACAGTAAGTCTTAACAGTAAATACAGGCTTAGTATCATAGATTTTATCAAAACTACTTGCTGTCATGTTACAGTGAGTCGCAATAGTAAATTCAGACTTAGTGCGATAGGTGTTATGCAAACTACTCGCTGTCATGTGGCAGTGAGTTCCAAGTGGCAATTTTTAGTTTTGTTAATAATAGGTTTTACAAAAATTACCCACTGTCAGGCGGCAGTGGGTAGTATTATACAATAACCGAAAGGATTTTAGTTATGAACAGTATTAAGATAATTCTTGCCTCGGCTTCACCGAGAAGGAAGGAATTACTTACGCAAATAGGTGTAAAGTTTGAGATAATGATATCGGACAAGGAGACCGATATAGATAGCACAGACCCTATAAAAGCTTGTGAAAAACAGGCTATGCAAAAGGCACTCGATATAGAAGAAAAGGCGGCACTTAAATACAAGGAAGATTATATTATAATAGCTGCCGATACCATAGTGGCTTTGGAAGACACCATACTTGGCAAGCCAAAGGACAAAGAAGATGCAAGACTTATGCTTGAGAGGATATCCGGTAAAAAACATAAGGTATATACTGCGGTATGTGTTTTTAACAGCAGGTTAAAAACACATAAAAGCTTTGTTGAGGAAACTGCGGTAGAGGTGGCAGAGCTTTCAAAAGAGGATATAGACTTTTATTTATCCAAGGATGAAGCCTATGATAAGGCAGGAGCCTATGCTATACAGGGGCTTTTTTCAAGATATATAGTGGGGATAGAAGGAGATTACTATAATGTAATGGGACTGCCGGTGGGAAGAGTTTACAGAGAGCATTTGGCAGGCTTTGTAGGGGAGTAAATCTGGGAAATTGTCTTAGTTTAGAGGAAGCATCTGAAAAATTTCACATAGCGAAGGGGCAGATGAAGACATGGCTCAAACGCCTATGTGATGAAAAGTTAGTAATTGTGGAAAATAAAATATTTAAAAAAGTGGAATAACCTTAGCTTGATGGGAGTGTGGCAGTGCTCAATTTCTATGTAAAAAAGAAAAGAGAGCATCGCATTATAACTGTAAATCAGTTATTTTGCAACGCTCCAGATGTTTTTATAATGGCGAATGTATAACCCCGTCTCTGCACTGATTTGGCATAATAAGGTAGGGTAAATTCTTAGAGTACATCATATTATGTGATAGATAAACCATTATTGCACTACCGAAATTCTTTGTGTGGGAAGTTTGAATTATTAATAATAACAAAGCTTCTTTTTGAACATATCTACACAGTAAACTATTGATATTTACAGATTAATTAAGAAGATTTAGTTACTGTAAAGGCTTGTCTTAATATAGTTTCAATATTGGATAATTACTTGTAAAAGCTTGTTTTTCATGATATTCTTACACTGTAAAAGTATTTAATATATTTTTTGCAAATGTAAAAAATCATGTAAAAATATGCTAAAAACAGGAGGAACTTAATGAAAAAAATCTACACTCTTTTAATGCTTTTAATGCTTAGCACACTGCTTGTTGCATGCGGTTCATCAGGAAGTGGAAGTAAGAAGGAAGACAAAGAGACTGAAGAGGGCAAAGACAAATCAAAAAAGAAGTCTAAAAAAGATAAAAAATCCAAAGATGAAAGTTCTGAGGATGAAGATGAAAGTAAAGATAAAAAGAAGAAAAAATCATCTAAAACTAAAGAAGCTAAAGGTGAGAAAATAATTGACAACGAAGGCTACTCTATGACTGTGGAGGGGATAGATGAGAATGGTGTCAACGGATATACTGTTAAGGTGTTGGTTGAGAATAAGTCTTCTGATACAAATTATGTGTTAACTGCTCAAAAGGTTTCTGTAGATGGAGTTCAGGTAGAGGCTGACTTCTATTCTGTAGTAGATGCCGGCGAGCAGAACGAGACAGAAATTCATATTAAAGATTTGAAAAAATACGGGCTCAGTGAGTATAGTGATATAGAAATTGAAGTCCTTGCTTACAATAGTGAAGATATTACAAAAAAGGAGCTTCCTAACGAAACTGCACACATTTATCCGCTTGGTAAAGATAAGGCAGGTAAGTTTGAGTATGAGATAAAGGCTACGGATCAGGTTCTTGTGGATAATGAATATGTTAAAGTTGTTTATGTAGGCAGTGAGGAAGATGAGGATGACGGATATTTGGCAAATATTTATATTGTTAATAAAACGGATACTCAGATAACAGTCGATGCAACTAATGTATCTATAAACGGATATATGGCAGATCCTTATTATATGAAAAGCGTTGATGCGGGAAAAAGTGCTTTTACAACTATGAATTGGTTAAGCAGCGATCTTGAGGGAGCACAGACAGATAAATCAAGTGTATCAAATATAGAGATAGAGTTTGATATTTATGATGAAGAGGATTCAAGTAGAGAACATTTCTTTAATGATAAAGTAACTATTACACCACAGTAATATATTAATAATAAACTGCTTTTATAAAAATAAGGATTTGTTTTTATAAGTAAATGAAGTCTTTTGGCTCAGTATTTGTAAACATAAAGTTTTATATAAAAAACGGGAAAATAGGAGGGGTTTTATGAAAAAAATTTATCATTTTTTGATGCTTTTAATGCTTAGTATACTGCTTGTTGCCTGCGGATCGTCTGAAAGCACAAGTAAAAAGGAAGACAAGAAGACTGAAGAAAGTACAAAAAAATCAAAGAAGAAAAAGAAATCAAAAAAAGATAAAAAGAGTAAGGACAAAGATAAAGACCAGTCTGATGAAGTTGATGAAACTGATGAGACTGAGGAAGAAGAAACAAAGAAGGAAAAGGAGACAGAGGCTAAAAAACAAAAGTCAAACTCTAAAAGTGAAAGACCTATGACACTTGAAAGTTATACTGCTATTGATAATGAAAAATGTTCTATTACAATAAACAGTATAGAAGAGGATAAGTGGAGCGGAGGTTATGATATCAATGTTTTATTAGAAAATAAATCTGCCGATATTAATTATAATTTCACTTTGGAAGCTGCTGTTGTAAACGGAGTACAGGTAGAACCCAGTCTTTATTCAAATGTTCTTGCAGGAAAGAAAGCTACCGCTAAGATTGGAATTAGAGATTTAACGGACTATGGAATTACAGAGTGTACTGATATAGAGCTTTTCTTTAAAGTTGTTGACAGTGATGATTTTGGGGCGGAGGATATATTAAACGAAGCTATACATGTATATCCTTACGGTCAGGAAAACGCAACACAGTTTACTCGTGAGGCTAAGCCTACGGATCAGGTGCTTGTAGATAATGAATATGTTACTATTACATACATAGGAAACACACAGGATGATATCTACGGATATGTACTAAATACCTATGTTGTAAATAAGACCGATAAAGACCTGTCAATTAGAGCCGATTCATTTTCTATAGACAGCTATATGGCAGATGCCAGTTATTATGTAGATATTAAGGCAGGAAAGAGTATGTTTGCAAAAATGTATTGGCATGACTATATCATTAAACAAATAGGTGCGGATATGTCAAATATAAAAAACATAGAAGGTAACATAAGGGTTAAGGATGGGGCTTATAAGGAGCTTAGTAGTGATGCTGTGAAGATCACACCGTAGAAAAGTAGGTTGACAATAACGCACTCATAGGGGGGAGTCCTATGATTTTAATCGTCGGGACATGAGCTTATCTTTTATAAATTAAAGGGTAAAGGTTTTCAACTGCGTTTTGATAAATATAAAAATCAAAAAACAGGAGGTGCTCTATGAAAAAGTTTTATATGTTTTTAATGCTTTTAATGCTCAGTCTATCGCTTGTTGCCTGCGGCTCATCCGAAAGCACAAGTAAGAAAGAAGACAAGAAGACTCAAGAGGGGGAAAAGAAATCAAAAAAGAAAAAGAAGAAGAAAAAAGATAAGAAATCAAAAGATGAGAATGAGGCGGATGAGGATGAAACTGAGGAAGAAACCAAGGAGAAAAAGAAAAAGTCCGCTTCCAAGGGTGTTGGAGGTGCTACGCTTCAAAGTTACACAGCCGTTGACAGTGAGGACTATTCTATAACGGTAAATAGTATAGAAGAGGATGATATATTGGGCTTTACCGTCAATATTACAATTGAGAATAAATCATCTGACCAAGACTATTCCTTCGAAGCAGATAATTGCTCAATAAACGGAGTACAAACAGTAGTTTCAATGTATTCCGATGTTGCTGCGGGAAAAAAAGCAAACACAAAAATTACTTTTGATGATTTGAAAGCATATGGCATTGAAAAGTATACCGATATAGAAGTTCATATTGCGGTTTCCGATGCAAGCTTAGGTGGTGATGAATTGGGAGAGGAAAATATTCACATATATCCGTACGGAGAGGAAAATGCCGTTAAATTTGTCTATGAGCAAAAAAGCACGGACAAAGTTTTAATAGATAATGAATATCTGACACTTATTTATACCGGAGTTGATAAGGAAGATTCTTGGGACTATGCGCTCAACTTCTATGTTGTCAATAAAACGGATGTAGAAATGGTTCTTAATGCTGATAATGTGTCTATAGACGGATATATGGCTGATCCTTTCTTTATAGAATATGTATATGCCGGGAAAAGTGATTTCATAAGTATGAGTTGGTTTGACAGCACTTTAGAGCAAAATAATATAGACGAGAATAATATATCAAACATAGAATTTACTATGGATGTTTATGACGGTGATGATTATAATAAGGCTCATTTTGCAACTGAAACCATAACGATAAATCCATAAGTGTATAGAGTAACAATTACTTATTTATACAGGCTGCCTGACAAGTTTTTAGTCAAGTAGGCAGCCTGTATTATAAATTTATAAGGTATAGTGAGTTATTGCCCGAGTATTTTAGGCTATGTACTAAGACGGTTATTACAGGGGATGTTCACAAATATAAAGTCTAATCAAGAAATAGGAGTTTTTTAATGAAGAAATTATATCATTTGTTAATGTTTTTAATGCTTAGTATACTGCTTGTTGCCTGCGCTGCATCTGAGAGCGGGGGTAAAAAGGAAGATAAGAAGACTGAAGAAGGCCTGGAAAAGTCTAAAAAGAAAACTAAAAAAGAAGATAAATCTAAAGATAAAGCCGATAATGATGAGTCTTTTGATAAAACTGAGGAAGAAACAGATACTGAAAAAAAGCAATCTTCCCAAAATAGAAGACCGTATACACTTAAAAGTTATGCTGCGATTGATAAAGATACTTATTCCATTACTGTAGACAGCATGGAATGGGAAGAAAAATTTCAGCGAGAATATCTTAATCTTACACTTGAAAATAAGTCTACTGATAAAAAATACGGTTTTAGGGCAGAGTTGCACTTTATAAATGGGGTACAAGTAGATGGCTCTATGTTGGAGTTTCTTGATCCGGGCAAAAAATTAAAAAAGAAATGGTTTATGGAATACTTGAAAGAATATATCGATATAGATATTACAGATTTAGAAATAGAATTCCATATTTATGAGATGGATGACAATACAAACCCTGAAGTATATACCGAAACAGTTCATATTTATCCTTATGGCGAAGAAAATGCTACTAAATATGTGTATGAGCCAAAAGATACGGATCAGGTACTTCTTGATAACGAGTATTGTACTATTATTTGTATAGGGGCAGGGGATCGTTACGGTATCGACTATGCTTTGAAACTGTACTTTGTTAATAAAACAGATAAAGAAATGGCATTTGACATTGATGATGTCTATGTAAATGATGCTATGATACATCCGGTTTTTCCGCTGACTATCAGACCGCAAAGTAGTACTTTTAAACTTATGATGTGGTCTAATAGTTCTCTTAAGGAACAAGGTGTAGATCCGGATAATGTATCAAGTGTAAGATTTATTGTAGATGCATATGAAGTAGATCACTTAGATGACGAGCATTTTTTTAGAGAAAGTGTAACTTTTACAAAATAGAGATGTAGGGCAAAAACTATGTTATACTATAAGTAATTTTAATACCATATTTTTCACAGGAGGTTTTTTATGAAAAAGTTTTTAATGTTTCTAATTCTTAGCCTGCTACTTGTTGCCTGTAGTACATTTGAAAACGGCAGTACAAAAGAAGATAAAAAAACTGAAAGTACAAAAGATACAAAAAAAGGCAAAAAAAATAATTCTAAAGATGAGTCGGATAAGTCGGAAGATGAAGCTGATGATTACGAAGATAAGGTGGATGAAACTGATAATGAAGAAGAAACAAAAGAGGGGAAGAAATCATCATCTAAAAGTACAAGACCTATAACACTTAAAAATGAAGTAGTGCTGGATAATGAGTTATTTTCGATTACAGCAAAAAGTATAGATGAAGATAGTGAATATGGATATTTGGTTAATCTCTTGATTGAAAATAAATCTCCGGATAAAACTTATACATTCGGCATACAAAAAGGACAGGTCAACGGAGTAGAGGTTGATCCTTATACAATTATTTTTATCAACCCGGGTAAAAAAGCAAATATAACAGTGTTTATTGAGAATCTTAAAGAATACGGCATTGAAGAATATACTGATATAGAGCTTATTGTAAATGTCACAGAAGGTAAATACACTTATGATGAGCCTTATACAATGAGCGAGTCTATACATATTTATCCGTACGGTAAAGAAAATGCCGGCAAGTTCGTCTATGAAGCAAAGGCAGGGGATCAGGTACTTGTTGACAATGAGTATGTTACAGTTATTTATACCGGAGATAATAAAGAAAATGAATTGGGTTATTCCATAAACCTTTACATTGTTAATAAAACAGATAAAGATATCACAGTTTCAGGAGATGATATGTCTATAAACGGATATATGGTTGGAGCAGATTTTTTCAAAGATGTAAGTGCAGGTAAGGTATCTTTGTCCAATATCCAATGGTATGAAGAAACATTTAAAGAAAATGATATAGATGAATCGAAGATAAATGATATAGAGTTTAGTTTGGATATTTACCCACCGGAGAATATTGAGGCTGAACATTTCTTCAACGGAATGTTAAAAATCACACCATAGTAATAGTGCTGTGATGCTATAAACAAGCTGATTATAGTGATTTTTGCCGGTTTAACATGAAAAGCCCATAGTGTCTTCTATAAAAATCAGTGCTTGCAAAAGCCATTTGCTTATTTGGTAAATAATTCCTTTCGGTTGCCGATTAAAGAAACACTCCCTAGTGCATCGTTCGCTGCTGTTTACAAATTCCACAGTTTGTAAAAGAAAGTCAAAACTTTATTAACAGTAGCGCAAGTATGATTGAAATAGGGAGTGTTTTTATTTAATTATGCTGTTTAATCTTTTATACCGAATGACTCTGCCAAAAAAATAGTTTTCTTTGCCCAGTTAATGTGGGTCTTGTACTCATTCATACGGTCTTTTGAAAGACTGCCCAGTACGAAGGAATTGGAATTTTTATTCCAGTCAAGCACTTCCTGTGCATCGTTGAAGTCATATCTTGATACCTTATAGGCTTGGTTGATTACCGGTATTTGATTCGGATGTATAACAGTTTTGCCGATAAAGCCGCAGAGTTTATCATCTTTAATCTCACTGATCAAGCCCTGTTCCCAGTTTTCTCCTGCATAATACTCCCAAACCGGACCGGACACAATATAATCCAAACCGTAGACTGTAACTATATCTGAAAAAATATTGGAGATGGGTCTTATTTTGTGGATAGACTCGTCAACCTGTCTTCTGAAACCGAACATATGGCAAAGGTCATTGCCCCCTACCCTTATATTTAATACCAGCTCTTCCACCTGTGATAAGAGTTCTTTTAACGAGTAAAGTATATCTATCCTATATCTGAGGTCGATAATAGTGGAGTTTTCATAGATCGGCATCATGTAAAGCTTTTTGTTTGCAAGCTCATTTGCCCTGATAATTTCATTAATATAATCCTTAGCATTACCAAGGTTAAACTTAGGTATAATGAACCCTGTAATTATCTCAATATTTTCTTTAAGATGCTCGGTCAATCTTTTGATCTGCTCGGGATTTCTTACCCTGATAAATATCTTTGGCAAATAAAAGGGCTGCTTTTGATAGCTTATATAAATCTTATTAATAGATGCAATTAAAAGCTCTTCGCTTTCAGCCACAAAATCATCATTAATAGTGTCTTCAAGGCAAAGAGCCAGTGAGAATTTTGTGCCGAATTTTTCATTTATAATTGAATTTGCAATTGATTCTTTGTTGGCAGGGCAGTATAACAAAGCACCTACACTGTAATATAGAACATTATCTTTCATAGTTTTTCACACCTTTGCAAAAAGATTAACAACGAAATAAAGTATATCATTTATTGAAAAAAAAAGATATACTTTATACTATAGAAAGATTAGAGAACAGACAGCAAAAAGGTGGTAGTAACTTTTATGGAAACAGTTAATTACAGGCACAATATTTTGAGTGTAGACTCGGTAGAAGCATTTTTGAATATAAAGGGCGGATATAACAACGGTATAAAAGATGTATACTTTATAAGGGCGGTCGGTGAGCCGCAAAATATTCAAAGTTTGATTGAAGATGCAGATAGGCAAATGGATAAAGAAGCGGCGAATAATAGGCTTAAATATGTTAGAATAAGCGCACTTCCAAAACTGCTTAAAATAGAAGACTCGGAGTATTATAAGAATCTTTACTCAAAATGGGAAGGCGGCTCTATAGGGGCTTTTAGAAATATTTTATTAAATGATAGACTTAAAGCTACATTTTTACAAGCATTAAGAAGGGTAAGTGATGAGTATAATAAGTTTGGGAAAAATACAAGCTATTCAATTATTAAAAACTTTATAATCAAATTATTCTTCTGGCTTGATGAAAGTATGTCCGAAGCCTTAAAAGATTGGAATGAAAACAGCCTGATAAAAGTTATTGCGGATAATGTTACAAAAGAACAGGAATACTTATTTTACTTATTTTTGACATTTATAGGCTGCGATGTGCTGCTGATACAAAATAAAGCCGATATAGAGACAGCGGACGGGCTTTTGGAATACTCTAAAAAACTTAGGCTGGGTGCTTATGGAAATACCGATATCAAGTCCTATATAAAAAAAGTACCAAATGCCGCTGTTAAGAAAGAGGACTTTAGTTCCGACACTGTTAATGCCGGCGTCAGTAAAAAAGTGGTGATTCCGCCAAGACCGCAAAAAAATAAAAAGGCTCAGGAAGCCTTGGTAAATAATACGCCTTCTTCCTATGTACCTCCTGTAGCTGCCGTAAAACAAGCAAGCAGTGTAAGAAGAGAACTAAGCTTTGAAGAACTTGCAAAGTTGGCTTCTTCCGTAGTGCTTATTGCTATACATGATGCCAAGGGCGAGGTCATAGGTACGGGTTCGGGTATTATGATCGGAAAAGACGGATTTATCTTGACCAACCACCATGTGGCAGCAGGAGGAAGATTTTATTCCGTCAGAGTAGAGGAAGAGGACAAGGTATACTCCACCAACGAACTTATCAAATATAATTCAAATACCGATTTGGCAGTGCTTAGAATAAAAAGGCAGTTAAAGCCTATTCCCATATACAGGGGTGAAAAAGCCCTTGTCAGAGGGCAAAAGGTCGTTGCGATAGGAAGTCCTTTGGGGCTTTTTAATTCCGTATCCGACGGAATTATCTCAGGTTTTAGAAATATAGATAATGTAGATATGATACAGTTTACCGCTCCCATATCACACGGAAGTTCAGGAGGGGCACTGCTTAATATGTACGGAGAGGTCATAGGCATAAGTACTGCCGGAATCGACAGAGGGCAAAATATTAATCTGGCGGTAGGCTATGAGAATATCAAACTATTTACGGCAGGTTTTACAAGTTGATAAAAAACATATTACATGATATTTGTATTGCGGTTTGTTTGCAGAATGGAGATAGAGTAAAAATACTTTCATAGCTGTTTTTGTTGCTACTTGTTTGCAGAATGGAGATAGTGTAAAAAATATGTTATAGGCTGCTTGTATGGCGGCTTGTTTTAAGAATGGAGATTGGGATGATAAGAGTTTGGTTTAACCATTGGTTCAGCACTTCATACAGACTTATTGAGCTGATGAAGGCGGATGCAAATAAAAAAATCTATATTATAGGCAGCAATATGCAAAAAAACTCCGTAATTCAAAAGGTTTGTGATGAATGGTATGAGGAGCCGACCTGTGAAGGAGCGGAGTATATAAGCTACTGTCTTGACTTTTGTAAAAGCAGGCAGGTGGATGTATTGGTACCGAGAAGAAATATGCTAAGCATCAGTCAAAATATCAATAAATTCAACGATATGGGTGTAAAAGTTCTTTTGGATAATTATGAAACTGTCTCACTTTTGGAAGATAAGGTCAAAACCTATGATTTTTTTAAGGATATAGACGGTATAAATGTACCCGATTACTATAAGGTAGCTAGTGTAGAGGAGTTTAAAAAGGCTTATGCCAAACTTAGTTTAGGTAACGAGGTTGTATGTGCAAAGTTCGTAAGAGATGAGGGCGGTAAGAGCTTTAGGAAGATAAGCAAAGAAAGCAAGGGCTTAAATAAAATCAAAAGCTATGCCGGCGTGGGTATAAGCTATGATGATTACTTGGCTGTACTGGAAGGTGTAGAGGACTTTGATGACATCATACTGATGCCCTACTTAGAGGGAAATGAAATCAGTGTGGACTGCCTTAATACTGAAAAAGGGCTTATTGCAATTCCCAGAGAAAAAGGGAACTCAAGAGACGAAAGAGTATTTTATGATGAGGACATCCTAAATATGGTCAGGATAATTACAGCTAATATAGATATAAAATACCCCTTTAATGTGCAATTCAAATATAAAGAAAGTATGCTGTATCTGCTTGAAATCAATACAAGGATGTCCGGCGGTCTGCAAATGAGCTGTCTGGCAGCGGATGTAAACATACCAAGCATTGCACTTAATAAACTTTTAGGTGAAGAAGTTGACTGGGTACAGAGGAAAAAAGAGGCAGTGGTTTCGTATGTGGAGTTACCGTATATTATAAGGTTGGAAGAATAGAATCTCTTTTTATGTTGATTTTGCACAACTTACTACCCCCACAACTTGAAAACCCACCTTATATATGGTACAATTTTCCAAGCGAATAATATGTATAAGGGGGATGGTAAGATGAGTTACAGCGGTAAAAGATTACAACTATCATTCAATTCACCGGTGATTTTGGGCTTTACCCTAGCCTGTTTTGTGGTTATGGTGCTTGACAGGATAAGCCTCGGAGGTACAACAAGATTATTTTTTAGCGTTTACAGGTCATCACTGTTAAATCCGCTCACATACATCAGGTTGTTTTGTCATGTGCTCGGTCATGCCGACTGGCAGCATTTTATGGGTAATATAATGCTTATATTGGTACTGGGACCGCTTTTGGAAGAAAAATACGGCTCAGCAAATATTCTCTTTGTAATACTTGCAACTGCCCTTGTAACCGGACTGGTTCATTTTTTACTGTTTCCTTACTCAAGGTTGCTTGGAGCAAGCGGAGTGGTATTTGCACTTATACTGCTTTCTTCATTTGCAAGTTTTGAAGACGGTAAGATACCTGTAACATTTATTTTAGTGGCACTTATTTATGGAGGTCAGCAAGTTTACAGCGGAATTTTTATAAGAGATAATATATCAAACCTGACACATATATTGGGTGCTATAGTAGGAGCCGGTTTAGGCTTTGTAATGAATAAAAATAAAATGAAAAGATATTGATGGTGAGAATACTCTATGTTAGAACACAAAAAGATTCAAAACCTTAATGATTATTTTGTTGAACTTAACAAAAGACCTGTAAAAGGTGTATACTTTTACAGAATCAACGCTTATTCAAAAGAAATAGGTGAGTTTATAAAAAAATACTATGATGCGGCAAGGCGTACGGGAGTGGTGATTGAGGGAAAGATTCCCAATCCGGATGAAAAGAACTTATCATTTTATACCGAAATGATGGGCAATGATTTTCAGATGAATGAAAACTTTATATCAACACACCTGAAAAAATGGCTTTCACGCATGAATGACTTTCAAAGACAAAGTGTGGCAGCCTCAATATACAATTCCCTGTATACAATGCATAAAGAGGGAAAGACCGACAATATGCTAAAAAATGCATATATCAAGTTTATGTGCTGGCTGTATTATAAATTTGAAAGAATAGTCAATCAACTCGGAGAAAACAACATCCCTAAGATACTTTATGAGGGTGATATAAGCCACTATGAACTTATGCTTATATCAATACTTTCGGATGCCGGCTGTGATGTAGTACTTTTACAGTACAATGGTGATGCGGCGTACTTAAAATCAGATCCGAAGTCCCTGCTTTCTTATAATCTGGAACTTCAGGGTATGGGGGCATTTCCGGCAGGCTATTCTCTAAAAAGTGTTCGTGATGAGATACAAAATGATATGAACAATGAAAGGCTTTACGGACAGCCGCCTAAGCTTAGTAATTGTACGAATGCCTGGATAAGGGGAAAAGGCTTTGAGGATATACTTCAAAGCCCTGCGCTAAGAGGTACGGATGAAAGATTTTTCTACAATCTTTTTTGCAGAATAAACGGTGTAGAGGACAGACTTACCTATGTAAATGACTTATTTAAGTTGCAGCAGGAGCTTAGAAACTCTAAAAGAAGGCTTGTTATTGTCAATGAGGAAATACCTAAACCTACACCTGAGGAGATCGCCGGAATTAAAAGAGGCAATTATGCAAAATTAGATCAGATGATACTTAATATAATAGGAAATATACAGTATAGCGCAAATATTGAGTTACAAAAGATAATGCATAAAGCCTTTATTGACATTATACTTATGGAATCCCAAAAGGATGCCGGTAACATAAATAAACTTACAAACAAGGCGGTCTACCTTATTTGCTGGTTAAAAAGATATATGCCTGAACTTTTTTCCAATTGGAAGGCGCCTGATATAGCTTGCTTTATATATATGGGAGGTTGCAGAGACCATAATGAAGCTTTATTTATAAGCTTTTTAGCGAAACTTCCTATAGATGTTTTAATACTTTGCCCTAATCTTAATACTAAGTGCTGTCTGGAAGATAAGTTTTTATATGAGGAAAACTATAGCGAAACCCTTGCAGTTGATAAATACCCTGAGGATAATTCTCATGTAAGAATGGGAACAATGGCATATCATGCGGAGAGAGATTTGGATACCATTATGTATCAGGACAGCGGCATGTATAGAAACAGGCAGTATGGCAAGGCAAATGCTATAAGCTTGCAGACCATGTATGAAGAAATAAAAATTTTATGGGATCAGGAGCTAAAGTACAGACCGGGCTTTAGTACGGTCAATAATGTGGTAAATATACCTGTAATATTTGCGAAGGTATCCGGAGTAAAAGACGGACTTGTTGCAAAGTATTGGGAGTCGGTCAGAGAGCTTGTAACACCTGATACATTTATAATAAAAAAAGCACCGTATATACAGTCTACGGATCCGAATCCTATGAAGGAATATGCTGCGGAGTTTTATAAAAACGGCAGGTTGCAAACAGAAAAAATAAAAAATCATCCAAAGTATGCTTACGGAATATTAAGGGATGATATACAGGAGCTTATATTTGATAAGCTCAGAGCCTTGATAGAGGAAAAGTTAATTAAAAATACAGGGATAAACGGAACGGAATATGTTATAATAGCTCAGGTTCTGAATTTACCTAAAGAAATAATTCGAATGATACAAAATTTTGATTTTACAAAGAAAAATCCTAAGTTGATATATATAAATACCGCCGAAACGGTGATATCATTGGAAGATTCTATACTTACGGCGTTTTTGAATCTTATAGGATTTGATATTATTTTCTTTGTACCTACAGGTTATCAAAGTATTGAGAGATATTTTAACGGTAATATAATAGAAGAGCATCAAATAGGTGAGTATAAGTATGATATGCAAGTACCGAATTTGAGTGTTTCTTCATCAGGCAGGCGCATGACATGGCGTGAAAAACTTTTTGGGAGGTAATAAGCATGGCAATTGATTTTAGTAAATCATCAACTACTGCTGCAAGTACAACACCTACACAGGCAGCACTTCCTGCAACTAAGGATGAGATTGAAGTTGTTGAGCAATACGATATTGTTGCCGATAGGCAGCAAATGAATGCCGATTTGGTTGATTCACAAGAGGTGGATCGTATTGTCAGTACAATTGAGGTAAATAATCTTGAGACCATAGTTACATTTGGTGCGGAAGTTGCGGAAGAGATATCTAAGGCATCGGATGTGGTACTGAGAAGTATGAATATGTCTCAACTTGACGATACAAGTGAGATGCTTAAGACACTTGCAAAGATTATGGGTCAATTTGATATTGAAGAGATTAAAGAAAATCCGAGTTTATTTGGGAAAATCTTTGGCAATATGAAAAATCAACTTGATAAAATACTTGCAAAATATCATACCCTTGGAGACGAGGTTGATAAGATCTATGTTCAGTTAAAAGGCTATGAGTCTGAGATAAAGCAGTCAAATCGTAAGTTAAATACGATGTTTGAGACCAATGTTAACTTTTACCATGAACTTGTTAAGTATATTTTAGCAGGCGAGCAGGCTTGTAAAGAGATACAGGACTATATAGAGCAAAGAAAGCAATATATGGAAACAAGCGGAGATCAGTCAGTGCAGTTTGAGCTTACCAGCCTTAATCAAGCCCTGATGATGATGGAGCAAAGAACACAGGACTTAAGAACTGCCGAAAGTGTTGCCATGCAGTCCATCCCTATGATCAAGACAATGGAGTTTAGTAACTACAATCTTGTCAGAAAGATAAATTCCGCTTTTATAGTTACACTGCCTGTATTTAAGCAGGCACTTGCACAGGCTATACTGCTCAAAAGACAGAAGATTCAAGCCGAGGCTATGTCGGAGCTTGATAAAAAGACCAATGAGATGCTTATCAAGAACGCACAAAATACGGTTGACATATCAAAGACCACTGCAAGACTTGCATCAGGAAGCTCAATACAGATAGAGACCCTCGAAACCACATGGAGGACGATTACAAACGGTATTGAGGAAACCAAGAGAATTCAAGAGGATGCAAAGAAGAAGAGAATAGATGATCAGGCAAGACTGGCTGCTATTAAAGAAGACTTTAATAGAAACTATCATATGCCGAAGTTGACCCAAAGATAATTAAATACACAGTCAATGTGTTTTAAGCATGAATATACAGTCGGTATATTGCAGTAATTAGGGTGTGTTTTGCATTTGTATAATTAAAACACGCTTGATATAGTTTAGTAATTAATATATTTTAAGTATTAATGCACGCTTAATGCGGTTTAAGCATTAAGACAAGCTTAAAGTGTTTTAAGCATTAAGACACGCTTAATGCGTTTTAGGCATTAAGACATGCTTAATGCGGTTTAAGCATTAAGACACGCTTAATGCGCTTTAGGCATTAAGATACAATTTTATATAAAGGAGGCTTTCAGCTATGCCAATTAATTTATCCAAAGGACAAAAAGTAGACTTAACAAAGGGTAATCCGGGACTTAAGAGTATTATGGTAGGTCTTGGTTGGGATGTTAACGCATTCGACTCAGGTGTGGACTTTGACCTTGATGCGGCTGCATTTATGTTAGGTGCGGACGGAAAATGTCCTACAGACAAAGAGTTTGTATTCTATGGAAATTTAAAGCATCAAAGCGAGTCTGTAAATCACATGGGTGATAACCTTACAGGTGCAGGCGAGGGTGACGATGAGCAGATACAGGTAGATCTTACAAAGGTACCTGCCAACATAGAAAAGATCGCATTTACCGTAACAATATATGATGCGGACTCAAGACATCAGAACTTCGGTCAGGTATCCAATGCATTTATAAGATTGGTTGATGAGGCTACAGGACAGGAACTTATACGCTATGACCTTGGAGAAGATTTCTCAATCGAGACTGCCGTAGTTGTAGGAGAGCTTTACAGACACGGCGGAGAGTGGAAATTCAATGCTATAGGAAGCGGATTCCAAGGCGGTCTTGCGGCACTCTGCGGACACTATGGTATAGAAGTAGCTTAGGAGGAAAAAATGCCGGTCAATTTACAAAAAGGTCAAAAGGTTAGCCTTACAAAAGACAACCCCGGACTTAATAATGTTATAGTAGGTATCGGATGGGATATAAACAGATTTGATACCGGTGGAGATTTTGATTTGGATTCGGCGGCATTTATGCTTACTGATGCCGGAAGAGTATCAAATCAGGATGATTTTATATTTTTTGGAAATCTTACACATCCTTCGGGCAGTGTAAGACATTTGGGTGATAACCTGACAGGTGCGGGAGACGGCGATGATGAGCAAATCAGGATCGAACTTTCAAAAGTACCTGCCAATATAAGCAGAATCGCATTTACCGTAACAATATATGATGCTGAGCAAAGAAGACAGAATTTCGGTCAGGTATCCAATGCCTATGTAAGGATTTTTGATGAGTCTAACGGAGTAGAGCTTTTAAGATACGATCTTGGAGAAGATTTTTCTATAGAGACAGCTGCGGTATTCGGAGAGCTTTATAAAAACGGTGCCGAATGGAAGTTCAATGCGATAGGAAGCGGTTATCAAGGCGGTCTTGCAGCCCTGTGCAATAACTACGGAGTAGAGGTAGGTTAGAGATAACATATATGGCTATTAATTTACAAAAAGGTCAAAAAGTAAGCCTTGAAAAGAATGCATCCTCAGGGCTGGGAGAAATTCTCATAAACCTGAACTGGAATTCAACACCTGTAAAACAAGGTTTTTTTGCTTCATTATTCGGAGGCGGTAACGGCATAGATTTGGATCTTGGATGTCTGTATGAGCTCAAAGACGGTCGCAAAGGTGCGGTACAGGCGCTTGGCAATGCATTCGGAAGTTTGAATAATCCGCCTTTTATTGCTTTAGACGGAGATGATCGCACCGGAGCTGCCGCAGCAGGAGAAAATCTTAGAATCAACGGTGACCAGTTATCACAGTTTAAAAGAATACTTGTTTATACTTTCATATATGAGGGTGTTGCTAATTGGAAGCAGGCGGATGCTATTGTAACAATAAAATATCCGGGGGCAGAAGACATTGTAGTGAAGATGGATACATTTAATTCATCTAACATCATGTGCGGATTGATTCTCCTCGAAAACCAGAATGATCAGACATTCAGTGTTGAAAAAATAGTACAATTTTATAGGGGACACAGGGAGCTTGATCAGGCTTTTAATTGGGGAATGCAGTGGAAAGCCGGAAGAAAGTAGGAAAAGATAATATATGTCAATCAGTTTACAAAAAGGTCAAAAAGTAAGCCTTTCAAAAGATAATGCAGGTCTTGCAAAAGTTATTGTAGGACTTGGTTGGGATGAAGTGGGTCAGTCATCAGGAGGAGGTTTTTTTGGTTCTTTATTCGGTTCTTCTTCCTCTTCTTCAAGTGAAGATATAGACTGTGATGCCTCTGCTATTATGTTAAGAAACGGTAAATTTGTTGATAAACACGATGTGGTTTATTTCGGTAATTTGTCTCACAAATCAGGCTCTGTTAACCATCAGGGAGATAACCTGACCGGAGCCGGTGAAGGAGATGATGAGCAGATTATTATTGACTTATCCAGAGTACCTGCGGAATATGATAAAATAGTTATGGTTGTAAATATCTATGATGCAGTACCTCGCAGGCAGCATTTCGGAATGATTAAAAATGCTTTTATACGCTTGGTGGATGCAAGAAATAATAATGAGATGTTTAGATATAATTTAACCGAAGATTATTCGGGGATGACAGCTATGATTTTCGGTGAGATATACAGATATAACGGAGAATGGAAGTTCAGCGCCATAGGACAGGGGACTAAGGATCCGGGACTTGCGGAGCTTTCAAGAAGGTATATGTAACTACTTTATAAAAAAACCTAATTTTTATAAAGTTTTTTTACTGGTTTTCTAAGTACTATACTGCTATAATTGTATAGGTCAAATTCGATGAAAGAGAGGGGCGATACTGACAGCCCTTCTTTTTATGTGAATGATAAGACTAAGGCTTTATGTCTTATTAAAGGGATATAAGTCTTTGATTATAGAAATTATTAATTTAACGAGGAGGTCATTTTACAATATGGCTGATATGAAAAAGGAGATTCTTCTAAAGGGATTGTCCGACTCACAGGCAAAGGAGAGCAAAGCCAAGTACGGTACCAATCAACTTGCTAAAAAGAAAAGAGAGTCCCTCTGGTCCATGTTCCTTACTGCTTTTAACGATATATGGATCAAGGTTTTGTGCGGAGCTTTATTACTAAAAATAGCTTTGGCAGTTTTGGGAATGTTTATGCCGGCTCTTGCAGGGGACAATGATATAGTTGAAATCATAAGTATACTTGCAGCTATTGCTCTTGCAACAGGTTTCAGTACACTTTCCGAGTATAGAAATACTTCAAGAAGTGAGGCGCTTCAGGAAGAGTACAACAAAACCTATGCAAAGGTAATGAGGAACGGAAAGATAGTAAATATTTTAACAAGTGAGATCTTAAAGGGAGATACCATACTTGTGCAAAGCGGAGACAAGGTTCCTGTGGACGGTCTGCTGTTTGACGGAAGTATTAAAGTATCTCAAGCGGTACTTAACGGAGAGTCAAGAAGTGCCGATAAGGAAGCCGCCGACAATATGGATGAAGCCGAGTCTACCGATTACGGTTCTTTACATAAGGTATTTATGGGCTCTGTTGTTATTTCCGGTGAGGGTTATATGGTAGCCACGGTTATAGGTGACGACTCCGAGCTTGGTAAGATCAATAAAGCCTTAACCGATGACAGTGAGGAAGAAAGAAAAGATACCTCAAGTCTTAAGCTTGAGGTAGTAGCTGCCGGTATAGGTAAAATAGGTGTAGTAGCGGCAACTGTTGTAGGAGTTTTACATATGGTGCTTACGCTGATGAGAGTAAGCCCTGATGCCCGTACCTTATCTTTTATACTGCTTACAGCTACGGAAGCGGTTATGCTTATGGCTACAATGGTAATCATGGTCGTGCCTGAGGGGCTTCCTATGATGAACAGCTTGGTGCAGTCGATGAACACCGAATCCATGCACAAGAAAAATATTCTTGTAAGCCATAAGGCGGCATTCTCAGACTCTGCATATATGAATGTTTTATTCAGTGATAAGACCGGAACGATCACCGAAGGTAACCTGTCTTTAGTTGAGTTTATTAACGGTAAGGGAGAGATCATAGATAAAATCGACAATGATGAATTTATCGAGGCTATAACTCTTAACAATCTCTCAAAAATATCAGCCGAGGGAGAAGTAATAGGAAGTAACAACATGGACAGAGCCTTACTTACCTATGCTATGCACCATGGATATAATGATGCCAATAACGATCCGGACAAGGTTGAAGATATCAGCGGCTTTGACTCCGAGAAAAAGTGTGCTACAGCAAAGCTTAAGAACGGTTTGATATACTGGAAGGGTGCAACTGAAAATATTATTGACAAGATTACACATTATGTACTTCCAAACGGCGAGCTTAAGGAATTTACAACAGAGAACAGAAAGAAAGTTGAAGAACAGATGCTTGCACAGGCAAAAAGGACTATGAAGCTTCTTTCTATAGTAAAAATAGTTGACGGCAAGACCATACTTATGTCAGTTCTTTGTTTAAGGGACAATGTAAGAGCGGATGCCATAGAAACGGTTGAAATACTTAATGATGCCGGTATACAGGTGGTAATGGTAACCGGCGATGCCGAAGAAACCGCAGTTGCGATCGCAAAAGAGGCGGGTATACTTAAGGACGAGGAAAATGATGTCGTTCTTACACATGAGGAACTTGAGGCTATGTCGGATGAGAAGCTTAAGGAAGTACTTCCACATCTTCGTGTAGTAAGCAGGGCTAAGCCTTTGGACAAAAAAAGACTTGTATCGCTTTCACAAGATATTGACAATGTCTGCGGTATGACGGGAGACGGTGTCAATGATGCTCCGGCACTAAAGCAGGCTGATATAGGATTTGCCATGGGAGACGGTACCGCTGTCGCACAGGAAGCCGGAGATGTGGTAATACTTAATAACAGCTTGACTTCCATAAAAGACTGCGTGCTTAACAGTAGAACCATGGCAAAGTCTGTAGGAAAGTTCCTTATCTTCCAGCTTACTATAAATATAGCAACTTTGCTTATGAATATTATTGCACCTGTACTTGGTTGGACAGAGCCTTTCTCCATCGTGCAGATCTTGTGGATCAACCTTATCATGGATACCTTGGCAGCGATGGCATTCGGTGGTGAGCCTATACTTGACAGATATATGCAGGAGCCTCCGGTAAAAAGAAAAGATAACATATTGACCTCATATATTAAGTCTGCTATCGGTGTAAGTGCGGTATTTATAACCTTGGTAGCGATATTGATTCTTGAAAATATCGGAGGAATTACAAGCTTTGTAACACCGGATAATGTAGCTGACCCTGAACTTTACAAGAAGACCTTTATGTTTGCCTTCTTTATATATGCAATTATATTCAACAGTTTTAATACAAGATCCGAAAAGTTTAACCTGTTTGAGCATATCGGCGAAAATAAGAACTTTATAAGAGTAATGGGAGCTATCTTCATACTTCAAACCATAATTATCCAAATAGGCGGAAAGGTATTTGAGACAACTATGTTAAGCCCTAAGGCACTTATAGTTTCTATGCTTTTAGCTATTTTGATAATACCTGTAGACTTGTTAAGAAAGGCTTTTGTATCAAAAAAATAATTAAGAAAGCACTGATTTTCAAAGTAAGTTACTGCTTTACAGTGCAAATTTGGCTAGGGACTGTCACATTAAGAACAGAACATACAAAATATATCGGTAAATAAAGTACAGTGTAAGTGTTATTTTCTTGTAATGAAACAGTCTGATAAGTATTAATAAGGGTGCGGTACATAACTGCACCTTTTTAGATAGGAAAATAAAATGAAAATACTATGCACAGACCTCGATAATACTATTATTTATTCTTATAAACATGATATAGGAAATGAAAAGATGAATGTAGAACTCTATAAGGAGCGAGAGATTTCATTTATCACAAAACAAACTTTTGAGCTTTTAAAAAAGGTAAAAGAGGAATTCCTTATAATACCTACATCTACAAGAACCATAGAGCAGTATGAGAGAATAAACTTAAAAATAGGCACTTTTAAATATGCCTTGGTTTGTAACGGAAGTGTCTTACTTGTAGACGGCAAAAAGGATAAGGACTGGTATGAGGAGTCTCTAAGGCTGGCTAAACCAAGTAACTTGGAGGTTAAAAAAGCTTTAGAATATTTGGAAAATGATAAAAGAAGAACATTTGAATTAAGGTATATCGAGGACTTGTTCGTCTTTACAAAGTGTTATAAGTCTGAAACTGTGGTAAATGAATTAAGAAAACATCTTGATAAAAGCCTTGTTAATGTATTTAACAATAAGGAAAAAGTATATGTACTGCCGACCTTACTTAGTAAGGGAAAAGCCATAGAAAGATTAAAAAAGTATCTGAAAGTGGAGTTCATAATTGCGGCAGGAGACAGCGAGTTTGATATTTCTATGGTGGAAGCGGCGGATGTGGGACTTGTTCCGTACGGCTTTAAATCGGAGTTTAATATTAAAAGTGATATTTGTGAAATGGGAAAAGAAGGGCTGTTTTCTGAGCAGTTGCTGAGAAAATGCCTGCAATATGGAGGTGTTGTGTGATTAAATAAAACTGTATATTCCCTTTATCCGATATGATTATGTTTGTGGGATTGGAACTACAATAAGTTTTCTATAAAGCGAAGCTATACAATAGCGACCGGAACTAAAACAGCTCAATTAATTGATATGCTTTATAAGTAAGGTGCTGTCGGGAAATACTGAATTTTACTTCCCGTAGAACAAAAGAGAAATATCCTGACAAATACAAGGCGTTTTGGCTTTGTGACTTTGTCAGGATATTTTTACTTTACTCTGCAATTGCTGATATCAATTAAATATCAATGATACATAATACTACTCGATAGTGATTTCGCCTGAATCACTGTCCAAGTTTATAGTACTTTCACCGTCTTTATTATACGCTGCAAATGAAGAAGCGAAGTCTTTTTTATCATCTTTTGTAATGCTTGTAAAGGAGAATTTATTATTTATATCACCCAGGTCGGTACTAGCCTCTACACTTACATTGCTGTCCTCATCAAGGTTAAGATCAATATTTCCGACATTGGATTTTAATGTATGTTCACCCTTTTTACTTAACATAGGTTTGTAATGTATATTTCCCACATTAGATTCAATCTTGGAAGAACTTATATTGCCTGAAACTTTAGCATCGCCCACGCTACAGGTAACATTAATGTAGTCTGCATCTACCTGCGCATCTATATCTCCCACATCGGCGTTAAGCTTAGCCTTTGTAAAACTTCCGTTTAATTTTATATCTCCGACATTATTGTCAATATTCAACTCTTTATTATAATTTTCAGGAAGTTTAATTGTAAGTTTAATATTGTTGTTATGAAGGAAGTTAAGATCTAACTTTGGACCTTTTCCATATACTGCATCAATTGTAAGCTTACCATTCGTTTTCTTAAGCTTTATCTGAGAGTCTTCCTTTGCTATATATTCAATACTTGCAGTACTTCCCGAGTATGGCTCTATACTAAGATTCGCAATATCACAATTAATATCTATAGTATCTATATCCTTAAGATCGGCGCTTTCGCTCATGCTCTTATCCGCTCTATGCTTATAGTTGTTGCTGTAAAGATTTATTACACTTGGAAAATTAAAACATAATAAAGCAACAATTACAGTTGACATAGCAAAGGTAATAAATAAAACGATTGAAATAATAAGCCATTTTTTAGAACTTTTTTCTTTTTGCATTGCTATCCTCCTCATATTAAAATGATATTTTAGTTGCCGGCTTTTTTAACAAGTTCAACATTTGCCTTAATGTAGGAAATAGTTACCTGTAGGATAAGCCTGCTTATAAATACGGTCAGTATCAGAAGCAATAAACCAAGTGATAAAAGCCCTATTCCTGATATAAAGCAGGCAAGTTTCCCAAGTCCTATGCTAAGATTAAAAGGAGTACTAAGATAGGGAGGAACAAAAAATGAGGCTATTATAAGAGCTATTCCGGCAAAACTTATGCCAAGCGACATCCCTCCAAGTCCTATAACTATGCCTATAATTCCGGTATATAAGCCGACAACAAAGGCAAGGTTGAAAAGTCCCAGCCCTATACCGGCAAGTATGGCTTTAAACATATTGTAGGGGCGGGGGCTGATTTCAGCCTTTTTAATAAAACCATCAGCCTTGTAAGCATTGGCTATTTGTACCGGATTGCCGAGAGCCTTTGATATTTCTTCTTCTGTTTTGTTATTCTCCAAACCTATCCTAAAATGTTCCTCGTAGTCGTACAATATATCATTAACCGTATTCGAATCCATACCGTATAGGTTTGCACGAAGTATAGCTAAAAATTCCTGCTTATTCATATTATTCTCCTTTAGTAATATCAAGATTAATTATGTAATCAACTTGTTTGGAAAAATTATTCCATTCCGTTTTAAGAGTTTCAAAGCGTTCAAGTCCGGTATCACTGATGGAATAATATTTTCTTGGCGGACCTTCGCTAGACTCTTTCAAATATGTTGTGCAATACTTTTCCGTAATAAGTCGCCTTAGCAAGGGGTAGATAGTTCCCTCGGAAACTTCTATTGCTCGTGAAATAACCTCAACTATCTCATAACCGTAGCAATCCTTTTTGCTTATAAGAGAAAGTACGCACAGTTCCAACACACCTTTTTTAAACTGTGTAACCATAAGGACTCCTTCCTGCATAAAAATAATTATTTATCGGCTATAAAAACTTAAGTTGTTACAGTTAGGGTAGATAATATATAAGCTTATATTTGTCAAATACATAGCTATATTAGATAATGTTATAAGTGCACCTTTGTCAAATACATAGCTACGGATTATGAGCTATACACTATTTTGACGAATATGAGTTCTAACTTAACAGTAAAACCTAAGTTTGTTAAACTACAGTCTAAATAACTTACAACCATGATAACACATAGTACTTTACAATGCAAGGTACTAGGTAATGTTTTTTATAATATTTATTTTTTGATTGGATAAAGACAATAAAAAGACTTTATTATATATTATAAGAAAATGTATTATAATACCCTTATAAAAACACAAGGAGAACTCATCATGAAATTATATATAGAAGAAAAAGTTGTAAATATTCCTGCCGATATCGCTTGGAAGGCATTAAAAGAAATGAATGTATGGCTGCCGAAGCTTTCTACCAATAAAGGTGTAGATTATGACAAAGACGGTGTGTTTTTTAAGCAGGGCAGAAAGTACAAGGTAACTTCCAAAGAGGGAGTGGTGATGGATAGTGAAATCTACAGCGTAGATGAAGCGAATATGGAAATAGAGATACATGCAGAGCATAGACCCTTAAAATCCATACTTAAATGCAGTGTAATAGACCTTGGCAACGAAACTTGCAAGCTTATGAGAACACAAGGATATCCGGGCTGGTTTGGTGTTATTTTTACTGCATTTTGGGGTAAGAGAGAGTCGGGAGAGACGGCAGAGTATCTGGATGTGTGGGAAGAATATGCAAAGACTTTGCTTAGTTAGAAGCTCGGTAAAGTATTTGTTTTAAAGATAATTAATTTAGGAAATTACTTTGCAAATGCTTAGTGGCGATATGCTTTGGCTTACAACATAATATATTATATTTTGCTTTATAGGGCATTAGTTACAAGGCGAGCGAAGAAGAGCTTACACTATAATATACTATATTTTTACTACGAAAGTTGAGGTGTTTTTATAAATGGATTTTGGAAAGTACAACTGCATAGTTGTTTTTAATAAGACTAAGGATAAAATCCTTTTTTGCAAGAGAATGAAAAGACCTTATAAAGGCTTATACAACTTTGTGGGCGGCAAATTGGAAGAGAATGAAACAAGCAAAGAAGCAGCTTACAGAGAGTTGTATGAAGAAAGCGGTATCGGCAAAGCTGATATAAAACTTATTCATCTTATGGATTCTACATACTATCCCCATGAATTTATATTGGAGATATATACAGGGGTACTTGATAAGGACATAGATTTGGTGGAAGAACTTAATCCTTTAGAGTGGTTTTCTGTAGAAGAGAATTTTGCCGATACGGACAGATTTGCAGGAGACGGAAATATTGCACATATAGTAAGGGTTGCATTAAAGGTATTAAAAAGATAAATTTACAATAGAATCCAATTTACCTGTAAAATATAACAAATATTATTTTATAATTATCGAAAATAAGATAATTATAAACAAAGCCACTGCTTTGAATAAGCATTTTTAATAATAGAATATAACTATTATTATGAAAAATTGCTATATTAAAAAGATATCGTAATATGTTAAATTTAACAGTGCAGCAGAAAATAAAAATCGTTATGGGATAATACATATTATGCAGATATCAGTAGGGCTTAAATCTCAAAACAGGTACTTAAAAAAGAATTTAATTATAATAAATAAGGGATGTTATTTGGCATCCCTTATTTGTTAGTGCAGTAAAAGGTGAAATACAGCATATTGTGCTAAGTTCTATATTTCAAAGAAAGTTAAAATAAAAATATAAAGTAAACAAAGTAATTAAGGAGGAGAATCAAATGAAGAAGACAATAAAGAATAATATTAAGTTACTTATGTACATAGCCACGCTGATTATGTTACTGTTATCAGCTTGTACGAGTCAGTCGGAGACTGATAATAAAGAGAGTGTAAAAACAGAAGCTAAGAAAAGCAAAAAGAAGTCATCAAATAAAAAGAAATCATCAAAGAAGAAAAAGAAAAATAAAAAAGAGTCTGAAAAAACAACAATAAAAGAAACCGCTGAATATACAATACAAGAAATAGAAGAAGATATCAATGTCGAAAACTTTCAAGAATCAGATGAAGAAGACATATTTTCTATAACAAGCGGATACCAGATCGGTAATGACCCTTCAACCAGGAAAGTTATTTCATCAGGAAGATTTGATCCGGCTGCAATAAGAGCAGGTGTTTTTTGGGAAGAAGACGGCTTGCTTGTACTTGTAGGTTTTAAAGATGATTATGATGCCGCTTCTGAAGAAGCAAAGAACAATTTTGTAAATGCTATAGGAGGAGAAGACTCAGACGGATATAAAGTGTGTATGGGCGGTATCAGCGTGCTGGATCTGCCTGTAAAAGAGCTTAATACCCATATAAAAACTATAACGGATGCATACAACGAATATATTAATTCGGGAGAAGATATTGATTTCAGGTATGAAATTAAAAAATATATCGAGGAGAATTAGTATAGTGTATTATTGACATTTAATTAATATAAGTAATAGTAGAGTAAAACTTTATTCATTTGTTACAATCTATTAAAAAAGTAGTAATAAGGCTAGATATCAAGGATTCTATATAGGATACATATATTAATGTAAAAGATGAACTTAGTTTTAAAGGTAGAATCAAGAACATATATAGGAGTAAAACCGGATGAAAAAATTAGTGAAGATAATGAGTATCTTTTCTATCTTATTATTAATGTCATGCAACAAGCCGCCTGAAGAGAAAGCTGAAAAGATAAAATTATTTATTCGTGATTTCACTAACGAAAATAATTACTACAGCAGCAATTATGCAAAAGAAGGCAATGACTATTATTATATAAATATTAAGCATGAAGAAAGATATAAAAAATTTGAAATGAAGAGCATACCTTCAAAGTATATTGTAGGTATTGATTCGGAATACGAAATTGTAATTGATATAGAAGATATGGAGGAATATATAGAGTACATACCTACTTCTGATATAAAAAAGACGATAGTGAGTTTATTTGATATAGAAAGCGGAGAATTAGAGAAAACTATAGATTTAAAGGAAATATTGGATAACTATGGAAAAAGTATAAATTGTTCAATTAATCAGTCTTATGATGTATTGCTTATAGATGAAGAGCCTTATATAGGAATACGGGTATATGATATTAATCATTTAGCAAGAGAAATAAGAGAAGTGTTCGTTCCAAATGAAAGAATTTTATATGTAAATTTATTAACAAAACAGTGTATTGAGGAATGGGATATGCCTAATGAGCTAAAAGTGGATGATGATCAAAATATTGAACTTTTAAAAAGACATACTTCTGTTGCCGGACTGAAGTTTTTTGTATCGGCTTATGATTGCTGGGAAGGTGTTGTGGAAGCTTCAGCAGATATAGATAATATCAATAAAAATCATAAGAAATTATATGAAAAGTTTCCGGATCTGAAAGGAAAGATTGATAAACTAAAGAGAGAAAAAAAGGATGCCGAGTTGGTTGTAGTACTAACCGGTAGTCCGAGTTATGAAGAAATAGTAGAAATACTTACTGAAGAAGGTCAGGAAGTTTCATTTAAAGATATTGTTATAAACAGTGTTGATTCTGTAGATGGATTTGAACATCCTATAAATAGCTTTGATGAATGGAGAAAGTATTACAGGGTGCATGAGGTCGAAGGAATCAAGTCAAGTCCGATAATTCCAAGAGAGTAAAAGTATGTATATCCGAAACATATACATTTAGGAGAGTTAAAATGAGTAAAAAATTTAAGGTCATAACTGTATTTGTAATGACGGTCTTGGCATCAGTACTACTATCCTCATGCCAAGAAAAAAAGAAAGATAGGATGGAAGAATTCAAGGAAGAAGGTACATTAACTACAAGAATATACAAAAGTAATTATTATAACAGTGATTTTGCAAAAAACGGAGACGATTATTATTATATAAATCTTTTGGGGGATGATAAGGATATTATATATGCAGCATTAAGTGTTCCGTCAAAATATGTAGTTGACATAGATGCAAGATATGATTTTTTGGAATTTTGTTTTAATCACGATTACTTATGCGCAAAGATGAAACTCGAAAATCCTATTATAGATAACCTGACTGTAAAACTGTACGAGATAGGAAATGGTAATTTAATAAAAACAATAGATATAAAGCAGATAATATTTGACAATGTAGGTAAAGCTTTTATAACCAAGGCACCGTTTAGAACCATAGCTATAGATGGAAAGGAATATTTTGGAGTGGATTTAGTAAATATGCCCTCTTTGGAAGAATATGCAAAGAACACTAATAAATTAACAAGAAACACCATATACATAGACCTTGATACCGAAGAAGTGGTTTTTAAAGATAGCATGACTACTGACTGGCTGCTTGCAAGAAGCAGATACTTAGATATATTTTCTTTGAAATTCCTACAAGACAATATGCAAACCGCCCCCTTTATAACCTCCATGTACTACTGGCAGGACTGTGTAAAAATCTCATTTACCACAGATAAACTGCCTGAAAACAATTCTAAGCTTTATGAAAAGTTCCCCGACCTAAAGCAAAAGTTGGAAGGATTAAACGGACAGAAAGCAAGACTTGAGGTGGTTCTTACAGGGAAACCTAGCTATGAAGAGATCATGGAACTTATTATGGAAGACGGGAGAGAGGTCGTATTTAACAACATAACTATATCGGCAGAAGATTCTGTAGACGGACTTGAGCATGAAGTGCATAGTTTTGATGATTGGAGGCAGTATTATAGGTTGGATGAGGTGGATATGTCCTTGGTAAGTCCTATATTTCCAAGAGAGACTGATTAGAAGATAATTACTTATAAAAATAATTCTAAAAAAGGAGTTGTCGCATTAAAGAAAACATCACAGTATATTATTTAACGATATCAGTGTGTTTTACTGTTAAGGTGACAGTTTTTTTACAATAAGTTTTTTATCAGACGGCAAAGGAGGTATTATGAATAGAATCCTATATAGCTTATGCTTACTTGTACTGTTGCTTACATCATGTAATAAGAAAGAGCTTGAGAAAGTCGAATATGTTGATGATATGAGCTACAAGTCCACTTACTACAGTAGCGGTTTTGCAACAGAGGGGAATGATTATTACTATATAAATACAGATAAGGGCAGCAAGGAGGTATCGGAAGGTCCCTCTGTACCCTCACGCTATATAGTAGATGTGGATGCCAGGTATCAATCCATGCATTATATTCGTATAAGAAAGGCTAATGAGGCGGGTATAGAGAGCGAAATACCGGATCCTATCATAGAAAAATTCATAGTAAAAGTTTATGATATAGGTACAAAAGAACACTTAAAAACCATAGATGTAAAACCGCTTATAGAAAATTGCGGGGAGGATATATGTATAACGGCTTATAATTTTGATACTATATTAATAGAAGGACAACCTTATATCACTATTGATATAGCAGATGTATTTCACTCTACAACAGATTATAATATAAATGACTATGACTATAGATGGTTTTGTGTAAATCTTCTTACAGGTGAATATATTATAAAGGAAAGGGAGCCGTCCGGTTTTAAAAAATTACGATATGCAGAGGTGGCAATTTTTGCTAAAAGATGGGAGTTTTTTTCCATAAATTCACCGGGTATACATTATCAGGAAAAAATGTTTGTACACAATATGAATTATTGGGACGGTTGCAGGGTTATTGAATTTTATGTAAAAGAGATCCCGATTAATAATGAAAAGTTATACTCAAGATTCCCTACTCTAAAAGCTGAGGTTGAAAAGTTAAAAGCGGAGGACAATAATGCCCGTATTAATTTGGTGCTTACAGGCAATCCAAGTTATGAGGAAGTAGCCTCCTATATAGTAGAAGATGGTTTTGAGCCTACATTTGACGGTATGAGAGTATGGGATAATGAATCGATAGATGGGCAAAAGCATACGGTACATAGTGCCGAAGAGTGGTATAAGTACTATAAATATTATAAGCCGGAAGAGTTGGATTGGTCGTTTATAAATCCCATTTTACCGAGGGAGGAGTAAGGGGATATTAAATTTACTTAATAATATTACATTAAAAAAGTTTATTACCAAAGGATTATGATAATTGAACCTGAAAATATAGGCATATAATTAAAAACTACAAGAAAAATACGAGGAGGAGAATAGTATGTCTTCAGAATCTAAAACCGGAGTTATATCAAATGATAGTAGATTGGCAAATGAAATTTATGCCAATATGAAAAATGCAGCAAAAGATTTTTCTATACAAAAATTTAAGGGGTATATAACCTCAAGCAATGTAGCTAGCGATGATGAATGTAATGAGTCTTACAGCGGTGGAGTAGAAGCTACTGAAAAAGTTGCAAGGGAGATGAAAAGAACAGCTAGATTTCTTAGAAAAATAAGTGCTGCGCTTATTGAAATAGATTGTACCGCTGCCAAGGACAATGCTAAGTAGATCCAATAAGCAACTGATAAACCAATAGGTACTTAAGCTTATATATATTATATAAAAGATGGAGATAAGAAGGCGCCTATATCTTAAATATTCAACTTCCCGTACCTCAAGTAAGGGCAGAATATTGAACATTCAAAGTTTATTACATCTATATGCAAAAAGAAAAGTTTGTAACCTGATTTAATTGCTTATAAACTCAAACTTGGGTTAGTATATTAAAAATCAATACTTCAGTTAACACAAATAATGATTTTATTAGCTAAAATCTAGAAATTTCAATGTACTAATCCAATTTTTGGTATGGGAAGTTTGATTTACTTATATAATAATTTTTAAAAAGGAGTTGTCGCATTAAAGAAAACATCACAGTATATTATTTAACAATATTTAGTGTGTTTTACTGTTAAGGTGACAGCTTTTTTACAATAAGTTTTTTATCAGACTGCAAAGTGGAGGTATTATGAAAATAAGTCTAAGTAGTTTATGCATTATAACCCTTTTACTATGCTCATGTACTGCAAAAAAGACAGATGATGCATATTATGATTACTATAATGATGATAAAAATTATATTTCTACTAGTAGAGTAAGACCTGTCTTTTACAGCAGCGGTTTTGCAGCAGAAGGAAATGATTACTACTATATAAGTAAAAGCAAGCATAAACTAAAAGATGTAGAAGATCGTGTTTATCAAACCCCAAGCGTACCTTCACGCTATATTGTAGATATAGATGCAAAGTGGCAAAGCCTGTTTGGATTTGTTATAGAAGGAGCTAAGGAAAGAGGAATAAAAAAGGATATCTCTACACCTGTTATAGATAGGTTTTTTGTAAAACTGTACGATATAGAAACTAAAGAACTTGTAAAAACAGTAAATGTAAAAAAGCTTATAAAAAATATTGATGATGAGATAGCTTCTTATATGGCAGAAGGGGATTATAAGCCTACTTTTGAAGGAATGATTGTGTGGGATAATGAATCAATAGATGGAGAAAAGCATAAAGTTCACAGTGCCGAGGAATGGTATGAATATTTTAAATACTATAAACCTGAAGATTTGATTCCGGAGTGGATGAGTCCTATCTTACCAAGAGAACCTAAGTACTGATAACATAAATAATATAAGAAAATTTCTACAGCATTACAGCCTATATAATCAAGTACGGCTCTTGACATTTGTGAAGTTATTCTATACAATTAGTAGGAAAGATAATATGCAGATATATAAAAAATAGATATAAGATATTTTCGGTTACAAAATGAATACTGATAAAATGATATAAAAAATAAATATCAAACTACAGAATATTTAATATAAAGTTATATAAACAGCAATAAAATTAAATATTTTTAGTTTTTTGACTAAGATGAATGACCTGCCTAAACTGTAAGCAATAAATTTATATATGTATGAGATTTAATTATAAAAAATAAAAAATGCTGTAAAAATATGCAGCGATGAAAAGGAGGGCTTTATGTCAAAGGAATATGATGTAGTAATTAAGAGCAAGGGCATGGGACATGGAGAGGATGATGAGATTCTTCTTGAGAAATTAATGGAAGGCTTTATTCATACACTTGCAGGCAGAGATAACTTGCCTAAGCACCTTATTATGTATGGTTCAGGTGTTCAACTTGCTTGCACAGGTTCTGACAGTATAGAGGATCTGAAGGTACTTGAGGAAAAGGGAGTAAAGGTACTTTCTTGTGGAATATGTCTTGATCATTATGAGTTAAAAGATGAACTTAAAGTAGGTGGAACTACAACCATGGCAGAGGTAGTTGATATCATCACAACATCTGAAAAAGTAGTTACTCCATAAAATATTTTTTAAAGGCTGCTCCGTTAAAGAAATATTATGAGAGATGATATTGCTTCTTCAAATATCACAGGTCAATGTATTTCTTGGCGGACAGCCTTTATTTTTATTATTATATTAATCGAGGTGAGAATTATGGGAACTTATCCGAATTTTTGTACGACATTGATAGGATCAATGCCAAGAAGCCCTGAATTATTAGAGCTTAAAAGACAGGCTGCTTATGACAAGGATAAAAAAGAGGCGTATATTGAAAGGCTGTTAAAAGAAACTAAAAAAGTTGTTGAACTTCAAAAAAGCACAGGAATTGATATTCCGGTTTGCGGAGAACTTGGAAGGGATAACTTTGTAAGCTTTGTTGCAGAGCAGGTAGAAGGTATAAGTCTTATGAGCATGGACGAAATACTTGAAATAACCGCAAATTCCGATGATTTCAAAGAAAGTTTAAATCAAATGGACGCTTCGGACAATTCTATGAGCAACCCTATATGCACAGGTAAAATAGATACAAGCGCCCGTTTGGTTGAAGATGAAGTCAAGATCATGAAAGAGCTTGTCAGCGACAATATGTATAAAGTTACCATACCGAGTCCCTATATATTGACCCGCTCAATGTGGCTTAAGGAAGTAACACAAAGTGCATATAAAGACAGAAAAGAGTTAGGTGAGGATGTTGTAAAGTTAATATTAAATGAAGTGGAGCATTTGATAGCGGAAGGCGTTAAGGTAATACAAATTGATGAGCCTATAGTGTCTGAGGTTGTATTTCAAAGAAGCGGTGGAGATAATTCTTTTTACTGAGGTGCCTTGTCGGAAAAAGTCAAGGTTGACCAGGAATTAAAGTTTGCAAGTAACCTTTTAAAGCCGGTGCTTGCCAAGATTAGAGAGTATGAGGATGTAACCAGTGCTATGCATGTATGCAGGGGAAACTGGACAACAGATGAAAGTGTGCTTTTATCAGGTGCATACAGTAAGCTTTCCAAGTTTTTCAGCGGTTTGAAAGTGGATATGTTGGCACTTGAGTTTTCTACTCCCAGAGCCGGAGAAGTGGAAGAATTATTCCACAATAACTTACTTGCCAAGAAGATTATATTAGGCTACGGAGTTATAAACCCTCGTACACCAACAGTTGAAACTGTGGATGAGATCGTAAAAAAAGTCGAAAAAGTGCTTGATTTTTTGCCGCCTGAAAGGATATGGCTTAATTCCGACTGTGGATTTGCCACTTTCTCAAACAGACCATTAAACTCATATATGGTAATTGAAGCTAAACTAAGAAACATGGTTAAGGCGGCAGAAGTACTTAGAGGTAGAGTATGATAAATTTTGATCAGGCATCAAGTTCATTCCCGAAAGCACCTAACCTCCCCGAGGTAGTTGCGGAATTTATAAGAACGGGTGCAAGTAATATTAACAGAGGAAGTCTTAATATATCTTATGAAGCTACACAGCTTGTATATAAGACCAGAGAATATATCTTGGATTATTTCGGTGCAAAAAATAAACAGGTGATTTTTACAAAAAATGTTACAGAAAGCCTTAATTTACTTTTGAAAGGATTTCTAAAGGGAGGGGATCATATTATAGTATCTGCACTTGAACACAATGCGGTGATGCGCCCTTTGAAGTTCCTTGAAAAGATAAATGTAAGCTATTCTGTAATTCCCTGTGATGAAAAGGGCAGGTTAAAGCTTGAGGAGATCAAGTCTTTAATAAAACCGAATACAAAGGCTATTTTAACAACAGCCGCAAGCAATGTAATAGGAACTATAATGCCGCTTAGGCAGATAGGAGAAGCGGCAAAGGAAAATAATATTCCTTATTTTGTAGACGGTGCCCAGTTGGCAGGCTTTTTACCCATCAATATGGAAGCACTTGGAATAGATGTGCTTGCACTGACAGGCCATAAGAGTTTACTCGGTCCTCACGGAATAGGGGCACTTATCCTATCGGAAGAGATGGGACAGAGTATTGAACCTTTAGTTCATGGCGGTACCGGCTCTATATCGGACAAGTTCGATATGCCCAAAACACTTCCCGATAAGTTTGAGGCAGGTACGCAAAACCTTATGGGAATTGCCGGACTTTTAGCGTCAATGAGATGGCTTGCAGAGCATCATATAGAGGTTCTTAAGAATGAGCTTGCCCTTACAAGAGCTTTTATAGAGGGAATTAAAAAGATGTCAAAGGAATATCCTATAAGGCTTGTAGGACTTGACCTTGAAGAGAGCGGATACTTACTTGATATAAGTGAAATAGAAGAGAGCTTAAACTTTGAAAGCAATAAGAAAAATTACCCCTTGCTTAAAGGAAGGGAACTTTTACTTGAAAAAATAAAAAGAACCCCGGTGGTGTCCTTGTATTCTGATGAGGTTGATGTTGCAAATCTTGCCTTTTATCTGGAAAGTGAAGGTAAGATCGCTACCAGAGTGGGAATGCATTGTTCTCCTTTGGCACACACTGCATTGGGTACCTTCCCTAAGGGTACGCTAAGGTTTAGTTTCGGATATCATGAAAAAGTGGAAGATGTTGAAGCCTGTCTTAACTTAATTAAAGAGTTTTTTCATGCGGATATCTGATGTAGGGAGGTAGACTGTGCAGGAAAAGAAGAAATTTGACTTGGTTTTATTTGATTCATCACATCATGCATTTGCATTTGATCAAAAAGCCAAAGAAGCAAGCCTTGGCGGAAGGTTGATACCGGTCCCTCGTGCGCTTTCCGCATCATGTGGAATGTGCTACCGCTCTCAAGTGGAAAGCAGAAACTTGCTTAAATCATTTATGGAAAATGATTCAATAAAATTTAATAAAATCGTTCATGACTTTGAGATATAACTAAAGTAGGGGTGTTGCAAGATTTGCTTCTTTTACAGTATATAGTTGCTTATTTGTCTCTATACTATGTATTGTATTAAGCCGTTATCTTGCAACACCCGATTTAATTCCCCCAATTCACCTATAGCATTAAATCATAAAAAATGTTAAAATACCCCATATCAATTATGAAAGGTTTTAGTGTATTGTGTTACCGAGCTAACACAATACACCATTAGAGTTATTCTAAATAGGGTGAATAAATAATGAGAACAGCTATTATTACGGATACTAACAGCGGACTTAGTGAAGCGGAAGCAAAAAAATACGATATAAAACTTATAGCCATGCCCTTTAGTATAGGCGGAGAAGACTATTTGGAGGGGGTCAATCTTAGCATAGAGGAGTTCCTTAAAATGCAGGCTGCGGATATGGATATATCAACTTCTCAGCCGTCTCCATTGGATGTAATGCAGTTATGGGATGAACTTTTGCAAAGCTATGACAACATACTGCACATACCCATGTCATCAGCACTTTCCAACTCCTGTGAAACCGCTATGGCACTTTCAAAAGATGAGCCCTATGAGGGCAGGGTATATGTGGTGGACAGTCTCAGAATTTCAGCTACCCAGATTCATGCCTGTATAGAAGCAAGAAATATGCTTGAGAGCGGTATGGAGGCGGCAAAGGTAGCCGAGGTTTTATATGAACACAGATATGACTATAGCATTTACCTGACGGTGGACACCTTAAAATACTTAAAAAAGGGCGGTCGTATCACACCGGCAGCAGCCCTGATAGGAACCTTGCTTAATATAAAGCCCATACTTACTATACAGGGCGGGAAGCTTGACTCATTTGCGAAGGTAAGAACTATAAAACAGGCAAAGACCACTATGTTGAGTGCAATTAAGGCGGATTTGGAAAAAAGGTTTGAAGATACTGACGGAAGTAAGACAAGGATCGCTGTAGTACACGCTAACAATGATGAAGTGGCAAAAGAGTTAAGAGAAGAGATACTTAAAGAATTACCGGGAGCGAAAGATATATCAATTGCCGATCTTTCGCTCTCAATAGTTACACATACCGGACCCGGAGTTATAGCCATAGCGGCTTCGAAAAAATTAAGTTAAGTATGAATAAAGAAAAGAATATAGTTAAAAAAGGCAAGTCCCTTAATTTAAGATTTGTACTGTGTACGGTATTTATACTTATGGGCTACTTGCCTGTGCTTATATACGGTCTTGCCTACAATGCAAGTTACCGCAGTATGAGCATAGAGAACAGAAAAATAGAGCTAAAAAGCAATAATCAAATCTTAAGCAACAGAATAAGCTCTAATCTGTATCTAAGCCAATATGATAATACGGCAGCCATAGATTCGAGTATAGAGGCTTTGGCAGATGCGTATAATGCAAGAATACTTGTAGTAGATAAGAATTTTAAGATAGTAAAAGACAGTTTCAACATAGCCATGGGTAAGTATAGCGTGGCAAATGATACCATAAAGGCATACAAGGGTGAAACCACCAATGTATATGACGATGAGAAAGAGTATATAAGTCAAGCCTTCCCCATACATTCCAATGCGGATGAAAAAATCATAGACGGAGTACTTTTGGTAAGAGCTTCCACGAAAGATATAACACAACTTGTAGATGCCAATAGTAACAGATTGCTTGTATTTAACCTTATAATTCTTTTGTCTATAATAATTATAAGTATTTATCTTTCGGGTTTTATAGAAAGACCTTTTATTTCCCTGCTTAATTCATTAAATAAGATAAGCAACGGCAATATAGATACAAAGATAGAAGCCAACAGTTATACGGTAACAAGAGATATATCGCAAAATATTAATTCTACTTTGGAAAAGCTTAAGGCGGTTGACAAGTCAAGGGAAGACTTTGTGGCAAATGTTTCTCATGAGCTTAAGACGCCCATTACTTCTATACGAGTGCTTGCCGACAGTATTATGTCTATGGAAGATGTACCAACGGAGCTTTACAAGGAATTTATGAATGATATTTCGGATGAGATAGACAGGGAGTCAAAGATCATAGATGACCTTTTATCACTTGTTAAGATGGATAAAGCGGAAACGGTGCTTAATACGGAGGAAGTGGATATTAATCTTTTGATAAAACAAATACTCAAAAGATTAAGACCTATAGCTGCCGCTAAGAAGGTTGAGATAATATATGAAACTATAAGAGAGGTTGTAGCTGAGGTTGACGAGACTAAGCTGAGTCTTGCAATTACCAACCTTGTGGAAAATGCTATCAAATATAATACTGAAGGCGGCAGCGTCAAGGTAAGCCTTGATGCCGACCATAAATTCTTTTATATAAAAGTAAGCGATACCGGTATAGGTATACCGGAGGCGGAGTACGAAAGCATATTTGAAAGATTTTATCGTGTGGATAAGGCAAGGTCGAGAAGTACCGGAGGTACGGGACTTGGACTTTCCATTACTAAAAATATAATCTTAAAGCACAAGGGTATTATAAAATTAAGCAGTAAAGAAGAGGAAGGTAGTACATTTACCGTAAGAATACCTCTTAATTACATAGTGGAGAACAGGAGTGAAAAATAAACTTATATATTTATTGTTAAGCCTAAGTTTCATACTTCTTGCTGCCTGTGCCAAGAAGGAAGAAGAGACTTTGGGAAAGGGAGAATACAATATTTACTATCTTAATTCTTCAGGTACGGAGCTTAGTAAGGTAAAGTATGAGGCCGAGAGTGCGGAAAGAGATGAGCTTATAGATGAGCTTGTTACTGAGATGATGAATGTTCCCGGAGACAAGGAAGTCATATCTGCATTTGACGATAAGGTGGCTTATGAAAAGCATGAGCTTAGAGAAGATGTGGTATATTTGTATTTTGATTCAAACTACAGCTTGATGAAGCCTTATAAGGAGATACTTACAAGAAAAGCCATAGCCAATACCTTGGAGCGTGTAAAAGGTATTAAATTTATAGGCATCTATGTAGATGATCAGCCGCTTGTAGATGTACTTGGCGAAGTGGTTCCGCTTTTTTCTTCAAGCGATTTTATTGACGGAATTACCAATGTAAATGCATACCAAAAGGTAAAGTTAAAGCTTTATTTTGCTTCGGAGTCGGGAGAGGGTCTGGTAGAAGAGGACAGGTCGCTTTTTTATGATATAAATACTCCCTTGGAGAGGCTTGTACTGGAGCAGCTTATACAAGGACCCAATTCAAAAAATGCAAGAGCTACCATACCCTATGACACAGGTATTATAAATACTTATATAGATGAAAATATATGCTATATAAACTTTGATGATGCCTTCCTTAAGCAAAACCTTGGAGTCAGAGAGGATGTTGCCATATATTCCATAGTTAATTCAATACTTGAGATCAATACTATCAATAAGGTGAAGATTTTGGTAAACGGCTCATCCAATGTGATGTATAAGGATGTACTTAATTTGGATACGGTATTTGAAAGAAATTTGGATTATCTGGAGAAAAATTAAATGAAAAGACCGCCGGTATTATTTTTTGCAGCTTGCGTACTTGGAGAGTTGGCAGCTATGAAAAGCCTTTTAATGGCTGTAATATTGGCAGTATTTATAACAATAAGCTTTGTTATATTGAGTAAAACGAAAGTTATAAGTTCTTATATCAAGAAATATAAAGGCTTGATATACACAGCTATACTTATGTATTTTTTGGCTGTCTGTGCTGTGGGCATAGACAGTTATAAGAGTGCTTTGGATAAAGAGCTTGAGGCAAATGTTGATAAAAAAATAGAAATTATTGCTATAATAAATTCGATCGAGGAAAAAGAAGAGTTTGCCTTACTTGGTCTTGATAAGATCATAGCCTATGTGCCTTTGGAAGAGGTCGGTAAAATAAAAATAGGCTACAAGGTAGCTTTAAGCGGTACCTTATCAAAGCCTCAAAGAGCAAGCAATGAGGGTGGATTTGATGCTTACAGCTATTATAAATCAAAGCATATAGACTATATATTAAAAGTAAAAAATATAGAGATAAAAGAAAAAAGCACGAATTTATTTAAAGAATACCTGTATACAATAAAAAAATTGTTGAGAAAAAGGGTGCTTGACTTATATGACGAAGACTTTGCAGGTATTATATGTGCAGCCCTTTTGGGAGATAAGCAGGATTTAAGCGAGGATATATATGATATGTACAGGAAAAGCGGAATAGCCCATCTTTTAGCCATATCAGGTCTTCATATATCCATACTTGGGCTTAGTCTTTATAAGTTACTTAGGGAAAGGCTTAAATTAAGCTTTATAAGCTCTGCACTTACGGTATCCGGCTTTGTATATCTATACAGTATTTTTACCGGTTCAAGTATAAGCGTAATAAGGGCGGCAGGTATGCTTGTGTTATTTTGTATAGCTCAGGTGCTTGGAAGAACTTATGACCTATGCTCTGCCGCCTGTATCTTAGGTATAGTCAATCTTTTGTATTCGCCCTACACTCTATATCAGGGGGCATTTCAACTTTCTTATATGGCAGTTTTTTCTATAGGGCTTGTAGCCGCTAAAATCATAAAAAGATACAAAATAAAATCCTTTTTTCTACAGTCTTTTATAGTAAGCAGTGTTGTGAGTATATATACTCTGCCTATTATTCTTTATTTCTTCTACAGTTTTTCACCCTACAGCATAATTCTTAATATGCTGGTAATACCCCTTATGAGTTTTATCATTTATTTTGCTGTTACAGCCCTGTTATTTTTCGGGCTTATACATTCGATAAGTATAGTTTGTGTAAGGCTTAGCAGTCTTATACTTGAAATTTATCTTGTTTTAATAAGAATTTTTGAAAAGCTGCCGGCTTATAGGCTTTTGATGGGCAGAGCATCTGTGTGGCAGCTTGTCTTATATTATGCTATTATAACCGTGTGCTTTTTTGCATTGATTTATGCCGAAGGTTTACCTGATAGTAAAAGAGGCTGCAAATGTAAGGCTTGCTGTATAAAAATCGGAATTTATTTGACCTGCTGTTTTTTAAGTGTATTTATTTTACAAAAAATAAGGACTAGGTACAGTGTTATAAAGTTTATAGATGTGGGGCAGGGAGACGGCATTTATATAAGTGCGGGAGCTAAGAATATACTTATAGACGCAGGAAGTACAAGTAATAAAAAGGCAGGCAAGTATGTGCTGCAACCTTTTTTGGAAAGCCAGAGGGTCGGAGAGCTTGACTGTGTGTTTTTAACTCATGCAGATTTAGATCATACCAATGCCCTTATGCATCTTATAAAAGAAGATATCATTAAGGTGAAGATAATATATTTGCCCATACTTGCATTAAATGATGAGTCTTATAATTATATTACAAAGCCGGCAGCCCAAAAGAAAATAGCTGTAAAATATATCGGCAAAGGTGATATAATTAACATTGATGAAAATATAAGCCTAACTTGCATATCACCAAGTAGGGAAAATGCTACTGATGACAGCAATGAGAAAAGTATAATGCTTATCTATAAGGAAGATAATTTTAAAGCGGTATTTACAGGTGATGCAGGTAGGTGGAGCGAGGAGTTTTTATTAAAAGATGAAGCTGTGAAGGCTTTGTTAAAGAACAGTACTTTGTTAAAGGTGGGGCATCACGGTTCTTTTACCGCAAGCAGTGAAGAGTTTATAGACTGCGTACTGCCAAGGTATGCCGTACTTTCGTATGCGAAGAATAACAGGTATAATCATCCGCATAGAGAAACCGTATACCGACTTGAAAAGCACAATATTAAAAGCTATCATACAGCAGTATCGGGGCAGATAAATTTTAAGATCAAGAATAATAAATTGTATATCAGTGAATATTTACAAAATTAAGTTACAGTTTAGGTAGGTAATTCATCTTCGTCAAAAAACTAGTGTAATGTATCGTTGATACCTA
>ERZ772921.163-NODE-163-length-42546-cov-20.014215_pt1 | contig 42546 bp, 32 predicted proteins | sample MGYA00512117_ERZ772921 | MGnify/ENA primary metagenome ERZ772921 (study PRJEB29015, sample SAMEA2737944) | human oral metagenome | biome: human oral; feature: human-associated habitat; material: dental | place: China | collected 2150 ...
GCGGTGTTGGAGCGCTCCTGCACATCGTTGGCGATGTCGTCGGGAGTGGGGGTAGCCATGAGTCGGTTCCTCATCTGTCGATCGTCGAGTCCCATATTAGTCCCACAAACGCTTGTGTCGACATTGGTAGATTCTTTTCTCATTCTTTAACGAGGCCGGGGCTCTCCTTCCGTTTATGTCACCCCGTTGCCCACCACGGCCTCGCCCGCACCAAACGAGCCACACACCCGCCGGGCAGTTACACTAAACCCACCCACGCCACCACAGGAGGTTCCTATGACGCAATCCCTCATGAGCATCGGTTGGATGCTCCTCGCCCTCGTCCTCTCTGCATCCATCGGCCTCGAACGACAGATCCGAGGCAAGAGCGCGGGCATACGAACGCAGGCCATCGTCGGCCTCACCGCCTGCCTCATGATGCTTATCTCCAAGTACGGATTCTCCGACATCCTGGTCGACGGCATCACCCGATATGACCCCTCTCGCGTCGCCTCGCAGATCGTCTCCGGCATCGGCTTCCTCGGCGCGGGCATCATCCTCACCCGTCACGGCGCGATTCGAGGCCTCACGACCGCGGCCACCATCTGGGAAACCGCGGCGATCGGCATGGCGTGTGGCGCGGGCCTGTGGTGGCTTGCCGCGGCCGGCACGGTTTTGCATTTCATCGTCATCGCGCTCCTGACGCCCCTCGTTCAGTTCATCCTCATGCGCACCCATGGCCACAACGTGACGCTCACTATCCATTACACGCCGGGGCACGGCGTCCTCTCCACACTCCTCAGCCAGGTATCAGCCCTCGGCTGGACCGTCTCCGCAGTGTCGACCCACACGGATTCAAGTGACCGCGCGACCACCGCGCGATTCACCGCATCGACGCGCCAGGACCTCTCACGCTCCCTGCTGGTGACCACCCTGGCCGACCTCGATGGCGTCGCAGGCGTCGACTTCAGCGAAGACGACGACGAATAGCGCTCACCGCATAGACGAGGGGCCCGCGGATCACCGCGGGCCCCTCGTTCATGCCATCAGGCTCTCAGCGCATCACGCCTGAGGACCGAAAGGATTGTAGGGCTTGTCGCCCAGCTGGGGCTGCTGGCCCTGCTGCTGGCCAAACTGAGGCTGCCCGGCCTGGGGAGCCTGGGGGGCCTGGAAGCCGCCCTGCTGCTGGCCGTACTGAGGCTGACCGGCCCGCGGGGCCTGGAAGCCGCCCTGCTGCTGGCCGTACTGAGGCTGACCGGCCTGCGGGGCCTGGAAACCACCCTGCTGCTGACCGAACTGGCCCTGCTGCTGGCCCATCTGCACGCCAGCGAACGCGCCACCGAAGGCATTCGGGTTGTTGATCGGAGCAACCGCACCGGTCTTCAGTTCCATGAGCAGGAGGCCGCCCGCAGCGCCGAGCGCGATAGAGAACAACGCCAGCAAGAACGCACCGAAGCCCGCGTCGACGTACTGATTAGAAAGCGCGACAATGAACTGAATAATGCCAAGCAACGCCATCACAAGCGCGCCGATGCCCGCCGACAGGAACGCCCACTTCTGGTTCGTGAACCAATAGGCGACGCCCAGGCCGACAACAGCAATCAGCAGGATGAGGTGGAATGCCGAGTAGCCGCCCTTCACCTCGAACATCGACGCGGTCATACCATAGCCACTGAAGTAAGGCAGGAACATCGAGATGAGGATCAGCACTGCCGCCGCGGCAATACCGATGAGCGAGTAGGTCGCGCGAACGGAACGGCCGCTCACCTTGCCTGTTTCGGCCACAACGGCCGTCTGGAACTGGTTGAACGCCGAGTTCGCGGCAGCACCGAACTGCTGGGCGGCAGCACCGAACTGCTGGCCCGTCGACTGGCCCGCCGGAGCATAACCCGGCTGACCGTACTGCTGCTGGCGGGGCTGACCGGGCTGGCCGAAGGGGGCCTGCTGGCCCTGCTGCGGCTGCGCACCGAACTGGGCCTGCCCCTGCTGACCCTGCTGGGGAGCAGTACCGTACTGGGGTTGGCCGGGCTGGCCGAAGGGGGCCTGCTGGCCCTGCTGCGGCTGCGCGCCGAACTGCGGCTGTCCCTGCGCCTGCGCGCCCACCTCGGGCTGACTCTGCGGCTGAGCGTCTGTCTGCGGCGGGTTACTGAAGGGAGACTGCGCGGCCTGCTCCTCGGTCGACTGGGCGGGAGCGGCCTCGTCGACAGCGGGAGCCTCGGACTGCGCGGCGCCCTCGAGGATTGCCTGCTCGAGGTTATCGTCGGTGGCCTCGCTCACGGGAGCCTCGGGCTCGACGTGAGCGACCTCGGGCTCTGCGGGAGTCTCAACGTGGGCCTCTTCGACCGCGGGCTGATCGACGGGAACCTCAGTCGGGGCGGCCTCGGCCTCGGGCTGTGCTTCCTCGTGGCCACCGGCGAAAGGCTCGGCCTGCTCGCTGGTTTCCTCCGCGGGAGCCTCGGGCTCGGCGACCGCAGGCTCCTCGGCAGCCGGAGGCTCCTCGGCAGCCGGAGGCTGCGCGGGAACGACGCCCTGGTCCGCCAGCCACTGCCCGAGGGCAGGGTACAGCGACGGGTGCGTTGCGACGTAGGGACGCAGGTCCGGGCGAGCGGCAGTGATATCCGCGAGATCCTGGGCCGAAAGCGCCGGATTGCTCAAGTCGGCAGCGGTGAGCTGCGACGGATCGATAGTGCTCATCTGTATTCCTCTCGCACCCGTAGGTGCAGTTCCTGATGGCGAACAGCCAATACTATCGCGCCGAGGGTTGTATACGTCAAGACGTTCACACCATGAAACACGGGCGTGAAACAAAAGACCCGGCCCCTCACGGGACCGGGTCTGTGGTGGTAGCGGGGACAGGATTTGAACCTGCGACCTCCGGGTTATGAGCCCGGCGAGCTACCGAACTGCTCCACCCCGCGTCGGCTCTAGATACTCTAGCGCATCGACCGGGAGGGCACAAACTGTGCGCGGTGATTTACGTCCCAGCGGTCAGTATCTGTCAGCGGGAACGACTCGCTTCCGGTCGGGGATCGCCAGAAGGATCGCAACCACGATACACGTCAACGACAGAACCCACGTTGCTACCGACCGCAGGCTATCCATCCCACTGTAATACGGCTGATGCATCGGCAGATACGGGGTGTACCAGGGCATCCTGAAGGCCACGGCCGCCCACGGCTGCATGATCAGGTACGTCACCAGAACGACACCGGCAACGATGTAACGAAGCGGGTTCACACGCCTAGCAAGGTAGATGATGAGGAAGGCAATGAGCACGCCATTCACCACCATCCAGAACCAGAATGACGTCCCTTGAGCACGCGATGCGTACAGCGCCGAGAGCTCATTGCTCCAGGGAATAAACATATCGACGAGGAGCACCAGCTTCGCGAACAGGAGGATGCACGCGGCAACCACCCCACGCCGAGTAGCCACGGCTTTACTCTCCGGCACCACTGGCACGTAGGTCGGGGCATTCACGTAGCCCGTCGGCATCTGCGCAGCCCGCTGCTCATCACTGTTTACGCGACTGGAGTATGGGTATCGGGGGCCGCCATCATTTTCCTTCCGTCGGCGAGAAGCGGCGCATTGATCCGATCCTAGCCGCTCACGCGACCGCGTCCACACGGCTCAGAGCAGTTACTGGGGCGCGGCGAACACTGACACGTTCGTCGCCTGAGCGGAGGAGTCCTTGGGCGCCGCCTCGGACGAAGCACCCTCGGGCGTCACCGACGGCGAGGTGACGTGGCCGGCCGGGGCCGCTCCTGCGGCAGGGATGGGAGCGCTCATCGCGTAGGGCGAGGGCGCCGGCTTGAAGTCAGGGATCGCGAGCAGGATCGCGGCGATGACACAGACCCAATCGAGCACCCGCATCAGGAGCAAGCGCGCACCCAAGAGTCCGAGCTCATAAATGCCGGGCTCAGGCACGAACGCGTAGTACCAGACAGAATCATTAGTAACCAACACGATCGGCGTAACAACAAAGAACAACACCAAAATGACGCATGCGGCAACATAGCGCGCAATGGCAGCACCCTTACGGATATAGAGCACCGCAAGCACGATGACAACGATTTCCATCAGACGCCACAACCAGAACAACGGGTTCGAGAACCGGCTAACGTAATCATCGAGATGATCAAACCGATAGGGGATGAATCCGTGCACCAGGGAGATACTCTGGCAGACGATGAGCATCCATGCCGCAATGCGTCCGCGCATGGATCGCGACGAGCGCGCCGAAATCACTGCGCCGGTGTGCAGGGGTGCCGCGCCAAAAGGATCTGCGGCCGGCGCCACCATCACGGGAGCGCCCGTCGGAGCCGGCAGCGAGGGAGCACCCGTCGGCGCGGGCAGCGACGAAGCTTCCGCCGGCTCCTGGCTCGGCTGAGGCACGCCCGAGGGCGTAGCGAAGGGATTATTGGGCAGAGTCATCGTCTTCCTTCCACGATGTCGATGGGTCCCAGGGACAGATGCCCTCACCATAGCAACGACGCACCAAGGCGAGCCGGTCAACGTCTCATGCTGGGATAAGCTCCCCCATGCCGTTGTTGCCGCAAACCACAGACGACCGCGCGCCCGCCCCCTCACGACATGTGATCGGCGGGACCGGGCGCGCGGTGGCTTCCGTCAGCGGTTATGAGCCGCTTTGTGCACCGGTCGTGGCAGATGGGCTCGGGCTGGGCGTCGGTGTGGGTGTCGCCGCGCCGAGCTCCTGCTGGGCGGCCTCGGCGCGGGCCAGGGCGTCGCGCAGACGCGTCTGTGCCTGGCCGAAGGCGGTCCAATCGGACTTACTCATCGCTGAATCGGCGTCACGCATGGCCTGAGCGGCATCGTTGATGGCCTGCGTCAGGCGGGCGTTCGCGTCGCCCGAGGCGGCCGGTGGGGTCGCACCCGACTGGCTGCCGTCGTCGCTCGCCGGCGGCGTCTGCGGGGTCTGCGGCGTCGTCGCACTACCATCGTCGGCGACCAGCTGGCGCAGCGATTCTTCCAGGGTCGGTGCGAAGCCGACCTTGTCGCCGAAGGCCGTCAGGACGGAACGTAGCACCGGGTAGGACGCCGAGCCCGTGCCCTGCACGTAGACGGGCTGCACGTAGAGCAGGCCGCCGCCGACCGGCAGGGTCAGGAGGTTACCGCGGATGACCGTGGAGTCAGCCTGGTTGAGCAGGTTGAGCTGGGTCGCGATCTTCTCGTCCGAGTCGTACTTGTTTTGCACCTGGCCGGGGCCGGGAACGGTCGTCGAGGACGGCAGTGCGAGCAGGCGCAGCTTGCCGTATCCCTCGCGCACCTGGCCGGGGGTGTTACCGGTCTCGGAGTCGACGGCGAGGAAGCCCGCCATGGCCTCGCGCCGGCCCTCGCCGCCGCCACCGGGCACGAAGACCGAGGTCAGGGAGAACTCAGCGCTGTCCTGTCCGGGCATCTGCATGGTCAGGTAGTACGGCGGCTGCAGTGCGGTCGGAGCGGGCACGGGGTTGCCCGCCGCGTCCACGCGCGTGGAGGAGTCGGAGCTGGAGGCAGCACCGTGGGTGGAGGTCTCCTCGGCCAGGCGCCACCTGTCGCCGCCCGCGTAGAAGCCGGCCGCGTCGGTCACGTGGTAGGTGGCCAGCAGGTTGCGCTGCACCTTGAACATGTCCTCCGGGTAGCGCAGGTGGCTCATGAGGTCGCCGGAGACGCTGGCGATGGGCTCGACCGACCCCGGGTAGATCTTCTCCCAGGTCTTGAGGATCGGGTCCTTGTCGTCCCAGCGGAACAGCCGCACGGAGCCGTCGTAGGCGTCGACGACGGCCTTGACGGAGTTGCGCATGTAGTTGATCTTATTGGCCTGGACGTACTGCCCGACCTGCGTGGCCTGGGAGTCCACCGTCGCGTCGGACAGGGACTCGTGCTGCGAGTACGGGTACTGATTGGTCGTCGTGTACGCGTCGACCACCCACACGAGGCGCTTGGGGGTCGAGGCGTCGTCGTCCATGTCGACCACCGCCGGGTAGGCGGACTGCTCGAGGGTCAGATAGGGGGCGACCTTGGCCACCCGCTGGAGGGGGTCGCGGTCGTAGAGGATCTGGGACGCCTCGTTGGTCTGCGAGGAGAAGAACAGGTCGGTGGAGCCGAACTTGATGGCGTAGAGGAGCTTGTTCCACACGTTGCCCACCGAGGGCCCGCCGTTGCCGGTGAAGGTCGTGGAGACCTGGCCGCCGACCGCGGTGTCGTCCGGGTAGTCGAGCTCCTGGGGCTCGGATCCCTCGGGCGCTCCGACGATCGAGTAGTCGGGCGCGTTGGGGCTGAAGTAGACGCGCTCCTCGTAGTCGCCCATCTCGCCGACCGAGGGAACGGACTGCTCCCAGTAGGAGGGCAGGCCGTCGCTGGTGAGCTGGTTGCCGTAGGCCGCGATCGCCCCGTACCCGTGGGTGTACACGGTGTGCTGGTTCACCCAGGTCTGCTGTTCGGCGGACAGGCCCGCCAGGTTGAGCTCGCGCACGGAGACCACGGTGTCGCGGCGCTCGCCGCCCACGTTGTAGCGGTCGACCTTCATCCCCGAGTTGAAGCCGTAGTACAGGCGGGACTGCTGCAACTGCTGGACGGTCTTGGTGATGACCTTCGGGTCGAGCAGGCGCACCTGGCCGGTGAGGGCGTCGTTGTCGAACTGCCCCGCCGAGGCGGTCGTCGCCGCGTCGTAGTTGGTCTGGTAGTCCACGTCGTCCAGGCCGTACGCCTCCAGAGTCGCGTCGATGTTGCGCTGGATGTAGGGGGCCTCCAGTGTCCGCTGGTTGGGGCGCACCCGGAACTGCTGGATGAGGGCGGGGTAGGCCATCCCCAGGACCAGGGCGGCCACGACGGTCACCGCGATGCCCGACCCGGGCAGGCGCCACGTCCCGCGGTAGGCGGCGACCACGAAGAGGACGGCGACCAGCACGGAGATCACCGCCAGGATCGAGTGCGCGGGCAGCGTCGCGTTGATGTCGGAGTACATGGCCCCGTCGATGTTCATGCTGGAGCTCGTGCTGGTGAGCAGCTCGTAGCGGCCCAGCCAGTAGTTCGCGCCGATCAGCAGGGAGACGGCGGCGGCCAGCATGCCCGTCTGCAGGCGGGCGGGCTTGGAGGCGTGGGGGCGGGGGGCCAGTCGGACGGTGCCGTACAGGTAGGAGACGACCAGGCTCGCCACCAGGCAGATCACGGCGGCGCTCATCAGGAAGGACACCAGGACCTTCAAGGCCGGCAGGGTGAAGACGAAGAAGGAGATGTCGAGGCCGAACTCGGGGTCGACGCGGTCGAAGGACGAGCCGTTGACGAACTGCAGGAGGGTCTGCCAGTTAGCGGCCATGCGCGCCCCGGCGGTGAAGCCGAAGAACAGGGCGACGCCCCAGAACGCGAGTTTGCGGACCGGCGCGAGCGCCTTCTGGTAGGCCCGCAGCGACGCGGCGGCCTCCCCCCGCGTCGACGCCTCGCGGTGCTTGTAGGCGTGGGCCATCGACAGGTAAACGACGGCCGTCATCGCGCCGAAGCCCACCAGGAACAGCCCGATATGGGCGCCCCACTGGGTGAGGAGCACCCGCGTCGCGCGCATCTGGTTGAACCACAGGACCTCGGTCCACACGATCGAGGCGGCGTAGACGATGCCCGCGATTGCGGCGAGGGCGGCGATGGTGATCCCGAGGGGCCCGACCCTGGGCGCGGACCCCCGCGAGGAGGGGCGGCGCTGGGGCCGGCCGCCTTGGGCGAAGGGGAAGGAGCTCACGGCGTTGTCCTCTCTGTCGACGTGCAGCTCCGCCCAGTCTAGCGGTGCCGGGCAGTCGGGACGGCGGCGGGAGTCACGCTGTCCGTGAGACGATGGGTGCATGAACGGATCCATGACCCCGACGGCCCCCGAGGTCGCGCTGGCCAACGTAGTGGTCGACATCGAGAGGGGCGCCGCCCGCGCGGGCTGGGACCAGGCCCCCACGCTGTACGCGCTGGTCCCCACGGCGCGGCTGCTGGGCGACCCCCTGCTGCCCGACGAGGTGGCCGCCCACCTGCGGTCGGGCTGGGACGGCAGCGACGACCACCTGTCTGCGGTCGTCCAGGAGGACATGGCCGACGACGACCTCGAGGAGGTGCTGGGGCACTTGGCGTGGCCGCCCGAGGTCGCGGGGGCCGCGCTGACCGTCGAGCGCGTCGTCGTCCCCCCGGAGGTGGAGGCCCAGGCGCCCGAGGATCCGGAGGCCGCGATCGAGTTCGTGTCCAACCACCCCTCCCGCACGGAGGTGCGCCTGGCCGTCGGCGTCCTGCGCAGCGGGGAGTCGTGGTGCGCGCTGCGCATGCGCCCCTTCGACTCCGACGACAAGGTGGGCCAGGGGTCGGTCCTGGTCCCGGCCCTCGTCGATGCGCTGCGCGTCTCCTTGGAGCCGGATGAGGCACCGGCCTCGTAAACCGCTCAGCAGGGCCGCCCGTCTCACCACGTGGCCAAGTTCCCACGTGATGGGCGCCCGACGGGGTAGTCTAGGCGTATTCCAATTCTTTGACGATTTCTTGGGAGCGGCAATGAAGTTCGGTTTCGTCGGCACCGGGGCGATGGTGGGCGCCATCGTCCGGGGGGCAGCCGCGGCCGGATTCAACGCCTCCGACTTCGTCCTCTCGAACCGCACGCCCCAGGACGCGAAAGCCCTGGCCGACGAGGTGGGCGCCACGACCGCCCGCTCCAACGGCTCCCTGGCCCACCAGGTCGACGTACTGGTGCTGGGCGTCAAGCCCGCCGTCCAGCCCGGGGTCATCGAGCAGATCGCCCACATCGTGCGCGAGCGCCCGGAGATGTGCGTCGTCTCGCTGGCCGCGGGGCGGACCCTGGACGCGATCCTCGAGGACTTCGGCGCATGCGTGCCCCTGGTGCGCGTCATGCCCAACGTCGCGGCGCGGATCGGGCAGTCCATGAGCGCCCTGTGCTCCGTGGGGGCCAGCGACGACCAGGTCGCTGCGGTGCGCCGACTGATGGACGCCGTGGGCCGCACCGTCGTCATCGACGAGAAACTGTTCCCCGTTTTCCAGTCCTTGGCCAGTTGCTCGCCCGCGTGGCTGTTCCAGGTCATCGACAGTCTGGCCCGTGCTGGAGTGAAGCACGGCCTCCCCAAGGACATCGCCGTGCGGGTCGTCGCACAGGCGATGGCGGGTTCGGCCTCCCTGGTGCTCGCAGCATCGGAGGAGGGGCGCGTGCCCGCCCAACTCATCGACCAGGTGTGCTCGCCCGGCGGCACGACAATCGCAGGATTGCTCGCCGCCGAGGAAGGTGGTTTGTCGGCTTCGCTGGTAGGCGCTGTCGACGCATCCATCCACGCCGACTCCCATCTCGGCTGACCCCGCTCCCAGCGGGCATCCCCGGCGGGCCGCGCGCCCGCCGGGCACCACCCCAGCGCACCGCCGCACCTCCTCCCTGTCCATGGGAGTCCCCAGCGGTCCGGTTGTGCTCCCCTCCCATCACAGGAATAGTCATGTTGATCTTCAACGCGGTTGTCATCTCCGTGCTCGTGATGCTGGTCCTCTCGATCGCCCGCGTGCACGTCGTCATCTCATTGTTCATCGCCTCACTGGTGGGCGGCCTGGTCTCCGGCATGGGCTTGTCGGCGACGATGGTGGCCTTCCAAGAGGGCCTCGCCGGGGGCGCGAAGATCGCCCTCTCCTACGCGCTGCTGGGCGCGTTCGCCATGGCCGTCGCCCACTCGGGCCTGCCGCGGCTGCTGGCCAATTGGATCATCGTCCGGATGAAGAACGCCGACGAGTCCAACCAGGCCAGGATCGCCCGCAACGCCAAATGGGGGATCCTGTGCGGCGTGATCGCCATGGGCATCATGAGCCAGAACCTCATCCCCATCCACATCGCGTTCATCCCCCTGCTGATCCCGCCGCTCATCGGCGTGATGAACCGGCTGGGGCTCGACCGCCGGGCCGTGGCGTGCGCGATCACCTTCGGCATCGTCACGACGTACATGTTCCTGCCCGTGGGCTTCGGGCGGATCTTCTTGCACGACATCCTCTACAAGAACATCATCGAGGCGGGCCTGGACGTGTCCGGGGTGAATCCGACTGCCGCTATGGCGATCCCGGCGGCCTCGATGCTGGCGGGCTGCCTCATCGCGCTGCTCATCTCCTACCGGGGGCGCCGCGAGTACGAGGACCGCAGTGACTCCTTCGGGAGCCCGGCCGACGAGCCCATCGACATGAAGCGCGTGTGGGCGGCTCTGGCGGCCCTCGTTCTGTGCTTCGCCATCCAGACGTGGCTGACGCTGATCGAGTCCGAGGCCGATCCCCTGCTGATGGGCGCCATCGTGGGCCTGTGCGTGATGCTGTCGATGCGCGTGGTCCCCTGGCAGCAGGCGAACGACATCTTCAGCACCGGCATGAAGATGATGGCGATGATCGGGCTCATCATGATCTCCGCACAGGGCTACGCCTCGGTCCTGAAGGCGTCCGGCCAGATCGAGCCCCTCGTCACCGGCACGGCGGCCATGTTCTCAGGGTCGAAGGCGCTGGCGGCGTTCGTGATGCTACTGGTCGGCCTGGTCATCACGATGGGCATCGGGTCGTCCTTCTCGACCCTGCCGATCATCTCGGCGATCTACGTGCCCCTGTGCGTGACGCTGGGCTTCTCCCCCATTGCGACGGTGGCGATCATCGGCACCGCGGGGGCGCTGGGCGACGCGGGCTCGCCGGCCTCGGACTCGACGCTGGGACCGACGACCGGTCTCAACGTGGACGGCCAGCACGACCACATGCGCGACACGGTGATCCCCACGTTCATCCACTACAACATCCCGCTCCTGGCCGGAGGCTGGATCGCGGCGATGGTCCTGTGACTCCTTCCCCCGTCCCGGCCCGCGCCGGGGCGGGGGAACCGCATCCGACGGGGCCGGGCCGAGGCTCCCCATGTCGCACACAACGGCCCGGATTAGACAACACGGCAGCGCACACAAGGGCTTGATCCCGCCGTTGTGCGCGGACCGTGTTTCGTAAATCCCCGCCCTTGTGCGCGCCCCTCAGCGGGCGCCGAGGAAGTCGGCGGCCACGGCCGCCAGCGCCCGCACGGTGAGGTCGACGTCGGACAGGCGGATGTGCTCGTCGTGCGCGTGCAATCGCGAGTACAGGTCCCCCAGGGCCACGTCCCGCCCGAAGGACCCGAACCCGTAGCCCACTCCCCCCAGGCGCCTGGCGACCCTGAGGTCGGAGCCGCCGGGGAAGAGGACGGGCACCACCCGCGAGCCGGGGTGCTGCGCCCGCAGGGCGCGCTCGATGGCGCGGTACAGGGGCGTGCCGGTGGGCGAGGCCGTCGCCCCCTCCACCAGGAGCCGTTCGATGCGCACGTGCTCCCCCACCTCCCCCAGGGCGCGCCGCAGGGCTGCGTCGACGAAGTCGTCGTCCTGGCCGGGCAGTGTGCGGATGTCGAGGTCGATGTGGGCCGATGAGGGGAGGACGTTGATGGGCCCGCCCGCCCGGACGGCGGTCTGGGCGACGGTGAGGCGGCTGATGGCGTGGGCGTAGGCGGCCAGGTCCCCGAACTCGTGGTAGTCGCCGTCGTAGTCCGCTGCGAGCAGGGCGGCGCGGGTGGCGGGGTCGAACTCGAAGGCGGAGACGAAGCCCTCCCATTCGTCCCCTCCCCCGGCGGGCCAGCGGGCGCAGGCCAGGCGCTGGACGACGCGGGCGAGGACCTCGATGGCGCTGTGGCGCCCCAGGGGCACCGATCCGTGGCCCGCGTCCCCGTCGACGTGGAGGCGGCGCTGGGCGGCGCCCTTCTCGCCGACGACGACGGCGATGGAGTCGCTCCCCCGGGCGCCCCGGATGTGCCCGCCGCCCATCTCGGAGATGCAGTTGCGCCAGGGGATGGCCTGTGGGTCGGCTTCCCCGATCCACGGCACGCCCAGGCCCCCGCGGGCCTCCTCGTCGGCGGCGGCCACGAAGGTGAGGGTGCCCGCGGGGCGCGCTCCTCCCTCGGCGGCGCGGCGGGCCAGGTCCTGGGTGACGACGGCCATCGCGGCGGTGAGGTGCAGCATGTCCACGGTGCCGCGCCCCCACATGACGCCGTCGGAGTCGATGCGCGCGGCGAAGGGCCCGTGGGCCCATTGGGAGTCGTCAGCGGGGACGACGTCGGTGTGCCCGATGAGGGTGAGGGGCTCGGCGGCGGGGTCTGAGCCGTCCAGGGCGACGACCAGGGTGGTGCGCCCGGGCGCGGGCTCGATGCGGCGCATCCGCACGGGCAGGCCCTCGAAAAGGGCCTCCAGGGTGTCGGCGCTGCGGTGCTCGTGGCCCGAGGCGGGTGTGAGGTCGTTGACGCAGGCGTTGCGCACCAGCTCGCCCAGCAGTTCGACGGTTCGGGCCCCAAGGGGTGACAGGTCGCTCATAGCGGTCCTTCCTCGTGCGTGCGTGTGCCCCCACGTTAGGGCCGCGCGCGGTGGCGCCGCTCCCGTGACCGCAGTGGGGGCGTTTGTGACGAAGACTCCCGCTCCCCCGGGCGGGGCCGGTGGACCGGGGGCTGCGCCGAAAGTACGCTTGTCGGGTACTAGTCCACGACTCGGATGGAGATAACAGAACATGGCAGATCGACCCGGTCAGCTGCCCGCCACCGCCCGCGCCCCCCGTGTGCCCGACCGCGCGGCGCCGGAGGGCCTGGAGCACAAGTGGGGTTCGGCCTGGGAGGCCGAGGGGACCTATGCCTTCGACCGCACGGCCGCCCGCGAGCAGGTCTACTCGATCGACACCCCGCCCCCCACGGTGTCCGGCTCACTGCATATCGGCCACGTCTTCTCCTACACGCACACCGATGTCGTCGCCCGCTTCCAGCGCATGAGGGGCAGGGCGGTGTTCTACCCGATGGGGTGGGACGACAACGGGCTGCCCACCGAGAGGCGCGTGCAGAACTACTTCGGGGTCCGCGTGGACGCGACGCTGCCCTACGACCCCGATTTCGAGCCGCCGCACGTGGGCGGCGAGGGCAAGTCCATCAAGGCCCGCGACCAGAAGCCCATCTCGCGCCGCAACTTCGTGGAGCTGTGCGAGCGCCTCACCGTCGAGGACGAGGCCCAGTTCGAGGCCCTGTGGCGCTACCTGGGGCTCAGCGTGGACTGGAAGCAGAACTACCAGACGATCGGGCGGCGCGCCCGCAAGGTCGCCCAGGCGGCGTTCTTGCGCAACCTGGCGCGCGGCGAGGCGTACCAGGCGGAGGCGCCGGGCCTGTGGGACGTGACCTTCCAGACGGCGGTCGCCCAGGCCGAGTTGGAGTCCCGCGAGTACCCGGGCTTCTACCACCGCATCGCCTTCCACCTCACGGACGCCTCGGCCGCCGCCGAGGCCGCCCGGGCGGGCGCCCCCGTGGAGGACGGCGCCGACGTGTGCGTGGAGACGACCCGCCCGGAGCTGCTGGCCGCGTGCGTGGCGCTGATCGCCCACCCGGACGACGAGCGCTACAAGCCGCTCTTCGGCAAGACGGTGGCCTCCCCCGTCTACGGCGTCGAGGTGCCCATCCTGGCCCACCCGGCCGCCGAGAAGGACAAGGGCGCGGGCATCGCCATGTGCTGCACCTTCGGCGACACCACGGACATCGACTGGTGGCGCGACCTGGGCCTGCCGCTGCGCGCGATCCTGCGCAAGGACGGGCGCATCGTCGCCGACACGCCCGAGTGGATCACCACGGAGGCCGGCCGGACGGCCTTCGCGGAGATCTCGGGCAAGACGACGTTCTCGGCCCGCGAGGCCGTGGTGGCGCGCCTGCGCGGCAGCGGCGAGCTCAAGGGCGAGCCCACCAAGACGGTCCGCCAGACGAACTTCTTCGAGAAGGGCGACAAGCCCCTGGAGATCGTCACCTCCCGCCAGTGGTACATCCGCAACGGCGGCAAGGAGTGGACCAACCCGGCCTCCGGCGCCGATCTGCGCGCCGAGCTGCTGGAGCGCGGGCGCCAGCTGGACTTCCACCCCGACTTCATGCGGGTGCGCTACGACAACTGGGTGCGGGGCCTGAAGGGCGACTGGCTGGTGTCGCGCCAGCGGTTCTTCGGCGTGCCTTTCCCGCTGTGGTACCGGGTGGGCGCCGACGGCCAGGTCGACTACGACGCCGTCATCACGCCCTCGGAGGACAGCCTGCCCGTGGACCCGTCCACGGACGCGCCGGAGGGATTCGCGGAGGAGCAGCGCGGCGAGCCGGGCGGTTTCGTGGGCGAGCTCGACATCATGGACACGTGGGCCACGTCCTCCCTGTCGCCGCAGCTGGCGTGCGGCTGGTTGCACGACGACGACCTGTTCGCCCGCACCTACCCGATGGACCTGCGTCCCCAGGGCCAGGACATCATCCGCACGTGGCTGTTCTCGTCGGTGGTGCGCGCCGACTTGGAGTTCGGGGCCCTGCCGTGGCGCCACGCGGGCCTGTCGGGGTGGATCCTGGACGCCGACCACAAGAAGATGAGCAAGTCCAAGGGCAATGTGGTGACCCCGATGGGCCTGCTGGAGAAGTACGGGTCGGACGCGGTGCGCTACTGGGCGGCGTCCGCGCGCCTGGGCCTGGACGCCGCTTTCGACGAGCAGCAGATGAAGATCGGGCGGCGCCTGGCGATCAAGGTCCTCAACGCCTCGAAGTTCGCGCTCACCATGGGCGGCGAGGGCGCCCAGCTGGACCTGGATCCGGCTCTGGTGACCGTGGACTTGGACCGTTCCGTGCTGGCGGAGCTGGCCGGGGTGGTCGCCGAGGCGACCGACGCCCTGGCCGCCTACGACCACGCGCGCGCCCTGGAGGTCACGGAGTCGTTCTTCTGGACGTTCTGCGACGACTATCTGGAGCTGGTGAAGGAGCGCGCCTACAACCGCGAGGGCGCCTGGGACGGGGCGTCGGCGGCGTCGGCGCGCGCCGCCCTGGCCCTGGTGATCGACACGGTGGTGCGCCTGCTGGCCCCCTACCTGCCCTTCGTGACGGAGGAGGTGTGGAGCTGGTACCGGGAGGGCTCGGTGCACACCGCGCCGTGGCCGACCGCCGCCCCCCTGGCCGCCGCCTCCGGTGACCCGTCCGTGCTGGCCGCGGCCTCCGGCGCCCTGATCGCGCTGCGCCGCGTGAAGTCCGAGGCGAAGGTCTCCCCCCGCACCCCGTTCCTGTCGGTGGTGCTCGAGGCGCCCGCCGCGTCCCTGGGGGCCCTGGAGTCCGTCAAGGGCGACCTGGAGGCCGCGTCGAAGGCCGTGGGCGCGCTGACCGTGGCCGCGTCCGAGGACTCCGAGGCCACCGACGCCGTGGTCAAGTCTTTCGAACTGGGCGAGGCCCCGGCCAAGCGCAAGAAGGGGTGAGCATGTAGCCGCTTGGCGGGTGCGTGCCCCGGGCCCTGCGGCCCGGGGCACGGCCTTGTTCTGGATCCGTACCCGTCACATTCCGGGCGCAATGTGATATAACTTAAATGGATCTTGGCGTCGTCTGTTGAAGGTAAAGACATGCTCACCCGTTTTGAAGTCTCCGGATTCAAGAACCTCGAGAATGTCTCTGTCGACTTCGGACCATTCACCTGCATCGCGGGGCCGAACTCAGTGGGGAAGTCGAACCTCTTCGACGCGATCGAGTTCCTGTCCCTGCTGAGTGACCACAACTTCCTCGAGGCCTGCACGCTCATCAGACCCACGCCCCAGCAGCGATCGGACGTCTCCTCCCTTTTTTCCGCCCGAGTGATCCAGGGCAACGAGAACTTCCGTTTAGCAGCGGAAATGATCCTCCCCTCCCCCGTTTCCGACGAGTTCAACCAACAGGTTGAGCCCGAGCGCACGTTCGTGCGCTACGAGGTCCGACTCGCCGTCCGCCAAGGAGGCCCCCTCTCAACGGGCCTGCAATTGAAGTTGGTCAACGAACAGCTTTCGCCGGTCCAATACCCGAAGGACCATCTCCGCTTCCCGGAGTCCACAGCCTACGTGAAGAGGTTCGTGCACGGAGCCCATAGGTTCATCCCGCTATCCACCACCGAGGAGAACGGCAACACGATCATCCAGATCCAAAACGGAAACAGGGGCCGGCCCAGGAAGATCGCCGCTGACAACGCACAACGAACCGTGCTGTCGGCTACGGCGTCTGCCGAGAACCCGATCATCCTCGCCGCGCAGGCGGAGATGCGCTCCTGGCGATTCGTCGCCTTGGAACCGAGCGCAATGCGTGCCCCTGATGACATGGTCGAGGCCCGGCCAATTTCCGCCACCGGCGCCCACATCCCGTCCTCCTTGTTCCGCCAGGAACTCCAGGAGGGGAACGGCAGTAACGTCATGAATCGCGTTCGTGACGCGATCGGAGCACTTGTGGATATACGTCACCTGCGCGTCGTTCAAGACCGGGCCCGTGACACGCTTGAACTGCGCGCCAAGATCGGGGCGACACCGGAGCTGCCCGCGCGGTCGCTCTCTGACGGCACCCTTCGCTTCCTCGCCCTGTCCGCGATGAAGGTGTCCCATGACTATTTCGGAATGCTGTGCATGGAAGAGCCTGAGAACGGTATCCATCCATCCAAGATCGCTGACATGCACCGCCTCCTGCGGGGGATTTCCGACCCCACGGAGCACTCGGCCCGACAGGTCATTGTCAACACTCATTCCCCCTACTTCGTCCAAGCCACGAAAGACGATGACATCCTGTGCGCCGTCGGAAAGTCGATTCCCGACGGCCAGGGAGGCATCCTACGCAGCGTCGGGTTTCACCCGCTCCCTGGCACATGGAGGGCCAGGACCAAACCGGAGGACAGCACGGGAGCCCGTCCCGTCTCGCGTGGCGAGATCGCGGCGTTCCTTGAGAACCCGGAGAACTGGAACGGCGACGAAGATGAATGAGTGGCATTGCTGTCTCGTGTGCGAGGGCTCCTCGGACGCCGCTCTCACCAACGTGTTGGAGCTCCTGCTCATCCGCCTGACACTCGAGCCCGCTTCGGTCAGCGCCCGCCTCGACTTGAAGGGTTCAGTCCGCGAAAAGCTCCTCGCACTGCAGACCAATGACGCGGGGCTCTACGATCTCGTCTTCGTCCATCGCGACGCGGACAATGCGGGCCTCCAGGCACGCCAGGAGGAGATCAAGCGCGCCGTGGATTCAGTTCAAGACACCGCAATCACCCCGGTTGTTCCCGTAGTACCAGTGACAATGGCTGAGACTTGGGCCCTGGCGTCGCTCTTCGGCGATCCGGATTGCCGTGCCTGGTTGCGGCGCGAGGCGTCAGTATCCGAGAAGACACTTGAAACCTACCGGGACCCCAAAGATCTTCTCCGTCGCCTCCTCAGTCGCGACGATCCCGATGGCAAGCTTCTACCCAAGGGAGTGTTCTCAGTTCAAAGAGCCCGAATCCTTGCCGAACTTGACACAGTCGACGGTTCCGCACTCTCCCGCCTCACGGCGTGGACCGCCTTGAACAAGGCGCTCGCGGACGCCGTTGCCCGCGCCCGCCCGTGGCTCTCCTGAATCTTGCTCGCTTCGAAGTACGAGCAGATTACCGTTCCGGGGCAGGTGGCGGACAGCGGCACATAGTTCTGCACGAGCGGCTATCCCACCAAAATGAAGTCGCTTCGGAGCGCCAGCGGCTACCGATCAGACATCTGCATGTTCAAGCAGCTGAGCCAAGTCGTTCTCACTCAGCGGCGAAGTCCGCGTCCTGAAACACGAGAAGCCGAATAAGCCCGGCTCGCGGCTACGCTCACGCGCGCAGTCTTCTCTGCACTTCGTGCAGATCGTGGACATCCTCATCGAGAAGCGTGTCTTCGTAGGGACGGATCGCGTTCATGAGCTCATCCGGAAGGATGAGCTCATAATCAATCACCTTCCCGATGCACACGTCGAACGCCGCCCCCCTATCAGCAGCCACAAGATAGGGGAGGTCAATGACATCGCCCGCGTCCTTCGCAGGCGATGCGCTCACAATGTCCACGAGGGCATCGACAAGTCGACCGAATGCATCCATGCTTTCATTGTAGACTCTTGGTTTGTCGTCTCGTGCGCATCGGTCCGGGGAGCGGTCGCCCTTGGGCCCTGAAAAGTACGGTCCACAGGTCGAACTGGCTTTTTTACGGTGTGGTTGGAGTGCTGCTCGGGCTGGGTGCGGGAGTTGCGCGTGGGGTCGGGGCCTTGCCTTCACCCATGTTGATCCGGCGGGTTTGAGCCGGTTGGACGACTTGGACCAGGGCGGTGGGCCCTGGCCGCGTTGATCGCCAACCACGCCTCCATGGCCAGCATCGCCAGACGCCTGGGCGTGTGCTAGCACACTGCCAATACAGCCGTCGTGCTGCAGGGAAATAGCTGCTCGAACACGACCTGATGCGCTGGGAGGGCGTTCGGGCGATCGGTGTCGACGAGCACGTGCGGCGGATCGCGGGGCACACCTTCGTCACTGCCATCATGGATCCGGCGCCCGTGCGCGAGAGACGCGGCTCCTCTCGTGCCCGCGGTACCGTCCCGGCAGCTGCGAACGGGCTCTCAAAACGTGGCTGGAAGGCAGGCCCGACTCCTGGAAGGCGGGTATCGAAGTGGTGGGGATGGACGGGATCGGTTGGGCGCCCAGCAGCGCGGCCGCCGAAGAACTACCGGGCAGTGTTCCCATGATGGACCCCCTCCACGCCCACCAGCGCGCCCAAGCCCTGGACGAGTGCCGACAACGCGCCCGCCGGCAGATTCGGGGCCGCAAAAGGGGCCGGGCAGGGGACCTCCTGTACGGGGCGCTCCGCGCCCTCCTCACTGGGGCCGCCCTGCTCACACCCCATCCGGCAGGACCGTCGAAGAAGGCGTGTTCGACCACTCGGCCCATACCGGGGTGGAATTGACGCGAAGCGCCTACCTGCGCATGCTGCGCGCCGACCGCGACACCTACCCCAGTCGCGCGGCTGGCACCCTGCGGGCCCTCATCCGCACACTCACGGAAGCGAGCACGCCCCGCGAGTTGGTCGAGTCAGACCGTCTGGGCCGCACCCTCAAGCGCCGACGGGCGGACATCCTCATCCACTATCCGCCACTCCCACACCCCAGCGGCCCCACCAAAGCCACGGGCGGGCGCTTGGAACACCTCAGGAGCACTGCCCTGGGATTCCGCAACCAAACCCGCTATCGACTCCGAGGCCCCCTCGAAACCGGTGGTCTCGCACACCACCTACACCGTAAAATACGAAGAACCACTAAACGGCCGAATCATCCTTTTGCGCATTATCCAGCAGCCCATTGAAGTCGCGCAGAAATGTCTGCCCGAGCGCCGTATCGCCGTCAAGAACAAAAGTTGGCCTGTCTTGCGGGCGCCCTTCCAGCATGGAATATGGAAAAAAGATAACGCGCGACCCCAGCCTCACCATCCCGTATCGAGGGACTCGCTTCACCCTGTGTAAGTCAACTTTGACATTCAAACAACGAAGCATATTCATAACCTTGTCATTCTCGACCTTGATCTCCTCCTCCCTAACCCCCGATGCCGCAACCATTTGCGCTAGTACATCACAATCCCTAACATCAGGAATAACATAACGAAACCGAGCCCCGTTCCGTTGCACAGCCGCCTCTATGGAAGAGCGATGCTGTTGAAGCCAGGCGAACCCTGCCCACCAGCACACATCGATCTCATCGGCTTCGAGAAAGTATTTCTCCCACGGAACACCACTATGAAACTTAGTGGTAGCAATCAGAATTCCCTGGGACGCCAATGAAACAGATAGCCCAACGTCACGAAGAAGCTCATCAGAATGTGACTGAACCTCACCAACCAGGGCTCGTTTACTACTAATTTCCCACATTAACCCAACCGCAAAAGCCCCAAACACGGTCAACGTCAAATTGGTCGCCACTGGAAGCAGTACGGGGACGATCCCCTCCCCCCTCTCCAAGGAAACCAAACCCAGATACAATAGTACACATAGCGACGCTCCGAGAAGACCGACGTGAATTCCTCGAAACTTTCCCGCTACACGGCGCACGCACTCGCCTGAGACGCCATCATGAACCTTTGCCATATACACCACTCCTCATGATGCACAGTAATGAGACAAACCCCACCATTAGATTACCACGCGATCATGCCGATAGGCTAATTCGCGGAATCAGCAGTGGCTCACACGAACTCTACCGACTATTGAGGGACTTCGTCAACGCACGGTCGTCGCGCTGTCATGGTGAGGAACACCCTCTAACGCCCATCATCGAAGATACGGACGACGAGCTCCAGCAGTCTTCCTGCGGCTTCGGCTCCGACACCCCCATCGGCAAAGGTCGTCCGCGTCACCCAACGGACAGGAGCCCAAAGCATGAACAAAAGCAAGTTCCACGTCGCTGCCCCTCGCGTTGGTAGCGTACGGCGCTTGCGCGCGGCACGGTGCACGTGAAGCGACATGGGCCCGTGTTTGCACTGGAGAACGTAGCACATCCGATCGACTCATACACACACCCGTCATCCACGGCCCGTCCCAACAACGTGACGAACAACTTTTCGCCAAGACGAACGGTAACGACCAGCCCGGCCCCGCCCGGCGGGAAAAGGCCCGGGTGGGCGCCTGGATTACCGCGCCATACAGATGGAGACACCCCCACCCGACAGGGGACGCCGTAGCGATCGGCGCAACGGGTCGGGAGTCGTGGTCTCAGCGGGGGCCAGGGGGATGTCCCCGTAGCGGACGGAAGCAACTACTGCGGCGCCCACCCGAGCCGATCTCGTCGGATTCTGCTTCTTGACCTGTCCACCGAAGACCCCGACTGCGGAGAGTTCGTTGCCCACGACGCTAACGCCGTGCGCAACTGTTCTCGCCGCCTCCCGGTAGCCCAGCCCGAACGGCGGCCCGGGGCTTCGCGTGGGAGCGCCGCAGATCGGCGGCCCGGGGCTTCGCGTGGGAGCGTCGCGGATCAGCGGCGGCGCCGGGTTCCCCCACTCGGACTCCCGGACCCCGCGACGAGAGTCCCGCAGGAGGCGAGTTCGGCCCGATCCCGACCCCGATCGCCGTGCCGGCCCCGGTGACCGCATTGCCATTCAGATGGTCACCGGGGGCCGGCGCTGGGACTCACTCACCGCGGACACCGACGCCGTCACACTCGGCAGGCGGTAACCGGGGGCCGCGACGCTGAGACTCAGCCACACTCCTGCGGTATCCGCTTCTAAGGTTCTCGACTTATCGGGCGTGTGGGCGGGACGGGCCCCTGGGCGGACCCCAGTCACTTCCCCGCTGCGTCCGCTTCTTCCCCTCCCAACGTTGTCTCCAGCTGCTCGACGATCTCGGCGTGCTTCTTCTCGCTGAGGGTCACCTTGGCCGCGAACACGGCGGCCGAGGCGACGATGATCGCGAGGGGGACGTAGAAGGCCGCGGTTTTGAACGTCGTGATATTCGCCGCAGTCAGCGAGGCAGGGTCCGCGTCGTTGGTCATGGCCGCGGCGATCGCGACGAATCCGACTATCGAGTTGGACAGGGCGCCCGCGATCTTGTCGAGCATCGGGCGGACGGAGAGGGTCACCGCCTCGTTCCTCCGACCCGTCTTGAGCTGTCCGTACTCCACCGAGTCGGTGAGGGTGAGGATGGCGGTCATCTGGATGAAGGTCGAGGGGATGTAGAACAGGACCAGGGCGGCGAAGACGGCCAGGACATTGTTCGAGAAGAAGATGAAGAGGACGTAGGCCGCCGCCATGAACGCCATGCCCGCCAGGTACAGGACGCGCCTGGGCACGCGCTTGTTGATGAACGGGTAGAGGGGCGTGGTCGCCAGGCCGATTCCGAAGGCGATGAGCCCCACCACCGAGTAGCTGTTCGGCATTTCGAGGACGAACTTGAACAGGTAGATCATGAAGCCGGTGGTCGCCACGTTGGCCACGGAGTACAGGACGTACGACAAGGACACCCACAGGAGCTGGTCGTTCTTCGCGATCGCGGCGAAAGCCTGCACCGGGTTGGAGCTCTCGGCGGCGTGGGCGCGCAAGGGGCTGTCCTGCTCGGTCGTCCCGAACGCGACAGCGAGGCACGTGACTATGCCCAGTACCGCTATCAACGCCCCGAACCCGGTCCACCCCGCTTGGCTCTCCCCCGTGACCCCGGCGAAGACCGAGCTGAAGAACGCGACGACGGGCACCACGATGGCGGTGACGCCGTTGTACCCGATGGAGCCCGTGAACGTGCCGAGGGCCGTGAAGACACCGCGCTCGTGGGACGAGGATGACAGCGCCGGGATCATCCCCCAGTACGAAATGTCACGAAGCGAGTAGAAAATATCAAGGACGATAAAGACAATGACGAAAACGACTATGAACACCATCTTGTTGGTGTTGACCAGGCCGAACAGTCCGGTGAAGATCGCGAAGAGCAGCACGGACGACACCACGCCCCCGATGACCTGCCAGGGGTGGAAGCGCCCGAACCGGGTCGTCGTGTTGTCGACGAGGTTGCCGAGCAGGGGGTCGAGGAAGATCTCAGCGATCCTGATGACGAAGACCAGCACGGTGATGACGCCGATGAGCGCCTCGGCCTCCGTCCTCTCGTACTGGGCGAAGAGGGTCTGCGCCGCGTAGTACGTGACGAAGTAGGTGGACAGCGCGTTGTAGAACGCCGCCTGCCCGAGGTTGCCGAAGGCGTAGCAGATCCTCTGGACCAAGAGGGGGCGGGCCCTGGAGCCGCCCGGTGCGGTAGACATGTTCTTCTCCTTCGAAGTCGGCGAAACTCATCTACCTACCGAAGTATACCCTTTTACCTCCGGATGCAAACCCTCCCGATGCAACTCACGTCCACCAGCACCACAGACCTTGCCACCTCCCCCCTACACCTGTAGAATCAAGGGTAATCCGATTTACCTGATCAGCAGCGCCGCCATCATCCAGGAGGTAGATCCTATGCCACCCGCAGACCCCACGCCCTCAGCCCAGTGGCTCACAGACCCCACCGTGTTCGCCGTGAACCGGCGCCCACAGCGGTCGCAGCACCGCACCGACGCCCCCAGGCAGTCCCTCAACGGCCCGTGGGAGGTGCTCGACACCGACGCGCGCGCCATCGACGTCGCCGATCCAGAGTCGCCCGCCTCCGCGCTGCGGTCCGCGTCGGATCGGATCGCCACCATACCCGTCCCCTCCACCCTCGAGACGAGTGGAGGGTGGAGGCCCGCGTACGTCAACATCCAGATGCCCTGGGACGGTCACGCGGACCCAGAGGCCCCCTCGGTCCCAGACACCAACCGCGTCGCCCTCTACCGCCGCCTCTTCACCCTCGACGAGGACCTCCGGGGCGCCGCGCTCGAAGGCGGAACCGTCCTCCTCTCATTCGGGGGGTTCGCCAGGGCGCTCTACGTCTGGTGCGACGGCGCGTTCGTCGGCTACTGCGAAGACGGGTACACCGCCAGTGAGTTCGACATCACCCGCCTCCTTGACGGAGCGCCCGCGGACACCATCCACGAACTCGTCGTCGCGTGCTACGAGCACTCCAGCGCCTCGTGGCTCGAAGGACAGGACTCCTGGCGTTTCCACGGCCTGTTCCGGGGCGTCTGCCTCACGGCCCTGCCCCCCACCCACGTCGACAGCGTCCGCATCGACGCCGACTTCGACCACCACAGCGAGGTCGGCCGACTCCGCGTCAAAGCGGACGTCGTCGATCCCCTCGGAGGCGCATCGATCCGCGCAGAACTCTTCGACCACTCCGGTGCGCCCGTGTGGAGCACCGAAACACCCCGGAGCGCGGCGACGGACCTCGTGTCCGACGCGATCCCCCGGGTCGCGCCGTGGTCCGCCGAGTCCCCCACCCTCTACCGCCTCCGCCTCGAGGTCATCGACCGCGATGGGCGCACGTGCGAGACGGTGGCCCTCAACGTCGGGTTCAGGCGTTTCGGAATCGACAACGGCATCATGACGCTCAACGGGCGGCGCATCGTCTTCAAGGGCGTCAACCGCCATGAGTTCCACCCGCGCAAAGGGCGCGCGCTCGACGAGGCGGACATGCTCGCCGACATCCGCTTCTGCAAGCTCCACAACATCAACGCGATCCGCACCAGCCACTACCCCAACGACCCCCGCTTCTACGACCTGTGCGACGAGTACGGGATCTACGTCATCGACGAGGCCAACCTCGAGACCCATGGAACGTGGATCCTCCCCGGAGACGTCCCGACGCCAGACACAGCCATCCCGGGGTCGCGGACGCAGTGGCAGGACGCGTGCGTCGACCGCCTCGAGCGGATGATCGTCCGCGACTACAGCCACCCGAGCGTTCTCATCTGGTCATTGGGCAACGAGTCCTACGGCGGCGAGGTCTTCCGCGCCATGAGCCAGCGTGCCCGTGAACTCGACCCCGCGCGCCCAGTGCACTACGAGGGGATCACCTGGGACCGGGAGTACGACGACGTGAGCGACATCGAGTCCCGCATGTACGCCCACCCGGACGAGATCGAGCAGTACCTCGCGTCCTCGCCCGCCAAACCGTACATCTCCTGCGAGTACATGCACGCCATGGGGAACTCGGTCGGCGGCTTGGGCCTGTACACGGATTTGGAGCGCTACCCCCATTACCAGGGAGGGTTCATCTGGGACCTGATCGACCAGGCCCTGTGGCATCCGGCGACCCCCGCGAGCGCCGGGGAGTTCCTCGCCTACGGAGGGGACTTCGGGGACCGGCCCTGCGACTGGGAATTCTCCGCTGACGGGTTGCTGTTCGCCGACCGCACCCCCTCCCCGGCTGCGCGCGAGGTCAAACAGCTGTACTCGGATTTCTCACTCGTCCCGTCCACAACCGGCGTCGATGTCACGAACCGGTCGCTGTTCACGTCCAGCAGCGCCTACGACCTGGTGTGCTCGCTCCTGGTCGACGGCGAAGCGGTCTGGCAGATCACTGTGCCTTCTGATGTCCGCCCCGGCGATCGCGCCACCGTGCCGTGCCCGTGGCCCATCGACGAGTACTCGGCGCCCGGCCGCGAGATCGTCCTCGAGGCCTCACTGGTCCACCTCCATCGGACCGCGTGGTGCCCGGCGGGGCACGAGGTGTGCTTCGGCCAGTCCGTGCTCCCCCTCGCCGCGCCCCCGTCGCCCCCGGACACCGCCGACGGGAACCGCGCGACGTACACAGTCGGACGCTGGAACATCGGGATGAGAACGGGCGGTGAGGAGGCGCTCCTGTCCCGGACGGCTGGAGGAATGGTCCTCTGGGCGAAGGACGGCGACCCCCTCGTGCTCCGTCCCCCCAGGCTCACGACGTTCCGGCCCCTCACGGACAACGACCGGGGCGCCTCCCACGGCTTCAAGCGCGCAGTCTGGACCGTCGCGGGCAGGTACGCCCGCTGCCCGTACGTCTCAGTGCGCGAGGAGGACCACAGCGTCGAAGTCGCCTACTGCTACGAGCTCGCCGCAGTGGGCGTCCCGGTGTCCGTGGTCTACCGCCTCAACGACGACGGCACGATCAGGTTCACCGCCTCGTACCCGGGGGCGCCGGATCTGCCGACGCTTCCCTGTTTCGGCGTCGAGTGGGCCCTTCCGCCGTCGCTCTCCCGTTTGCGCTTCTACGGCATCGGCCCCGACGAGACGTACTTCGACCGGGTCAGCGGAGGCCGCCTCGGGATATGGTCGCGCTCCCTCTCAGAGGACCTCACTCCTTACGTGGTGCCGCAGGAATGCGGGAACCACATGGGCGCGCGGTGGGCGGAGGCCAGCGATGAGCAGGGGAACGGGATCCGGGTCGTGAGTGCGGTCGGCAACCCGTTCGAGGTCTCCCTCCTGCCGTACTCGAGCGCCCAGATCGAGGAGGCCGCCCACTGGTGGGAGCTCCCCGAGCCCGGGCGCCGTCCGGCGACCTACTTGCGGCTCCTCGCGGCACAAATGGGCGTTGGGGGCGACGACTCCTGGGGCTCCGAAGTCCACCCGGAGTACCTTGTGCCGTCCGAGCAACCGCACGTCCTGGACGTCGTCCTGTCGATCCTGTGAACGGCGCTGCCGGTGCCCGGGACCATGCGCTCCGGCCCTGGGCACCGGCTGGCGCGCCCTAGACCGCCGTGGCGGGAACGAAACTTGAGCGGACCACCAGCTCAGTGGAGATCAGGACATGGTGGCGCTGCTCGTAGCGGCCGATGATCGAGTCGGACAGGAGGAGGATCGCGGACTCGGCGAGCTCCTCGCGGTTGATCGCGTAGGAGGACAGCGGCGGAGCCGTGTACTCGCACACTTCGAGGTTGTTGATCGAGACCACCGCGACGTCATCGGGCACACGCAGTCCAGCCGCCACGAGGCATTGGAGCACCCCAACGGCCAGCGGATCCGCGGCGACGACTACCGCGTCCGGCGCCGGGCCGGTGGAGTCCGCCAGCATCCGCTCCATCTGGCGGCGGCCGTTCTCCACCGTGAAGGAGCCCTCCGCGAAGACCCTGGCGTCGGCGGACAGCCCCAGGCGCTCCGTCCAGTTGACGAACGCGAAGGTCCTGATGTCCTCCTCGTGGAAGTGCATGCCCATGATATGGCCATCGCCTCCGACGAAGGAGATCCGCTGACGCCCCTGTTCCCTCAGCGCGTCGATCGCGTCGAGGACCGTCTGCTGGAGGTCGGGGCGCACGGAGTGGAACAGGGTCGGCGCCGGATTGATATCAATGAAAACACCGTGGGGCAGCGCGGCGTGGAGCTTTTCGAGGTCGGCCCCTTTCAAAGGGGAGGGGCCGACCGAGATGAAACCGGAGAAGCGATCAGCCGCGCCGATGAGCGAATCACAATCCGGGAAGGACGCGAGCGACATCATGTGCTCGGAGGCTTTGACCTTCAGCGCCTCGCGGACGTCGAAGAAGTAGGCGTCGTGGAGCCCCCGCTCAGGATCGACGTTGTCGAGGATCGCCACGTTCTGGGGGATTCCCACGCGCCTGCCCTTGAGCGCGTACCCCATCTCGTTGCCGACCTCGATGATCCGGCGGCGCGTGTCCTCCCGGACTGAGAACGTGGGATCCCCGTTGAGCACCCGTGACACCGTCGCCTTCGAGTACCCGGTGGCGGCGGCGATATCACTGAGGCTGACCATTTCGCTCCCCTCCTTCGAGAACAGTTCCTCCGCGGTGTTCGCGCCGCTGAGGGCCTCTTCCCGCAATCGGTTCCCTAGTTTAGCGCGTGTCCGTCCGGCGATCCGATCGCCACCAACCGGGCCCGATCCCGCCCCTCCCCCACCCTACGGTGCCGTAGGATAGGGCCCATGCGTGCCACAGACGAAGGAGCAGATATGAGTGACAGCCCGGCCCCCGCCTCGTCGGACGACGGCGCCCAGGAGCTCGAGGCCGTGCCCGTGCCCGCGCCGACCAGCGGGGGCGCCACCCAGGCCCTGGAGTGGCACGCCCCCACGCTGGTGCGCATCGACGAGACCTGCACGATTCCCCGCCTGCTGCAGGACCGCGTGGGCCGCAGCCCCCGCCGCCCCCTCATCCTGCGCAAACTGGGCATGGGCGATGCGTGGCGGCCGGTGAGCGCCCGCGACTTCCACGAGGAGGTCCAGCAGGTGGCCGCCGGGCTCATCGCGCGCGGGCTGGAGCCCGGCCAGAGGGTCGCGATCATGAGCCGCACCCGCTATGAGTGGACACTGCTCGACTTCGCGTGCTGGAGCGCGGGCCTGGTCCCCGTGCCCATCTACGAGACGAGCTCCATCGAGCAGGTCGCCCACGTGCTCTCCGACGCCGACGTCGACCTGGTCGTCACCGAGACCGTGTCCCTGGCGGAGATCGTGCGCACGGCCGCCGAGCGGACCGGGCGCCACCACGTCGTCGTCCTCTCCTTGGACTCCGAGGCCATCGAGACCCTGGTCGCCGACGGAGCCGGAGTGCCCCGCGCCACCGTCGCCGCGCGCACCGGGGCCCTGACGAAGGACGACATCTCCACGATCGTGTACACGTCCGGGACGACGGGCACCCCCAAGGGCACGGTGCTCACCCACGAGAACTTCACGAACCTGTGCCTCAACTCCCACGCGTGGATGCCCGAGATCGCGGCGGGCGAGGACTCCCGCCTGCTGCTGTTCCTGCCGCTCGCCCACGTGTTCGCGCGCTTCCTGCAGGTCTTCCAGATCAGCGGCAACGGCGTCATGGCGCACGTGTCGAACATCAAGAACCTGCTGCCCGACCTGGCCTCATTCCGGCCCTCCTACCTGCTGGTCGTGCCGCGCGTCCTGGAGAAGATCTACAACTCGGCCGACGCGAAGGCCTCGAAGGGCGCGAAGAGGCGGATCTTCCGGTGGGCCGCCCATGTGGCCATCGAGTACTCCAAGGCGCTGGACACCCCGGAGGGCCCGTCGCGCTCGCTGCGCGCCCAGCGCGCCCTGGCGGACAAGCTGGTGTTCCAGACCATCCTCAAACTGGTCGGCGGGAACGCCCGCTACATCGTGTCGGGCGGGGCGCCCCTGGCGACCTGGCTCGGCCACTTCTACCGGGGCCTGGGCATCCCCGTCCTGGAGGGCTACGGCCTGACGGAGACCGTGGGCCCCGTCTCGGTCAACACCCCGCGCCTGTCGAAGATCGGCACCGTCGGCCCGGCCCTGCCGCCCATGTCCTTCAGGGTCTCCGACGAGGGCGAGATCCTGCTCAAGGGCCCGTCGGTCTTCCACGGCTACAACAACGACCCCGACGCCACCGCCGCCTGCTTCACCGAGGACGGCTGGTTCAAGACCGGCGACCTGGGCTCCCTGGACCGCGACGGGTACGTGAGGATCACGGGCCGCGCGAAGGAGATCATCGTGACCGCCGGCGGCAAGAACGTGGCCCCGGCCGCCCTGGAGAACCCGATGCGCTCCCACCCGCTGATCTCCCAGGTCCTGGTGGTCGGCGACCAGCGGCCCTTCGTGGCAGCGCTCATCACCTTGGACGCGGAGATGCTGCCCGTGTGGCTGGAGTCCCACGGCCTGCCGGTCATGAGCGTCGCCGAGGCGGCCACGAACGTCGAGGTCCTGGCCTCCTTGCAGAAGGCGGTGGACGGAGCGAACGAGCACGTCTCGCGCGCCGAGTCGATCCGCAAGTTCAAGGTGCTTACCTCGGACTTCACCGAGGCGAACGGCCTGCTCACCCCGTCGTTGAAGGTCAAGCGCGCCGTGGCCGTGCGCCGCCTGGCCCCCGTCATCGACGAGCTCTACGGCGGTCCCGTCGAGGGCTGAGCCGCTTCCGGCGCGGGCAGACCAACGCGTTGTAGCCCTCACCAGCAGGCGACCCGGCGGCGCACGGCGGTTCCGGCGCCGCACTGTACGGATTACCCAGCACTATGCGGAGTACCCGAACGGGCTCCCGCGGCGCGCACCGGCAGCCAGCGCGGCCGGGGAGACGGGGATCGCGACCCGCCCGGCCCGCAGGCGGCCCGACGCCACGAGCGTCGAGCAGCGAGCGTCCTGCTGCGGGTCGGTTGTGTCCTCCGCCGTCGCGGTGATGTGGTGGGTCGCCGTCCGGGGGCCGTAGTGGTCCAAAATGCGTCTGGGTTTCGCCGTGTTTCGGCGGCGCGGGGGCGCGGTGTTCCATTTTGCGTCTGAGTTCGACGGTTTCGGGCCGATTCCCGTGATTTCGCCTAGACTCAGACGCATTTTGGAACAGCCATCCGGGAATCCCCCGGAAAAGCCCGAGACTCAGACGCATTTTGGACCACCTGGGGGCACTACCGCCCCCTTCGCCCCCCAGGTGGGAGTGCTGGCGCTGGCAGGTGCGCCGCCGCCCGTTGGCGCGCCTCCCCCCGGCACGAGTGGCGCTGGCGGGGGCAGCAGCACTGCTGCCGCCCGTTCAGGTGGTCCAGCGGCCTCGTGGCGCGCCAGTGGTGGGGAGGATCCCGAACGCCCATTCGATCTGGCTGCGCTCCTGCTGCATGCGCGGGTCGCGCAGCGGCGTGTAGGCGCCGGTCTCCCGGGTGTACCCCTTGGCCGCGCCCCAGTTCCAGATGCGCCAGCAGTGGAGGACCGCGAGGGACACGGCTTCCTCCCTCGACGAGCGGCTCCATCCGAGGCTGCGCATCGTCACCCGCCGGCCGTCCGGGGCCACCACGCAGACCGTTACCCTGGGCAAGCGGCGCCGCACCGTGACGAGGACGGGGAACAGTCCGGTCCTCGAGGCGGGCCAGGGAACAGCGCGCCGCCCGAAGACGGATCTCACGTGGAAACCGGTGGAGTCGATGGTGACGCAGAGCACCGCCATGATTCCGATTTCCGCCAGGCACACCGCCGCGCAGACGCAGTAGATGATGACGGAGGACGCGGAAAACCCGCTCGTTGCCGCCACGACGGCCAGGGAAACGGCCGCGGCCGCGGTGGACAGCAGGACCGAGATCCACTCCACGGGTTTCACCAGGGGAACGGTGACGGTGTCGGCGTCCAGGGGGATCGGGCCGCGCGCCGAGGCCCTGCACTTGTGCCGATTGTCCCGCATCGGGTCAACCGCGGACGATGCCGTAGAGGTGCTCTTGTTTGGACCGCATGGCCTGCTGGATGCCGAGGCCGCTGAGCTCCACGTACTGGCCGGTCTCGCGGGTGAAGCCCTTGGCCACCGCCCAGTTCCACAGCCGCCAGCACTGCGTGATGCCCTTCGCTTCCATCTCCGCCACGTCGATCCCGGCCCAGGCGATGCCGGTGAGCGGCATGGCCCGCCCATCGGGAGTGATGACGCGGACGGAGACCTCGCTCATAAGAGCACTGGCCCCCCTGCGCTTCCTCTCGACCCGCACGTAGAACCCGGTCCGCGAGGCCGGCCAGGGGATGTCGGCCGACCGCACCATGTTCTTGGCGTGGAACCCGGTGGCGTCGACGGTCATCGACGAGGAGCGGAAGAGGAACCCGCCGAAGAGCAGGAACGCCCCGAAAAAGCCGAGGACGACGATCCCCAGGACGGTCCCCTCGCCGCCGAGGTAGATCACGTTCCAGATCGATCCCGCGATGAAGGGAACGGAGAGGATGAACGCCACCCACGCCGCGCCCTTCGCACTCGGCATCACGATGGAGTCCGCCGTCAGGGGGATGGGGGTGGTGTCGTCGCGCTGGTACCGGTAGGCACCGCCCCCCTGTCCGGGCGCGCCGCCCGCCGGGGCCCCTTGGGCGTAGGGCTGCGCGCCCTGGGCGCTCTGCCCGCCCGAGGACTCCCATCCTGCCCCGGACCCGCCGGGCGCTCCGTACTGCTGGGCAGAACCGCCAGGCGCCGCGTAGGGCTGGGCCGAGCCACCCGGGACCCCGTACTGCTGGGCCGAGCCACCGGGCGCCGCGTAGGGCTGGGCCGAACCGCCGTAACCGGGGGCACCGCTTCCCTGTCCGCGACTATCTGCGTTCGGATCGGGCTGGGTGTAGGGCGATGTCATAGTCTGCCTTTCGATTCGGTTCCGTTCGACGGTACCACTGTTGTCGGGCGCAGGGGCGGGCTCGGGACGCCCGCCCGCTTCCCGCTCGCGAGGGCCACCGCTCCCGCCCGCTTCCCACATGGGAGCGCGCCGTTCCCGCCCAGTTCTCCTATTCGGGCAGGACCGCTCCCAGCTGTTTCCCCCATGAGCCCCCGCCGCGCCCGCATACGCCGCCGCGCCCGTCGGCACGTGGCCGACGGGCGCGGGCGCTCCCCATCGCGCGTTCCCCGCCAAGCGCTCCCCATCAGGCGGGGGCTCCCCATCTGGGGCGATCGGGGGTCCGGGCGCTACTGGGCGTTGAGCGCCGCGGTGGGCGGTGTGCGCGAGGCCCTCACCGCGGGGTAGAGGCCTGCGACGGCCCCGATCCCCACTGTCACGGACAGGCCGGCGACGACGACGTACCACGGCAGGGTGAATGGCCATCCGTTCGCTGCGCTCATCCCGAAGGTGACGCCGATGCCGAGCACGCACCCCGCGGCCCCGCCCAGGAACGCCAGCAGCAGCGCCTCGGCCAGGAACTGCACGAGGATGTGCCCGCGCATGGCCCCCAGCGACCGCCGCAGGCCGATCTCCCTGCGCCTCTCCAGAACGGAGATGATCATCGTGTTCGCCACGCCGATGCCGCCGACCAGCAGGGCGATCGAGCCGACCCCCACCAGCAGCGCCGTGAAGGTCTGGTCCGCGGCGTTCTTCGCGGCCAGGGCGTCGGAGGGCCGCGAGACCTTGACGGAGGTCGGGTTCTTCGGGCTGAGCGTGGGGCCCAGGAGGGCGCGCACGTCCTCGACCCTGTCCTCGGTGGAGCGCTCGTAGACAGTGGTCGGCTTCCCGTCGAAGCTGAACTGCTGCTCGGCGATGCTCGACCCGATCAGGGCGGAGTTGTCGAGCTCGGGCGCCAGGGTCACGGGATCGAGGATGCCGACGACTGTGAACGAGGTGTGCCCGATCCACACCTGGGTGCCGGGCTCGACGACGCCGAGGCGCTGGGCGGCTTTCGCGCCCAGGACCGTCGCCGGGTACGTGGCCGTCGCCTCGTTGAGCCACGTCCCCCGGGCAACGGAGCCCGCCACCACGTCGAGCAGGGACTGCTCGGCCGCCATGGTGAGGATGCCGCCCGTCGCGTTCTTGTCGGCGAGGCGGGAGCGGTAGACGGACACCCCCGACAGGGTGGCCGTGGAGGTCGCCTTCTCCACCCCGTCGATGAGCCGCATCCGGCCGACCGCGTCATCAGGCAGGCGCGTGGAGGACCCGGACAGGTCCTCGCCGGCCTGGGCGGTGAGCATATTGGTGCCCAGCGCCCGCAGCTGCTCGGCGAGCTGGGCCTGGCTGGAGGTCGACACGCCGATGACGCCCACCATCGCCGCGATGCCGATGGCGATGCCCAGGGCCGACAGGACCGCCCGCGTGGGGCGCGAGCGTATGCCCGTCCCGCCCAGGCGCGCCACGTCGGACCAGCGCAGCTTCGAGTACATCGGTTTGGAGTCCTCAGACATGGGCCACCTCCTTCGCGGCGGAGTCGTGGACGATGCGTCCGTCCTTGATGGCGACCTGGCGGGGCAGTTTCATCGCGAGGTCGTTGTCGTGCGTGATGACGACGATGGTCGTCCCCTGCTCGTGGAGCTCGTGGAGCAGTTCCACGATGGACGCGCCCGACACGGAGTCGAGGTTGCCCGTGGGCTCGTCCGCGAGCAGCAGCGGGGGGTCCCCCACGACCGCGCGGGCGATGGCGACGCGCTGGCGCTCGCCGCCCGACATCTGGTGGGGCTTGTGGTGGAGCCGGTGCGAAAGCCCGACCCGGATGAGGGCCCTCTCCGCCTTCTGGCGGCGCTCGGCCCGGGGCACTCCCAGGTAGAGCAGGCCGTCGGCGACGTTGTCGATGGCGGTCATGCCCTCGCTGAGGTGGAACTGCTGGAACACGAAGCCGATCAGGTGCGCCCGCAGTCCCGACAGCCTGCGGTCCGACAGGCGCGACACGTCGATCCCGTCGATCTCCACAGTGCCCGAGGTGGGGCGGTCCAGTGTCCCGATGAGGTTGAGCAGGGTGGACTTGCCCGACCCGGAGGGGCCGACGATGGCGACGAACTCACCCCGGTCGATCGAGAGGCTGACACCGGCGCACGCCGCCACGGGCGGTTGGCCGTAGGTGCGGCGCACGTCGTGCAGTGAGAGTATTCGGCTCATCGGTCGGGCACCACCACACGCTGGTTCTCGGACAGCTCGTCACTGGTCACCTCAACGCGGTCCCCGGCGAAGAGACCGGTCTTGACCGGCACCTTCCGGATGGTGTTGTCGTCGTTCACCACCTCGACGCCGAACTGGTCGGGCGTGAGGGCGATGAGCGCGCCCAACGGCACGGACAGGACGTTCTCGCGCTTCTCACTGACCAGGCCCAGCGACACGGACGCCTCCTGGAGGCCCTCCGTCGCCGACGGGTCGTCGGGGGTGACGGTGATCGGGATGACGCGCTCCTTGTCACTGGCGGAATCGGATCCCGAGCCGGAACCCGAACCCGAGCCGGAGCCCTTCTGGTCGCCGGACGCGGATCCCTTGTCGGTGGGCGGTTCCACGGTGGAGATCGTCCCCGTGGTGGTCTCGCCGCCGGGTAGGCGGATCTTGACGCTGTTGCCCACGACGCCCAGTTTCTGGTCGGCCAGTTTGAGGTTGGCGCTGATCACCTGGCGGGTGCTGGACACGTTGAACAGGTCGGTCTCCAGGGTCGCGCGGTCGCCGAGGCGGGCGATCATCGTGCCGACCCGCAGGTCCTCGGGCGCGAAGACCACGCGGCCCAGCGGGAGGATCCCGTTCTGCGTGAGGCCCTTGTCCTTCTGCCACTTCTGGATGGCGGCGCGCGTCAGCCAGTCGTAGTGGGTGTTCGGCTCGCCGGTGAAGTACCCGAGTTCTTTGAGCGCGGTCTCCAGCTGGGTGACGTCGTCGCCGTTGCTCATGTCGGGTTCGAAGGCCCGCCACGCGGGGGTCGCCCCGTGCATGAAGTAGGTGGGCTCGTCGCCGACCTGCTGGATCATGTCCCCCTGGTGGAGCGTCGTGCCCGGGGTGGGGAGTTTCGTGATGACGCCTTCGAAGGCGCCGCGGAACTTGTACTGGTCCGCGTAGCGCAGGGTTCCCACTGCGGTCGTCTCCCCTTCCAGGGTGCCGCGGGTCACCACGCCGGTGCTTCCCGTGAAGACGTTGTCCTCCGACTGGTTCTGCTCGCCGCCGGGCAGTTTGCCCAGCGCGTAGGCGGTTCCCACCCCTGCGAGGACGACCGCCAGTGCAGCGCAGGCACCGACGACGAGCATCCGGCGCTTACGCGGCGGTTTCGTTTCCGTCGACTCCGTCGTCATTTGGTTTGGGCCCCCTGGTTGTTGAAGCACTTCTGCAGGGCGTCCTGCGGGACGTCCTTGACGTTGAGGCCCTTGCCCGGCTCCGGATCCGGCACGTCGTAGCCGAGTCCGCGCAGGCATTCAGCGCCCTTGACGAGCTGCTGCTGGGCGTCGGCGTCCTTCGTGAGGTCGTTCTCCTCGCCCAGCGCCGGGCCGATCTCCTGCTGGCACTCGTTGAGGGCGTTGTTGAACGCCTCCGAGGTGTCGGAGAGGTTGTCCGGGGTCAAACCGGTGTCGGGCACGTCGAAGCCCTTCCCGCGCATGCACTGCGCGAAGATCAGGTTCGCGTCGTCCGCGGACTTGACGGTGCTCGACGCGCTGGCGGAGGGCTTGTTGCCAGCGGCGCCCGAGTTGCCGTTGGAGCAGGCGCCGAGGACGCCGACGGCGACAGCCAGGCCGATTGCGGCGAAGGCACGGGCGGGGCGGTGTTTCTTCATGGGAAAACTCCTTGAATGTACGTGTCTTTGCGGCGGATCACGCTCGCAGTTGAACATTCAAGACGGCATCCCTGGAAGTTTCCTTAAAGGAACCCTGGAGTCAGACCGGAAACAACCTCTCTCAGTAACCGTGGGGGTGGGGAAGGCGCTCCCCTAGTACCAAAATCCCAGTTCCCGTCACAATTCGGTAACGAACCGACGAGGCACGGCCCGCTATCCCGCGCCCTCGTACTCGGCTTTGATGTCCTCGTGGTGGCGGATGACCTCGCGCACCATGAAGGACAGGAACTTCTCCGCGAAGTCCGGGTCCAGGCCGGAGCGGACCGCCAGCGCCCGCAAGCGCGCGACCTGGCGCGCCTCCCTCTCGGGATCGGCCGGGGGCAGGTCGTGGACCGCTTTGATGTGCCCCACGCGCTGCGTGCAGCGGAAGCGCTCGGCGAGGATGTGGATGAGCGCGGCGTCGATGTTGTCGATGGTGCGGCGCGCCTCGGCGAGCGCCTCGGGGATCCCCGTCACGCCGCGGTCGGCGGGGCCCGCCGCCTCGTCCCCCATTGGCCCGTTCCCCATCACAGAGCCCCTCAGGCGCTGCGCACCCGCTCGGAGGAACGGTCCGTGTACAGCTCGGCGGCGCCGACGCCGTTGACGTGCTCGCGGGTGATGACCACGCGGGCCACGTCGTCGCGGCTGGGCAGCTCGAACATGAGGTCCGACAGGGTGCGCTCCATGATGGAGGACAGCCCCCTGGCGCCGGTCTTGCGCTCGTTGGCCTGGGCCGCGATGGCCAGCAGGGCGCCGCGGGTGAAGTCCAATTCGATTCCGTCGAGCTCGAAGAGGTGCTGGTACTGGCGCACCAGCGAGTTGTTGGGTTCCGTGAGGACCCGGACCAGGTCCTCCTTGGTGAGCTCCTTCGTCGACGTCAGGATCGGCAGGCGGCCGATGAACTCGGGGATCATCCCGAACTTGTGGAGGTCCTCGGCGTTGACGGCCTCGTAGAGGTCCCCCATCTCCGAGGCGGACTTGAGCTCCGAGCCGAAGCCCGTGGAGCGCTGCCCCAGGCGCGCCTTGACGATCTCCTCGATGCCGGCGAAGGCGCCGGCGGCGATGAAGAGGATGCCCGAGGTGTCGATCTCGAGGAACTGCTGGTGGGGGTGCTTGCGGCCCCCCGACGGCGGCACCGAGGCGACGGTGCCCTCGATGATCTTGAGGAGGGCCTGCTGCACGCCCTCGCCGGAGACATCGCGGGTGATGGAGGCGTTCTCGGCCTTGCGCCCGATCTTGTCGATCTCGTCGATGTAGATGATGCCCCGCTCGGCCTTCTTGATGTCGCCATCGGCCTCCTGGATGAGGCGCAGCAGGATGTTCTCCACGTCCTCGCCCACGTAGCCCGCCTCCGTGAGCGCGGTGGCGTCGACGATGGCGAAGGGGACTTCGAGGAGGCGGGCGAGCGATCGCGCCAGGTGGGTCTTCCCCGTGCCCGTGGGCCCCAGGAGCAGGATGTTCGACTTGGTGCCGAGCATGTCCTCCTCATGGCCGGCCTCGCGCGAGCGCACGCGCTTGTAGTGGTTGTAGACGGCGACCGACAGCGCCCGCTTGGCCCTGGTCTGACCGATCACCCATGAATTGAGGAACTCGTTGATCTCACGGGGCTTGGGCAGGGGCGAGGCAGCCGAGGACGAGGGCTGTTTGCCGAGCTCCTCCTCGATGATCTCGTTGCACAACTCGATGCATTCGTCGCAGATGTACGCGCCGGAGCCTCCGATGAGCTTGCGCACTTGCTTCTGGCTCTTCCCGCAGAAAGAGCATTTCAGCAGTTCTGCGCCATCAGTGAGTCGAGCCACGGGACCTCCAAGGTTGCTGGGATACCGCCCTGGGACGGCGCCGGTACGCCGGCGGTGTTTCAGTCGTTCAAACTATTGCAACGATAGCGCACGCGCGAGAACACGCAAGGTTTTTCCCGCGAAATGTCGCGATTTCCTCTTCCTCACCCCGCCATCGCGTGGTCCGTCTCCACCCCTATCCGCCGCTGTGAACGGACCGCCCCGTCGGGCAGGGCGAGAAACAATCGACTTACCGCTAGGTTAGTTTTTCTCAAACCCTTCGCCAGTTTCCATGACCGGCGCCACAAATTTGCGTTTATCGAATGGGAAGGGCCCGTGGAGTCCGATAGATACCGAACACACCACAGGCCCTTCCTTCACTGCGCTTTGCGCGATTCCAGCACCTGGTCGATCAGGCCGTATTCGGCCGCCTGCGGAGCGGTCAGGATCTTGTCGCGCTCGATGTCGCGGCGCACCTGTTCGACCGGGGTTCCGGAGTGTTCCGCCAGGGTGTCCTCCAACCATGCGCGCATCCGGTCAATTTCGTCCGCGACGATCTGGATGTCGGAGGCCTGGCCCTGCATGCCCTCCATGGCCGGCTGGTGGATGAGGACGCGCGCGTTGGGCAGCGCGAGGCGCTTGCCGGGGCTGCCCGCCGCGAGCAGGACCGCGGCGGCGGAGGCGGCCTGCCCCAGGCACACCGTCTGGATCTGCGGCTTGATGTACTGCATCGTGTCGTAGATGGCCGTGAGCGCGGTGAACGAGCCGCCGGGGCTGTTGATGTACATGGTGATGAGCGAGTCGGGATCCTGGGACTCCAGCACCAGCAGCTGCGCCATCACGTCGTCCGCCGAGGCGTCGTCCACCTGGACGCCGAGGAAGACGATGCGGTCCTCGAAGAGCTTCGTGTAGGGGTTCTGGCGGCGGAATCCGTAGGCCGTGCGCTCCTCGAAGTCGGGCAGCACGTAGCGCGCCTGCGGCATCTGACGGGCCGCGGCCTCGAAGTAGGGTCGGGTGGTCATCAGAACTGTCCTCCTCGGGTGCCGATCTCCTGCGGGCCCTCGATCAACCGGTCGACGAAACCGTACTCCAGCGCCTCGCGGGCGGTGAACCAGTGGTCGCGGTCGGCGTCGGCCTCGATCTGCTCCACGGACTTGCCGGTGCGCTGCGCGGTGATCTCGGCGAGTTCTTTCTTCATACCCAGGATCAGGTCCGCGTTGATGCGGATCTCCGTCGCCGAGCCCCCCGCACCGCCCAGCGGCTGGTGCAGGAGGACCCGGGTGTGGGGGGTGATGTACCGCTTGCCGGGGGCGCCGGCCGTCAGCAGGAACTGCCCCATCGAGGCGGCCAGGCCCATGCCCACCGTCACCACGTCCGGCTTGATGTACTGCATGGTGTCGTAGACCGCCATGCCCGCGGTCACGGAACCGCCGGGGCTGTTGATGTACAGGTAGATATCGCGGTCGGGGTCCTCGGCCGCCAGAAGCAGCAGCTGGGCGCAGATCGTGTTGGCGTTCTCGTCGCGGACCTCTCCGCCGAGCCATATGATGCGCTCCTTCAGAAGGCGCTGGTAGACAGAGTCCCCCAGCCCCATGATGCTCTCGGCGCCAGGGCCGGCCATGTGCACGCTCACGCGCTCCTCCTCCTATACGTGGACCCTCTTCCCGGGTCGGGCTGCTACCAACGTAGCGGTTCCCGGTCCCGCACGCGCCCCAGCGCGGGCCTTTTCGCTTTGAGCGCAGGTTCGCCGGGCCCCGCGCACAGGACCGGGAACCGGCTCCGGGGAGGCTGGATGCGGCGGTGCCCGCGCCTACTGGCGCGGGCACCGTCAAGGCCAGTGGGCCGAGGGCCTCACTCGGCGGCGTCCTCCGCATCCGCGGGGGCTTCCGCCTCGTCGGAATCCGCCCCGCCGACGATCTCGGCGTTCTCCGCAGCGGCCGGGTCCTCGCCGAAGAACTTCGACAAGTCCACCTCCGCTCCGGAGGAGTCCTTCACGGTGACGCGCTTGAGCGCCTCGATGAGGGCCTTCGAGCGCCCGAGGTCGGCGACGACGTTCGACATCTGCTGGGGGGAGGAGAACAGCTGGTTGATATCGACGCCGTAGTTCTGCGACATCTGGATCGCGTAGTCGATGAGCTCCTGCTGGGAGACCTGCACGTCGAACTCCTTGGCGACCGCCTCCGACAAGAGCTCGGAGCGCATCTCCCTGACGACCTCGGCGCGCAGGGCGTCCTGGTCGGCGGACTCGCCCGCCGCCTCGACGCGGTGGGAGAGCTCGTGCTCGACAGCCGACTCGGGCAGCTGGATCTCCACCCGCTCCAGCAGCAGGTCGATGAGGCGGTCGCGGGCCTGGAGGGCCTGCTGGGACTCCTTGGACTGGGCGGCCTGCTTCCTCAGGTCCTCGGTGAGCTCGCCGATGGTGTCGAACTCGGAGACCATCTGGGCGAAGTCGTCGTCCGCCGTGGGCAGCTCGCGGACCTTCACCGACTTGACGGTGAGGGAGACCTCCGCCTCCTCGCCCTCGTGGTCGCCGCCCTTGAGGACGGCGGTGAAAGCGACCTCGTCGCCGGCGCTGGCGCCGGACAGCGCCTCGTCCTGGCCGTCGAGCATGTCGCCCGAACCGATCTCGTAGGACACGTCGGACACGGAGTCGACCTCTTCCCCGCCGATGCGGGCGACCAGGTCGATGGTCGTGAAGTCCCCGGCCGCAGCCGCGCGGTCAACGGTCTTGAGGGTCGCGAAACGCCCGCGCAGCTCCTCGAGCTCCTTGTCCACGTCCTTGTCGGCCACCTCGGCCGAGTCCACCACGACCTCGATCGACTCATCGATCGCGGGCAGCTCGAAGGGGGGGACGACGGCGACCTCGGCGGTGAACACCAACTGGCCGCCCTGGGGGCCGGTCGTGTTGGGGATCTCGGTGACCTCGACCTCGGGCTGGGCCATGGGGCGCAGGTCGTTGCTGGCGACCGCACTGGAGTAGTGCCCGGGCAGGACCTCGTTGACGACCTGCTCGATCACGGCGGCCCGGCCGAAACGCTGGTCGATGATGCGCGGGGGCACGTGCCCCTTGCGGAACCCCGGGATGTTGACTTGGCCGGCGATGTCCTTGTAGGCCTTGTCCATTTCGGACTTGAGCTCCTCGAAAGGAACCTCAACGGTCAGGCGGACCCTGGTCGGCTCGAGTGTCTCGACACTGCTCTTCACGTGCGTATGCTCCGTTACGTCTGGCTGATTCCGCGCCCTTCTGGGCACATAACGCGCTCAGTCTACGACAGTGCCCCGCCCGTGTCGCCGTGCCACCTCGTTTAGTGGGCAAACGCGCCCCGCAGCCCTGGTCTTCCGCCATGGTTTCGGGCACACTGGATCCATGGCAACGACGCTCACATTCCTCGGCGGGGCACGCACCGTGACCGGATCGAAGTACCTGCTCTCCATCGACCCGCCCGGCGGCGCCCCGGACCGCCCGGGCGCAGGACCGCGCCGGATCCTGGTCGACTGCGGACTCTTCCAGGGGATGAAGAAGCTCCGCCGCGCGAACTGGGCGCCCTTCCCCGTGGATCCGGCGTCCATCGACGACGTGCTGCTCACCCACGCCCACATGGACCACACCGGCTACCTGCCCCGCCTGGTCAAGCACGGGTTCCGCGGCTCGATCTGGGGCACGGACGCCACTCAGGCGCTCACCGAGATCGTCCTGCGCGACTCGGCGTACCTGCAGGAGCGGGACGCCGACTTCGCCAACGAGCACGGGTTCTCGCGCCACGAGAAGGCCCTGCCCCTGTACCGCATCGGCGACGTGGCCAAGACCCTGCCGCTCATGCGCTCCGTCGAGTTCCACCGGCCGCTGGACCTGGGCGACGGGATCGAGGCGACCTGGCACCGGGCGGGCCACATCCTGGGCTCGGCGTCGATCCGGGTCGCCACCCCGGACGGCTCCGTCCTGTTCTCCGGCGACCTGGGGCGCACCACCCACCCGGTGCTGCGCAGCCGCGAGATCCCACCGGGGGCCGACGTGGCGCTCATCGAATCCACCTACGGCGACCGCGAGCACATAGAGCCCTCCTCCCCGCACGAGGCCTTCGCCGCCGCGATCCGCCGCACCGTCTCACTCGGCGGGTCGGTGCTGGTGCCCGCCTTCGCGGTGGACCGCACCGAAGTGGTCCTGGCCGCCCTGGACGGCATGGCCGCCGAGGGGCGGATCCCCCCGGTCCCGGTCTACGTGGACTCCCCCATGGCCCTGCGCTCCCTGGAGATCTACCGCGCCCCCTCCCAGGCCTGCGAGCTGCGCGACGGCGCCCGGCTGCGCCTGCCCCACCTGCGCCTCACCCAGTTGCGCACCGTCGAGGAGTCCAAGCGCCTCAACACCCTGGGCGCTCCGGCGATCATCATCTCCGCGTCGGGCATGGCCACGGGCGGGCGGGTCCTGCACCACCTGACGAGGATGCTGCCCGACCCGCGCAACTGCGTCGTCCTGACGGGCTACCAGGCAGTCGGCACGCGGGGGCGGTCGCTGGCCGACGGCGCCCAGTCCCTCAAACTGCTCGGCATGGAGGTCGGCGTGCGCGCCAGCGTGGTCCGCGACGAGGAGTTCTCCGTCCACGCCGACGCCTCCGAGCTGGTGGACTGGGCCCGCGGCCTTTCCCCCGCCCCGGGGCGGATCTTCTGCGTGCACGGCGAACCCGACTCGGCGAGCGCGCTCGCGGGCGCCCTGCGCTCCCGCCTCGGCCTCGACGCCGCCGTGGCCTCGCCCGGGCAGACGATCACCGTGGACCGGAGTTGATCCGGGCGGGCGGCCCGCGGCTGCCGCGTCAGGCCCCGTTACGGGGAGCCGCCATGGAGTCCATCATGTAGAAGACGATGAGGCAGACGTAGGTGCCTATGCTCAGCCACGCGTTGATGGCGCCCAGAACGCACGCGAAGGCGTAGAGGACCGGGCCGAGGGCGAAGCGCAGGCTCATCCTGCGGACCACGGACCGGGGGATCTCGTGCCTCAGATTGCTGGGATTGCGGATGGCCGAGTGCCACAGGGCGTTGAACAGCAGGCCGCCGACCACCATCACGCCGCCGTAGAACACCGCGCCCACGCGCGCTTGGGACCCGCGTTCCAGGCTGTTGGTGAGCACAGAAGTCGCGAACGGCAGGAAGACGACGTCCAGCAGCAGCAGAAGGTTGAAGACCAGCACCCGTTGATCGACGGCCCGGAGGATGTGGAAAACAGCGTGGTGGTTGAGCCAGACCTGGCCGATGAGCATGAAGCTCAGGACGAATCCGACGTAGGTGGGCCACAGTGCGGCCAGATCGCCCAGCAGGTCCCCGCTGTACTCGGGGAGTTTGATATCAAGGCTGAGCAACGTTATGGCGATCGCCATGACCCCGTCGCTGAACGCCTCCAGCCTGCCCGATCCGATCTGCGCGAACCCTTTCGCGCCCGCGCTGCCCTTGGCGGCGGCGCTTCTGGGCGAGCGTTTGAGGAACTTCACCGCACGATCACCTTTCCGTGGACGCCGACTCCACGAGATCCGGCCGCCCGGCTCCTCCGCCCGGCGCGCCGATTCTCGCACGGCAGCAGTGGGCCGTCAACCTGCCGGCGCCCCGTTCCCCGTTGGCGCGCTGCCTCCGAAGCCGGCCGATCAGTTCCGGCCCGCGTCGGCGGGCGCGGAGGCGATGGGCCGCGAGCGCCCGTGCACCACTGCGGCCAGCA